>Ga0307508_10007016_pt1 | contig 10508 bp, 9 predicted proteins | sample 9_EM_MG_FD_203089 | JGI IMG/M metagenome (GOLD analysis project Ga0307508, IMG submission 203089) | Populus trichocarpa ectomycorrhiza microbial communities from riparian zone in the Pacific Northwest, United States - 9_EM | ecosystem: Host-associated > Plants > Roots > Unclassified | place...
ACCCTACTACTTTAACCCGACAACTCTGTACTTAGCACCCTAAGTTAGACCTCCTTGGAATATACCTGACTTCACCTCCTCGAACCCTTCGGACTTCCCTAAGTCATCGTCCTACTTCTGAGTGGATGCTCCCTTGAAACTCTTGAACCAACTATCGTCGGTACCTTTGAACCCTCGACCCGACTATCGTCAATACCTTTGAACCTTCGACCCGACTATCGTCGGTATCCTAAGAACCTCGAACCGACTACTGTCGGTACCCTCAAAACCTTCTGACAATCGAGGCTACGTTTGATCCTATCTGGACCAACTGTAACAATCAGATCTTCCTCAAATCTCTTGATTCTTGGATTGATAGAGAGCCAGGGGTAGGTGCTCCATTTGATACACTCATATATTAGGGCCCAGATTAGGCAGCATGAGGGGATATTGACTTTAGTGCAAAACATGCAAACATTGGGACAGTTGTTTGAGCCACTGTACAAGTGTAGACATCCAGGTCCATTTCTGCACCACTGTCTCAACTGTTTTGTGCAAGCATTGACCCAGGTGACAAAAACCTCTCTCAGATCTTGATCTCAAACCTTGAGACCAAGGAGGAATAGAATCCAGTAATGCTATCCTTTCAACTGTCACCACCACATTAGTATGAGAACTTTTTCAGAAAACTGGTTCACCAGTACAAGGAAAACATCACAACAGCCACTGCAGGTGCACTGATCAGGACAGAATAATCAGTGCCAACCCACGAAAAGAAGTGCACCAGGAAGAAGAAAGGTAGGTCTCTTCATAGTGTCTGGTGAAAGCATGCTAACATACACAACTAGTAGCTCATACTACCAGCACTGTGACTGCCACTCAGGAGATTCATCAGCAAATCCTGGTTTTTGCCATGGTGGTCATAGTACTCATAGTGTTATTGATAATAATCCTAATCCAAGTTCTTTGTGTACTTTTTTATTACATTTTCTTACACTACACTGTTTGACTACACTTTGGTACACACTCATGTACACTTTTGTACTACACTTTTTTTTTGCTACACTCTTTGCTACACTCTCTGCTACACTTTTTTGCTACACTTTTTTGGGAACTATACCTTGCTATATTTTTCTCCCATACTTGGCTCACTGTAGTCAAAAGTGTAGTCAAAAGTGTAATCAACGTGTATAGAAAGTGTATCAAGGAAAGTGTAGTCAGAAGTGTAGTCAAAGTGTGCCAAAAGTGTAGCAAAAAGTATAGCCAAAAGTGTAGACAGTGTACCAAAAGTGTACCAAAGTGTAGTCAAAAGTGTACCAAAGGTGTAGAGAAAGTGCAAACAAAGTGTAGTAAACAAAGTGGTGGCTAGAGTGTAGAAAAAGTGTAGACAAAGTGTAGTAAATATTGTGGTGGCTGGAGTGTACCATATGTGGCACATTTTTGGTAATCAAAGAGTAGGCAAAGTGTAGTAAACAATGTGATGGCTAAAGTGTAGCAAGAGAATAGACAAAGTGTAGTAAATAGTGATGTGGACCAAAGTGTAGCAAAGTGTAGCATTTGTGGCGCATTTTTGGTAATTAAGGTGTAGACAAAGTGTAGTAAACACAGTGGTGGCTGGAGTGTAACAGAAAGTGTACCAAAAGTGTAGTCAAAAGTAGTCAAAAATGTAGTAAAAGTGTAGTCAAAAGTGTAGTAAAAGTGTACCAAAACAGCATACAAAAGTGTAGTCAAAAGTGTAGCAAATGTTGCACATTTTTGGTAGTCAAAGTGTAGCAAAAGTGTAGTAAACAATGATGTAGACAAAGTGTAGCCAAAGTGTAGCAAATGTGACACATTTTTGCTAATTGAGTGTAGAGAAAGTGTAGCAAAAAAGTGTAGCCACAGTGGCACTCCAAATATTTGTCTAAGTCCAAAAATGCAATAAACGTGATTTAGTGGACACCAAAACTCACACCTCATGTGCACTGTGGCAAACCTGACCAAACAAATGGCCATGCCCTATATGGGGGAGTGGGCTTATCTACATTGTTTGCTACACTTTCTCTACACTTTAATTAGCAAAAATGCGCCACAAATGTTACACTTTGCTAAACTTTGTCCACTTCATTGTTTACTACACTTTTGCTACACTTTCCTCTACACTTTTACTACACTTTTAACTACACTTTTTTGTACACTTTGGATACACTTTTTGGTACACCTTGTGTATACTTATGGTATACCTTTTTGGTACACTTTGGGTATACTTTTTAGGCTACTTTGGATACACTTTTGGTACACTTTGGATACACTTTTGACTACACTTTTTGGTACATCTTTGATACACTTTGGTACACTTTTGACTACATTCTACTATATATACATTGACATTACTTTGATGAGGGTTAGCTTAGATTGGAATTGGAACTATGAGGGTTAGAATGAGGATGAGGAGTTGGGATGAGAATTAGGATTAGGATAAGATAAAGATTAGGATTAGAGCTAGGGTTATGATTAGCTTTATTGTTATTTGCTAATGAACAATATATTAAGTTTTATTTGATTACTATTGTGTGAATGTAAGTTGTGTGAAAATACATATGTTAATTACTAGTGAAATTATTAGGCTACTATGGACACTATGAGCACTATGAGACCACTATGAGACCACTATGACAGTCTATGAACATAGTATGGCCAGATTGTAACAGACTATGAGATACTATGATTTCATGAAAGACTATGATAGCACTATGACACTGGACAGCCAACCCTTATTTTGCTGATGCTGGCATTACTGAGAACAGTAACTGTGTCCTGTGCTGAGCCCTGAAGGCCAAGTTGGGCAAGCATGTGACTGGCAATCGTCTGTGAAACCTTGATGACTATGATGATAGAGGAGGAATGGCCAACCTGCCAGTGCTGAGCTCTGAGCTGAATATACAAGGTTATATGTATATTCATGCTGGAAGCTTAATAGGGACTGCTCTATGTAATGAGAGAGAGCAATGATGATGTAGCAATAGTTAGGATCACCTTTATGGACAAGACAAAGCCAGTTTGTCAGTGAGTAGACTTAGCCTGTACCACTAAGGGTGGTCTGCATGAAGAGCTTTGGTACTGGCTTCTCAAGCAGGGGAAACAGGAAGAAGGAAAATAATGTCTCAAAGTGGCATTTCATGTTGAGGGGCTCAAACTGCGTCATGGCTGTCAGAATAGTGGCACAGGCTTTCAGTAGCATACAAAAAAACCTATTACATAATCAGCAATGGTTATTAGATGGGAAGTACCATCATAAAAAATGTAGGGAAAATATATTGCTTTATATGTATATGTAGCTATATTTGGTAATGTGTACTGTACCATGCAGTATGTAGTTGAGGCTGTCTGGCTGGATGTGACAAAACATACATATGTCAACAAACTGACCTATTGACCATCCGTTGAATCAATACAGAACAATACAGACATTGTATTCATTCAGCAAGAATAGTACACAACATGATATTCTGTAACTGGGATACACCAATCTACAAGTTGTATGCAAGCAACTAATGTTGAACAAATACAGCACTTCACATCCAGCCATCCATGTGACCTTTCAAATCAGATGAATGTAAACTTGCAAATGTCATGAAAAACAGTCAGGATGGCGAAGGTAATGCACAAGCAGTGAGAACTTGAAGTATGATGCAAATACAGCAGAAAACAGTTGGCTGGGTCAGGATGGCCAAGATGATGGGTGAGTGGATGAGAACCAAAGCCATGATATGGCATGGTTGATGTCAGTGGATGGCAGCCTGAGAGCCTACTATGTATGAGTTGAAAGATTCAGTGGCATGTACCTCTAGTTGTGACTGCACTTAGACCATTCCCTGGAGTGGTTTGTGGAATGATTGTCACTATCATTGGTGTTCAACCATTCACCTTCCAGGTTTTCTTGTTCATAAGCTGTGCACTGCACTATATGCAGTTTTGGACAAGCCATATCACTTGATCATTGTATTCATCTATAGGTTGATAGATGTGTGAATACATGCACATATATGCACAGAAAACTCACTTTTCCACAGATTGCTGTTAGCTCAGCTCCTCTTTCTTTGGCCCCGTCAATTTCTTTTGGTTTGGATGATCTTGTAGTGGGTCCATGGTGTGTGCTCCCTTGCTTCTACAGGACTCCAAACTGGTTAGAATCCTTGATGTTATGTGGTGTAGGCTTATGTACAATGTTTCAAGACATCTCTCAAGCACTTCTCTCATGGCATCGCCTTGAACTGTCCAAGTTGCCAAGTCTACTTGCCTTAGATTTCATGTAGATCTTGACCCTCAGCATTTAGCTCTTTCCTTCCCCTGTAGAGTCCTTGCAAGTCATCTCAGAAATAAATAATAATAAGAGATTACCTTTTCATTTTGCCACCCTTATTGGTATTGGTACTGTCTTCATCACTGCTGTTGATGGGCAGATCAGCACTCAGTTGTCATGAGACATAATGGTGAGTGGAAGAAAAAGTGCAATTGGGGACAAATTAGAAATTGGGTTGGAGTCAGAACTGCACTTTGGTCATATCACATCAGAGTTCAAATATAAAGGCATGGGGGAACTTGTTCCTTAAGTGCCTGGACTGGACTCAGCAATGAAAATGCACTTTGTTTCTAATCAACACTATTGATTTCCACTCAGAAGGTGAGTTTGTCACTTTATCTGTTTTATGTGCTCTCATCTTGTTTTGTCCAGGTTGTTTGCTCTACTTTATTAGCTTGGCAATGTTCATATGGTTATGAAGGAACAATAAAGTGTATTTGTGCCATGTCCTGATCTCAGAACGATCTCTTGTGCAGCTCCAAGTCCACATCACCTTCACCCACATCCCCTCATGAGAAACCCTCTATCGGGATTACCTGATTATGCAGGGGCAAGAAGGGTAATGATATCAGTGGGAGATATGCACTAATTGGTTGTAAGTTGGTAACAAATATATCTCAGATAGAGATAAATCCTCAAAGAGTATTCTTCAGAGAGTTCTGAGTAAGGGGATAGAGCAAAGGACAATAGAAAGAATTGCTATTGAGACAGGCTTAAGGCCATGTCTTATATAGGAATCAGTGGTGAAACACTGTCCATAAAGGTATATGTTTCAGGTATGAAACATGTACATAAGAGAATGTGAAATGTATATGAAATGTGTAACACATATTATGACACAATGATGTCATGGTCTAGACCAAAGATAAGAGAAACTTATCTAATCTGGTGAGTAATATGGATAGCATAAAAGATAAGGTCATAGACTGATTTAGAATCTAGTATCAAGAAATGAATATTAAAAATAAGAAATATCAGATTGCCAACACCCTCTCACCTCATTGAATACAGGACACAACTTATGACCTACAACACAACTTGAAGCAGGACACAATCAACCCCAAGACTTGCATGAATAATGTGTCTCTTCCACAAAAATGAGCACAACCATCCATATTGGTATGCACCAGCCACACTGCCCTTCCCAACATGCCTCATTACAATCAAGGCTCTTTAGAACAGGATTGCTGATCAACACTGAATCATTGTATACCCAAGTAACAAGTAAGCAGATGGCCATTTCCTTGCACTTGTGCATAATTGATTGCACAGATACTGTAAATGATATCCTTGCACCCCACAGGGTGCAGATGACCTCTGAGATCAAGGCAGGGCTTATGGGCAAAGGCATGCCTTCCTCAAGTCTATACAATGACACAATCTGACTCTTTCTCAGCTCAAGTTGAACAAGAAGCAACTGCCCACCCTTTCCTTCTTTCCAAGTACCACACTTGCAGAGGAGGATTATGTATATCACACAGCACATGATTGATCAAGACCGTCGCTTCATCCACTTTCTGGTGTCCCAAAACTCATTTCCCACCTTGCAAAACACAAGATCCCAATCATGGTCGCCACATCATCGAAGTGTTGTAATTTTTTGCTCAAATGGGCTCATCTTCACCAGGGGTCTTTGGGCATTTTGGGTGTGGTGTAGGTGGTGCATATATCTTCCTTTACACTACTTGAGAAAGCTGGGATGGAACATAGGGGATGGAAAAGAGAATATTAGTTCCACTGGAGAGATTTGTTGGAAATCTGGTATTTCTTATTCTAAATATTCATTTCCTGATACCAGATTCTAGATCGGTCTATGACCTTATCTTTTACGCTATCCATATTACTCACCAGATTAGATAAGTTTCTCTTATCTTTGGTCTAGACCATGACATCATTGTGTCATAATATGTGTTACATGCTTCATACCTGATACATGTTTCATCCCTTTATTTCTGACATATTTCATACCTGAAACATGTACCCATATGGACAGTGTTTCATCACTGATCCCTATAAAAGACATGGCCTTAAGCCTGTCTAAATAACAATAATGATTCTTTCTATCATCCTTCGCTCCATCCCCTCACTCAGAACTCTCTGAAGAATACTCTCTGAGGATTTATCTCTACTTGAGATATCTTTGTTATCAACCTACAACCAATCAGTGCATATCTCCCACTGATATCATTACCCTTCTTGCCCCTGTGTAATCGGGTAATCCTGATAGGTTATGAGCCCCACTTAAAGCAGAGTTCATCATTCTTGCTAGCACGATGCCTCCGTTTCAGTGTTATGGTTCATGGTTAGTTGATGGATTCGTCATGACCCTATCCATGGTCATTTCCACATTTAACTATGCGAGATGACAACCAATCATTGAGGAAAATGGACTCCTAGAGTTCACTGTTGATTCTGGGAGATTGATAATTTGTCACATTTATGAAGAGTTTCATGTTTCCCTTACAACCCAGCTTCCAGAGTTTAATGTAACTTTTAACATCGATCTTCGTTTAGAAGATCGTGAGTTACCCTCTGGTTCTGCCCCAGAACAACAAGACCCTCCTTCCTATGTATTTCCTGCAACTGGACCAACATCTAGTTATACCTGGTGTTTCTTTTGAACTTCCTTGCCCAATCTGCTCTCGTCCCTTAGAACGAGGACAGGTTTGCGATCACAACAAGATAGGACAAGTAGTGATACAGCGATACGTGCCTGATCTTACTGCTGAAGATCTACAGGTGAACCCCTTCTCTATACATGAAATAATTCAAGCAGGATCTCCTATCCTCCTCGAACAGGTTTTTCCTGAAATCTCTGTACCTACATCTTCTCTCATTTATCCCATGCTTTCACCTTCTACCACTCCACCACCATCACCACTATCCTTGTCTTCATCGCATCATGCCTACTTTGATGCTAGAGATTCCTCAGAATTCCCTCCCTTACGACGAGGAGAGTTTTTTGAACAGCACCAATCTGGACGACCGCAGTATGGTCTTAGTCGAGCTTTCTGCTGATCCCGTGGTCGAGGAAGGTCTTCCTCCCCACGTGGTTGTGGAACTGTGCTTCGCTCAGTTCCAGGAGAGACACCCAATCTCACAGTTTGACAAGAAATGCTGGTGAGTACATTGTCCAGTGTATGACATCTGGAGGAACTACTGAGGAGAGAATGAAGAGGTAGAGCTAGAAGAGGTCCACCTGGGCCCTTTATTCCAGTCTCACAAACTGGACCACCTCAGTGATGCGGAACTAACGCTCGCTGACCACGTGGTCTATCCTCTCTGGATTAGACCTTGCAAGACTAGGATCAGGTCTGTGACCTCAATCAACAGTTTCATGTACCATCATGAGACTATCAGCTCAGCATATGAAGGCACTAGTTGGGCTTTCCCAACCAAGACTTATTGGCATGCCCTTCCTACCTGCATTCACTTCCAAGGTTACAAAATTATTTGTCACTCTCACCTCCCTCCTCATTCTAATCCCTATGTGTTGTACATTCTCAAGGAATCTTTAGATCCTAACTGGCAGGTACCCAAAGAGTACCAGGAAGCTCGTTACTATAGGAGAACTGAAGCTCCTTTGCAACAAGATTGGAACATGGCCTTTGATGCTCGCTACTGCCTCGCCTTTCACTCTAATCCTGTGTATAAAACTCAATGCCAATTACAGAGAATTATTAAGTCTGCTAAGTCCTCTGATGAGCTTAACACCATATATCAAGGACTTGGAGTGAGACCTATATGATGAGAACATAGAAGAGCTGCACAGGAAGGAGAAAGACGTCATCGGATTCTCCGACATTGTTGACCTTTTGGCCAACACTTCTCTTCCTTGCATTTGGCCACTTTCTGGACTAGACCCCGAACCTCCTTATTCCTTTTCCTATTGACGTCCATACCCAAAATTTCTTCAATTGAATAGTAACTCTCCTGCTTTGTATCTTCCTTATTTCAATCATAACGATATTCAGATTTGTGTAAAAGAAGGCTTCTTTACCAATGATTACATTGGTAACCTGCATTACTTTGCGGAGACGTGTTTCACTATATTTGAATCACATGCCTTCTTTCTGATGCCTTCTTGGTATCGTGACCAATCTACACAATCTAGACTATCTAAGGAAGAGTGGAGATGGTACTGGCGTCTTAAATATGGAACTGGGAACAAGAAGTGGCATTGACTCCAGAAACAACCAGGTTTAGGAGCAAATCCCCTTACTTCTTTTTTGTCTTATCTGACTGAGTCATTCATTACTGACGACATATTTGCAGATCTCCTCTAAATGGCTCTTCCTACCTCTGAAGTCAAGTTTGACATGAACCTCACCAGTCGTATCCCCATCCTCACTGGTCAGGACAACTATGTATGACATGTGGCAACTTTGAATCCAGACCATTATTCTGTGTGGAAATTCATTGACAGCACTCTCACCTTTGCTGCTCAAGCTGACCCAGCCGATCGGCTCAAGTGGAAGTTGCTAGACAAGCGGGTACTTGGTCTCATGGCCAGCACCATCAGCGATTCCTTACTCACACACATGAATTATGAGTGGACAGACCTGGTTGTCTATCCCTCAATTTCAAAGGCTCTCTGAGACATCCTTAAAGGACTCTTTGAGACTGTAGGGATTCCTGGACAGTTTAATCTGTTCTACCAGGCTCTCTGTCTCAGAATTGATCTCAAGAACGCCAACTTGTCTATAAACAAGTATCATGTCCAATTCCAGAAACTTGTAGAAGCTGGATATAACCTTCCTGAAACCCTCTGCACCATGATCCTTCTCTCTGGTCTTCCAACCAACTATTTTGCCCTCACTTCCACTATCATGCAGACAGTAGAACCTGCGAACTTCAACATGAGCACCGTCTCTAAATGGATACTCATGGATATGGACCTTCGCGCTACACGCAAGCCTCTCCATGCTCGGATCTCTCAGGCAGAGTCCAGAGGCCAGTCTTCCTCTTCTTCTTCTGTTAATAGGACCAATGTTATCAAACGCAGCCCTCCACCTCAAAATCAGTGGAGAAGCCAGACCCCCTTGTATTAGCCGAGACCGTTTGGTAATCAGCCCTCTGGCAGTTATTCTAACCAGCCCCAATTGGGTTCTGTGGACCTGAACCAGAGGAAAAATAACGGTCCTGCCAAGTCTAAACGACCTGGTAAGAATCAGAAGGAAGATTGGTTCAAGCAGTACCAAAATGCCAAAGGCAAAGGCAAGGCTGCTAACGAAGTATCCTTCACTGATGAAGTTGTGGTGGAACCGGAACTGGAATGTGTAGAAGAAGATTTTCTTTCTCCTAGCTTTATACAGACACAAGAAGATTATGACATGGAAGACTCGTCTTCCACTGTTGCGCATTTGGAGTGGGATGAAGAAGACAGTGGAATGAATGTAGCTGGGCTGTCTACGATGCCCTTTTGATATGGCTCCTTCAAGGAATGTCCTTTTTAAAGGAGCTAACACTACATCTGGGACACCAACGCCAATGAAGAAGAAAGAGAAGAAGAAAAAGGTTTCTTTTACTCTTGGAGGACTCACCAGCTTGTCCTCTCATTTTGACAATATTGACTTGTTAAATGAGAACCATATCCAGGCACTTCTCCCATCTACACCTGTGGCTGTAGCCGTGGTAACCCCACGAGAAATAGGAGAGTGCTTACAACAATACGATGATGATGTCATATACAGATATGAGATTGAATACAATGGGCTTGACTGCTATCACAGTGCTTTTGCACCGGGGGGAGATTCTGACAAAACATTCACCCAACACCACTGGATGATTGACAGTGGTTGTACTGATCATCTTTCGCCTTTCAAAGATGACTTTGCACATCTAGGAAACCAAGTTTGTCATGCCGTTGTTGCTAATGGACAAAAGGTTCCTATGTATGGTCCAGGTAAGATCATAATTCAGTCAAAAGATAAACAAGCAGAACCTTTAGTTCTCTTGGAAGTGTGGTATACTCCACATGCGGCACACAGACTTATGTCTGTACCTACACTTACTAGCCAAGGCTATAGGTGTACGATCAACAATCACGAATCCAACATCTGGAATGCAAACGAGTGTCTGGTGATACAGGCCAAAGCTTTATCTCCGGACAATAACCTCCATTGGTTTCAGTCAAAATGGATTACTCTGATGGATGGTTCTATTAACTTGCTTGCTAAGGAAGACT
>Ga0307508_10007017_pt1 | contig 10507 bp, 9 predicted proteins | sample 9_EM_MG_FD_203089 | JGI IMG/M metagenome (GOLD analysis project Ga0307508, IMG submission 203089) | Populus trichocarpa ectomycorrhiza microbial communities from riparian zone in the Pacific Northwest, United States - 9_EM | ecosystem: Host-associated > Plants > Roots > Unclassified | place...
AGTTTTGCGGGGGACAGCTGTGGTGGGCGGGTCGCGGACTCTGAGGAGGAGCTGGAGGGCGGGGGGGACGGGGGAGCCTGGTGGAGGTGGAAGTGTGGGCGGGGGCGTAGAGCGGGGGGGTTGTCCTGGGAGGGGATGGCCATTTCTGGGGAGGGTGAGCGGGGCAGGGCGGGGGGGAGAGGGCTCACCTGGGAAGATATCCCTGATGCTGGGGAGGCGGGACATTGTGTTGGGTGGGGACGAGCCAGCGAGGGAGGGCTCTATAAGAGAGGGCCAATCCTGTGTATCTTCGCGGGTTCTCGCGGGCCAGTGCGAAAAAACAAGTGTTGATCTTTTTCCGGATTGGGACACATCGCCATCATGACCTTATCCGCCGATCTTCTCGTCCCTCGTCGGTTTTGGGGTAAATCCATGCCCCAATCAGGACGGCCCTCCGTGGACATAAGCCAGGGCGAATCCCCACCCGCCCCGCCCTCCACGGACGCTGACTCACTCGGCATCCACATGCCCGGATTTGCGCGCTGCCCGTTTCGGACCGTGGGAACACACGCCCAGATCAAGATCGGCGTCCGTCCTCGTCGAACACACGGTAATGAACAGCGGGCCCGTGCAGCACCGACGTCGACGCGATCCTCCATCTCCACCGTGATTCGCAATCGCGCCGACGTTGGTCATGTGGGTGCCGGTGCATGCCATGTCGGGGACATCACGCCGCCGACCCAGCGCCTGTCGAACGGATCCCTCGTGGGCCATGACAACGACGACAATCACGGCGGTGCGGTCACTTGGACGCTTCCCCACCCCCACTCCACGAACAGAGAAGGTCACCGCTCGCTCGAGCGCGCGTCGGATTTACCCGGATATCGTCCCATACTCGAACGGGCATACGGGCAATGCCTGATGACCCTTGATCATGATCCAAGACGACAAACTGGGCATCCCGTGGCGCGTGCGATCATGATAGGACGATAGTGGGCGGTGATGGTCACACGTGCTCCCGTGGACACACAACGCTGCGGTGGCATTCATATTGATTGACCAGGGCCGTTGCCTCTTTTTGGCTTGCGGCATACTAGGAACTGGCGGTCAACGGTGACTTGCCAAGTGCCGTTTTATGCGCGCTGTTCTGTATACGAGAGTTATGACATGCATCAGACGTGATCCCATTGAATTACCGGGAGCCATGAGCGTTTTTTGCTGGCGGTGGGATACACATATTTAATCATAATACAATACGACGAAAAAGAATAAAGGGATCAGATCATGCGTTCCAGACAGCCTCGACGTCCACCTCTCGTGGGCCAGGACGTTCCTGCCTCGGTCCATGCACGGAGCCGAGTCCATGTGGCTGAGGCGTTGATGTTGGCGACGGCGGTCCTTGTCCACGCCGCTCGTGAAGAGGCCGTGGCGGAACGGACGCGTCGTCGGGAGGCAACGCGATCCTTCCTCGGCGACCCGAGAGCTGGTCGTAGATAAGCGCTGATAGCAACGCGAGCGGGTGGAGCACCGTGAACAGCACCACCGAGATCTACCGCGAGGATCAGCGAGAAATGGGCGAGGAAACGCAAGCAACGCACGAAAACGGGCGCGGGTTTCGGCGATGCGGTCCAGATGCTGATACAGATCCAGGTCGCCGCGATAGCCCAGATAACGTCCCGTCGAAAGAGGACGACAGCGAGGCTGACGAGGTTGACGGAGGTGGTGACGGCGAAACCGGGCCAGGGGTGGCGGGCATAGTCTTCGGGGCGTGATGGGTCGTACGAGAGACCGATCGTGATGCTAGGAGACGTCAGCTGTGAGGGTTGTGGCGGAATGAAACGACGTACAAGAGCGAATAGGGAAAGAGGAGCGAGAGGGGGAGGATCATGAAGAACCTGAGAGGGGCGTGGATGAGGGCCATGTCAAAGGGGCGACTGTAGGTCGGGGCGTGGTAGACAAGGAGGGCAATATTGGAGTAGACGAGCGAAAGGAGGAGGATACCAAGGAGGATCGTGGAGAGGAGGAACATGCGGAGGACCTGCAGGGGGTTAGGCGTGCCTGCATGCTCTTCGGGTGGGCTTACCCATGCGACGGCCCAAAACGCCATGGCCCAGTTTGCGAGCACGAGGGAGAGGCCGACGGCTTTGACGAGCGCTTTCTGTGTGACGTGAGCACAGTGTGAGGTCGACGGGGGCGGGGTACCTTTGTGTCTGGACTCTTGGAGAAGACAAGCAAGAGACAATAGCCGACCTGGAAGAGGTAGATAAGGATGACGTAGACGGAGAGCCATGCAGGGTGGGGCGAGATGGAGGCGGGATAGAGACTGATGATGTCCACTGGGCGATCGTCAGTGTCAGGGTGGGTCAAGACAGGGCGCACGCACCGATCGATGGCTTGACGATGGACGAGCACACGAGCACGGAGGCGATGTTGACCGAGAGCGACAAAGGGGTCAGCACTTGCAGTCTGCGCGCGTCAGCCTGCACAGCGCACACGCAAAAACGACGGACCGGATCAGAGAGAGAAAGTCTTGCACGGCGGGGTTGGACATGTCGACGGGAAGCGACTCCATGCTGGGCAGAAGCGAGAAAGGGTCGATGACATCATCGTCTCGATTGACCTCCAATGGGCCAGACTCATCAGATCACGTGCAACGATGGACTCGCGCGTGTTCGTCCCCACCGCGCTCCACACCGAGCTCACCGAATACACCAACCTCGTCCGCGTCCTGCGCACGACCCGCACCCTCGACCTCACCACCCATCTCCTCCAGCACGCCGCCCAACAAAAGGACAAGGACCCCGACACCTGGACGCCCTGGCCACTCATCGACTGTCCCGTCCCAGAGTGGTCGCTCCAAGACGAGATCAACCAGTTGGCCGACACTGTCGTGCGCACACAGACGCAGGCGGCACGCGAGGCAGACCCAGCCAGCGACCACGCGCACGATGAGCTGCATTCGGATTCCGACTCGGACTCGCTGGCACCCGCCGCAACGAAGCACCTCGTTCTCCACACCGCCGCCGTGCTCGTCCACATCTTGAACCTCATGGCAGATCAGAGACCCTCGGCTCCGGGGAGCATGCAGAACAGGCTCTGGGCCATGAACTGGGAGGACGTAACAAGCCTACTCGCCGTCGGCGGCGTCGTCCACCCCACGTACGTCCTCGGTCACATTACACCGCACTCCCATTCTCATCGTGATACGCAGCGTCATCGCACGTGCCGAAAAGCGCCTCGAACACATATACGGTCCGTCGACCACAAAAGGTAGGCAGCCACTCGGATCGTCCTGTGGGCGCCACCTCACCTCACCGGACAGCCTCGGAGAGGCTCAAATCGGCCACGTCAGCCAAGGAAAGATTCGCAAAACTGACATCCACACAGGAGGATCAATTAGTCACACCTCCTGTATTCCCCCGAACGCAGCGCAACAAACGTTTGTCCCTGTTTTATTACACCACTTTAAAACGATTGACGGACGGGCCTTGCAGGTCCTCGGTCACACAAAACCGGGGGTAAATCGCGCCCCCTCGTTGATACGGACACCGACACCGACGCATAACACACCATACTTGGAAATTTCCCACCGTCATCGCACCTCATCAATGCCATGTCTCATACACTTATGTTACCCTGCGTTTCTGACATGACACTCGTTGCATGACATGTACCACCCTGTTTCAGTCTCCATCAAGCGTTTTTTTTTTTTCACCACAAGGATCACCCAGGGCTATGTACCGCAATTCCACCTTCACACATCGTTTTGGCCTTGTCCAACGCGCTGCTGGGAGGCAACAATAAATGATTGTCGATTCCATTCTTGCCCCTGGATACGTTGTGTACCCGGCCATCACGACAAAAGACGTCCTTGTCCCCTTTTAAGACCCGTCAGCTTGTCCTCTCGTACCCGATCGTCATAAAAAATGCCTTGTTCGCCCGTCGCGGTGTGCGTCGTGACACTTTCGAACAAGGGATCGGTGCTGTGCACTGCGCCCTGCTCCACGTTGATGGATCGATTTAGTTTGTTTTAGCGCACTGCTGATGAACGAGCATCATTTTAGTTCCGTATGCTGCGTGCTCGGGGATCACGACGAACAATGTCGTTGACTCCATTTTTAGATGCGTCTGCTCGTTCTCCGCCATCTGATCATGACAACCGATGCCTTGTTCACTCGTCGTGGCGATACTCAGCGTCGAGCGTTCCTTACGCCCTCGACGTTCTTGGATACGCTGCGCACTCGGGGATACGACAAACGATCTCCTTGACTCCATTTTTAGACCCGTTGGCTCGTTCTCCGCAAGATGCCTTGTTCGCCCGTCGGGACGTTACTCTGCTCGGATGTCGCGACCCCCTTTCACCCCCCGACAGGGTCCATCATCCTGCGTTACCGTAACGTATTGTAGTGCGCCGTTCCACACTCTGGGATCATTTTGGTGTGCTCGAACCCACTGCTGATGAGCGGCAACAAGGTGCTCGTACATCCCATTCTGGCACCTCACAGCGTTATTTTTGTCCCTGGGATGTGCTGCGGACCTGGAGATCACGACAGGACTATGTGTCACACTGGACCACGTCCGATCGTCGCAAACGATGCCTGGGGTTGGACGTGTGCCCTCTCTCTCTCTTTTTAGAGCCAGCTTAATATCCACAGCGTGTAGCGTGTGGTATGCCCTGGTTCGCCGACCCGCGCGCGTGTGCCTGGATTGTCCTCATCGTGACCGTATCCTCCATGCGTTCTCGACCCCTGGCATCACAACCGCAGCACTGATAGGGGCCAAACTTCCTTTTAGGGTGGATTGGCGCTGTTCAACACACGGGGGTACGCTGTCATCCAGGGACCGTGGCGAAGGATGCGTTTGACCCCCCCGTTCTAGGGTCGTGTGGTCGTTTATCTCCTTTGTACGTTGCCTGTCTGGGAGACACGAACGAGACGCTTTCGATTTCATGCAAGAACAGGGACGGTCGTGCCGTGCCGCATCCAAGTCGGAGAAGACCACATCGGTGTGTATCGGAGCGACGGGCACGGTCGGATCCAGGAACGTGTTGACAAAAGGTTGGGTGCGTTTTGGACGATACTCGGTCGCTCCGCAGTTAGAGTATGGAATGAAGCGTGCCAGACTCGACAGTGTCGATGCGTTTTGGACGACCCCTTTTGGTCGCTCTACGTTCTATCCGCAGGGCCCGGCGGTGGACGGTATGGAATGGAGCCTGAAGGACGTTCTTTGTGATCCATTCCATTCCATCTTTTTTTTTTCCGATGTCTAAAGTCGGTACGCCATGGTAACCCATACATTGAGTCACCAACTCTAACCCTAATACACAGGAATTTTAGGATATTTATTGGACCGACGCGGGCGCAGACGCGTCGGGCGATTGTTGCGAGTAGACCTGGATCCCGGCGTGGAAGGTTTGCTGAACCTTGTCGTACCGTGACCGTTGAGGCTGCCGCATAACCCATCGCCCATGATACCCCAAGGGGCTATCCCGAATGGACCATGGTGTTTTGAAGAGAATCGATTACCCGAATACACGGACCGACGCGTCAGGCGGTTGGGCGAGTAGACTTGGATCCCGGCGTTGAATGTTTGCCAAATCTTGTCTTGCGCTGCTGCATGACTCATCACCCATGATACCCCAAGGGGCTATCCCGAGCGGAACACGGAGAATCGATTACCCTAATACACAGAAAACAGGAAATTTATTGGGCCGACTCATCAGACGATTGTACGAGTGGACTTGGATCCCGGCGTGGAAGGTTTGTCAAACCTTGTCTTGCGCTGCTGCATAGCCCATCATCCATGATACTCCAAGGGGCTATCCTGAATGGAACACGGGTTTTGAAGAGAACCGATTACCCTAATATACGGATTGACTCGTCAGGCGGTTATACGAGTAGACTTGGATCCCGGTGTTGAAGGTTTGCCAAACCTTGTCTTGTGCCGCCGCATAACCCATCATCCATAATATCCCAAGGGGCTATCCCGAGTGGAACACTGGTTTTGAAGAGAAGAAGCCTGTCGCACGCACTTGTGATCCATTCCCATACCTTTTTTTTTTGGCGGGGGGTTGTCCAAAGTCGGTATGCCTTTGATAACCCATACATTGAGTCGACCACCTCTAATCCTAATACACAGAAATAGGATACGTACTGGACCTCGGACGCAGTTGCAGACTCGTCAGGTGGCTGTACGAGTAAGACTTGAGATCCCGGCGTTGAAGGTTTGCCAAACCTTGTCTTACGCTTACGCTTATCCATAACCCATGATACCCCAAGGGGCTATCCCAAGTGGAACACGAATCGATTTGTACCTAGGGGCTGCACTCACGACCAGGGTTCGACGTGTGCTTGGAGCACATGCTCCGCCTACGATCGCCGATGTATTCACCGTCCGGACCCTAGCATCACCACAACGCTGAAAGGGGCCTAACTTGGTTTTTGCACAACCCAGGAATAGCCTATGATGCCGGTTTTACAGCAGAACAGTCACACTGAGTCAAGGTTCTGCCAAACCTCTCGTACCCATAACTTCATATCGGGTTTTGAGAAAGAACCGCTGGCACCTCACGACCAGGGCTCAACGCGTGCAAGTCGGAGCACACGGTCTGGACTACTTGAATCGTTTATGTTTATTCACCGTCTGGACCCTACATCATACCGCAACGCCGACAGGGGCCAAACCCGGTGATAATATGATATGCCGGTTTTATAGCAGAGCGGGCACAGTGACAAGTGGTGCTAAACCTCCCGATACATGATCCAGGCTATCTGAATCTCTATTCACCGTCTTGACTCCACACCATCACACCGCCCCGCTGACAGGGGCCAAACTTTTTTTTCGCACAACCCGGGGATATCATATCAGGCCGGTTTTTCACAGCAGAGCCACCACGGATTTGAAAGCGGTTCACACGGGTGGTCCGACGGCTTGATCATGCCGTGACATATGTATAGGTACTGTAATATTGGTCTTCTACCCGTGATAGGGCCCTCGCCTGTGCATAACGGCCGTGCATCTGGCTGCTGCGCCATCAGTAGTGCCACCAAATATATTGTCCGTACTCTCGGTCCCATCGCCATCGTCCTTTTTGTTGTTGTTCTTTACAGGACAAACCCACATCGGCTGCATGATGGAAATACCGAAATCCCGGCGAGCGATTGTTAGGGAGCTCTCAGGACAGGACGGCGGCGCTGTCACCGGGAGGGTACTCGGGGTGAGTCAACGAGCGGCTCATGTAGCCCGTCCGAATGAGTCCTTGTTGGGTGTTTGACCTCCGGCGACCATTGTGATCCCCCCAGCGGCCGCATGTATGTATGTATATTCGGCGTCGTCGTCCCAGCAGATCCCAGCAGATCATCTTACGTATGTCCCTGACCTGATATCGTCGTTCTACACATTGCCCGTGTAGCCCCATATGCACCTGACCTTTTAAAATCCCAGGCCCGGGGGGGCCGATAAGAAACGGACAACGATTCATATAAACTCGGCATGTCCCGGTCTCCGGTGCCTGAACCTGATCGGTCAACGGAGGTTTCGTGTGGCGTGGATAGAACTTGTCTCTTTTTTCACTGACAGAGACAGTGTATTGGTATCTGGTCAATTAAATTATACACGGGGCACAGCGCGGATGCAGATGGAACACAAGGCTTACCCTGGTATCATCCATCGTCGTGCGTTTACCCCCGTGTACGTCTGTCTGAATGGTCACCGTGACTTCGGATGACCAGGCCCGGGGACTGGTTTGTTCTGTTTCCAGGTCCACTCGCTGGTCGACGGGCATGGTGCGGAAACCACACTATCAGACCGCACAACATGGTCAAGGATGTTTTTCCGCGGGAGGATCGTACATGCCCAACCCACGTGGGGTGGTCATTTGACCTAGGCACTGGGCGTGAGAGTGTGCCAGTGGCCGTCATACTGGTCATATGCATACATCCAGATAGACCATCCACACGCGCACACGGTACGCCGTTTCTTTCGTTCCTTGCAAGCTTGGCTGTGGTTGAACAAGGTTCAAAAAAAAGTCGAGGGTCAGCAAGATTGGCAGCCTTGGCGTCTCAGGGTGACGTGTGGCCTAAATGACGAGTGTGGTGTGGGAACGGGTTGATCGGCGTATGTGACAAGGTGTGTGGGTGGTCGATGTTGCCAATAGCCAACGTCTGACGGTGACGCGTGATGTAGACGACCAAGTCTATGTGTGAGAACACATGATCGACGTATGGGAGAAGGTGAGGTCGATATTGCCTAGAGGGGCAATGGTGGCAACGTCCATGCGTGCAGGGACCTGTACCATGCTATCTGCACCCACACTGTCTTTGCCATTGGGATTTGCCCTTGGAAAATTGTGTGCCAAGGAACGGTCGCGTTCCAATGCTGAAGGCTTTTCTATTACAGAATTATGTCATTGTCATACCGACTCGTGCAGCCAAACGTGTCCACCGTCGACATATAGAAACGGCGTCAGGCATCAGGGCTATTTAGGGGGAGTAAGCTGGCCAGGTCAGACCGCGGCGCGGTTCCTGAACTGACCTTGCTTGAGGGCGGGGTTAAGACCAAGAAGACGAACACGAGTATGATAATGAGTGGCGTAGATGTGGCAAATCTTGTGAGAACGCCTGATCGACGTGTATGACAAGGTGCGGTCGATATCGCCTTTAGCGGGGACAATGGTGGGAACGTATGTGAGGGAAGCTGTAAGTACTGTGTGACCCGCAGCAACGGCGTCCACGCCTTTAGAATTACCCCTGGGGAAACCGTATGGCAAGGGACGGTCAGGGGTGGACGGACATATCTCCGGGGTTGGGCTAGCTGAAGACGCGGACATCTTTCCATCGATCCACGTCCTAGTTGACTATTACAGTATCTTGACGTATCATATATGTTGGCCGTATCGATATAGAGAGACACCGTCGTGCATCGGAGCTGTCTAAGGAATCAAGATGGTAAGTTGAGAACCGCGGTACGGTGCCCGGATTACGCTTACTTGGGACGGGCGGGGGTTGAGACCAGGTAAACGAACACGAGCATCCCGGAGACTCGCGCGTGCAGTTGAGGAATGGAGGGCACCAACAAAGGAACCGCCTAGCTAGATTCTTTGTTAACACGCTCGTCGCTGGAGTGGGGCCGCCACAAAGGGTGACGAGTGTCCACGCTGACGACAGCGAATGCGTGTACCCGAATCGCACCAGAATGGCACGCTAAGCACAATGCTGGCTGTCTGTCTGTCGCCCGGTTCCCAAGGAACCACGTCGTCGCGGCGCGGATCACTCCAGCGCTCGGGTGTCGCCTTTTCGCTGCCGGTGTGGATGTTGAGTTCGCATAACGCACGAAATCCAAAGACTTGTCAGTACCTGTGACCACGCCGCATGTCCGACTGGTGTCAATACCAACGCGTCGTCTTCCATCACCTTGATCGACCTATCCGGATCGCCACTGGCACCTCGCCGAGCTTGCGAAAGACAGCTATAAACAAGGCTCCGAGACTAGTCATCATCGCAAGCCAGTCCATCTGGCCTTGGAGGGCAAGTTGCACCCCCCTCGAGTGCTGAAATCGGCTTGTCGACCCCGAGTAGTCGTACAGCTGGTGAAGAACAAGCTGCTGGGGTGAGCGGGGTCGGAAGAGGGCTTGGAGGCGTCGTTATCGGGCATGGTTTCGGCGGTTTCCTCAACCACCTGTCCAAGTCGACCGACCAGCCAGATACTTGGAAGCGTAGGAGGAGCAACCGGCAAGGATCATCACGGGGTGGGACCATCGAGGTTGACTGAGTCGTTCAAGATTTCAATGCGGGTAAAATAGAAAGAACTGAGAATGACAAGGCTGTTTGGGTGAGTTGTATGACTTCCAGGATGGCGAGGGGCACGAAGTTCGTAGAAGTGGGTAAATCCTGAAAGAATCTTGACGAGTACGGTAGGACATTCGGGAACGTGAGATTGGGTAAGTGACGCGGGCGGGCGATGCGCTGGCGAGCCTGCTAGGACACACGAAATGACTCGGATGGTTTGGTTTTAACATCCTTGACGAGGAAAATGGACCTGCTGAGGCCCTGAGGGATCCACGACGCTCGCCAGACTCTGCCTGGCACTAGCACACGCAAGTACTTGCCTGCCGAGTCCCGACGCCGACGCCAAAATCACAACAGCGGCGAGGCCCAGGCTTAGTACCATCTGAGAGAAACGCTCCTCAATACCAGTGAACCGGGACTTGTCCGGGAATCCCGGAGGGTGCATTCAAGCCGTCACCATTCAGGGTGGTCTGGGGTAGGCAAGGTGCTTATGTTGCTTGCGCGACTTCCTTCCGAAGCGCTACGGCCCGTCACGTGATTTTCCCAACGACAGTAGTCAACGTATCAAATTCGATCATGTCAGCGTGCGCGTCGCTCCAACTACAGGACAGTAAACTACAGTATTGGACCGGCACTTGTGCCAGCAAATTTCAAGTGACTCGTATTCCACAATGCGACAAAATTTTACAGATCAGGAATTAGGCATGGCTTCATATGTATGTAGGCAATCTCTAGAAATAAAC
>Ga0307508_10007018_pt1 | contig 10507 bp, 11 predicted proteins | sample 9_EM_MG_FD_203089 | JGI IMG/M metagenome (GOLD analysis project Ga0307508, IMG submission 203089) | Populus trichocarpa ectomycorrhiza microbial communities from riparian zone in the Pacific Northwest, United States - 9_EM | ecosystem: Host-associated > Plants > Roots > Unclassified | place...
ATTCCAAGACGATATCTGGAAGACACTACCCGCGATATACCACGAGCAGTGAGGAGAGGAAACCGTCCACAGTAAACCGTGGACGGTTTCGAGAGATCAAGTGAGTGGGAAGGGTGATGATGGTATCGTCGCCGATGGAGGCGATCAGGACGACGACCCCAACGCGGTAAGTGAGGGGAACTGTCCACAGTATACCACGGACAGTAGAAAAGATCCAAAGACACTCCCCAGCGTTCAACGCCGGGGAGTGAGGAGAGCTTCAGCTTGGTGATCGGGAGTAGCTGTGAGTCTGGTGGCGACCATAGTTTAGGTTGTTGTCGATCCATGCACCTAGTGAACTGTCCACAGTATACCACGGGCAGTAGAAAAGATCCAAAGACACTCCCCAGTGTTCAACACCGGAGAGGGGGGCGCTACCTATCGGTGTCCCCTCCATTATTTCTTGGAGTATGGCATTACAACCGTCGTTTCTGTTCTCCGTTGTACTACCACCAGGAAACAGCAGCCTGAGGAAGCAACGATCATCGCGTCGGATCTACGGCATTGACCACCAGCCCAACTTGCAGGAAGGGGGAGGAGGTCGATCGCGCCAAGAGAGGAGGCACGAGGTGATCAAGGTGTTATGAGACGTTCATCAACTGTGGGAGAGAAGATCACTGACCGAACTGACTGCCGAGATGAGACCCAATATTCAATATCCCATACTGAGTCGGAACACACATGTCGGCCACCTGATGTGGGGCCAACGAAGCAGGATAGAACTATCGATCATAGAGAGCCCCGCGAACAGCCAACCTGCACGTGTCTGACAGCCCGCAGGCTGCGGAGTTCCGAGTCGAGTCCTCAGTGGCTGCATCCGAGTCGAAACAGAATCGAGGTTCGTATCAAAATCGTTATTCCATTCTTACACATTCGCGGAAAGTTTGATGATATACAACTCGTTCCTGCAGCTATCCCCATATCCCCTTCATCGTGCATGTTGATAGGATGATAGGAGTTCTGATCGCGGTATTGCCGATGGCGGTAGGTTCGCAAAAATCCGAGTCATGCTAAGCTGTTCTGCCACTGGCCAGTGCTCTCTTGTTGTAGGTGACCGCATATTTAAAGTCTCGGCTACACCGAAACTAATGCACAAGTAGCCCGGGAGCTGGGAGCGGGGGAGGTTACGAGTCTTGAGATACAATCAGCGTGAGACCGTGCGCGTGTTCTGTGTGTTGTCGCGGGCCCTGGGCGCGTCCGTTTTAGCTCCGAGTCAGCGTTGTGTCGCGACAACCTAAGGTTGCCTACACGAGTGGCGAACGTTGGGGTCGAGGCCCTCGGATGGCATTCCCTGACTAAAGCTGTGGCCCCTGAGATCCTTATTTCCTCAATATTTGAGCATCATGGAATCCAAACCACCAATCCGCAACACGTGTGGTCATGATACACACCTCGAGGCTGTCCCCTCCTCGACGTATCCGGGCACGGGCTCAAACTGCGAAGGTTTCATATCGTCGAGCCAATTCAATGTCCGAGACTCCGTGGCATCCGTACCAACTGTCATAGTTCACATACCTCGAATCACTCACTTAAGCCACATTCGTCCACCCTCTATGAATGGCCTCCAGGCCGCACCGGTTTCCCACCACATCATGATGTGACCTCGGCGTAATCATGCTGGAAATGGGACAATGATTTCCTGTCGTCGTTTTAACATATCACACGTGCAATAAACATCGCCCACAAGTCGCATTACGCACAGCAGGTATCAACTGCCAGCAGGTTGTGTCGAAGAGGACCGTAACACAGAGACGCTAGCTTGAAAAAGCTGTTTCGTTGATCAAAATGGTGCCCCAGCTACTCGTCGACGGGCGTCCCGATTTATCTTATCACTCCTTCCTGAATATTTGAATCAGCAAGGTGTATCATACATAATCCTAGTAACAACTTACAGCTTTCCTTTTGTTTCTCCACCTTGAGCACGAAAGGGCAAGTCTGGTCCCCCCGGGGGGAACTTGGCTGCATTGGCATCTCGGGGCTGGTTACATGAACTTAAACTTTACCGTGCTCTTTGTGTTGCTTGAAGTGACATATGTAAATTGATATCTTTATAATGTTGGAAAACATGCAGCAAGAATAATAATAATCCTGCCTGCCACACAAGTAGAGGAGAAATACATGAGACTGTATGATCATGTAAGCACCCGAAGTGATTGCTTCTTGACGCTATAACGCCTCAGGGGTTCTGGTTCTGGACAATCGAGTAACCACATCTTTGTTGACTGTTGTTTAAACCATAAACATGCAGTGTTCGTTGACTTTCAAGGGATGTTTGTTCTCGTTAAACCATCCAGTTGCTGCGAAGTTGGTAAGCACCCTCAATCTCCTTCAAGTTACGCTCTCAGAGAAGTTTTGGCAGCGGCGAGATCTGAACTTAGATTTGTACATTTAATGCACGCAAGGGCGCATTATCGTAGAGCTTCCATTGCGGCAGCTGGGGATATTAATTAGTTCCTTCTCCGACACACAGTCGACTGACGGGCCCTGTGGTGCTACCACGACTGGAATTGACCTCAACACGTTGTGGGGTGGTTACCAATGGCCGCCTTGGTTCATGGAGTTGGTAAGGTATGGCATTCTACAGTGCTAGGGCTGGTTCCAGCCATGTATAAAGCACGTTGTGGAAAACTATTTCCATTCCAAGGTCCTCAAGGGTGTCCCACCTGCAACAGAACACACTAAACGCATACGTGCGCCCCTACAAACTCACCTCTCAAAGTACTGATCCATCTTCAGCGTTGATTTCCTTAGGTCATGAGTGTGGCGCACCCCTCCCTGTGGACCGCAAGGTCTTGTCCGCGCACCTCTGCAACGAGCATGCTCTGACAGGGGATAGAAAAGAGACGATCGCACGTTTATGGTGACATTGCCCTTCAAGACCCATTCAGTGGCACAGCCTGATCAGGCATTTCTTGTCGGTCCATTTGGGGTTGTTAATTTGGACATGTCCTCGATGTTTGAGAACATTTTCACGGAGGGGGACACACCACTGCACATGCTGTGCATTCGTGGAAGTTGATTTAGCAAAAGAAATTCATAGAATTGACGATCGATGAGTGGAAAGCGAAGTGTATGTACTAATGAAGTAGTAGAGTCCAGTTGATGTAATTGATGTGACATCTTCGTGAATCGTGCAGCACGTATGCTATCGGTGCAGATGAAAATATTTGTCAGATTGGTAAAAAGAACAGCCTCTTTTGTGGCGGACGATTTGATGTGAAGGAATGAATATTTGCCATCATCAGAGGATAACAGAACACGAGCTGCTCGCTTATCCCACAAGATCCGGGAAAAGCGTCAGTTAGCAAGGCTTCCTACCCGCAACTTGGTTCGTGACTCTTACCATACCTGTGTTATCGGTCTGCATCGCACCCTGATAATATGCAGCGGGGTGCGTGGCTCGTCCTGTTGGAATGCATATATGTTACTCTTGAAGGGATCCGGCCAGATACTCAAGTACTCATGGGCTGGCCCCTGTGATAATTGTGCAAATCGAGATATTGGTTTATGATTCGATGTAAGGGAGTTACACCGTATCTTTTCCATTTTCAAGTTCGTCGGGCCACATCGAAGGCAGTAGGCGGAATGCCAAGGGCACTCAAGAGTCCAGAAATATTGACACAGAGTATAATCATTCTTCACCAGCCGGATTGAAGGATCGGGAGACGAAACTCTTGCTGTATCGAACCAAATTGGAGCCTCTTCTACAGCTTTTTTTTGCCATGATTAGCGGGATCATTGTGCATAAACTCTCTGGCAGAGGCGACCAGGGGTTTCGACACGCCTACGACCGCTCAGAGAATTGTTGATGGCGAGCTGTGATGTAACAAGGGACGAGATATATGGGGCGATACTTTGGCAAGATTCGTGTGTTTGAATGCTAGACCGCGAGGTGAGGGGCCCTTCGTCAGGGACCTCGAGCAAATTACATAGTCATCACGTTATGCTGCTCATTGTTAGACGCTTGCACTGCATATACTGTCCAACAAAGGGCACTGCCCCAAGGACAACAAACGAGGTTACAAAAAAGGGAGGGGGAGAGGGGTAGGAGCGCTGGTGTGACAAGTGCGTATATTGGGGTCCAACTCCTGTGGCCGCTTCCGAGAAGCACGCAAGACAAGGAAGCAGGAGATCCCGCCTGCAAAATTTGTCTAAAAATGGGGAGCTTGTACGAGATATGGACTCGCCTAATGATCGGGGTAGCGCGGCGCAAGCACGCAATCGACATGCGCACTTGACGGATCTGATGGCAGATCCCTTCGATTGGTTGCAATCCGAGCATCCATGCGGCGCGACTTGGAGCAGCAACAGCGGAGGTCCGGCGACAGGGACACCTCGGCATCAGGGTGTATGCGCTCAATAGGAACGCTCAATAGGAAGGTGTTCTGAGAAAAAATAAATTCTGATAAGGAAAGTTAAAAAAGTCCTTCTGGGGCCCTTGTTCCTGTAAATTATGGAGGCGAGAGAAAGCTTGCTGGCAAGGTAGTTCCTTTCACGCGACAGTCGCGGAACCTCAGGTCACGTGCACCTTTTGCGAGACACATGATACTGCCACACAACTAGTGCACGCAAGTAATTAATCTTAACAGCACTCAGTATGTACCCCACCTTATCCCGATAATGTTCTAAGAAAAAAGTAGCCCTTCACTCGATGAGGAAAAAAGGCGCGCATTCCACGAGGAAACCTGCTTTCCAGAATTCCATCAGACGCGACGGAAATATTGTGACTCGAACGGTGACAAGAGAAAGCAAGGCGGTCCAGCAGACTCGGGAAGGGAAATACTCCGGATCTCACCACTCAGGTCCCTGGCCACATGCGAAGCATCAAACATGCTTCCTATGTGTTGCGAGGACCGTGTGGGTCACATTTGAGGGACCGTCTAGTATGTATATACCGGCAACGTGTCCCGAAGCAAGTCGCTGCTCGATAGTGCGACAGTTATTATTCCGAGTCCTTTCCTGTTTGAACTACGAAGGTCATATTAATTTTGACTTTTCAGGTGCTGTTTGAACTTGCATGTCGGGCAATTTACTACCACGAGGTTGGCACCCCGACCTCCCGAGTCACCCGATCAGACCCTGGGCCAGAACTTTGGCACCGACCACATGTCTGTATTTGAATCCGATCATCGTATTGTGTCATTGACAAGCTTCCATTACCCAACAGCGTTGGAAAACCTAACGTAGTCGAATAGCGGGTGTGGTGGGTCGGAAACGGGCTTACACGTTGTACTTGGCAATCACTATCTTGACGCCTGGTGAAGCGGGACAGCCCCTCTGATCTGCTTTAAAATGACACCACAGTATATCCCTCATGGCCCCAAAGTCGTCCAGATGTCCACCGTACAGCAAAACGCACCAGACTCGTACGCGTTTCCCCTCGAACTCGCCTCTCAAACCGCTGATCCATCCCTCAGTATTGAACCCTTTATAAACCAGTTACTCTACCCCCCTGCGGCCGAGACGACGTGTCATTGGGTAACCGATGGTCACGGCTGCGGCGCCATCCTCCCTGCCGACCCTACACTCGTATCCGTGCACCTCCGCAACGCGCACGGTGTCAGGGGAGACAGCAAAGAAACGACAACATGTTTATGGTGGAACTGTCATTCCCGGCCCATTCAGCAGCGGAATCTCGTCCGGCATATTTTATCGGTTCATTTAAGATTATTGAGGTGGACTTGCCCTCAATGCTTCAGGACGTTTGCGCGGAGGGGAATACCGCACAACTGTCAGTTCGACATCGAGATATTACCACAAGCGTAAAGGTACGTTCTTATTTTTTCAATCTTTTCTCATGGTGAACAAAAAGCGGTTATCTACCTAGAAAGACTCGACGAACCGAATGGCAAGCGTCGGAACGAGTGGAATCGTAAATTAATACTGCCGCGCAGTCGACTCTGTTCACGTGTTTATCGTCATGCATTCATTGTGAATCGACTATGATACGGTAGTCCACGTCATCTTGTCAACATCGTCAGACAGATTCGAGAATGTTCATAAACGCGACCAGAGGATAAGTGGTCAGTTACGCGTCGTGAGATGTGATGACAGTGTCCAGAACGGAACTCTGGTGCGACGGGTCTCACATTCCTGTACGGTTCGTGTCGAGTACTCCTCTTGTGCGCCACATGCGCAACAACGCGTGGCATTCGTCGTAATAGCCATGCACCTACCATCGCGACTACCAGTGCCATCGTGCTTGCTGCGTGTACAGCCTGGCGGCGGTGGAAGGTAGTCGGACGGACCTTCCACCTGCGTCTCGATCTGGCATCATGATTCTTCGGCTTCCAGGCCGATACGCAACTGCGCACATACCGTACTATCTGGCTTGTCGCCTAATCTCCAGCGCACCAATAATATACCAATTCCCTACAGATTTCCACGCTGAACCTCCATTGATGTCGTGGTAGATCGAGCCCATTTGTACGGGACGACGACTTGATTATGATCGTCGGATTTAACTTTTGTCAGCTTCTAGAATCTGTATCTTGCCGTGTCCAACGACGATAAATATATCGCAGCGAGGGACACTCTCAGGCGATGTGAACGTTGGAGTGCACCCGCCGTATTTCCGCGACTAGCTCAGTAATTCGCCCAGATCATCTTGAGGGTGGTATGGGACAGCCAGCGCCAGAAAGGAAGAAAAATCAAGTCCGCGGTGAGAACGCAAGACTGCACGCATTGATCTCCGCTGCGAGAAGCACATCCACGTCTGTGCGCCCTACGCTCTGAACATGGCGTGAAGACGACAGCGGCAAGAGCGCCTGTATCACGACCTGGATGAGTGTCCTGAGGTGCTGTGTGAGTATGCACGCACACTCGAAGATGCCTTTGAGTGCGGTCCCGGTGTGTTTTTCGGTGCTGGGGACAGAGGAGAGAGGTGTTCGGAGGCGAGTCGGGTGATGATGGGACTAACGGAGGCGAGAGCAGGGCCGAACGAGAAGCGGGCTGAGCCGTTGACGCGATCAGTGTGTCAGTGATTAGTACCGAAAAGGAAACCAGTGCCACAATCACATGCGCAACTTGAAGTCAAACAAGGTTTTTTCAACAACACACAACTTGGATCGTCCACCTCTCTTGATCTTTGACACCTGGGGTTCCTCACCGCGGAATGTCCGGAAACTACTCAGATCTAGGTGAGCTGCTCGCTGGATCTTGATCCCACTGCCAGGGTCATTGCTACCTGCAACTTGAAGCACTCCGATCAGAATTTTCAAGTTGTGTGGCTCTGAACAGTTTTCATCGACCATATGTATATATTTGCCACAGGACCATGACAGGGTTGAAGGCCCCTTTGTACTGATCCCGACCAACACTATGATCACTCTGCATGCCACACAGCGGCTGAGATAGAATGGGAACGCTTGTTCGTGCCGACTTGCCCCCTACCGCGTCATTCCAGCCTTGGATCCTGCTGCGGCTGTTCCTGCCACGATCCCTCTCAGATCAATCGATCGACACTTCGCCTTCGAGGTAGCCCCATTCCTTGTCTACCCTTACTCCTTGAAGTACTCGGGCGTGTAGTTTGACTTTTTGGATGCACCCCACGAACCTGTCATACCACCTGACACCCACCCCTGGGGATACTTTCAAATTGGCAAAGACTATGTGCAACAACGTCGCTGATTGGAGGATGGACTAGCAAGGGACATTCAATGTTGTTCATGTAGGCCGTTTTATGAATCTCGTGGCCTGGCCCATTGTACGAAGCGAACAGTGACCCCAAGGCTAGGTCTTGGATTGAGGACTCCCACAGCATCCTTATCACTTTATGAGGCCAACTGGTGAAGAAAAATCGCCCCACGGAGCCACATTTCCTTACCCACAGCGGTAGGTATTTACCAGTGGGCCTATGTGCGTCGACTGCCACTGCGTCGACGACGCGGTGCCAGATTTCTGCAGACAACTCGATGGCCGTCAAGCATACACCGTGACATCCGACAGCGGATCTTTTCACAGGCGACCCTGAGCGAGGAATTACTGCGCCATGCATGCGATAAGCTTTTAAAGTATTGTGATGTACATGCAACTCCAACGCGCGTATGCGATCCTCTGAATCTCAGATATTTGGGTCGACGTGTGGAATGATCGGTCCCTGGGCAGCTCAGCGGGCAGCGGCAGCACGCTAAGGCCGTAAATGAACGGGCCCGAGAGTCCCTTGCTTAATGTTTAATATCCCTGGCATGGACGTGCGCCACTAAACGTTCGCGCGATCAATCGTTTTATACAATGGAGTTACATTGTGTACATGTTGTGATTACGAGGTCGCCCCACTTTACAACCCTGATGATGTCCCCGCCAACGTGTGGACATGCCTAGGCAGTGGACGCATATCCTCCCTGCCGCTTCAACGTGACCATGCGGTAGATTGTCGTTTGCGACGTACGATGGATAACTACGTCAAGTGTTATTGCGCTAGGACCGTCCCCGACGTCTCACCATTCTACTATCCTCAATATGGACTCAACAAGAATCTGATCCGAAACCGCGTTGTCCTGTTCGAGTTTCCCGGCCCCCAACTTTGACGTTATGCCCGAAAGCTGTCCGAGGATGAGATAAACATTGAAAATCTCTCCAAAGGGGCGCCGCGGAGGGGACCGCCGAGTGCATGGGCGAGGGCGGTGCGCAGCGACGTACAACCGAAAAACAAATTGCAGACTTGGCCGCGAGGATACTACATTCACCTGCAATTCGGTTCCAGCGCAGGAAAGACCTGCCAATATCGGTTTGTGCTCGCCATCCTCCAATCACGGTTCTCATGCGGCCTGTGCCACGGTAGAGTTGTCGAGCGATAAATGTAACAAGATGTCCCCGGAAAAGGTGGCAGTCGAGAAGGTGGTTTCGTCGCGCGATGGTTAACGAGTCAGTGCCCTGTACGTCATAGTACGTAAAGTCGATGTGCGTGTGTGGGTGTCGGCAACGGGGTCGATGGTCGTGAGGTCGGTGCTCGCAAAAAGGGTGGTATTTTCATGTTGTCGGGGGTGAAGACGAAGGGGGGTGTATGGAAGTGAGGGCGGATTCGGATGCAGGGTCCATGGTGGGCGGGTGGTGGGCGTCTCCTCTCGTTGTTTTCTCGGGACTTAATGGTGTCAACAGGCAGCACCACAGGGACCGGGTATCAGTCTAATGGGCGGCAGCGTGTGCCTGAAGGAGACATTGTTCTCTGTTACTATTCGGACCTTGGGGGAATGAGCGATGGCGCTGGGGATGGGGTGGGAAACGAGGTTCAGAATACGGACCGCGTGCTAGATTGAGCAGAGTGGGAAGCGAATAGCTTTCAACGGTCGGTCACCCAAACCAGACTCGGACCTGGTACCTCGAGATCAGAAGCAGGTCGTTCTGATCGTATGATGGATATTTCCTGTAGGAAGTGGGAGATCTGTCACGTCCCGACTGGAAAGAAAGTGTATTCTTACGGAGGGTGGGGGCCATAAGCAACTCAGTGAGGGCCAATGGCAAGGGCTCCCACGTATTCACGGTGGGGATGACAGTGCAACGGCGGGGTGGACGGGGGCGAATGCGCACGCATGCAAAACTGAAGGTGGAACGATGAGTAGAGTGGGCAAGCGAGTGGTACCTGGGCGCCGGTACGCAGACGGTGAAAGTGGCTGAGCGAGTGTGGGAAGTGCACACAGACGGTGCGAGTGGGCGAATGCGAGTGCACACAGCAGTTGGGCATTCGCCTGCGTGTGGGTTGCTTGTGAGTTCCGCTCGTGCAAGGCACAATTTTTTAGCCCCCGACGCCCTGCCACTGAGTGAGTGGCTTTCGGCTACGCACTGGGGATTTCCGGAGGAAGGCACGTCTGCGATCGATCGGTCAAAAGTCGACCTTGACTGGTTTGCGGCAGTGTGGATGACAATGCACACATCCACAGGATTTCGATCAACCCATCTAGCAGAAAACGAGGTCTGTAGCCAACGGCCAGATCGCAACCTCAATTTTCTTACGTGGAGTGGGAGGAAGCTCAATGACGGGATGGCGTTAAAGCATCCAGATCTGAGTCTCCTTCACTGGCACTGTTTCCACAAGTGTAGCCCACATTGGCACCCTCGCTTCTGTTCCTCGTTGTATTGCCACTGGCAGGAAAACTTAAAGTTTGGGTGACTGAAGGAACAGCGAGGAGGGATCAGATCGATTGCACCCATGCTACTTTTCGGGAAAAGAGGAGGTCAATCGCGCCGAGGCGGAGGCATGAGGTGTTTCAAGGGGTTATAAAACTTTTTTCACCTGTGAACGGAAGGATGACCGAAGCTGATTCACTTCGCGCCGAGATACCCGACACCCAATACTCATCGATGGCCGCATCTCCCACACTGACATCATCATGAAACGTTCGGAAGAACCACACTGTCGCTTAGTGTCGAACGTACGAACCTGGAGTCCTGGACAGAACCAATTTAGCAACCTGCACATGGTTTTTGGGCAGCCATAAATCCCAAGTTTTGGCTACACCGAAACTAATGC
>Ga0307508_10007019_pt1 | contig 10506 bp, 7 predicted proteins | sample 9_EM_MG_FD_203089 | JGI IMG/M metagenome (GOLD analysis project Ga0307508, IMG submission 203089) | Populus trichocarpa ectomycorrhiza microbial communities from riparian zone in the Pacific Northwest, United States - 9_EM | ecosystem: Host-associated > Plants > Roots > Unclassified | place...
CTTGTTCATATTGCACTTGTCCAAAATACAAGACAAGAGCATTCAAGTTTGAGTTAATTTTACACCTAAATTATTTTATTTTCACAATCAAATCAATATCTCAAATAACTCTTTTATTAGTATCAACGACACTCGACACATCTTAGTATAAAATCCTGTTTATTAATTTTTATATTTTAAAAATATTTTTGAAAAACAACCACAATCAGATCCTAGTCTTAATGGTCACCATCTTTGTCACCTTCACATCACAACAGGTCCATATCACACTAGAATGACACCAAAACGAACATATATATTCCTTATTCCTTGAAAATCCTCATAAACTCATCTACATATTTACAAATCCAGGACCGAAAGCCACTCTTCTTTATAGGCAGATCCCCAACTTTGTTTCTAATTTTCAAGCAGCAGAAGTAACAACACCACCACTAAACAAATAAATAATTTCCACCAACATCAGGAATGTGGGGTAGAGTTATCCATGTGGTAAGGGAGATAGAGGTGATGAAACAGAGTGAAGTGAAGAGTGAGCGAGAGGAGATGAGGCACATAAAAGGTATCTTGAGGCGAAAAGTTTTCACAGATATACAAGTAGGAATTCTTTCCAAACACATCCACTTTCTTATTTGCACTAAATTGATTCGATTCAACTGGATTCCATTTCCCTTTGGCTTTCAAAAAAGTTAGGAAACTACAAAAGGGTTGTTCCTTTACCTAAAATGGCAAGTCAAAATCACCAGCGGTCTCCATAATTTACATTAAAGGATATTTTTTTGGAACATGGCAAGGTTTTGATCATATGATTCATTAGTTGAATCAATAATTAGAGGATCACATCCAAATAAGGCCATTATAAACTTACTTCCTCTAGGTCATTAAACTGTCATGCTTAGAGACAATCTAACTAGCAATAAATTAGATTATGTAAATCAAATCAATCATATTTTAAGAAAAACAATAATTATATGATTCATGTAAACCAAAATAATTATCATATTATAACAAAATTAAATTGCAACATCAAATGACGACCTAAAGGCCTTAAAAAAGAAAGAAACAAAAAGAGGACCGGCCCAGCAACCATGTGAAAATATGAATACCTAAGGTGTGTTACAGCGCTCTCTCATCTTCCTGAAAGCTACATACATATCTGTGTATATATGTATGGCTACTCCCAAGCAGCAAAAATTAGTAACATGGATACCAAAGTCCTTTCCTCTAGCATCCAGTATACGAACTTATCGGCAAGCTATGTTAGGCCAGAATCTGAACATCCCCAATTGCGAGAAGTTTACCGTGCAAAAATGTTCCTGTCATAGATTTAGGTTGTCAAGATAGGAACCAAAATGTCCAACAAGTTGGCGATGCCTGCAAGAAGCACGGTTTATTCCAGGTTAGACCCTTTTGCTTGTAATGAGAAATTGATAGAAGAGCTCAAGGCTGAAATGCTTCCAAAGACACTCCATGATTGATCATCTGCCATTCATAAACCAAAAGATTCACAATATATACAAACCACCTATTTAAATTATCTAGCTATCTATACTCTATCTAATCATCCTGCCAAAATAATCAAGTAATGAAAGGATTGATAAGCCCTGACGAGACAAGTTTCAAAATATTCTACTACTATTAAAATATAAAAGAAAAGAATAGAAAAAACAAGGAAGATATAGAAGATAGGCTAACCTGGAAAAAGCCATAGTTCTTGCAGGCATCGCCAACTTGTTCGGCAATTTGATCCCTTTCCTGACAACCTGAATCTATGACGGGAACATTTTCGCACGTTGAAACTTCCCACAACCGGAGACGTTCAGATTCCGGCCTTACATTGCTTGCCGGCAAGTTTGTATACGGGATTTCAGAAGAAAGGACTTTTGTATCGATATTCCTAATTAAAAGAAGTAACAAAAGATGAAAAAAAGACAGAAAATTATTATAAATTAAAGAGTGGGTACTAAGATGGGCACCCTTCAATTTTTGCTGCCTGGCATGTGTGTGGCTTCCAGGAAGATGAGAGAGCTCCGCAACACCCCTAATGTATTTATACTTGCACGTGAAATCTAGGGAGGCCCTTATAAGTCGTCATTTGATGCTTTAATCTAACTTTATTATAATATGATGATTAGTTTGGTACAAATAAATCATGTAATTATTATTTTTTAAAAAAATATGATTGATTTGATTTGCATAATCAATTCTATTTTATTTTTTTATCGGGAAATTAATTAATTGGAGGGAGTTGGAATCCCTCGTTGATAGCTATTTGCTGTGCAGGCGGCTTTAAGTTAAATACCACAAAGAAGAACTTTTTACACTGGAATATTAACACGTGATATGGGATAGGTTGGGTTAAATTTTTCTTAACCGTAAAAAATTTTTTAGATATCGCTATTTTTTTTATGAAAAAAATTTAAATGATGTAAAGGTTGATTTGATATAACTCAAATGATTTTACGGGTTTAAAAATAATTTATACAAACCCGTAAAAATATAATTTGACTAAAAGAATTTTAAGATAATATTTTTTTTAATATTAAGATAACAATATATTGAATTGACTTGGGTCAATTCGAGTTAACATGTCAAATTTGCGACCTGAATTTTGAAACTATGATAACCCCATATAAAGTAAATCAAAATAAATTATGAAGTTCAATTCTCAATCAACTCAATATTAAATAATGAAATGAAAAAAAAAATTAATTAAAAAAGAACCTAAAAAAGTGACCTGAGTTAACTGTCAAAACCGTAACTCGGATCATGAAAGTGATGTAACCCTATGGAAGACAAATAAAAAAAAATTATGAATTTCAATCCACAATAAGTTCATTGTTGAAGGATGTTATTAAAAAAATAAATCAATTATAAAATAACATAAAAAACAACCTGAGTTAATTTATCAAACCCATGACCTTAGTCATTAGTCCAAGATAACCTCATAGAAAAAAAATTAAAAAATAACTTCATTTAACTCGGGTTAACCTATCAATTTTACACTTTGTTCATGAGACTGAGATAACTCCATAGAGAGCATATTTAAAACAAATTATGAAGCTCAATTTCTAATCATCCTTATCGAACCCAATGTTGAACGATAAAATTTATAATTAAAAAATGACAAAAAATAAAGTCAACTCGGGTTAACCCATTAAGCACTATTATCGAGTCATAAGGTTGTGATAACTTAATAAAAAGCAAACTGAAACAAATCATGAAGTCTAATTCTCAATCAAACACGATATTAAATGATGAAATTGAGAAAAAAATCAATTAAAAATAATAATAACTAAGTCAATCAAGTTAACTTGTCAAACTCGGGATCCGGATCATGAGACTTGGCCAACCCAATAAAAAACAAATCCAATGTTGAAGGACTTGTGACCTGAGCCATGAGACCGAGATAACCGTTTAGAAAAAAAAAACAAAAACACAACTCAATTTAACCAAGGTTAAAATGCTAAAACTTGTAACCTTAATCATGAGACCAAGATATCCCTATAGAAAAGAAATAAAAAAAATAGTATGAAGCTCAATTCCTAACCGTCCCAGTGTTGAATGATGAAATTGAAAAAAAAATAATTAAACAAAATGACAGAAAAAAACAACTTGAGTTAACTAGTAAAACATTATTCCTGTGTCATAAGACTTAAATAACATAATAGAAAGTAAAAAAAAAACAAATCATGAAATCTAATTCTCAATCAATCCAATATTAAATGATGAAATTGAAAAAAAAAGTTAATTAAGAAAAATAAAATTGAATCAATTGAGTTAACTTATCAAACAAAATTAACTTGCCAAATTGGCGATCCATGTTATGAGAGTATGATAACTCAATAAAAACCAAATTTAATATTAAAAAAAAACATTGGTTAAAAAATCAAAGAAAAAAAAAACAAAACATTATTCAAATAAATAATGATTTGTGAGGAGGGGTACAATAAAACCCCTTCCTGTTTTAGTTTATAGTTAATATATTGTTAATTAAATTAAATTACTTAATATATTTAAAAGAGTTAGGGTGTCAAGTTATTTGGTTCAATGTTCATATAATCAGTAAAGTAAGTTATTATTATTTTTTCTAACTTTTTTTTCCTTTCAATCAAACCCTTTTAAAGCCAAATTATAAGAAATTAGGCTTGAAATTATGGTACAAATAAAAAATATAAAGATAGGGGATTAAAATGTAAAATATAGAGAAAATACATGGTTCATCTCACATTGATGAAAACTTTTATTTTAGTCTAAAAGTTTTTATTTTATTTATTTTTCAGTCACTAAATTAGAGATAAGAGAGAAAAACTTACTTGAAAATGACGAAGAGAGAAAAAGTGATCAGTTGAAATTAATTACGACTATGAAAAAAATTGATCTTGTTGTCAAATGATTTTATTAAACAAAAGGAGTTTTATCGTGGTGTTCTTTAGCCTTCATCTTACCTGAAATTATAGATATGGTCTTGGGAAGTTTTATCAATTCAGGGTGATTTTTTTTCAACTCACTTTTAGGTTATTTAATATTGTAAATGAGTTTATTTAGGTCTTTCAAAGTAATTTTTAAGTGTTTTTTAGTATAAACAACTAAAAATAAATTTTTGGATCCAAAATTTATCTTCCTCAATTTTCCAAACACATTTGCGGTGGCTTTATTATAGAAAATAAATAAACAAGTCATATATTGTCTAATTTTTTTCTAAGAAAAAAGTAAATGACAAGTCATCTTCCTTTTATTAAAAAAAAAAGAACCTACCCCTTTTTTAGTTTTTATATAATTTATAACATCTATAAGTATTTTTTTCTTCAATCATATACAAAATATTAACTTGTTTGAATGTTTCATTTTAAATTTGCTTTTAAAACCATAATAAATTTTTATTTAGAAAACAATACTCAAAATTTACAAAACATCTCAATACTAAGTTTAGCCTAAGTGTTATGAGTGTCCTTTTTTTTTTTTTTTGTATTATGAAACAAAAGATAATTTCAAAATGCAAAGCTAAGATGAGAGTTTTAATCACAATATCAAAAAAATTCTTCATAATCTAAACATTATTTTTTAATGTTTAAAAAAGTTGTTTGGTATTAATTCCTTTCTTTATTGTTGTTGATCATAGTGTTTTGAGATTCTACATGATTTGGTTTTTGTTTCATCTAGTGTTAGGTGGATTGTCGAGCATGTAACGTTTGTCTAGTCTATGCATCTATCTGCCAGTTTAATGAAAATCTAGACATGGTTTTGGCTGTGAAGAACATCAATCTGATGTTGACTGGTGCGATATTAACTGCAAAAATTATGAAAAGCGAGACAAAAGCAACCTAGCTAGTAAAGTGTGGTGGGGATGGAGATCTGAAAGTGGCTCTCTGGCCCAAAGCAGACGTTGCTCTTTTATTTTTGGATGGTTCCCCGAGATTGAGGAATCCAGAATTATGCTCGTTAAGTGCTGGATTTTGAGATCCGCCATCACTTTCTACTGTTTTTCTTACCAGAATCCCACGTGTGGTTAATAAGAACAAGATATAAATTGTCCATTGCAGTTATTGTACAGTCCAGAAACATCAAACTTTGTTTTTCTAAGCTAGCCCGTGCTTGTCAAGAGGATATCAATGGAGTCTAAGATAGTACCTCCAGCTGTGAACCTTCTCCTTATTCACATTTAGACTTGTAGAAAGTCTCATTGTCTTTGATGGATTTATCACATTACAGAATCAGCTTCTCCTAACAATTTCTCCTCTGCTTCCAAATACACTCCATGAATGATCACCTGCCATTCATAAACAAAAAGATTCATTCTACACATTGAAAATATATTAAAATATATATTTTTTTTTATTTTTGACATTGAAAACCAAATTCATCAAAAAATTCTAAAAAAAACCATTATTTTTTTTTAGAGAGGCTCATTCTGGCACCCTCCCACCAATACACAAATACCACTTAACTATAGCCAACCCAAACTACTCATCCTTATTCTTTCTTTCTTCTCACAATGGACTAAACTTTGTTAAACAACCCAAAGAAATAAAAAGAACTATAAAAATAAAAGAGGAGGAGGTTAGGGTTTCATTGATAATGCATAATCACAATAATCTAAATACAAAGAGATTATATATATACTAATCTGAAAAGAAAATAAAAATATTATTTCATCCTTAATAAATAAAACAAAATAACCATATATTTCTTAATATCTCCTCTCAAATTTACGATGCGACAACTATAAGCATTAATAGTTTGCCAACAAGAAAACGCAAACAGGGAATAAAATGCGACTTGGTAAATAAATCTGCAATCTACAAAGAAAAAGAAAAAGAAAAGGAAAAGGAAAAAGAAAAGCAAAGTAATGGTGTCATGCTTGAGACGATGACGAGTAAGATGACAATCGATCTCAATGTGCTTAGTTCGTTCATGAAAAACCAAGTTGTGAGCAATCTGAATAGAACTCTGGTTGTCACAATACATAGGAGTGGGATGAGAAATGAAAACTCACATATCTGCAAGTAACCAACATAACCAAACAATCTCTTTGGTAGTAGATATCATAGCATGATATTTTGCTTCGGTTGAAGATTGAGAAACAATTGATTATTTCTTGTTATTCCAAGAAATAAGAGAATCACCTAAAAAAATACAGAAACTAGTAACAGACTTGCGATCTGTGGGATCACTATCATTATCAGCATTAGAGTATGCACGCAGCTCTAAAAAAAAGGTGGATGAAAGTAAAAAACTTTAAAAGATTGTACCCCGAAAATATCGCAAAATACAAAGAACAATTGCTCAATAAATGGTAGTAGGAGAAACAACAAAATGACTAACAACATGAATAATATATTCAATATCTGGACGAGTAATAGTGAGATATATCAAGCTCTCAACAATAGTATAATATAAAGTAGGATCTGACAAAGATAAACCATAAAAAAATACTTTGTGTTAACCTCAATGGGAGTATCTACAGTTTTATTATCAGTAAGTCTAACCCACTCAAGAATATCTGCAACATATTTCGACTAAGAAATGAGATAATCTCTAGGTGAGTAGACTACCTTAATACCCAAGAAATATCATAGAGAACCTGAGATGATAAACTATCAGAATCCTTAGAAAAAAAGATTCATATTAATAAGATCAGATCTAGTCAAGCTATTAGTAGTGGATGAAATAGAAAATAAAAAGGTATATGCTCGAGAAAGACAACATGACGAGATACATAAAGTTTTTGAGTTATTAAATCAAAATAACAATACCTCTTTTTACCTTCACCATAACTAAGAAAGACACAAATAGTAGATCGAGAGGGAAATTTATAGTGTTCTATATGAGGACGAAGAACAAAACAAAGTACAACCAAAAACTCTAAAGAATAAATAATCAAGAGCATACCCATACAACTTTTCAAAATGAGAAAAACCTGAAATATGAGAAGATAAAATTGTATTAATCAGACCTACAGTAGAAAGAACAGCTTCTCCCCAAAACACACTAGGAACAAAAGTAGACAACAAGAAAGAATGAGTAGTTTCAACAATGTGCCTATGTTTTCTTTCAACAACGTCATTTTGCTCAAAAGTATCTATGTATGAAGTTTGGTGAATGGTTCCATCTAAGGTAAGCAACTCACAAAATCTATTAGAAATGTATTTCCCACCCAAATCACACCTAAAACATTTAATAATAGCATAATGTTGAGTTTTGACAAGAGCTCGAAAGGCTGTATATATCTCAAAGAATTCAGAATAATGTTTCATTAAATAAACCAACAATAATGAGTATGATCATCAATAAACAAAAACATAATATCGAGACCCTCCTTTTATGGCAATAGAAGAAAGTCCTTATACATTAGAATGAATCAAATCAAATGAAAAAGAAAAAACAGAAATACTTTGATTAAAAAGTAAAGCGGAAAATTTTGTCAGTTTACATCCACTACAATTAGAAATATCACAAGTTTGTAAATTTCATAAAGCTCATATGGATACCAACAATCTCAAATGAGAAGACGAAACATGACCTGGACGAGAATGCCATAAATAAAAACTAGAAAAAAAAGAGACTCAAATGAAAAAAAGACAAATCAACACCAGTAGTAGCAGCAGCAATAGTAACTGACACTTTTAACTCATCTAAAATAAATAGTCTCTTCTACCTACGAGCTGTCTTGATCAACTTCTAAGACTACAGATCTTGTACACAACAACAAAAAGAGAAAAAATGACTAAATAATCACTAAAATTGCATAATTGATCAACATAAACAAGATTTAATGTGAGTTTCAGAATAAGATAAACATTAGAGAAAGACAAGTGATGTGTGATAATAGAATCAACACCTGCTAAGGGTATGCGAGTGCCATCAACAGTCATGACAGGAATAGAAGGTGAAGGGGACATAGAAGCAAAAGATGAAAAATCTAGAGATATATGACGTGAAGCACCAAAATCTAAAACCTATTCAGAAAGTGACATACTTAAAGAACTATGAGACAACTAATATACAGAAAAAGAAACAGATATAGGTTGTGGCTGTAAGGAGAGAAACTTCTAAAATTGCTCAACCAAAATGCTAGGATCGGTGAAAAGACCCGATGAAATTGTTGCTGTTATAAGCATTAGATTGTAACTGATAGCCAGGCTTCCAAGCTTAATTCTGATGTCTTAACTTGAGATACTAAGTCTTTTAATGACATTTCTGCTTACAGAAACAGCACTCGTCGAAGGCAACCCTTATGTAAGGCTTATTTTGATTATTAGAGAATGACTTAGAAAATACTGTTAGTACATAAGGATTAGAAATAAAAAGAATTCTCTTTTCAGAATAAGACTAAAGACGTATTTCTTCATCCAATAACTCACTAACGACTAAGTCAACAGAAGGTAGTGGAGAATGATACAAAATTGAACCTTTAAGTCCTTCAAAATCATTGCGAATCACTGTTAAAAAATGTATCAATCGTTGTTGCTCTTTAAGAGCAATATGGGCACCACATGCCTTTAATTCTGCCGATTCTGTAATAGCCAATTGATCTCAAAGATCTATCATAGTAGAATAAAACTCATGTATACTCATATTTTCCTGGTGAAAAGCTCGTATATCATTCTCTAATTGATATTGCTTTGTAAAATTTGATTGCATGATAACCTTTGCATATGATCTCAAATCTCCTTTGTTGTCTCATACTTCGCCAACTGTATACCTATGGAATGCTCAACATAATTGTTAATCCAAATAATAATCTTTGCATTTCCATACATATATCAAAGCAGCATAACCTTCATCAGTATTCTTAGGTATCACGGAAGTTCCACTAACATATCCCCTCATCATTTTACTCTTAAAAAAATTTATCATCACATAACTCCAATACGAATAACTCTTTCCATCCAACTTCACACTCACAGACTGAAGCGAATCATCTCTTTCAGTAGCCATAATTAACAAACAAAGAAAACTAGAACGCAAAAGAAAAGAAAATGAAATACTAGACTGTAGAAACTAAACAAATATCTTCTCAAAGTTGGATCTGTGAAAGCTGTGTTTGAGATTAACCTTTATTTTATGAAACCATGCTCTAATATCATGTTAAACAATCCAAAGAATTAAAAAGAAGTATAAAAATAAGAGAAGAAGATGCTAGAGTTTCATTAATATTGTGTGATCATAATAATCTAAATAAATAAGTTTAATCTAAATATAAAAAGATTATATATAAATTAAAATAAAAAAAATAATTTAAGCTGATGAGATCATATTGTTCCTTTGGTGGCTTCTTGATGTTAATCTCTTCATGCCTTTTGAGTGTGAATCGACCCTTCTAGGGCCCACCACAAGTGAAGTGGTGAACCAGGAGGCGAGGAGGGTCTTCTATTTATTTATGCGTTTCAAAAGCGTTTTTTAAAAAAATTAAATTTTTTTTATTTTTTTATTTACTTCAAATTAATATGTTTTTAGTGTTTTCAAATCATTTTAATATGCTGATGACAAAAATAATTTTTAAAAAATAAAAAAATATTATTTTAATTTATTTTAATATAAAAAATTATTTAAAAAATAACCGCAACAAATAAATTATACCCTAAGGCTGTTACATCCTAAAAGATGCTTCTATGTCTAAGATACCAAGTTGAGCAATGACCTTCAAATTTAGGAGGCCCGTACTCTTTCAAACAAGAAGGCCCAAAACTGAGCCGCCGCCACCGCATAACCACATCATCCAACTAACCTGTTAGGTGGGAAGCCATGTGGTCCCTTTTCTATGTAGTTAACTTACTCGATCTGAAAGAAGACTAGCTGTTGAATTTTCAACCTCTCCTCCACCTTCCTCGAAAATTCTCAAATCTCCATTCTCAACACCAAAAGAACTCCAATACCATCATTTAACCTCATCGCCGAAACACCCTTACAAAACACAAAAGATCCAATCCTTTGCCTAAAAGATGGAGAATTCAACCCAAGAATCCCACCTAAGATCAGAAAACACTGTAACATATGAATCCCCAT
>Ga0307508_10007020_pt1 | contig 10506 bp, 23 predicted proteins | sample 9_EM_MG_FD_203089 | JGI IMG/M metagenome (GOLD analysis project Ga0307508, IMG submission 203089) | Populus trichocarpa ectomycorrhiza microbial communities from riparian zone in the Pacific Northwest, United States - 9_EM | ecosystem: Host-associated > Plants > Roots > Unclassified | place...
CCTCGGACAGGACCGAGTTCTCGTCGGTCACGAGCGGCCGCTTGACCGCTCGCTTGATCGCGGCCTCCAGCTGGTCCGAGCAGCGATCACGGTGCTCGGCGGCGCGCGCCCAGTTGGCGTTGGCGGTCGTCACGCGCGCCCGGCTCGATCCCGGGGGCAGCGCGCGGCGGCGGTCCATCGCCTTCGTGCTCGCCCGCTGCGCGGCGGCGAGCGCCTTGGCGAGCCGGCGGACCTCGGCCCGGCCGTCGCTAGTCGGCGGCGCCGCGAGCGCGCGCGCGAACGCCGCGTCGTCGAGCCCATCGGGGCCGTCGTCGAGCCCCTTCACGCGGCACCTCGCGCCAGCGCGCTCACGTCCTCGACGACGGTGTCCTCGGCCAGCTCGGCGGCGAGCTGCTCGTACCCCACGCCAGTGATCGCCGGCGCTGCGCTGCGGAACGCCGCGTCCAGCTGCTTGCTACGCAGCTCGCCCAGCTCGCGGGCCTGCGCGTCGACGAGCCCCTGCAGCCGCATCACCTCGACCTGCTCCACCTCAAGCTGGAGCTCGGCGGCCTCGAGCTGGAGCGTCGTGGCCTGGTGCGCGTCGCGCTCGGCCCGCAGCGACGACTCCGCCAGCAGGTAGTCGGCGCAAACATCCTCGACGTGCTCGCGCTGGCCGCACAGCGTGAGGCTGTCGATCGTCCCTGCCGCGGCGACGCTGAGCAGGTATTCGCGATCGCGGCCGCCGCGCTGGCGGTACTCCGGGTAGCTGATTGCAGACATGGTCGTCCCCTGTCCCTCGGTGAAGTCGTTGGTCTGATCGGCCTGTGCGAGCGCACGCGGCGAGGCGTGCGCCCAGGCGGGTCGGTCAGGCGGCGGCGGTCAGAGCTCGATGCTGCGTGGAATGAGGTCACCGGTCGTCGGTGACGTGTCGATGGCATCGACGGCCTTGACGACGCGGGCGGCGGCGAGCATGTCGCCGTTCAGCGCAGACGTGCACAGGTGAGCCAGCTGCATCCGGCCGTTGGCAGCGGCGTGGTCGCGGAGCGCGTCGAGAAGATTCGTGAGCGTGTCGTGCATGTCCCTCTTCCTCTGTCGTGGTGTCGTGGTCTGAGCCGCTCAGCCGCAGCGATACGCGCGAACCTTGGAGGCCGCCAACTGCTCTTTCCGCTCCGCGGTCATCCGCTCGACGGCAACGTCACGCTCGAGGCCGTCGGCGAACTCGGCGCACTGGCGCGCGCTGCCGTAGCAGTAGCTGGCGTTGGTATCTCGGCGACCAACAACCACGAACCTTGCGGACTCGATCTCGTGGAGCGCCCTCGCGAGTTCTGCGCGCGTCGTTTCGCGCACGGCAAGCCGATGGATGGTCGCGTAGGAAGCGATCACGACGCGCACTCCCACGGCTCGCGCGCCGCAGCGTCGAGGACGAAGTGGAACTCCGAGCCGCGGTCGCAGATCTCGCTCGCCGCGACTGCCTCGCGCGGCATCGCGCCGACCAGGTCCGCGCGGGCGAGTTCCATGTGCCCTGCTCGGTTCGCGAGCAGCAGCCGCACCTTGAAGGCGTCGAGCGAACCGGCCTGGTGGCCGGTGCGGATCAGCTCGGCGTGGACGGCCGCGACGAATACCTTGCGCGCGCCGAACCGCTCGCCGGCGTCCGCGCCGACGTGCTCCGCCGCATCGCGCACCGCGGCGGCGAACGTCACCAGCGAACAGGTGGCGAGGTCCGCGCGGCAATGCTCGCAGCTGCAGGTCGGGCTGTGCGGAGTGGGAGCGCAGCGCTCGCAGGTCGGGCAGGTCGGTCGCAGCGGCGGTCGCGGCGCGGTGTAGATCCAGTGCTGCTTGCCGGCGACGACGTAGCCACTGTGGTACGTCGCGTCGGCCGGCACGCCGAGCAGCTGGCACTTGACGGCTGTGGGCTGCATCGGCGAAGCGATCACCCACCGCGCAAGGTCGTGCTGCACACGACCGGTGACGCAGTCGTGGGCTGCGTGGTCGATCACGTTGTGCGCGACCAGCGCGGGGCGCTCATCGTTGCAGGACGGACACCGGCACGCGGCGCCGTGCCGCGAGATGCCACCGGCCAGGACCGCCGCCGCGGGGGTGCCACGACGGCGTACGGGGCGCGCCGACATCACGCCGCCTCCGAGAGCGCCGCCGGGGCCCGCACCACGCCGCCCATGAGGCGCTCCATCTCGAGGCGGTCGATCACGCCCTGGAGGGCCTCGGCGTCACCCGCGAGCGCGCGACGGCAGGCGTAGCGGAGCGAGATGTCGTTGGTGGCCTCGGCCCGGGCGAGGGTGGCGGTGAGGTCGGCGGGGGCGGTGGAGTTCGTTGCGACCATGGAGTCAATTTATGACCCAAAATGGTTCATGTCAAGAACCAAGTGGGTCAAAAAACGACCCATAGTTGATCGCCCTGATCTTAGATGGTTGACCTGTGGGTCGGCGTGCTCGCCGACGCTCCGTGCCTGCGCTCCTGGGACCGCATGTCGTTCGGGGGTGACCAGCAGCGTCGTTACTCGTCGTCGCGAGGGTCGCGCGTGCCTTCCGCGACCAGCTCGTGCGCCTCGATCACCTTGCGAATGCGCGCGACCTCGACCTCAAACCGATCTTCGTTTGCAAGGCGATGCAGCTCCTTGCCGAGTTCGACCCATTCCTGCAGCCACTCCTCTTCTGCCCCGCCCGCGGGCGCATCCTCCTCGATCGGAGGCAACTGGGAGACATCGAGCCCCCAGCCTTTGAGCGCTTTCTTAACGGCGATCGCAAAGAGCATGCTGCCGTCACCGCGCAACAGCCGCACCATCGTTGACCTGCCCGCGTGACCGGTCGCGCGCAGAATGTCTTGCTTCGACTTGTCGGCCGTCTTCGCGAGCTCTACCGCACGGCGGCCGAACTCCGCAGACGGCCGATGTGGCTCTCGAATCGAGCGTGGTTTCGGGGACACACCCCATGCTATCCCGTTGAAAGATGCCATTTTATGACCCGAAAGACGCCATGGCGTTGCCGTTGTGGGTCATTTTTTGATACAAAGCAGCGTGCGACCGCTTCACGACCGCGTCCGAGACCATGTTGTAAGGGACGGCCGTACAGCAGCCGAACTCGCTGCGCAGACGGGCTGGAGCCAGAAGCGTCTGCACCGGCTACTCCGCGGCAAAACGCATCTGCGAGCTATCGACATGGAGCTCCTTGCGCAGGTGCTCGGTAAGTCGATTCAGGCGCTCTATCGAGGCCTGCCCCGGGAGAGGTCGCCCGACCCCGCCCTCAAGGCTCAGCAGCAGCGCCCCGCACAGCTTCATGCGCCGAACCTACGTCAGCGCTGCGCACCACGCCGCGTGATCGCAGGTGTTCCGTCAACACCTGCCCTCGGGAGCCCTCGATGACGCCCCAGATGTCCCTCGCCTACAGCCCGTCGTACACCGGCGGCGAGAGTTGGAAGAACGAGCTCGAGGCGATTCGCTCCGCAGTCCACTACCTCGGCCTCAAGGAGGTCAGCTTCGCGCTCGACGTCAGCGGTTCGGCAGTCAGCGATGCGCTGAACGAGCGCGACCGGAAGCGGTGGGCCGCCGAGTGGACTCACGTCCTGATCGCGATGCTGGTCCGCAAGGGCGACGACATCGCCGAGAGCATGATCCTCGCGATCGAGCAGGCGCGCGTCGCCATCACGCCGTTCGTGATCGAGGAGCGCAAGGCGCTGACCCCCGAGCAGCTCGCCGCGGCGTACGAGCGCGAGCTACGGTCGCTGGGGCAGGTCGGCGAGGGCGCGATCGCTCGCGTCCACCGGGGAGCGCGGCGGTGACCGGCCTCGCGATGTCGGCGCTGTCGCTGCTCGAGGCACGCTGCCAGGAATGGACGCCCGACTACTGCGGCGTCTATCTCCTGATCTCCGGGGACGAGATCGTGTACGTCGGCTCGAGCCGCTTCGTTCACGCGCGGTTCGAGAGCCACACCAACGACGGCAAGGAGTTCGATCGCGCGCTCTGGTTCCGGGTGCCACCGGAGTCGATGCTCGCCTACGAGGGCGCGCTGATCCGCCGTCTGGCTCCGCGGTACAACACAAGCGCGCCTGCGTACCGCGGCGACGACGCCGCCATCCTCGCGATCCTCGGCCTCCCGGCGCACGAGGACGAAGCCGCGGCCGTTCGCGCGTGGCGCGAAAAGCGGAGCGTCTTCGCGCGACGTGGCTACTACCTTCGCAAGGAGAGGGAGCGGGCGTGGGCAGACGATCTTGTCAGCGAGGGCCGACGATGACGGGTCGCCGCAGCGGTTGCGCAAGCGTGGCCCGCCGCATGACCTCACCTCCGCTCCTCGTACTCGCTCGCCGCGGTCCCCGCGACGGCCGAATTCGCGCCGAGGAACTCCTGCCAGATCCGGCTGCCCGCCTCCCACGTCGTGCACGCCAGGCGGCATTCTGATGAAGGTCACCATCATCTTCCTCGACGGCGCGCTCACCATCGCCGCGGTCATGGCCGAGCCGACCTGGTTCGAGCGCACGTTCCTCGATCTCGCGCCGATCGACGACATCGCGCGCCTGCACTCCGACGGCTGGCACTGCGACGCGATGGGCCGGCCGATCACCAGCCGCCATGTGGTGAACGCGCTCGACCGCGAACGGCGGCGCGCCGAGGACGAGCAGCGGCTCGCGACGGCGTAGCTCGCGCGACGAAGTTCATGGGGCGAGGCGGTAGGGGCCACACGACACGACGGAGTAACCAGGGTGACTCAAGAGACGCAGATCTACGTCCAGCCGCCGGCGCCGCGCCTCACCGCGCGGCCCGGCTACGAGCTACTTGCCGCCATCCTCGACGAAGCGCTCGCCCAGGCGCAGGACGGCAAGGGCCGCGAGCGGCACGCCGGCCCCGGCGAGGCGTTCCACGACCAGCAGATCGTCCAGCTCGGCGAGTGGATGGGCGGGTCGACGGCGTTCGCGATCGGCCAGGCGTGCAAGAAGGCGCTCGAGTCGACGCGGCTGTCCGATGACCGGGCGGTCGGCGAGCTGCTCGGGGCCATCGACTACATCGCCGCGGCGGTGATCGTGATCCGGCGGCGGCCGGGGGCGGCCGGCGGTGCTCTGGAGGCGCGACGATGACCTGCACCCGCACCGACCTCGGCAACGGGGGCTTCGTCGTCACCTGCACGCGTGGTCGCCGGCGCCGGCCGGCCTGCGACGTCTGCGGCGTGCACGAGCACACGTTGCTCTGCGACTTCGCGCTCCGCGGCGCGAAGGCGGGGAAGACCTGCAGCAGGAGGCTCTGCGCGAAGTGCGCGGTGCGCGTCGGCGAGCTCGATCTGTGCCCGGCGCACGCGAAGGTCGCGGCCGCGCCGGAGGGAAGGGAACGGTGATGCCCGTCCCCGAGATGACCGTGTGGATGGAGCTCCCCGGCGGCGGCCGAAATCGCAGCTTCCACGTCGACGACTGCGAGGTCCGCGTCTCGTCGCGGGATCGCGATCACGACGCGCGCGCTGCGCAGCTCACGAACGAGCTCGCCGCCGCGGCCGTGGGGATCACCGGGCGGTGGGCAGCGCTCGAGGCCGAGCGCAACGGGGCGTTGCGCCGCGTAGGCGAACTCGCGCGCGAGAACGCCCGGCTGCTGGAATGCGTCCCGCCGCCCCAACCGGCACGTCTCCTCGGGCCCGGCTGCGTCCGATTCAGCTCGAGCGGTGAGCTGTGGCTCCTGAACAAGCGCGAAGGCGGATGGTCGTCGTGGGGCGTTCGGCTCGACGGCTGGGACGACCTGTTCCGCCGGTATGCCGCGGTGATCACCGAGCACGGTGTCGACGAGCACGGGGCGTACTGGATCGCCGAGCCGGAGGCATCGCGATGACCTCCGCCCACGTTCACATCTGGACGCCCGTCGCCGGTGAGCGCGCGGTGTACCGCTGCGCCTGCAGCGCATCTGGTAGCCGGCGCGACGGTGGCGAGATTCGCGCATTCCGGCAGCCGCGGCCGATCGCCGCGTCGCCCACCGCGCGGGCGATCACCGTTTGGGGCGGCGCGGTGCCGGCCCGACCGGGGGCACCGTGACCCGCCAGGCCGACCTCTTCCTCGGCGGGCAGCGGCTGCAGATGGACCAGTCGATCGCGCTGACGATCGACAGCCTCCACACGTACGGCCCGTCGCACGAGCACTGGGCCATCGCGTGGAGCGGTGGAAAAGACTCGACGACGCTGGTCACGCTGGTCGTCTACCTGATCGGCGCCGGCAAGGTCGCCGCGCCCAAGACGCTGACCGTCCTCTACGCCGACACGCGGCTCGAGCTCCTGCCGCTCTGGATCGCGGCGCAGCAGATCCGCGACGAGCTCGAGGAGCGCGGCGTCGATGTCCGCGTCGTCACGGCGCCGATGGACAAGCGGTTCCTCGTCTACATCCTCGGCCGCGGCGTACCGCCGCCGAACAACAACACGCTCCGCTGGTGCACGCGGCAGATCAAGATCGACCCGATGGCCGCGGAGCTGCGCCGCCTCCACCAGGAGCGCGGCGCGAAGGTCCTCGTGCTCACCGGCGTGCGGCAGGGCGAGAGCGCGATCCGCGACGGCCGGATCGCGATGTCCTGCAGCCGCGACGGCGCCGAGTGCGGTCAGGGCTGGTACCAGGAGACGCTGCCGGACCAGCTGTGCGACACGCTCGCGCCGCTCCTCCACTGGCGGGTCTGCCACGTCTGGGCCTGGCTCCGGCACTGGGCGCCCCAGGCGGAGTTCGGCGACTGGTCGACCCAGATCCTCGCGGACGCGTACGGCGGCGACGAGGCCGAGGAGGTGAACGCCCGGACCGGCTGCGTCGGGTGCCCGCTCGCGCAGCACGACACCGCCCTCGACGCGGTGATCGCGAACCCGGCCTGGTCGTACCTGGCCCCGCTGAAGCGCCTCCGGCCGCTGTGGCGCGAGCTGAGGAAGCCAGCCGTCCGGCTCCGCAAGCGAGGGCTCGAGCTGCGCAAGGACGGCACGCCGGCGGCGAACCCGCAGCGGATGGGGCCGATCCTGCTCGATGTCCGCGAGCGCGCGCTGGCGACGGTGCTGGCCGTCCAGGCCGAGTGCAACCAGGGCGCGCGCGCCGCTGGGCGCCCGACGGTCGACCTGCTCAACGCCACGGAAGAGGCGCGCATCCGCGAGCTGATCGCGGCCAGCACGTGGCCCGACGGCTGGGATGGGGACGAGGCGATCGGCGACGAGCTGCTCGAGAAGGTGTTCGCCGACGGCTCGGTCCAGCGGCTCTTGCCGATGTTCGGCGCCGGGAAGGCGGGCGCATGAGCCACGGCCACTACCACACCGCCGAGGCCTGGGCGCCGCTGCAGCTGCCGCGGCGACCGATCGGCGATCCTCCGTGGCGCTTCGTGGTGGTGATCGGCCGGATCGCGATCGGGGTGACCGACGGCCGGATCGTGATCGTCCGCCTGCCGAGCGACCCGCTACGCGCTCGCGCCCGCTCGCGGTGCCGTGGCCTGCGCCTGGGCGATCGCGGCAGCCAGCGCGCGCCAGTGCCTGGCGTTGGCGGAGAAGCCGCTGACCTTCTCGGGACCACCGCTCGTCTGGATCCAGAGCGTGTAGCGCACGACCTGGATGTCGTGCGGCGATGCGAAGTGCAGGGTTCTGAGCGGGAAGCCGAGCCGGCTCATGATGTGCACGCTGTTGCGGTCGATGACGAGGTACGGCCTCGTGAGGAGGAGGTAGCCGCACAAGCCGAACAGCGCGACGAGCACAAGCTGCGTGACGACTCGCGCTTCGATGAACAGGTAGAGGTTGAGCGCGGCGGCGAGGAGCAGCACCGCGCCAATGAACGGGGAACGGCCAACCCGGATCAGCGGCATGTCGGAGCGGTATCATGAGCGCGGCGTCGACGACAGACGCACCGACGGAGATCGTCGGGCGTGTCGCTGGCATCCGTCGCTGGTGGTTCGTGCTCGGCGGCGTCACCGCACTGGTCTCGCCGGACACGGAGGCTGCGGCGGCCACTGAGCTCATCCAGCGCCTGCACCTGGGCCCTGGTTCGAATTCGCGTCGACCTCGTCTCGCGTGTGGCGATCGGCGACGTGATCGAGACGCAGAGCTGCCGGCGCCACGCGGTGTGCCCGGCGCGCGAGCAGGTGTAGTCGAGGCCGCGGAGCGCCACGGCGTGCCGCAATTTGCCGGGGCCGAGCTCGCTCGGGTCGGCGGCGAACCTCGAGCGCTTCCTCACCGAGCCCAACGCGCGGCAGTCGGCGATGCCGTGGCGGGGTTCGGCGGCCGGGAGGCGAGGCCATGACGCGCGCACGCTCCGCCCGCGACGACGGGCGCAAGCCGAGGCCCTCTCGGTGGATCGACCTCGGCGGCCGCGGCAAGTTCAAGACCTGGCAGCTCGCCGGCACCGAGTACCTCGTCCGGCACTGCGGCCACCCGACGGCGAACTACCCCTGGTACGGGCTGCGACCCGACGGCTCGATGATCACGTCGGGCTGGCGCGGCGAGCGCGGGATGGCGTTTCGCTACCTCGACGACGCGAAGGTCGCCGTCGAGCTCGACCACGCAGGTAAGCGCGGCGCGATCGCGCTGACCGCGACCTGGCGGAGGTTCAAGTGACCGCCCACGCCCACACCTGGACGCCCGTCGCCGGTGCGCGCGTGCGGCACGACCGCGTGAGTGCTCTCGTTCTGCCCGCGCTGCTGGTGGCGTGCGGCGACGATCGCCACGGCCTGGCCACCGGGATCCTGACCCGGCCCGACGCGCAGGTGACCGACGCGCCGACAGACACTGCCAGCCCCGACGCGCCCACTGACGCGCCAATCGACAGCTGCGTCGTGCATCTCGGGCGCGGCGTGATCCGGACCGAGCTGCGGTGCGGGCATCTGCAGCTCGTCAACCTGTCCGTGTCGATGTTCGACATCGTTGGCTTCCTCGGCGGCACCGACACGCCGCACGCGTGCCCGTCGACCGTCGACACCATCGTCGACCCGCACACGGTCCGCGTCTACGTCGAGATGGACGACGCGTTCGATAGCCCGACGTCCTGTGACGTGATCTGGGTCGACCACGAACCGGGGGCGCGATGAAGGCGCCGGCGACCGCATCTCGGCGAGCCGCGCGGCCGCGACGTGCTGACCGCGCCGACGCGGCCCTACCCGAAGGCGCGGAGCCCAGCGCGACCGCCCACGTCCACACCTGGACGCCGATCGACGGCCAGCGCGCCGCCTACCGCTGCGCCTGCGGCCACACGGGCTGGCGCGGCGGGGGTGGAGAGATCTATGCGCATCGTCAGCGACTGCTCGCGCCCGTCGAGCCCACGGTGCGCCCGCTGACGGCCTGGGGTGGCGCGGTGCCGGCCCGGCCGGACGAGGCCGAGCTCAGCAGGAGGGCACGATGACCGCGCCGGCCGGAGCTGTGGTGAGGATCTTCGTCGACCTCGCAGCGCGCGTGGCGGTCGACGACGTGATCCAGACCCAGAGCGGCCGGCGCTACCTGGTCTGCTCGGTGCGCGAGCAGCAGCGTGGCAAGCACGCCGGGAGGCAGCACCTGGGCTGCGTCGTGATGGCCGCCGACCAGCCGATGCCGGACGGCGCGCGAACGCACCGGATCCGGTGGTACCGGCGGAACCGGAGGCGGCGATGAGGCGCTGCCGGATGGTGGCGGCGGTGCTGACGTGGTCGATCGTGGTCGTCAAGTACGGCGCGCGGGGTGAGCCGGTGTTCGGCGTCCGGAGGTGGCAGTGACGAAGCGCTACACACCGCCGCCGGCCACAGGCCCTCGCATCGCGGCGCGCTCGGCGCGATCGCTTGCCGCGTTCGAGCGTCGACTCGCGGTCGCTGTCGAAGCGCTCGAGGTCGCGGAGCGCGCTGGCGAGTTCGCGCTTTACCGGGCCGACGGGTTGCTGGTGGACATCGCGCGTTCCCTGCGCAACGCGAGGGCCGCGCTGACCGAGGTCCGCAAGCGGGTTGCCGAGCACAGCGCTGCGAGCGCCACGCTCGCACCCGAGGGCTCGCGATGACTGCCCGCTTCGCCACCGTGCTCGCCGATCCGCCGTGGCGGACGCATTCCGGTCGCCTGACCGGCCGGCGCGCCTTCGCGGACAGCTACGCCGGGGCGACCCGCCGCCTGCCGTACCCGACGATGTCGGTCGCCGAGATCGCCGCGCTACCGGTCAGCTCGATCGCCGCGCCGAACGCGCACCTCTGGCTCTGGACAACCAACGGCTACCTCGAGGCCGCGTTTAACGTCATCCGGGCGTGGGACTTCCGCTACTCGACGACGCACGTCTGGGCGAAGGCGGCCATGGGCGGTGGGCTGGGCGAGAGCTTCGGGATCACCACCGAGTTTCTGCTGTTCGCCCGGCGCGGTCGCGCGCCGGTGCGCAACCGGATCACCGGCACCTGGCACACCTGGCCCAGGCGCTACGTCAACGGCGCGCCGGCGCACAGCAAGAAGCCCGAGGGCGCGTACGCGCTGATCGAGCACGCCTCGCACGGCCCGCTCGTCGAGCTGTTCAGCCGCGAAGATCAGCCGCGGCTCGGCTGGTCGTACTGGGGCAACGAGTCGCTCGGCACGGCCGAGCTCGCGCTGGGGGCCA
>Ga0307508_10007021_pt1 | contig 10504 bp, 16 predicted proteins | sample 9_EM_MG_FD_203089 | JGI IMG/M metagenome (GOLD analysis project Ga0307508, IMG submission 203089) | Populus trichocarpa ectomycorrhiza microbial communities from riparian zone in the Pacific Northwest, United States - 9_EM | ecosystem: Host-associated > Plants > Roots > Unclassified | place...
TGCCGTCCAGGTTTGAAATACTGTTCAAAGAGATCAGAAGACTAGATGTGAGACAACGGGTTGCATACCTCAAACACACCGTCTACCCGCCGGGGAGACTTTTGGAAAGTATCAACTCGCCCATCGTCATCAACCTGCAATAACAGAATATTGTTTCATTAAATCACATCGGTAGCAGCATTACTTACAGTGCCGCCCCATGCTTCCCAGGTGCAATATGAAAAGCCCATGCCGTCCATTTTCGTGGGCCGGGAGCACGCGGGTCAGAGTTCCTCGATAAGACTTGAGGTATTTTGCATAGCGTGAAGGGCGAATAATTTGAAACCTTTAGGGACGTAAACAGTGCTGAAAACAGCGCCTTTTGATTTGGATCAACTAAGAGAGGGCAATGTCGACGTGCCCACCTGCCGAAGGCATCACAGGCACGATTCATGCAGGTACCACTGAGATTAAGGCCTTCGCCCACAACACGCCAACGAGGAGCCTGAATACGGACAAAGATAATGAATGGTTATCAGGTCCGCGGTGTATGAGCGTGCGTCACCTTAGAGCTAAAATTAGCGACAAGAGGTTTCCCATCAATCCCAGTAAAACTCAGTGGCGGTCCACCGCCGCCCCCCACGAGGCGAAGAACTTGGTCAATAGTTGACTCATTCAGTATACTGTAATCCGATAGCAAACGATCATCCTCCAGCTCTTCACCAGAAACGATTAACCTAATTTGGTCCAGTGGAATACCGGCAGTCAGCTGTATTTTCACTTTGACACTGTAGATCGTGTCACTTGACTCGGCCTCTATCTCGAGCTGTGCGAAGGGAAATTGCGCATGTGCCCGGAAGCAAACAAAGTGAGTCACTCGACACCGCGATCTCTGTTGATGGGTGCGCACCTTGGCACCGATGAGAGTGCGAACAGTTATAGACATAGACCGGTCGCTGGAGGCGGCCTTTGCGCCCCACGCTGCGTTCAACGCTTCGAAGTCGCGTACCATCCCGTTCCATCCGTCAAATTCTCCTGCTGGCTTGATACACTTCACGGCAGTGTGGGGTGGTAAGATTTGATTGGCCGCCATTACAAGGGTTCGCCCAGTGGTAAGGGGACCGTAGGAGATTGCAATGGCCAATCGCTCCATTCCTTGAATACTATGAGTAACAATCAGCCCGCTCGTTCCATGGTTGGCGCTTTGCACGAGGAAGTCCCCAAATGCCGGCTTATCCAATGGTTGGTCAAGGTTGATCAAGAATGCAGAAGCGCCTCTGCATAACGGCAGCGTATGTTGTCAGGTTGGCAACATTGGCGAAAGCAGATTCTTACGATGACATAGTCGATGACTACGCGTAGGAACCTAAGTGCTTATCCGCGTTACTTAAGGTTAAACACGTTCCCCACGGGAGAGTGCAAGGCGCGCGCGAGTATAATGGGTAAGTTATGCTGTTGACGACCGGGCAACTGCCGCTTCTAGCAATTTGCGCACACAGCGACGCGTTCCAAACAGTGATATTCCGACCTGAGACAGAAGTGTGCCGGCTTCGATGATGTGGAGCAAATCTGGGCCAAACGAAAAAATCAGGCTTTGCTCGCCATCTGTGACCTTCAACAACGATGCAGTACAGTAGTCTGGTTAGGGACATGGAACATGGTATAAGGCTGGACGCAAGGGTTTTGGACGTTTATAGCTCAGAGTCGAAAGAATCAAAGCCGCGTTCGCTGTTGGTGGCATCGGGATCCTGGGGACTACGTGTGCCTGCAAACATCAGCAATTTTCACTCCCTGTTGGCACGTCAAAGACATGCGCCGTGGGGGAATAGTCGGAATATCAATAGGTGGTATGCAGCCTGCACAAAGTTGTTTGAAAATGAATTCTCAAACGAAAATGCATCAGACTGAGTGTCGGGATCTGAAGGTTGCCGGAAATGGATGCGTGAGAAATACGCACACTCAATGCTCGATGGTGAGAGATGTAAGCACAGAAGAAAGTGGGGTAGATCCACCTGAAATGTCTCAAACTATGGAAAACATAGGGTCCACTGCTCGCGACGTATGTGGTTCGTGTTATTTCGCCACATTTCAGTGTTGCCGACGCCACCAGTGTCTTACGGTCTGCTTTTGCTTGTGTAGCTATAGAGAGAAATATGCTTTCACACGTCCGACTCGGACTTTTGCTTTCGCTTCTGTCCTCTTCCATGCTACTTGACACGCGTTTGTCTGTACGAACTGGCGGACACAATGAATTCAGCCGTGCCCAAGTACCACTTGGCAGCCTATACTTCGCCTTATCGCTTTGCGCAATCCTAGCCGGTGTGTCGGATTGGAGAGGAGAGGCTGTGTATACACTGATTTGGGCTCGCTTTCAGGCTGGTGGGCATATAGGAGAGCACTGGAAGATTTCCTCCGACGCAAAGCATTTGTTGGCTTCCCGTATGCGCGCCTTCACGCCATCCCGACCCGGATGCTGAATATCCGTTGTTGTTAGGATTCATGAATGTGTGATTGGAACGATAGCGGTGCTTGTTTCAACAACGTGCATATACTTATTGGTTCTAGAAAGTTTGTGATGAATATGTGGGGCAACAAACGCATGCTTCCTTGCATGCGTTACGACATCAACGAGTGCTTGCCCCATATGCACCCCGACATACAGCAGTGATATTCAGTGATCGAGCGCTCATGTCTTCATCACACCAGTTTGAACACTCAGACTAAAGTGTACGTATTGTGTATCGCCAGCTACTGTTCGAACGGTGGCGGCTCAAGGTTTATGTTCGGGCTCGAACAATGAGTTTGCACCCGTCCGAGGCTTGTTCCCCTATGGCTTTGTCCAATTGTGCATCACCTTCTGAATCATCTTCTCCAGTTACTACCAATACAGTGTGCTGGGCGTTTGTTTGAGCAGCAGCTCTTATAATGCCTCGATCGATCAAATCAAAGTAACGCACCGTTTTTGTGAGCCCGAAACGGACATCGAGCAGGTCCAGTATCCTGCCACATATAAGATCCTATTAATGATAATGTGTGCATGTGTCAGCTGGACATCAACTCGATGCGCATTGACTATATAGAAGTTCACCTTACGGAACCACAAGAGCACCGGTTGCCCACGTTCCCCTCCCGCCTCATTGGAAACATACAGGTGAACTCTACGATCGAGAGCGACTGAGATGTTCTTGTCCTTTGGATCGCCCGGAGAGGCCTTGTGCCTCATTTTTATAAGCTCGACGGCTTTGAACTTGGCGAGCTTGGCAGGATCCTTGGGCTGCTTTGACTTAGTAATGGACGCGGACGTCGGAGCTGCCGGAGTGGTAGAAGTGGAACCCAAAGTTTTGCTCGTCTCAGGGAAATTTTTAGCGAGAAGTGCCTTCGCGGCTTCCACCTGAGATACTTTGGGGTCGGGTAAGAGAATATCGGACGTTGAGTTTGTTGTCCCCTTGCAGGCGTGAGCGTCAGGATATCGATGTCTTGAGTGATGCCGAAACATGATAGCATTGAAGATATAGAATAGACCAGGTTCAAGGGAGGCTCACGTTACGCAAAATGCTTCTGAGCACTGTGGGCACAACGCATCATTCAAGGCAGAATCTGATTTGGAGCCCGAGGCACCGAAAGCAGACGCTAGTGTGGGCTTGTTGCAATCGGCGAAGCTGCATGTGGATCTTTTCACCCAGGCCGAGACTTGTTCGCTAGATGAACCACCGTCGGCAGTAGATGTGTCGCTGCAATCGTGATGGTCGATACCAAAGTGTTCGCGACAAAAATGGGATTTACAGCGCACACATTGGATAGGCAGTAGGTCTTTGACATTGCAGCTTGCCACCGAACAATGCCGGCCAACGTTGAGATCCATAGCCTCCCCGCCAAAGACGCTGATTAGGTGTACCGAAATTCCCACGTTCCCGTGAAAGATAATGAGCCCTCAGGCCGTCGCATGAATCGCGAGGAACTAGAATATTACTTCATGAGGCGCAATGCAAATCCACAGAGTCAAAGGGCTATGGGATGCTCAAAGTGAGCCTGTGGGCCGCGGGGCGACACTATTTCCGGAACGCGACATTGGTAAAGTCGATGTCACAGAGACGCCGGGCTGTTCGTTCCCGTTCTTCCGTCGCTTTGGTCCGTCTCCCGGGTCAGGCCTCGTAGTTAAAGTAAACAATGTGCACGTAGAAACAAGCGCCAGAGGGGCGCAAGGTAATATATAGATGTATTCTGCAGTCCCTACAATTCTGGTAGCTAGGTATTTGTTCCAGTTTCATCCATACCCTGTCTGCCCGGACCATCATCCACCCTCCCATAATTGTCTTCATACACCTTGGAAAAGCAAAGGCGAAAGTAAATAAGCTAACATGGGGGTGGAGAATATTGGGAAGACGCAGGTGCGGGATATCGCGCAGGCGGAGGTGGAAAATATTGCGCTGGGGCGAAGAGTATCGTGCAGGCGGAGGTGAGGAGTATTGCGCAGGAGGTGAAGAGTATCGCGCAGGAGGCGAAGAATATTGCGCAGGAGGCGAAGAATATCGCACAGAAGGTTAAGAATAGTGCGCAGGTGAAGATAGACCCGAATAATATTGCGCAGGTGGTGGAGGTGGAGGTGGAGGTGGAGGTGGATAATTTTGCGCAGGCTGAGGCGGAGAGTATGACACAGGCGCAGGCGGTGAGTATCGCGCGGGAGGCGAGGGATGTCGCACAGGAGGCGGAGAATATTGCACCGGTGAAGATGGACGCGTAGAAGGTGGACGTGTAGAAGGCGGACTCGTGGGAGGTGGTCCCCGATAATTTTGCGCAGGCGGAGGTGAAGAGTGTGACATAAGCGAAGACTGTGAGTATCGCACAAGAGGCGAAGGATGTCGCATAGGAGGTGGAGAATATTGTGTAGGTGAAGGTGGACACGTAGAGGGTGGACGCGGATAATATTGCGCAGGTGGAGGTGGCGAATATAGTACGGACGGACGGGCGCAGATTCGGATCGGTGTTCAATTACCAAGACCACATAATGGTGAGGAGTGAAAGTTGATGATGGATCAATATAGCTGGTAGCTCTGATCACACGGCTTTGAGTCCTCATAACAGTGTCGTTTCCGACTTGGTTGAGAAACTCTTCGAGACTTATGTTCTTAGCGCCCTCGGAAGGGACGATGCTAGGTCCCTGCGAGATTTCGCCGTTGTTCATGATATGCAATGCGAAGGCACTGGGATCCAAGGGTACCGCAGCAAGCAGGCTCGGCTCGATTGTCGCTCGTATTCCCCTAGGTCCCGCGCACACCACCTGTTCCTGGGCCGTTGTGAACTGTTGAGTCTAGTGGCGAGTGAATCCGTGTTTGGAAACCTTCGCCACGAAGCTGCCGCAGGAGGGTGGGGGAATACCGGCGACAATTATTTAATTCACCCACGCATCAATATGCAAGTTTGCACGACGTGAGATTGGCCCGTTGAGTCGCAACGCGTGCTGTGTTCCGAGTCTAAACCGTACAAGCATCACCGTGACCAACTAGTAGACGTGTTGCAGTCGCCATCGCCGCAGGTGAATATTTTTAGAATATTTTTACCCAGACAAAGACATGTTCGTTAGATGGGCTAGTAGAGGCACTGACATGATGCATTCATGACGGTCGATGTCAGAGGTCGAACAATGCTGACCAACGTTGAGTCAACCTCAACCGTTGAGATCCAGGATGACAGTCCCACGCTGAAATTCCCACGCTTTCCCTTGGGCGACCAGACGATGAGCCTTCTTTTTGGCTCAGGAGAGCAGATACTTCCTGTGGAATTCTCTATACCCGCAGGGCACTCGGATGGCGTCGTAGCAGTCAGTCAGAGTGTATGGGATGCTCTGGGTGAAACTGTTGACTATGCTCCGGAACGCGACGTTGACAAACTAGCCGTCATCATTGAGCCCGCATCTGGTTCTTATATTACTGCATCTTCGGGCCTGTATAGCCTTGTGGAATGGGCCATCTTAGATGACTCGGTGAGAGAAAGTCGATGCCACAGAGAGGCCAAACTGTTCATTCCCTTTCTCCCAGGTCGCTGGGGTTCGTTTGCCTGGCCGCTGGAAAACAGAATATCCATGGCTATTTCCTAGCGATTTTGATCATACCGAAATACCTACACGGACGTATCGCCTGCAACGCATAACCCCTGTGATTCTCTCAGAAGTTGTATTGCTCGCCAGGTCCTCTTCCGCCTTACATCTGTCCCGGAATGAGCCGGAGCGGGTAAAGAAATGGCTTTGCTCCTCATCGAGAATCCTTCGACATCGCTCGACACACTTGTTCGACGGCCCATGGCCGCACAGCGGAAACGGTTCCGCGGGGCAGTCCGAACCGGTGGCGAACAATCCATACGAGTATGAGATAGCTATGACTCAGCCAGTGCTCCAAGGCGTAGCCGATGCATCCAGGACCTCCTTCATAGTCACGTCCGCCAATTCTTCGTCATTCGATCCTTCCGTACCACATTGCCAAGCAGCCGACGTAAAGGCTGCAAACTCATCAGCAACATCGCCTGTTATATCCCCTGGCGAATGCTCTCCCGACATGAGTGACGCAGATGGTATTGAAATTGGTGAAGGTTTCCTGGCAAACTCTGTGCCCCCGCTGTCTGTTTCCATAAGTGGTCTAAATGGCTTGAACGGCCACATCTCTCCTCTTAAATGGGCTGGGGAGTCGAATGACTCTCTATTAGGCTCTGATGGCGCCCCGTTAATGAATGGTGGTGAAACAAGCTATGACAGCGAGAGTGAGGTTGGCGGCAGCGCCGCTATTCTCCTACAGCCACAATCTCTGGAAACTGCCTCCTTGCAGCACAATGTTATAGGCAAGGGGGAGGATCCAGAGGCGTATGCGTATGTTTCGTCCTCCGATCTAGGTCGTTTAGGCTTATTCAGCGGTGATTGGGTATGACATCGTGCTCAGCAAGCTGGTGACAGTATTGACGGGCTTTGTGAACTCAGGCTTTCTTATCTACTCCTTCTATCCCCTCTTCCCGACTAGCTCGTTTGATTGCAGATGACGTTATTCAATCCAGTCAGTGAGTAGACCATCCTCTCAACTCGGCGAAATGGAATCTGGGTTCCAAAGCTTGCTTTCACAAAGCGACCGCCAATCACTCTTAGCTTCGCCGCTCCTCCTATACAATATGGCGTCCGAAGGATCTCAAAACCAACTCTCTATTCGGCCAACTCCTTTTGGCGGTCGAGCACCGCCCTTGCCCACTGCGCGTTCTATTACAGTTGCTCGTGTGTCCTCCCCGTACGCAAATAATCGGACGTATCAACCGTTGTTCTTACGGGCATTGAAGGACTACTTCGAGATGAAAATCCGCCTGCTCAAGATGGGCGATCTAATTGCCGTGCCTATTCGTGCGGAAGACGCGAGACTAATCGACGGGTTTGCGGACGGAGAAGATAGTGAGAACAAGGCCGAGGGTTTAAGAGAAACATTACTGGGCCAGGAGTACGTTGCATCAAGCCTTCTCGAAGCCAGCCACCCAATTTCCACGACTTGTCGGCTGAATTGCAACTGTCTCAAGGTTTCCTCTTGCCTCAAATACTGGGACTGGTGTCGTCTTCTTCAAAATTACTAACATCACTCATGATGTCGCGACCTCTATTGATGTCGACGAGTCCCAGAATGGTGCGGCGTCCGATGGTTATTTTGCTACGACGATGGGCGAGCTGGGCTGTTGGATTGACTCAAAAGTCACCCAAATAATGCAAACTGGGTTAGAGCACTCGAAAGTGCCAGATGTATTTGGCTACCTGCGCATCTGTAAGGCTTACCTGGACTCTCGCGTTAAGATATGAAATTTCTTGACATATCGTGGTTCACCCTCCCCCAGACGACGGATTCCCCTCGGTGCCGGAGGACGTTCCGACCGCCGTGGCCCACGAAACACCATTTGGAAAATTATCGGATCTTGTCTCGGCTGCACTGCTACCGACAGCCGTCGATTATGACTTGCGGTTATCTGTGTTGTTAAAAGGTGCACGGGGGGTTGGCAAGCAAACGACAACACGATGGGTATCACAAAAAGCTGGGATACATCTGTTGGAGGTGAGAACGCGCCATTGCATCAATCGTTTCGCGCCGCCTTTCTGACGCTTTACATCTCTAGGTCAACTGTTATGATGTTGTGGGGGATTCGGACATGAAAACGGAAGGCACACTGAGAGCACGCATGGAAAAAGCTGCTGGTTGTTCCCCGTGTATTCTTCTTCTCCGGCATATTGAAGCTCTCGCAAAGAATACGCAAACCTTAGAAACCGGGAAAGGTTCGCCGCCTTTCAGAAGATATCATCCTTCGGTGTTACTTACCAAATGCCGCCGCATTAACTATAGAGCCATCTGTGGCAACAGTCCTCCAGGACTGTTTGAACGATCTGAAACAAACGTGGATATTAACTGGCTACCCAGTATTCGTATTTGCCACATCCGCCGAGTCGGAGAAGGTGCCCCAAGGGGTATTAAGCTGTTTCAAGCACGAAGTTATATTTGAGGTACGTAGCTGTAATCGTGTTGCTCAATGTTGTGAATGACATGAGCAACATAGGCCCCAGCAGAAGCCGAGCGTGATGGTATACTGAGAAATCTACTTCTCGATGTGGCGCTTGCACCCGATGTCAGCGTGAAATCATTGGCTACACAGACTGCTGCTCTCGTAGCTTCCGATCTTGTTGACCTCGTCCGAAGAGCACGGAACGCATCTATGCAGCGGACAATCTCGTATTCGTATGTATTCGTATTCGTTCCTGGTCTCCCTCTCACTCTTTGCTCTATAACTCACCTGAAACCGAAAGACCTGCTAGTTCTGAAGTGGACTGCATACGATCTGGCCTGGTATTGACTGGTGTCGACTTTGAAACTGCTCTCAGTGGTGCTCGAAGCTCCTACTCCGAGAGTATAGGTGCCCCGAAGATACCGAACGTTACATGGGATGACGTTGGCGGCCTTGCAAGCGTAAAAAAGGATATCCTCGATACAATTCAGCTCCCTCTTGATTACCCAGAGCTGTTTGCGGATGGGCTCAAGAAACGATCAGGTTAGTGGTGGTCTGATTGTCGCCATGCAGCGATTGATCAGGAATGAGCAGGTATTCTTCTATACGGGCCCCCAGGAACCGGGAAAACTCTTCTTGCCAAAGCGGTTGCAACATCCTGTTCTCTGAACTTCTTTTCCGTCAAAGGTCCTGAGCTGCTCAACATGTATATCGGCGAGTCAGAAGCAAATGTTCGTCGAGTCTTCCAACGCGCGCGAGACGCGAAGCCATGTGTCATATTCTTTGATGAACTTGACTCCGTGGCACCAAAACGGGGCAACCATGGTGACTCTGGGGGAGTCATGGACCGAATTGTCAGTCAGCTGTTGGCTGAATTAGACGGAATGGCAGACGGAAGCAGTGGCAGTGGCGCTGATGTCTTCGTGATTGGAGCAACAAATCGGCCTGACTTACTGGATTCCGCCTTGCTGCGCCCAGGACGGTACGTCCAATATATCCGCTCTCCAGTAAAGGTATCCAACATTTCACTCCTAGGTTCGACCGTATGCTTTATCTCGGCGTCAGTGACACCCACGAGGCACAATTGAACATTCTGAAGGCCTTGACGCGAAAATTCCGTCTCGACCCCGATCTCGACTTGAAAGATATCGCAGAGCAGTGTCCCTTTAACTACACAGGAGCGGATTTCTATGCCTTGTGTTCTGATGCTATGTTGAAGTCCATGTCGCGTAAAGCGCAAGAGGTCGACGAACGCATAGGTAATTAGTGCTCCTGATGCTGTGCCATTCTTTTCGCTTACGCTTCGGGCTTTTTTTATAACAGAGGAGCTCAATGCGTTACCACCTCCGTACAAACATCCGCATCCTTTAACACCTCAATATTACTTGACGGAAATGGCAACTTCAGAAGAGATAGATGTCCTGGTTTCACGAGCTGATTTTGAACTCGCTTTGCAAGAGTTAGTTCCCAGCGTGAGCCAGGGCGAAATGGAGCATTACCGCGAGGCGCAACGCAAGTTTGCAAGCGACACGATCAACGCCATTAAGGAGGTCCACGAAGATGAGCTCGAGCCTAGTCACCGGCCGATCATTCAAGACTCGCAAGCAAACGCGAGCGGTTTTGTGATGACTGCGCCACAGATTTATCGAGACAAGGGGAAAGGTAGAGCTGTTGACTAGGTTCGATACATAAAATTTGTAAAACACGGATGCAATGGGGCTACAGCAAGCAATGTGATCAATAATCAAGGGGGCGGGGTCAAGCCTTATGGAGCCGCCTGTCCAAAGATACGGCCAAGCCTGGAGATGACATTCTTGACTCCTTCCGTCACGCTGTCTGCGATCACTGAAGGGCTGAGGGACGTGGACCCGGACCACTTCACGGGCTGACCCACGATTTTGTACTCCCACGCCTTTCGGCCATCAATGCTGAGTTCAAACGTGACAGTCGGTTTGTCAGCATCAGTGGTATCGACCTCAATAGTTCCCCTAAGTAGGGTTCAAGTAGATGAAAACCA
>Ga0307508_10007022_pt1 | contig 10503 bp, 5 predicted proteins | sample 9_EM_MG_FD_203089 | JGI IMG/M metagenome (GOLD analysis project Ga0307508, IMG submission 203089) | Populus trichocarpa ectomycorrhiza microbial communities from riparian zone in the Pacific Northwest, United States - 9_EM | ecosystem: Host-associated > Plants > Roots > Unclassified | place...
TTATATCATCATTTTGCACTTGAAGTATCAATAACTCCTTAACTAAAGCATGTTTTATAATAACAAGTCTGATACTATAAGATACCTTTAATTTATGGTAAATATTCATCTTAAATGCAGGCCTATCACATAAATCAAAGGATTGATTGATGAGTTTAACTACTAAAATTGAGAAGACAGAGAGGGGCAAGCTTAGAAAAGAGATGCTGGTTCAGTCCAAACTGAAACACTATTTGGTTATTGGATCATACCTAGAGCTGTAGAACTTGGATTTAGGTATGGTCTATATGGATGGAAAGCTAAGACATAGGCCTAAAACTTTCATGAAGAATCCAAGATTCAAAAAGGCCGTTTTCAAGTTCAAATTGTAGCAACAACGGAGAAGTCGGAATCTGTCCTGTAGCCCAAACACTGTTTAGTGTTCAGCCCATATCTCAAGTTCTAGAAGTCCAAATGCACCTATTCTCTTTTTGTTGGAAAGCTGAGACAATTTCCTAGAATGACATTTTGTTTAGACAAGAAGATAAGGATTGTCACCAAGTCAAGATGTGGCCACCCACTCAACAATTAGTCATCAAATCAATAGTTTTGAATTTTGGGCTATAAAAGGAGGCATTTGCCATGCATTTAGGCATATTGGTTTTCAGATCAAGATCATGTTCTTGCTCTCTCTCTTTATATTTTTGTAATGCTTAAGTTTTGTTTATATTAATCTCTTGTTTATGCTTTTCATTTCCTTTCCTTTACTTAGTTAACTTATATCTTATTTATGTTCTTATCTTGTTTATTTATGTTTCTCTCTTTCATTATGTTCAGCTAAGTTTATTATGTTAAGGTGAAAAGGTTACACTAATGGTGTAAGAATAAGTATAGTATAAATTCAACATGGACTTTAATGTTTGATACTAACATGTTTTGTATTTGTTATCTTGTTCACTTTTATTACTTTGCTTGTTAAATGGTTAATCTAGATTTATGTTGTATAACCCTTGGTACAACAAATACTTAACACTTTTATAGTCTAACCGTATGGTATAACCGACACCTGTGCTATGAAAGGAACTTGATTTGTTGTTAACATAAGTTATAATCATGAATACCTGACAACATTTACAAGTATTAGCATTATTCGAATAAAATAACTAATGTAATCATGTTAACAATTTATAATCCGATTGGAACCTCCTTTGTATGTGGTTTCCAGTTGAGTAATAAAAAGAGTTTATACTATACTTGTTTGAAATACCATTAGTAGATCCTCTAACTTTGGTAATTATTTTATACTTGTTTAATCCTTATATCAATATCAATATCACATCTCAAAGCTCTCTTCAACTCCTTTTTTGTTATTAACTATTTCTTTATTTGTAGTTTATACAGTTAACCTCCCTGTGGTTCGACCCCAGTCTTGCCGGGTTATTTATTACTTCGACACTCCTACACTTGGGAGAAGACATCAACTCTTTGGTCGTGTCAGGTTTTCATTACCAACCCTAATAGCCAAACCTAGTACAAATCAAATTAACAACAAACCCTAAAATATGTTTTTTATATAGCTTTCATAGTAGGAAATGGCTAAAGATTGCATCATTCCCTTTCTTTCTATTTTTTTTTATTATGAGTTCCTAACATTTGCATTTCAGGTTTTTTCACCCATATTTGTATAAAACATAAGTTAACAACACAAAATTTTAACCATGCATTATTCAAGCAAACATGGTTCATATAGGTGCCTTTTTACATTAGATAAATTCATGTCTTGCATTCCATAACATCAACACTTTCTAACTAAGATTACACCAGCATATAAGAATAATAAAATGATCAAATAATTTAACAGCTAGAAAAGGGGCATAAATTGACCTGGAAGCTGTTGGACTGCTGCTGCTATTTCTTCAAGATTATTCCAAAACAACAAGCGGCCATAATAGTTTGTGAATGTTTTTGGCACTACTACTAATCTCTAACACTTCCTAAACATACACCATATTGTCAGAACTCCCAAAACTCAAAGAACAAGCCCAGAAACTCAAATACCAATATTGGTAGCTATTATAGACTCAATTTATACCGTTTCTGCCAAAACCAAAGTTACCCACTACCGAGAGCTTACATGGTAGTTTTGAGCTACTGTTGGGCCGTTGTGAGCACACCTTTGAGGTCTACAATTCTCGCAAGAAAGGCTAGAATGGTTGTGGTGGGTAGACTTCAATAGTTACAAAAAGCAAGGGTTTTTTTTTTTGTTTTCTTTTATGTTGTTTCCCCCTTTCCCTTTCTTTCTTATTTTCTTTTTTCTTTTTCTCTCATCTTCTCTCCCCCCCCTTTCATTCTTCTTTTATTTCTTTGTTTTTGTTTCTTCCTATTCTCGCCACTGTTCTACCTATTGTTGCTCTCCTATTTAGTTTTGAGTTTTTTAGGCTATTTATATATGAGAGTGGGGATCTTAAGGGTTTTGATTTGGCAAGACCAAGACTCTTGATCCCTAGAAAGCTATCGCCACTATTGGTTAAGGTTCACACTCGTCCTAGCATGAGTTGTAGGCTAACAACTTAGGGTACTCATATGTTATTATGCTTTACAGGTTTTGGCATGGTTAAGGTAGAAGTTTTTTGCATGAATTGGTAGTAATTTAAAGGTTGAAAAGGTATAGGTTTTGATTGTAGATGGCATGTTAAGGGTGAGACTGGGTGAGTTTTTTTGTCTTCTACAAGCAAGACATCAACGAGATTGAAGGCTTAAAACTAGTCCCCTACCCACTTTGTTGGTTTATAGTTTGAGGGAGAATAAGAAGATTTAAGTCCCAGTCAAATTAGGGTTTTGAACTGGGACTAAAACGATGGTATTTTATATAGTAAATTTTAGACTTGGAGCTTTAATGACTTTTTTATTTCAATCTTTAGTAAATGAAAATTTTCAATTCAGCCTAAAATTGGTCTTTCCTTTTAAAATCTTTCAATTTTACTCTGATCCATCTTTAATTTGATCTTTATATTTTAACATGCTTTTCAGTACATTCCTTAAATCCTTAATTTGTGAAATTTTAGAAAAATTGACTCTCAATCTCAAAATTGACTCTCAACCTCAAAATGCTTCTTCAATTACATCTCTAATTTAATTAAAAGGACCCTTTTAATTTTAATGCATTTTAATTTTAGTCCTTGGTCTTTTTAATTCTTTCATTTTTGGTCTAATTAACTTTAAATTTTAATTTTTTCTTCAATTAAGCTCCTAATTGAATTAGTAAACCCTTCAAAATTTTCCACCTCTTTTTATTTTGTCCCTAGTCTTTTAATTCATGAAAATTTGGCCAATTTCAAATTTTTTTCTTCAATTTTCATTTCAATCATACCCTTAGTTGTTTCTCAAAATTATCATATACCTTTTGTAATTGTTCAGGCCTAGTCCTAGCTTTTTAAAAAATTATAATTTATCTAATTTTGTCCCTAACTATGTTTTTTTTTTGTTTATCTTTTTGGATTTTTTTTTCCTTTTTGTAATTTGAATATTTTCTAACAAATGTCTTTTTCAAAAAAACAAAACATGTCAAAATTTATCTATATAAATCTTTTATGCAATTTTGTTTTTGTTTTTAAAGGAGTAAAAACTAGGTTATGACATCTATCTCTTCTTTACAATGCTTGTAGTATTAGTTTGAATTACCGTGATGTAAGGTAACACTTTTAGGATAATTTAAACTCCATTAATGCAAACTTAAACTTCTTGGTACTAGTTTGAATTTCAATGATACGAGGTAAACTTCTGATGCTGGTTTGAATTCCAATGACACAAACTCAAACTTCTTAGTACTGGTTTGAATTCCAATGATGCAAGGTGACATTTCTTATACTGTTTTAAATTCCAGTGATGTAGACTCAAACTTTTTGGTATTGGTTTAAATTTCAGTGATGCGTACTGGTTTGGATTTGGATTCTAGTGTCATTAATAAAACTTCTGGGTAGGTAAAGGTAATTTTTACTAGAGCCTTCAAACAAGAAAGCCCCATGAATACAGGGTTTGCCTCAGACTTGCTAAAGCCTTGTTGAGTATAAAAGTAAAGAAAAGTTTTACCTTATAATGGTGTTAAATTTTCTGATGGCAAAGTTTAGTTTTCTCACACGAGTTTGAGTTGTATGATCATTTCTAGACTTTATTTTATTAGGACCTTATTGGATTAAAGAGAATGTTTTGCAGAGCATTGCACAATATTTTATATTAGGGATTAGACACCAATTACTTACCCAATGGAAATGTGGGTCCCCTTTTCCAATTTCCCATGAAGAATTAAGTCTTTTGCCTTTTTGTTTTAATGTCCTTTAGTCATCTAGCTCATTGTTCTACTCAAGTTCACTAGAATAAATTGTCTACTTATTTTCATGCCACTTAGAAAATGACAATTTACTCTTTTTTTTTGTGATTCTTACCTACTCGTTCTTTTCAGAGACTTTGCACCTCTTAGTTTATGTTTGGAGAGTTTCATTCCCCCAACCTCGAATCTTATTATATTGCTTTTAATTCATTATGAGAGACCTGGAATGGTGGAAAATCATGACTTGCCCCCTAATTGTGATTTTATTTTCATTTGCAATCTTGAGAAACTCAACCTCATCAACTACCACTCGAAGAGTGACAATTCTACCCCAGCCTATAGTTTCGTAAGTCTTGTCCTTTACTTAGAAATTCATCATTTTTTCCATCGTAGCTGTCTTAATTTCATGGTAGATTCCTCACTTGAGTGTTTGGTCATGTTCTTAATTTTGACTATTTTTCATTTCAATTAAAGAAAATTTTCTTAATGTGAATTTTGAAAGCAATTTATTTTTAAAAATACAAGTTTTCGTATGATTGCAAACTTAGACAAGCCTCGTGGCCTCCTCAAGTATTTTTAGGAAAGTGGTTGTTTGACTTTTTTTAACAAGAATGGATGTTTATTTTGTTAGAGCTTTTCTTTTTTTGGTTTAACGACATGTTCTAAATTTATGAACTTTGGAAAAATCTAGGGTTCGTTCTTGCCTATAGTGTGGGTCATTTTCTTTAGAACCATGGATAATAATTAAATATAATGCTCAAGAAACCTTGACCCTTTTAAAAAGGCATATGTCGTATTATTTGAGATCAACTTACCAATCTTTACAATATACCTTTAAATTATAAAGGAATTATAAATGCACGTAACGTAGGATATGATTTTTGAGCTATGAAATGAAGGGATTAACAATCTCAAAATGTGTTTACCAGGTTTAAAAACTTGGGGTCATCATTAGTTGTGCAGTTCATTGATTTTTACTTGTTCAGTTTTTTGCTTCTAAGACATTTTTTATGCCTTTTCTTAGAGCATGCTTAGTTTTGGTTTTTTCTTTTATTTTGGTTTTGAATTTTGGACATGCCCCCTAACATTTTGCTTTATTGACACATGCTTATCAAAACTTCTATTTTTTCCCCTCTAATATGGAGTGTGGTCTTAATTAGGATGTTTTATGAAGAAAGTTTCTTAGGCTAAAAACAGAACAACAAAGGATATATATTTTATTGAGAATATGGGAAAACTACAATGGCATTTCCTAATTTCTAATGCAAACTATCGAGCTGATAAGTATTGATCTTATCCGATGTAATTTTTGGACTCCATGAAAAACTGTTACTGTAGATCTATGGCTCTTGATTCTTCTATGTACCATTAATCATAATGCTAAAGCAAAGTGTGTGATATGTGAGGCAAAAAGGGTCCTATAAAATGGATGGTTTTCTTATTTGATTTGTTTTTCGCTTATTTAGGTTGAACGTGGCTACCCTAGTGAAGGTTACTAAATGTGTTCTAAATTATAATAGCTCATTCAAATATTTTCTTAACTTAATTACCATCCCATTTATTGAGGTGATGGAATTGAGATGTTAAATGTTGTTTTCAACTAATATCAAGCTATTTTCTAAAATTATTATGCAATTAAATTATATTAAAAAAAACATGAAACAAAAACTCGATAAAGAGTTATTTGCAAAACCAAACCATTTAAAATCACAAAGCCATTATTAATGAGATCATGCCATATGTTTGGTTGGGAAGAATTTATTTAGGTGAATCTAGTGGATGAGACAAGAGCAACAAATAGTTGTATGAAATGAACAAGGATAAAGAATATGTAAAGATATTTTGGTATGATTGTCACTTTATTAATTGTGATGAAAAATGTACTTTTACACTTAGTATTTCTTTATAAAATCTTAGTTCTTTAGGAAATTTTTCTTCATCCATTCTTGCTAAAATGAGGGATCCTCTTGAAAAGGTCTTCTTTACTACATATGGGCCTTCATAATTAGGTACCCATTTTCTCTTCTCCTCTCCTAGTATTAACATAATCTTTTTCAGTACTAGCTCACCTCCTCCAAACTTCCTAGGATGAACCTTTTTGTCATATGTCTTGATCTTTTTTTTTTTATACAACTTACTATGGCAAATAACAATTAGTATTTTTTCACTAATCATGTTTAGTTTTTCATATCGTAACTTGGCTCACTCCAACTCTCGAGGAGGGGTTTTTCACTTTTAGAGGCATCACAATCTCCATTCCACAAAACAAAAAAAATATAGTGTGCTTATGTGGATATTCTTATTGTAGTTTGATATGCATGAAAAGCATAGTAAGTGACAACCATTTTATTCATAATCTTGTTGATATTTTTGTTGGCAACTTCTACAACACCATTCATTTTTAAACTACATGGGAACGAGTTCAAATGCTTGATCATCTATATATATATTTTTTATAATTCCACAATCATTCCCCCCATTGAAGTCCAAGCATTGTCTTTTATTACTGTCCCTTATGAATCGTATCAATAAATTTGACCTCTTTTTATAAACCTTTTTAATTATATTTTGGGTTATATGTGCATAAGAATAAGCCTTGACCTATTTTATAAAGTAGTTTATTACCACCAAGATGAAATGATGCCCATTACTTGTATTTGGATTAACTATCCCAATGACATCCAACCCCCACATAGAGAAAAGCCAAGGTGACACCATATTGTACAAATGTATTGTAGGTGTGTTTATCTTATCACCATAAATCTAGCACTTATAGCTCTTCCTGACATATTCAATACAATTTTTTTTCATAGTCATCCAATAATATCCTAATCATTGTATTTATCTAGCCATCATGTATCCATTTGCATGAGTAGGATAAATCCTTTCATAGATTTCTTACATGACTGTTTTAGCTTCATTAGTGTCTAAGCATCACAACAAAGTACCATCAAATGCCTTTTTATAGAAGATCTCCTTATCTAAGTAATGTTCCAATTTTATCCTTCTCAATGTCTTCCTATCGACATTGGATGCCCCAAGCGGGTACTCTTAGCTTTAATACAAATAGGTTACACCCTGACCCCACAATCATTCTTGGCTATAGATGCTAACATCATGAAAACATATGCAAACTGATTTTTATCTCTATCTATGTGCATGAATTCAATTTCTTCGAACTCATTTGCTAGCTTACTAAGGAACTCTTGGTACAACTCTAACTTTATTTGTTCACCACTCCTCATTGACTTGGCAAATTATCAATATCCAGTCCCTATATATGTCTATCTTTTAACTCACATTTCTAAGGCAACTTCCAATCCATGGATACAAGCCTCATTTTCAAACATATTGTCAATGCATTCAAACTATAAATGAATAGAAACAAGGTTTTGACAGCCATTCAAAGAGATTATAAGTGCTCCTACACCATTTCTTGACATATTTATAGTGCCTTCAAAATACATGGTCCACTATAAACTTTCTTCATTGTCTTTTTTAGTCTTAAGTATTATAACATATTCATCATAAAAGTCAAGATTTAGAGACTCTTCATCATCAATTGTGTTATCTACTAAATGATTTGTAATTGCGTTTTTTATTACTGTTTTTCTTATCATATACACATTCTCATATTGTGTTAGCAAAACTTGTCATCTTGCTATTCGGCTTAACAAATATAGCTTCTCAAAGATGTACTTAGTGAATCTATTTTTTAGATTAACCAAGTCATATAGTAGAACATGTATTATAGAAGGTGTTTAACACTCCATACCAAACTACAACACAATGTTTCCAATATAGTATAACGAGACTTATGTTTACTAAAGTAATAGATCGTCTACTCTTTTTTACCTCAGTCATCGTATTACCTAGTATCAATAGTTTTCCTGGTACTTGTGAGGCTAACAATGGTGGATTTTACAAAAACTACTTGATTATGTCAAATGCTTCTTAGTAGTCTTTATTCCACTTTCGTAGGTTCTTCTTTCTCAGCATGCAAAAAAATTGGTTCACATGTAGAGGTCAGTTAGGAGATAAATCTAGCAATGTAGTTTAATCTTCGTAATAAGCTTCTAACTCCCTTTTTAGTTCTTGGTGTTGGCAATGCTTGTATTGCTTTAACCTTATTCAGATTCACTTTGATACCCTAGTTGTTTACTACAAAGCCCAATAACTTCCCATATCTAACGCCAAAGGTAAATTTTATAGGGTTCAATTTTAACTTGTATTTGTTCAATATGTCAAAGAGCTTCTTTAAAATTTGGACATGATTTTCTTCCTCCTTTGATGTATCGATCATCTTATCCATATACACCTCAATTATTTTGTGCATCATATCATGGAATAACATGACCATTTCTCTTTGATAGGTTATCCTTCTTGAGGTCGAAAGACATGACTTTATAATAATATGTTCTCAATGGTGTAATGAAGATAGTTTTCCCATTGTCTTCCTCTGCCATTCTAATCTAATTATTTTTGGAAAAACAATCCATGAAAAAGTAGGTGGCCTTCTTAGCAGCATTGTCAACCAAGATGTCAATATAAGATAAAGAAAGGTCATTCTTAGGGCTTGCTTTATTTAAATCCCTGAAATCTACACACATTTAAACTTTCTCATCTTTTTTAAGGGCTGCAACAATGTTGGATACCAATTGGGGGTCCTTGATGTCTTTTAGGAATCCTGGTTCTAATCGCTTATTTACTTTCTTCTTAATCTTAATCAACAAATTAGGCTTCATCTGTAACAACCCCTACTTTTACGAGGCCAACATATGACAACAGTCATGTGTCAAGTACCAAAAAGGCATCCAATTATATATACATTTCATAAAATATAGAATAATTAACAAGTACATTTTATAATAACACTATAATTGAATTATAACAACAACAACAATAATGACTTAAGAAATTAAAATGATAATAATGTGCAAAGTTACAAACTTATTATTCTTAACTTCATGATCAACTAAAACATAGGTTCATAGTCTAACTTTCAAATAAAAACATAGTTCAATGGTTCTAACACCTTAATACAAATCCATGAGAAAAACACATGAGAACCTAAACCTAAAATACTGAAGCAGATATTCCTCTAGTCATTGTAGGTATGAGAGGGTCCTGAAAGAAAAACAACATATATAAAGATAATTATTTAAAACTAAAGACATACATATAACTGACCATTAAGTCAATTGTTAAGTTCCAACAAAATCATAAGTATCCATTGGTACAATACAATCATAAAGATCTTAAATTCTTACATTTAAATTGTCAATCCTTTTCTAACATCTTCAACTCTTACTAATGTAAAGATTGATATTGCATTTGCCCCCACTTATGTGATCAACTATACATCTACTTATTTACCCCTCCATTCCTGGGGTCAAATACCAAACCCTTGCCTCCCCACTCTTGTGGCCGGCTATTTCATGTCTACCCCCACTCTTATGGCCAGCTAATATACCCTTGTCCCTATTTTTGTTGTCGACTATTTCATGTTTGCTCCTAGTCTTGTGGTTGGTTGATATACCCTTGCCTTTACTCTTGTGGTCGGCTATTATTATTTGCCCCCACTCATGTGGTTGACTATATACATCCTTGCCCCCACTTATGTGGCCGACAATTCATCATCTGCCCCCACTCATGTGGCTAGCTCTCAAAACAACTATATTAAAATACAAAGTTAATCTTCAAATTTCCTTTTATCCAACCTAATAAAAATGATGCAAAATGCATAATATCATCATATAACACTATGACACGAAACTTTCATCTCAACCTTAGTCCAATTCCTTAAACACTTAGATATTCCTTTTTTGTATATCATCATTTAGTAATAATCAATAAGAATGCATGTCGCGGGGTGCGAGCCGGCGCGACGTTGTCTTGCGACGGCGGAGGCTTTCTGTCGTGCCTCCTCTGTGAGGTGTGGTGTGTTGGGAAGGTTTTTTGGATTTAATCATAAAATTATGATTGATGTTTAGGAGTCGTCACCTAGTATTATGATCACTAGGAACCTATGGTCTACGAGAGTCTGGGTAAGGGACTGGTTGTGCAAGGGGAAGACACATCACCCCCAGTGCACCCTACCTAAGGTAAGCTGCATTGTTGTTTGATTGTTTTTCTGGGTCGGGTTTTTATTCGTTGGTCTTTTCTAAAGTTCAAGGCAGATCTCCCTTCATGAGGGA
>Ga0307508_10007023_pt1 | contig 10502 bp, 8 predicted proteins | sample 9_EM_MG_FD_203089 | JGI IMG/M metagenome (GOLD analysis project Ga0307508, IMG submission 203089) | Populus trichocarpa ectomycorrhiza microbial communities from riparian zone in the Pacific Northwest, United States - 9_EM | ecosystem: Host-associated > Plants > Roots > Unclassified | place...
CCACCCCCACGGGCCGGGCGGCCACACCCACAGGCATGACACCGAGGTGCCCGAGGAGCGCTCCCTGGTGCTGGTCGCCGCTCACACGGAGACCGTCTCGGCGACCACAAAAGCCCACTCGCACGCGCACACGCCCGCCCACACCCACGACCACGATCACAGCCACTCCCACGCCCACGACCACGACCACCCGCACTCCCACCCCCACCCCCCGAAGAACCCCCACACCCTTGAGCACACCCACGGCGGCTTCACCCACACCCACGCCGTCGCCCCCACCGTCCGCGGCACGATCCTCCTCGGCTTCGCCGGCGGTCTCGTCCCCAGCCCCTCCGCCGTGGTCGTCCTCGTCGGCGCGGCGGCGCTCGGGCAGGCCTGGTTCGGCCTGCTCCTCGTCGTCGCGTACGGCGTCGGACTCGCCCTCACCCTGACCGCGGCCGGCTTCGCCGTCGTCAGGCTGGGTAGCGGAGTCACACGGGTGCTGGACCGGCGCCCCCGCCTCGCGGCGAGCCCGCTGACCGCGTTGGTGCGCAGGACCGCACCACTGATGTCGGCGTTCGTCGTCGTGGCCCTTGGGGCGGGTTTGGTGCTCAAGGGGGCGGCATCCGCACTCGGCTGAGCTACTTTTGTGGAGAAATCTTGCGAAGTCGTGCGGAGTGGGAATGGGGGCGCGGTGTCCGAAGAACCGGGCAGTGAACGTGTGATCGCGGGACGCTACCGTCTCCTGTCCCCGCTCGGCGAGGGCGGCATGGGAACCGTGTGGCGGGCCCGCGACGAGGTGCTGCACCGCGAGGTCGCCGTCAAGGAGGTGCGCGCGCCCCACGGACTGGCGACCTCGGAGGTGGAGCGGCTGTACGCCCGCCTCGAACGCGAGGCGTGGGCGGCGGCGCGGGTGTCGAACCGCAATGTGGTGACGGTGTACGACGTGGCCACCGAGGACGGCCGGCCGTGGATCGTCATGGAGCTGGTGCGCGGCATCTCGCTCGCCGAACTCCTGGATGCCGAGGGGCCGTTGACCCCGCAGCGCACCGCGCACATCGGCGCCGAGGTGCTCTCCGCGCTGCGGGCCGCGCACGAGGCCGGGGTCCTGCACCGGGATGTGAAACCGGCCAATGTGCTGCTGTCGAACGACGGCCGTGTCGTGCTCACCGACTTCGGCATCGCCCAGGTCGAGGGCAGTTCCGCGCTGACGATGACCGGCGAGGTCATCGGCTCGCCCGAGTTCCTCGCCCCGGAGCGGGCGCTCGGCCGCAACCCGGGTCCGGAGTCGGACCTGTGGTCGCTGGGCGTGCTGCTGTACGCCGCCGTGGAGGGCAACTCCCCCTTCCGCCAGAACACCCCGCTCTCCACCCTGCGCGCGATCGTGGACGAGGAGCTGCCGCCGCCGTACCGGGCCGGTCCGCTCGCCCCGGTCATCGAGGGGCTGCTGCGCAAGGATCCGGCCCAGCGGCTGCCGGCCGACCGGGCCGAGCAGGAGCTGCGGATCATCGGGGCGGGAGGCACGCCCCGCGCGGACGCCGTGCAGGCGGCCCCGTACGCACCGACCATGGCGGCGCCCTTCCCGCAGGAGCCGGCCACAGCCCCGTACCGGCCCGCGCCCACACCGACCTCCACCCCGGTCGCGAGCACCAGGACCGCGCCCCCGGACCGCAATCGCCGTGCGGCGGTCGTCCTGGTCGCGGGCGTGGTGGCCATCGCGCTGGCGATCGCGGGACTGACGTACGCGTTGCTGAACCGCGACAACGGCGACAAGGACCCGGAGACCTCCAAGGACACCAACCCGGTGGTGAGTTCACCGGCGGAGACCGGGACGGACGAGACCGGCGAGGAGAACCCGCCGCCGGACCAGAGCACGCCCACCACGAGCGCGCCCGCGCCGCAGTCGGTGGACGTCTCGCTGGCGGGCTCGAACACCGACTACAGCGGCACCTGTCCACCGGACAAGTCCGCGGCCCCGGGCTTCACGGCGACCCTGACGGTCGGCCGGGTCCCGGCGACGGTGAGCTACCGCTGGGTGTCGAAGAACGGTTCGGTGAACGGCAGTTGGAAGACGCTCACGTTCCCGGCGGGCGGTGACAGGACACAGCAGGACCGGCGGTTCATCACCACGCAGGACGACAGCGGCACGTTCCAGGACGTCATCAGCGTGGAGGTCCGCGAACCCGTCGAGAAGACCTCCAACTCGGTCCCGTTCACCCTGACCTGTGTGACGGAGACCCCGACCGAGACGGACGAGGCCTCCCCCACCGCGTCCCCTTGAGAGGGGTCGCGTCCCCTTGAGGGGGATCAGGCCGCGCTGTTCAGAGGCGGCAGATAGCCGCCGGACTGGCCGGCCGCGGTCGGGTGGTACGACTGCCCGATGTTGAGCAGGTCGAGGCTGTGCAGCCAGGCGCTGCCGGAGCAGAGCTCGTGGCCGGTGAAGGTACCGCGGACGTCGGCCCAGGCGAAGCCGTGGTCGGCGGCCCGCTTGGCGATCGCGGTGTCGAGATAGTCGGCGGCTCCGTTGATCGCCTTCCGCTTGGTCTCGGAGAGGCCGAGGCAGGTGGTGCCGAGCTTGTAGAAGCGGGGGTAGCCGAGGACGACCACGTGGGCGTTGGGCGCCTTGCCGCTGATCGCCGAGTAGACGTTGTCGAGTTGGCCCGGCAGCGTCGAGTCGACGTACGCCTTCGCGGTGTTGATCCGGGACAGGCAGGAGCTGTCGGACTGGAGCACACAGGTCGTCATGACGTCGGCGAAACCGGCGTCGTTGCCGCCGACGGTGATCGACACCAGGGCGGTGGAGGAGCTCAGCGGGGTCAGCTGGTTCGCCAGAACATCACCCGTTCGAGCGCCCGAGCAGGCGGTGAAGGCGAACGACGAGGGTGAGTTGGCGGCCGCCCAGAGGTAGGGGTAGGCCTTCGTGCTGCGCTTGCAGTCGCCACTGGAACCGATGTAGCTGCCCGAGCCGACCCCGGAGGAGTAGGAGTCCCCGAGGGCCACATAGGGGCCTTCGGCCGCGTGGGCGGTGCCCGTCCCGGTGAGGACGGCGGCGACGGCGAGGAGGAGCGAGCCGACGTAAGCGGTAAATCGGGAACGTCTCATGGAACCTCCCTTTAGCAGGATCTCTGCCGTAACCGTCGTACCAACTACGCGTATCGACGGGAAGTGTCCATGCCAAAAGCGCGCCTGATTTCGTGAACATGACAGATTTGTTGACGACTGCTCAACTCCCTTGTTCTACGCCTGTAGATGGCCCAGTCTTTACTCCAGCCGAGAGCGGAACGCGACGCTCCCGGTCGTGTGCGTCATCACGCACACCCCCCACTGACGCGCGCCGACCCAGGCGCGCGTCGCCTATGAGGAGGACTCCCTCGTAATGGCACAACTGCGTAGCAACAAGTTCCGGTTCGTCGCGATAACCAGCCTGGCGACCGCCGCCCTCGTCGGTGGACTCACCGCCCTTCCCGCACAGGCCGCCCCGGCCGAGGGCAAGGTCCTCGCCGCCGGCTCCCCCACGGCGGTCAAGGACAGCTACATCGTCACGCTCAAGAAGAGCACGGCACTCAAGGCCGCCTCCAGCGCGGGCAAGGGCCTGATCAAGGAGTACGGCGGCTCGGTGGACAAGACGTTCGGCACCGTGCTGAACGGCTACACCGCCACCCTCTCCGCGACCGAGGCCAGGAGACTCGCGGCCGACCCGGCGGTGGCCTCCGTCGAGCAGAACCAGCGGGTCCAGCTCGCCGACACCACGCAGTCCAGCGCCCCCTGGGGCCTGGACCGCATCGACCAGGCCGCGCTTCCGCTTTCGGGTACGTACACCTACCCGGACACCGCGGGCAGCGGCGTGACCGTATACGTCATCGACACCGGCGTCCGCATCACCCACACCCAGATCAGCGGCCGTGCCTCCTACGGCTACGACGCGGTCGACGGCGACACCTCCGCCGGCGACGGCAACGGTCACGGCACCCACGTGGCCACCACGATCGCGGGTTCCACCTACGGTGTCGCCAAGAAGGCGAACATCGTGGCGGTCCGGGTGCTCGACAACAGCGGCTCCGGCACCACCGCGGGCGTCATCGACGGCATCGAGTGGGTCACCGAGAACCACACCACCCCGTCCGTCGCCAACATGTCGCTGGGCGGCTCCGCCTCCTCCACGCTGGACACGGCGGTCGCCAACTCCATCGCCAGCGGCGTGACCTACGCGGTCGCGGCGGGCAACAGCTCCGCCAACGCCTCCTCGTACTCGCCGGCCCGGGTCGCCACCGCGATCACGGTCGGCGCGACCACCAGCGCGGACGCCAGGGCCAGTTACTCGAACTACGGCTCCGTCCTGGACATCTTCGCCCCCGGTTCCTCGATCCTCGCGGGCTACAACACCAGTGACACCGCCACCGCCACACTCTCCGGCACCTCGATGGCGACCCCGCACGTCGCGGGTGCCGCGGCGGTCTACCTCGCGGGCCACACCTCGGCGACCCCCGCCACGGTCGCCTCGGCCCTGGTGAACGGCGCCACCTCGAACGTGGTCACCAGCGCCGGCACCGGCTCGCCCAACAAGCTCCTCAAGCTCGTCCCCTGACACCAGCGTTCCCCGGAGGCCGTCGTGCCTCCGGGGAACACCCCTGTCCAAGTCCGTACCGAAGCGTCTTGACGGCCCCCACCGCGCTGAGCGACATTGAAGCCCGGCATGTGACGCTTCGGGGGGGAACGTCGGCAATGCAGACGACACGGACCAGCACGTCTTCCAGAGCGCGAGAGCTGACGCCCCTGTTCGCGGGCGCCGCGACCGCCGTGGGGGGCCTCGGCGCGCTGCTCGCGCTCGTGGGCTCCGACTCACCGCTGCGCGCACCGCTCGCACTCTTCTTCCTGCTCGCGGCACCCGCCGCCGGCATCGCCGCCGCCCTGCGCGGCCTCGATCCGTTCGCCCGGGTACTGACCGCACTGGCCGGCTCGGTCGTCCTCAACATGCTGGTGGCCCAGGGCATGCTGGCCACGCACCGCTGGTCGGCGCGCGGCGGCGTGGTGGCGATGACGGTGATCAGTTCGCTCATCCTGCTGCTGGTGCTGGTACGGCGGCGCCGTACGGCGAAGGGTCAGGACGGCTGACGTGGACATCGGCGTGTACCGTCCCGGCGAACTGAGCGCGGCCGACCGGGCGGCCTGGACCGCCCTCCAGTCCAAGGCCCATCTCCAGGGCTCGCCCGAGCTGGCGAACCCGTTCCTGTCCCCCGAGTTCGCACTCGCGGTGGGCCGGTGCAGACGGGGCGTGCGGATCGCCGTCGTACGGGAGCGGGGCGATCCGGTCGCCTTCTTCCCGTTCCAGAGAACCGCGGCCGGAGTCGGCAGGGCGGTCGGACTCGGCATCTCGGACGCCCAGGGGCTGGTGCACCGGCCCGGATTCACCTGGGACGCCCGGGAGTTGCTGCGGGCCTGCGGGCTCGCCGTCTGGGAGTTCGACCATCTGGTGCAGGGCCAGGGGCCGTTCGAGGCGGGCGCCTCCGGCAGCTTCGCCTCGCCGGTCATGGACGTCGACCGGGGCTACGACACGTACCTGGCCCAACTGCGGGAGCGCTCACCCAAGTTCGCCCGCACCACACTCGCCAAGGAACGCAAGTTGGGCCGCACCGCGGGCGAGGTGCGCTACGTCCACGACGAGCGCGACCCGGCCGTCCTGCGCACCCTGATGGACTGGAAGTCCGCCCAGTACCGCAGGACCGGCCGCAGCGACCGCTTCGCGCACGCCTGGATCGCCGGGCTCGTGGAGCAGCTGTTCCACACCCGCTCCGAGCCGTTCGCCGGGGTCCTCTCGGTGCTGTACGCCGACGGGAAGCCGGTCGCCGCCCACTTCGGGCTGCGCACCGAACGGGTGCTGGCGTGCTGGTTCCCGGCGTACGACCCGCAGTACGCGAAGTACTCCCCCGGCCTGGTCCTGCATCTGCGGATGGCCGAGGCGGCCGCCGCCGACGGCGTCGCGTACCTCGATCTGGGCCGGGGCCGCAAGGAGTACAAGGACTCCCTGAAGACACGGGAACTGACCGTGTCGGAAGGGTGGGTGACCCGTCGGCACCCGGTCGCGGTCGGACACCGCGTCCGCCGGGTCCCGGCGCGGGCACTGCGCAACGCCGTGGTGTCGCGGCCCGAGCTGTTCGAACCCGCCGACAGACTGCTGAAGAAGGTGGGAAAGATCCGCTCTGTCTCGTCTGTAACGGTCAAACCAACAAAAACGTGAGGCCTCGTTCCAGGTCTTGCCATAGGGGTTCAATCGTCAATACCGTCGTACATCTCACCCGCATCGGTCTGTCATCGAGCGGCTCTAGGGGAGGGCTCAAGAACCGCGAGAGGCCGGGGTGGGGCGCGGTAGGGGGGTGCTCGGTGACCGCACATGTGACTGAGTCGTGCCGCGCGACCGGCTGTCGTTCTTCGACGGCGGTCGGCCAGCTTTGCCAGCTCACCAGGTACGCGGGGAGATCTCTTTCCGGCATGCCCTGAGTGAGAACCCCCCTTTCGAACCGGAGCAAAAAGCCGGACCGCCCAGGGGCGGGCGGTCCACCGGACGAGAGGGAACCAGACTCATGAGTTCAGTTCTGCGCCCGCCGACTACGGGCCAGGATGCGTCCATAGCCGGCCAGTACCGTCCGATCTCCTCTCACCTGGCGATAACGCCACCGGTGAGCGTGGTCATACCCGCCATGAACGAGGCGGAGAACCTTCCGTACGTCTTCAAGACCCTGCCCGACTGGATACACGAGGTCGTCCTCGTGGACGGCAACTCCACCGACGACACCGTCGAGGTGGCCCGCGGGCTGTGGCCCGAGGTGAAGGTGGTGAAGCAGCGCGGCAAGGGCAAGGGTGACGCGCTGATCAGCGGCTTCGAGGCGTGCAGCGGAGACATCGTCGTCATGATCGACGCGGATGGCTCGGCGGACGGCAACGAGATCGTCTCCTACGTCTCCGCCCTCGTCTCGGGCGCGGACTTCGCCAAGGGCTCCCGCTTCGCCAACGGCGGCGGCACCGACGACATGACCTTCATCCGCAAGCTCGGCAACTGGGCGCTGTGCACCACCGTCAACCGCAAGTTCGGCGCCCGCTACACGGATCTCTGCTACGGCTACAACGCGTTCTGGCGGCACTGCCTCGACAAGATCGACCTCGACTGCACGGGCTTCGAGGTGGAGACCCTGATGAACATCCGGGTGGTCAAGGCCGGGCTCAAGGTGCAGGAGATACCGAGCTACGAGTATCTCCGCATCCACGGCGCCAGCAATCTGCGGGCGGTCCGGGACGGGTTCCGGGTGCTCAAGGTGATCCTCGGGGAGCGGTCCAACCGGCGGGCACTGCGCAGCCGGACCCACCACTCGCCGATGCTCGACTCGGGCCGGGGAGAGGTGTCTTGAGCGATCTCGACCTCTCCGTCGTGATCTGCGTGTACACCGAGGACCGCTGGGAGGACATCCTCGCGGCGGTCGCCTCGGTGCGGACGCAGTCGTACACGGCCCTGGAGACGCTGCTGGTCGTCGACCACAATCCGGCGCTGCTGGAGCGACTGACCAAGGAGTACAAGGAAGTTCAGGAGGTCCGCGTGTTCGCCAACGCGGGCCCCCGCGGTCTGTCCGCGGGCCGCAACACGGGGATCGCCGCCGCGCGCGGCGAGGTGATCGCCTTCCTGGACGACGACGCCGTCGCCGAGCGCGACTGGCTCCGGCACTTCGCCTCGGGATACGCCGACCCGCGCGTGATGGCCGTCGGCGGCCGTACGGTGCCGATCTGGGCGTCGGGCCGCAGGCCGGCCTGGTTCCCGGAGGAGTTCGACTGGGTGGTCGGCTGCACCTACCGGGGCATCCCGGCCGGGCTGGTGAAGGTGCGCAACGTCCTCGGCGGCAACGCCTCCTTCCGGCGCAGCGCGTTCGACGCGGCGGGCGGCTTCGCCACCGGCATCGGGCGGGACGGCGACAAGCGTCCGCTGGGCTGCGAGGAGACGGAGCTGTGCATCCGGCTGAGCCGGGCCAGACCGGACGCGGTCCTGCTGATCGACGACCGGGCGGTGATCCACCACCGGGTGCCCGAGGCGCGCGAGCACTTCGGGTACTTCCGTACGCGCGCGTACGCCGAGGGTCTGTCGAAGGCGCTCGTGGCCCGAAGTGTCGGCGCGGACAAGGGACTTGAGTCCGAGCGCCGGTACGCCACCCGGGTACTGCCGGCCGGGGTGGCGCGCGGGCTGCGGGACGCCGTACTGGCCCGGCCGGGGGGTGCGGGCCGGGCGGGCGCGATCGTCGCCGGGGTGCTCACCACGGCCGGCGGGTACGTGGTCGGCACGGTAAGGGCACGGCGGGGCGGCGCCACGTTCTCGGTCGCGGAGATACCGGCGGAGAACCAGGGGGAGAGTCAGGGGGCCGAACATGCCTGAGCCGCCCGTACCGATCCTGATGTACCACTCGGTGGCGACCGACCCCAACGAGGCCACGCGAGCGCTGTCGGTGTCCCCGGAGGCGTTCGCACGGCAGATGGAGCTGATCGGCGGCCTTGGGCTCACGCCGGTCAACACCGTGGATCTGGCGGCCCGTTGGCGCAGCGGCCGCCCGCTGCCCGAGCGGCCGGTCCTGATCACCTTCGACGACGGCTACGAGGGCGTCCACCGCCACGCGCTGCCCGTGCTCGCCAAGCACGGCTTCACCGCCACGGTGTTCGTCTCCACCGGCTGGATCCGCGGGGCCCACGACACCGGCGGCGGCCTGGACACCATGCTGGACTGGGACCAGGTCCGCGAACTCGCCGCGGCGGACGTCGAGATCGGCGGCCACAGCCACACGCACCCGCAGCTCGACCAGCTCGACGACGGCACACTGCGCCACGAGCTGATCCACTCCAAGGAGATCGTCACCGACGAACTCGGCACCGCACCGGCCTCGTTCGCCTATCCGTACGGCTACTCCAGCCGCCGGGTCCGCGAGGCGGTGCGCGAGACCGGGTACGGCCAGGCGCTCGCCGTGAACAACGGCCTGGCGCGCCGCAGCCAGGGGCCCTACGCGCTCACCCGCCTCACCGTGCGCCGCAGCACCACGGCCGAGGAGTTCGAGCGGCACGTCGAGGGCCGTGCGATCACCCGGGACTTCGCCAGGGACCGTGCCCTCACCAAGGGGTACGCGTTGGTCCGAAGAGCACGACAGGTCCGCCGGAAGGTCTCCCGTTCCCGTGTCTGACACGACGACCACGACCGAGCCCGAGTCGACTGCGGCCGAGGCGCCCGAGCGGTCGGGGCGCCGTCTTCGGCTGCCCGGACTGGGCAGGAGCGCGGGCGGCGGCAACCAGCTGTTCCGCAACGCCTACGCCCTAATGCTCAACACCGGTATCTCCGCGGTGCTGGGCCTCGGCTTCTGGCTGGCGGCGGCCCGCTACTACTCCGAGTCGGCGGTGGGCCAGGGCTCCGCCGCGATCGCCGCGATGAAGTTCCTCGCGGGTCTGACCGCGGTCGCCCTGACCGGAGCGCTGGCCCGCTTCATCCCGGTCGCGGGCCGGGCCACCGTGCGGCTCATCTTCCGTACGTACGCGGGCAGTTCGCTGATCGTGGCGCTGGCCGCGGGGGTCTTCCTGCTGACGCTGGACGCGTGGGGGCCGTCGTACCGCTTCCTGCACGGGCCGCTCAACGGCCTGGGGTTCATCGCGGCGGTCGTCGCCTGGAACGTGCTGACGCTCCAGGACGGGGTGCTGACCGGGCTGCGCAGCGCGCTCTGGGTGCCGGTGGGCAACACCGTGTTCTCCGCGGTGAAGCTGGGGCTGCTGGTCGCGTTCGCGGCGGCGATCCCCACGGCAGGCGTCTTCGTGTCGTGGGTCGCGGCCATCGCGCTGTCCGTACTGCCCCTGGGCTGGCTGGTGTTCCGGCGGCTGGCCCCCCGGCATGTGAAGGCCACCGAGGACCACGCGAAGCCGCCGTCGCTCAAGGAGATCGGCCGCTTCCTCGCGGGCGACTACACCGGCTCCCTGTTCTCGCTCGCGGTGGTCTACCTCATCCCGGTGATCATCGCCTCGCAGGTCAGCTCCCAGGACAACGCGTACTTCTACATCACCACGACGATCGGCGGCACCTGCAATCTGCTCGCCATCAACATGGGCGCCTCGCTCACCGTGGAGGGCTCGCACGACCCGGGGCGCCTGGCCGCCAACACCCGTGCCGCGCTCAGGCGGATGGCCCGGATCATGCTGCCGGTGGCGGCGGTCCTGTTCTTCGGGGCGCCGTGGATCCTCGGCGTGTTCGGGGCGGGCTACGCGGACGCGGCCACCCCGCTGCTGCGCTGGTTCGCGGTCGGCGCGGTGCTCAGGGTCGTCATGGAGACGTACTTCGCCGTACTGCGCGCGCAGAGCCGCACCTCCGGACTCGCCTGGTTGCAGGGCCTGTTGTGCGTGCTGGTGCTCGGTCTGACGCTGCTCCTGCTGCCCCGCATGGGGCTGACCGGAGCGGGCGTCGCCGAGATCTCCGCGCTCGCGGTCATCGTCGCGATCGCCGCGCCCAAGCTGTACCGGAC
>Ga0307508_10007024_pt1 | contig 10501 bp, 13 predicted proteins | sample 9_EM_MG_FD_203089 | JGI IMG/M metagenome (GOLD analysis project Ga0307508, IMG submission 203089) | Populus trichocarpa ectomycorrhiza microbial communities from riparian zone in the Pacific Northwest, United States - 9_EM | ecosystem: Host-associated > Plants > Roots > Unclassified | place...
ATTGCATTATTGACTACACTCCCAACGAACAACTGGAATAGCCCGAAGAACGTCAATTCCGGTGAAACCCAGGAGAAACCTTTTTCTCATCGACACCGCACAGAAATCCGTTCTGCTTCTGAGCCCATCAACTCTTGCTCTGCTATACATACCAGAGAACGAGCACTTTGGTATCGTTCCGATCGCAGCCATGGCTTGTGGTTCGCCCGTCCTGGCGTGCAGCTCTGGAGGGCCAACAGAAAGCATAATTTTGTCCCCTCCTCACCCACTGTCTGAAAGGACAGGTTGGCTCAAAGAGCCCGAACCTGAAACCTGGGCAAATATCCTGATTGAAATCGTCTCACTCTCCAATTCAGACCCGATAGAAAGGTGAGCGGTGCCAAGCGTCGAGCAATGGAAGGTTTTGGTAGTACGGCTATGGCACGAGGACTGGAAGATGCGTTAAGAAAGGCGGAAGGGTGGACATTGGAGATGGTCCCCACCATTCTATTTGCGATGCGCATATTTTATCGGACCCTTCCTCTTTCGTTGATTAAATAGGTGCAGACTAAGTTCGGCAATCTAATACATTTACGATTTCGGTAGCGAGATGCCAAAGGGCACATCCCCGCATGTATTGTACTTCGACATTCAGGTTTCAAGGCGAAATCTCGTGGGACATTCTTCGTCGCCATCTGCTCCCTCCGAAGCTCTGGGGCTACTGTCCAAGGTTAGGGCTTGCTTGCGTTGTCCTCAGCAACTGAAACTAACACCCAAACATTATAATCTAGACTCCAATGTTGTCATTGAGTCGAGCAAGCCTCCGGATGAAAACCATCTCACTTCCGCTGTGGTCCTCACTTCCTACTATCAACCCTAAAATTCCCAAGGAGCTACACGACTGGAATGAAGCTCATGATGTCAAATCCCTGCTCTGCTTGACGATGGCGAAATTTTCCCCGCAGGGCTCTAGTCGCGGTTGTTGCTCATAGGATTGGTCGGATTCCAGTGTTGTCGGCTGCCGGGAGATGAAGAAAGACGCATGCGATATTGCTCTGCAAGTGTTAGCCGATCTGAATGTCAGAGCCGATGCCCTTGGTGTGCCACCAAACACGGAGGAACCTGACAGCCTCACCTGTATTGGAAGAATTTAAAACCATTCATTTGCTTACATCCCTTGCCTGATGCTAACACATCTGCAACATCTCCAGTCGCATTGCCAGCTCCATGGCTCACGGGTTATCAAGGAGATGATTGGTCACAGCAACGGCAATGTCTTGCCAGTGGGGACAGTGGCATAGGCCCTAGTTCAAGCAGATATGCAGTCAGGTATACCTGGTGAGGTTGCGATTGAGGCGTGTTTCGAGGGCTAATTGTCGTCACTCGTTTTCTGCACAACAGTGGAGCCTTGTTGGAGCCAGAAGCTCTGAATCAGGACTAACTCAAATGTTGCCATGAGAATAAACCGAAAGAACGAAATGGAACGCACGTCGCGTGCTACAAGCAAGTCAACACTGCAACACTATGTGGAGCGTTGTATGTTCGAAAAGTACTTAAGAGGCCTTGGTAGTAACGAATCTTCCTCAGTCTTACTGAATGCCTTCCTCTTCTCGACAAGCTCATTCCCCAGAGGGGCGATCTCCATCTCCTGAGGTTGTCTTGAGCGTCACGACCACTCCCCTAAAATTGGTCAAGGTAAGTGAACTTGAAGTGTTTTGACCGTTATGAGTCCTGATCACGATGGTGCCAACAGATTGCCCATCAGTTCGAGCTTGACAAGAACTCAGCTCAGATGGAAGTCCGGGAGTTACGACGAAAGCTTGTACATATTTCAAACAACGACAATCAAGCAGACGACCCTGAAGCCCCATCGTCAAAGCAAAGTCGAACAGACGATTCGGGAGAGCCTGACCCAGAGACGCATGTTATCAGCACAGGTCATCAGTTTGTCATTCTCTATTCACCATGGCTTCGACTCGGAGAAGAAACGTTCAAAGTGGAATACGTTGAAGAGTCAATCGAAGCAGAGTGTTTCGAGAACAGCGACAGTAAAGTACAAGGTCAGCTTCGAGAGATCAGGAAAGTTTTGGGAACTCAGTTGGCTGGCGAGATGATCTCTGAGGTATGGATTGCAAAGGCAGTAAGTCAAACCTTTATAGCATCACTTCAAATCTAACGAGCATTAGTTTTATGAAAGGTATGAGGGCTCAGTGCTCAAATACAGCCACCCGCCTTCGTCGTCATTGTGCTGCCCTCTTTGGTATATCTGATTCTGATATGCTCCGCACTGAAGTCAGAAAGGAGAAATTTCGAACATGCATTGGATGGGTGGGTAATGGCCCGGGGCTTGGATCATATTCAAGCGTGGATGTGGAAATTCTCCACAAAGACTACGCTGGTTCGTATGATATCAAAACGGCATTCCTCAATCCTATTCTTATGTGGGCAAGTCACAAAACTGCGGAACCTCTTGAAAAACTGACTGGCTGATTGACAATTTTCAGGTCTTTATTGCTATTATCCGCGGTCCAACCGCAGCCAAGGAGTCCATGAATGGAATCCAGTCAAATCCGAAAACAGATACCATGGCTCGAAAGCATGGTATTCGACACACTACGCCTGGAGCCATAGCCGCATCTGCAGTATTGGTATGTGTTCCATGTCATTCAATCTATATACATGACTTACAAGTATCTCAGTCTCGTTGGGCTCTTTCTTCTGACGACTTTCTACAAAACGTGGGTACTAACACCGGCATCAACTATGGAAAAGATTTCGAAGAATATCTTGAAGTCCTGATGACAGGCCTGCGCAAGAAAAAGAGGAGTATTCTGAACGTCTTTAAGGAGTGGGATCGGGTCATTTTCCCTAATTCTGATTCAAGCTTGGTCAGACAGGATCGGGATGCAAGTAGCAGTGGTTTGAAGACGGCCATGACGATGCTCGAAGATGATGAAGTTGATGATGACTGAATACTAAGTCCAAGCTTGATATCTCTCCAAATTTCTGCACCATATTACATTGTTTGAAGTACTTTAAATCTTGGACTGTTCCTGTAACATAGTCAATTTATGTAAAAAAATCCTTTATTAATGGATCACATGTCACTTCAGACTCGACTGTCTTTTTTCAGTCCTCACGTCCTTTCTCATCTGTTGTCCCCTTAATTTTTGCCTATCTATCCTCAGAAGCCAAAGCCCATCGCTATTGCCAGTCGTTGACATGCACACATGCGCAGCAGCCGTATTCGAGGTGTGTCATAGAAATTTTAACAAAAGCTAATGTGGATTCCATACTGGCTGTGTACCTGGACCAGAATCGCAATATCGTGAATATCTGGTATGTACGAAAAGTGTGGAAGGAGTTCATGGACAAAGAGAAATATATTCAATAGTTTGCTTTGGGTACGTTATGGTTATCTCTGCAGACAGCTTGCTAATCTTGCTACTAGGTGTGCACCCATATTCATCAAGTTCCTACGTACATGCTCTGTGGTGCGAGACGAAGTTGAACCCAAGAATAGCAGTCATCAAGATTCTGAGCAATCTTCCTTCCGGCTTTGCGTTATGCTAGCAGGAGAATCAGGGAGTCCTCCATCCCATGCGTGGTGCTAGTTCTCGGCCCTATTGAACGCATATGCAACACCTATGGCCATGCAATGGTTAAGGGTCCCTCACCACCACGTATCTCTGAATCACCACCACCGCAATGCGTTCTAGCTCAACATTCCACCAACATCAAGCACCATTGTAATGGAACAATAACAACATTGACAGGAGAATACAACGACAGAGGGTTCCAGAACAGTGAGGGTCTGAATCTTTGTGCGGTCCCCATGAGGTGCTACAGTTTTTTGTTTCAAAAAGCTCATTTGGTTTTACATCCCAACCAGACACGCACTTCTGAGTCCCCATTGTGTCGAAAAACTTGATGGGCCCAGGGTTAGTTTACGTTTCGACACACAATCAAGGAACAAGAAGGTGAAGGGATAGGAATGCTGCATTGCTGGAACAGGGACATGCAAATGTCCGCATACTATTTCTTCTTGTTCTCTCCCCTTGTGATTATTTCCAGCAACTAATACACATCTTGTTCAGCAATCACCACCAGCACACCCCTGATACACGGAACGATGCCAGGCATGACAACAGTAAGACAGCAACGAATGGATCCTCGAACCCATGTCCCTTAAAACATATGTTTTTTCTTTTCAAAAATGAGATGTTGCTTACCATAAGCATGCTTTTATATTAGAACACCCCAACACTCGACGACCACGATCATAATTACCGGCCTCAATAACGACTAAGATACCCCATACTTCAACAGCTGATACAGTGCATCAAGCGCTCCCATGTCAAAACAATGGCTTGGTAATACAATGGTGGCAAGAGCGTCGGGAGGGCGATGTAATCTATCCCAATGTTCCTATGGGTGTTGCATGGAAAGGAAACAAGATCAGCGACATTGAGCAAGGTGGGTCAGCATCAAGTAACCCTGGTTTCGAGGCTCACATCTCTTCGTTAGACTAGTCCGGCAGTGACCTCTGGAAAATGGTTAAGTGCTGCAGCTTGTGGAGAGCAAACATCACATATATTAACACAACATTGTATACATTTCTGACTGCAATACAACTTTGGTACATACATACAACAAGTGACAAGTAATTGAGCAATAATTTAAGGCATCAGGATTTGGGCGAAGCAGATTCAGAGGATGGGCAAGAAATCTTAGAATTCTGACAAGTATCGACGGAATTTTCTAATTCGTAAGCCAAGATTGTCCTGAGGAACAATACCAAACATCTCATTAAAGAAAACCACCAACTTACAAATGTCAAGGTGGTGGTAGTTTTCAAGGTCCGCATCAAAATCAGGAGGCATCTCCCCAACCAACGAAGCATTAGCATTTGGAGGACACTGCAAATGGAACGCTTGTCAGCCATTTTGGTCCATGGCGACAATAAGCAGCAAAGCTTTATCACGGCCATACCCAGTCACCTGTCAGTTGTGGGTGGTAAATTAAGAATCTGGACTAAGGCTGATGTAGTACACATACGGTCTTCTGAAGGGGTTCCAGCTCATCTGCCACATGCAACTTATTGCGGGTTATGATCCTCAGATTGTCAGTCCGAGCTCGAATAGCCCGGACGTCCTTGACAAGGTTACGAAGATGGGTGTCTACATTTCCAAGACGGTTGTCCATATTTCTGAGACAGGTGTTCACATTTGCGAGACGGTTGTTCACATTCCCGAGCTGATTATTCACATTTCCGAGAAGGTTATCCATGTTTCCAAGACGGTGGTTGATTTGTTGTAACGTCTGGACAACATCTTGGGGACAAAATTCACCAGCAGCATCTAAGGTTGTGTGAGCCACTAGTGATGAATGAAAACACAATGCTTACATGCGCTGTCAACTGCTACAGCTCTGGAGGCAGAGAGTATTACCATCTCTTGCGATACAAGAGGGTCTCCAGAGTCTACAAAAAGGTGCAAATTATATCTCGTGCCCAGAGCCAACAATCTGGAGCAAGACTTACCCCGCAGGCCTTTCAAAGTTGCAGCTACAGATTTGGCATGTGTGACTGGCTGGTAGTCGAGCGCGTCACCAGCTGCGATCTGGCGATTAAGGTCCAAGTTACCAAGTGCGACAGGTATCACAGGGCGCTTTTGGTGAATACTAGGGATGTCGTATGCAAAAGACGGAGCATTTTGTTGATTCATGTTGCAAAGTTAGGATTCAGCGAAACTGTGCGAACCACTGGCAGTTTTGTATAAAAATTACCAAGTAGTCAACTGGTACAAACATTACGCTTTGCTTAACTTTTGACATCTATGAAGTCAGCAATATATATGTCTGGTGTCAGTTCTTATCTCGTGCCAGGGTCACTGGTCAGGAGTGGGACAGACGGAGCTGATAAGGGCTGAGCGCTGGATTGCGGGACCTTCCAATGGTTTCCACATAGTAAGTTTTTCCACCAATTCAGTTTGGAAACTTTTCTTAATTCACTGCCAAGTCCATGGGTTGAACCTGCCTCTGGTTTCGATGATCGCAGCCTTCGACAGGTAGCTCTTCCGCACCAAATCCGTCTCCGTCTCTCACACCAGTGGACCACCTGGATTGGCACCATTTCTGTCAACTCCACACTGCCCCAATTAAATCTTGATTAAATCTCCAAGTCGCTTCCCCGTTGTTTGTCCCCAGGACATTAGGTTTTGTCGAAAACACCAGATCGTGAATTTAGAATCATGCCGAACTTCCGCAGCACATGAGGATGAAGACAAACGCAAGGGGTTTGAAGAAAAGGATGACTACAGCTACAACTTGAACAAGAAGTCCCGCTTTCCGAGCTTTCTATCGAGTGAATGGATGTTCTACTCCATCTGAACAGAAGCGCAATTCAGAGTGTAAGTCGTACCCAACTTGTGATTGAAATTGACAAACAATGTTCACAAAAATCTTAGTATTTGGTTGAACTCACCGCTGTTAATTCCTGAATTACTCCAGAAAAGACCCTTAACTGCCAGTGGTAGGTATTATTTACATCCTTCACTTCACAGTGCACAAGATGTTGACCCATTTGACAGGACGAATTCTACACCAAATGAAAGCTGAGGCGGCGGCGCCAGCCACCGTCTAACATTCTGGGAGAGGGTCTTGACAAGAGCATTTTGTCGGTCAAGCCACAAAATTCACCTACAACAATGGGTCAGGCCCAGATGGCAATGCCATCCACGCGTCTACCATTTCTATGCACCGTTGAGTCCATCGCTGAAGGTGAGTTGCTCTGTTACTTGTCCAAGACCATTACTAATCCCTTTTCAGGAAGCTTTACTCATTAGCCACATTTTCGCTTTCCGCAGTACCAATTACATGGTCTTTTTGAGGCCAGTTGTCGGTCGTGATTGCTTCTTCTACAGTGACAGTTGCAGTCTGTCGTAGCTTCCATTCCGACATAGATGTGCTTCGATGAAGCAACGAATGCCAGAAGCTCTGTAATATCTATACGCGTTTTGTTGCCCTTTCCGTGAAAATTCACTTGTTGAAGACAGAACAGACCATGCTTGACGCCTACAGTCTTGATATCGCCTCTTGGCGACTGCGACCAAGCGATCCGCTATCACCCATTTTGCTTCAATCCCAATTTTAAACCCTCTCCCAAGTCGACAGTTTCATGTGATATTGCCCCGACATTGGCTACCTACGGTAACTGTAGCAGCAACACCGACTCTGCTCCCGATGTACCAGGTCCACCATCTCGCGTCTCGCAAGGGGCTGGCTCCCATCATCGGGGTACCCGAAAGGGAAGACTCGGATCAGAGTGCATCAGAGTGGTAACATTCCCCCTCTTCAAAACCAGAGCTGGCCCTCCTACTATCATCGACTCCAACCCTTCCCACCAACGTCTCGTTCTGGTAAATCCGTAAATGCGGGTCCTTCAACTCATTGAACCAGAATCAGGATTGGATGATAGTGACCTTACCACCAAAACATGCCACGAGTGCCCACAGGGTGCAAACACCACAAGTTATTTCTCGGCATCCAAGTAGTATCGCACTGCGACCCACGTCGTTGGCGACCACACCAGCGAGAGCAGATCCACGCAGCCAATCTAACTGGGAAGAAGAGAGAGTGCTGGTAGCAGGTTAAACTCTTCTCAGTAAGTATTCAGTCGTTTTCTATAATTAGTACTACATCTATTCAAAGAGTGTTTTCGATGCACTAAAAACCGCCACAATCGACCATAACCACCCCAAATCGTTTTGACGTACTCTGACAATCAACCTGATAGTGTCCCCATCCAAGTCCACGAGAAAGGGCACAGCGTCCGCTTTTTTCGGCTTGTCCAATTTTCCTATGGAACTTGGGGGGGAGGGGATCTCTGTGATTTACAAACTCTAAATCTGTGCATTCTTTAATCGTTGGGACAGGTTCTTCTCAGGGGTACTACAGGCGACCAATTCTAAGTAGAATCCAAGAATTCGGGTGCACCTTTGTTTATACATCGACAAGTAAGTAATCTGAACATGGAGCTTAACGCTCCATACTAGCTGTCTTCTCCTGTGTTTTCCAAGGCAACAAGTAGCTTCAGTGTGGAGCATAATCGTTCTTGTCAGACTCTGGTGACAACTGCTGCCAGAGAAATTCTTGGATTTTCTGAGTATATTGCTTTGCATTTCGTACATTTTTAAGTGGATTGGCTGAACCCATTCTTCCAGGACTCGCATGGTGTACTTGGTTCGAAAATCGAACAGAACCTCACAAGGAATTTCGGAAACGACTCCACAGAAGGTGGAACCGATGCGAGGGGGAGGCTTCTTGTGGAGTCGGGAATGTCCGAATCCGCTCCAACTACCCTCAACCCATCTTGTCTCACAGGTATATAAAGTGCTAGCAAATTCCGTACGTACCCCCACCGCTGTCCTATGCCACGGCTTCCTTACTCCCACTCTCCCTGTTGCACACAGTACGACGGCTCTGATGGAATATCAGACTTTCCGCCCATTCGAGAACGCGAGAGTACACTTGAGCCTCCCGATGATTCCCCTCCCGATTCCCCTCAAGACCTTCCCGCCCACTGCAAGTCGTCCCGGCGCCCTTCATCCAGTCAATCTCGACCTCATTGACGGCCTAAGAAAGGCCTGGGAGACAAAAATATTATCAATACAGTTCGAGTTAGTGTACAGCAAGCCAAGGTAAGGAACGTTTAAGCCCTCACTATGGTTACTGATTCATGATTGTTAGAATGTCCCAAAATCGGTAAAGCGAGGCTTGGAATCTTTTGATGACCACTCTTCGAAAAGGCGATGTCTCCTTGATGAAGATAACTTGAACATGGAACGGCTTGAGCGCGAGATCGACAATATCAAGGAGCAACTGATGCACATCAGAACCAATGTGGATCTGAAGTTGAATGAAATTTTGCAGGAATTTCAACGATTCAACGACATATAGGAATATCATGGTCCGTTCCATTTCTCTTGAAGAATTTTACTTCTAATGTTTCTTACTAGGTCTTACTGTTTGGAAAACCATGTGCCCCTTTTCCAGCCACTCCACCATCTGGCAACGGTCACCTTGTGGTCATAAATGACCCACAACTTGTATAGCTTCCTATCTTGATTTCAAATATATGTTCCCTGTCTGTTGATAAAACTGGCCCAACAAGATTTTGACTGAATTGATCGATCGTATCAAGGAATTGAAATACTGAGCATCCTGGTTACACTGTTTCGTCACAATCATTCTGGTCAGTATTGATGCCAGTGATTACGTTCTGCTCACTGCTGATCATAGTTGACACTATGTATTCTGCTGACCACTACTGATCGTTCTAATTATGCTTGACACTACTGATCATCCTGTGTGACTATTTCTACTGATTGTCCTGGTCAGTGCTGACTATTCTCAACGCTACAGATTGTTCTGATCTTTGCTGATTATTCTCATAAGTACTTGTCAAGTACTTGTTATCCTCACCAGTATTGCAAGTACTCGTTTTCCGTATCAGTATTGATTCCCCTCGTCAGTGCTGACTATTCTCAAAGCTACAGATTGCTCTGATCTTTGCTGATTATTCTCGTAAGTACTTGTCATCCTCATCGGTATTGCAAGGACTCATTTTCTGCATCAGTATTGATTACCCTTGTCGGCACTGACTATTCTCACCAGTGGTAATCAGCCTCAACAGTGGCGATCATGCTGGTAAGCGATAACCATACATACCATACTGTTCCGTGGTCACCACTCTGACAGCTACCGGATGGGGAATTTCTGAAGCATATCACCAACCGAAAAAGCTGATGGACTGAAATGTGTTGATTCGTTCGTATCTCTAGTGCTTGAAAGTCTGGTTATTTGCCTTTTTTGGTTAGTTTTTGAACCATTGGCACCACCACAATATAAAAAAGTTGTGCCATAAAAGTAGCAAATTAAAAGAGGCAAAATTTCGGTTAGTAACTGACCAATTTATAGGTAACCTAACCTGACTTTCAAGCACTACGTATCTCAGCATACATGCTATTCTCAATTTTTCCGACACATCTATCCCACTCGTAGGTTTCACAACGGACATCTGGCGCAAATTCGAATACCTCAATGTAGGCTGGCATCGATGAAAAATATCCTTCATAAACCAAATATCAAAGGCAATAAAATGTTTTACTCACGTCTTATATCAACAACCAGGTCCCTTCGAGATTGAACCCTCGCTATATCACGAGAATGATTCAACATTCCTACTGCCTTATCAACCTCACTCTATGAATAGGCATCTACCAGTATATTGAGAATTCGCAGGTTTTGGAATTCGTCCTCCAGTAACATATCGAAGGTGTCCTTCCAGTGCAAGATGTTGATCACTGGTAAATAGCGATCATAGAGTACCCGTATTGAGAGTTCTTCGAGCTGTTGAATAGTCGATGTCGAATAACCAGTCCGAAGGATCGTGCTGAGCCAGAGGAAGTGTGTCTTCTTTTTGTGTCTATTGGAAACTTTCTTTAAGTAAACTGCAAATCGC
>Ga0307508_10007025_pt1 | contig 10501 bp, 8 predicted proteins | sample 9_EM_MG_FD_203089 | JGI IMG/M metagenome (GOLD analysis project Ga0307508, IMG submission 203089) | Populus trichocarpa ectomycorrhiza microbial communities from riparian zone in the Pacific Northwest, United States - 9_EM | ecosystem: Host-associated > Plants > Roots > Unclassified | place...
TTCCAGATCACTTGTAAATGAAAGCCGCAACAAAGCTAGCAAATGGTTGTATATACGGAAAGACAGTACGATGGATAGATATGGCCTAAGAAGTTCTGTCTAAGAGATTGGGTTTTAAGCGGGACCAGTGTGACCCCTCCAATCTTTCCTGGGAACTTGCTTAGTGGAAGGATTATCCATACGATACTATTTTTGTATATATAGCAGTTGTAATGAAACAGTTGAAGACTAGCAGGATGACGGCACAAGGAAACAGTTGGGTTCTGTATGTTCAAGGATCTGATGGAGTGGTGATTTCTCCAAAAAGGTTAGATTCAGTGACTGTGATTTCTCGAGGGGAGAATTGATGAAGACCCTGATAATGGAAGAGAAATACAGCAAGGGGATAAAGATTGGCACCCTATTTTGACTTGGACAGGTGTTATGACAGGATGAGCTGCTGTCAAACATAAGCAAGGAATAGGGAGAAATCTGGAGAACAAAAATTGCACGAGAGCACACGGAGATTGTGCAGAAGTACCCGTAGGATCCAACGAGGTACTGTAATGAGACAACAGGTGCAAGGAGAAGAAGTGTTCCCAGATGAAGCTCAGAGCAGAGACTGTTAAAGTTTGTACAACATGAAGTCTCTTATGCTCTTGATGAAGACAACAGGCGAAGACCTTTCCAATGCATGCAAGGATGGAAAGAGAGCTGTTGTGGAGGCACCTAATTGAGGGGGTGCAAACGCCTATGATAAAAGGTGACCGCCTATGATGAAAGGCGAAGACACCAAAGAGAATTGGTGTAGGTGGAGCTGTCAAGCAAAAAGGCGTAGAAGCTCCAAACATAGAAATCGAGGTGGAGGATTGCGAGGAGTATACTGCAACTTTCTCTTTCTATGTAATCAGTGGCAGTAATCTCTCCCATAGTCCACATGGTGGTAGAGACTTTTGAAGCCACTTTGAAGCATCTCAGCTGAAGAAGGATGCGACCGCCTATGAAAGGCGAAGACACCTTAGCGAAGGTGTGAGGGCCATGATAGGAGCCCCGGATCAGACCGCCCCATGACAACGGCGAAGACACCTTAGAGAAGGTGTGAGGGCCACGATATAAGCCCAGTTCAGAACGCCCCAGAGCCAATGTGATGGCTAGATATGAGTGGACATATGGATAGCCAATGAAGTGGCTATGATGAGTATGAAGACAAATGCAAGATTGACTTTCATGAATATTGCCCCCATGCTAAAGATCAATGAGCTAGAAGACATTTGCCTTGGACAATAAGTGGGTGACTTGTGGAGCATTAAGACGCGACTGCTAGGAATGAGCAGTGGGCATGCGCAGGTTCCGGGAACAAGTTGACTCTTATCAAGGTGGTGAGCTCAGTAATGGCATTGTAATACTCAAAGTATCAAGACATATATGGATCAACCTTTAATGGGCTGCCCCATGGTTAAAGGTGGAGTGCTACTTGGACTCTTAGGACTAAGAGCGAGAGACTCACAGAGAAGTAAGGCGTGGTTCCTAGGGTGGAACAGAGGGCAGACGCAACTCCTGGATGAGTAAACTCTTGGAAGAGTGGTGAGCTCGTGATCATATTGAGATACTCAGATAATGACTGTCGCACTTGGGAATAGAAATTTTCGTTTGAGGGGGTGTTGAAAGCCTTGATGTAAGGCTTGATGAATCATTCCGGACCGAGCATGGTTGATACGCTCGAAGGGGAATGTTATGTCCCAGAGACAAGCGTTAACACTATTCAGATGTGAAGTGGCAGACCATCTGGTTGTAGTGATCCTTTTGTGTGAGAAAAGGTGTGCTTTAGTAACTCTAGTGAATGAAAGGTTTGGCGAGTACCTGTAAACTTGGCCACAGATGCTCTCGGAATGGTAAGCTTGGAAGAGCTGCAGGATGCAAGCTTGTGCTGAAGAAGCAAGAGGACAATTGCCCATATAAATGTCAAAGGGGGTGATGTTGGGATTTGCCATTAATGGGAAATGACTTGTGCAACCTACCCTAAGAAGAAAGGGTTGCCATTGTCAATGGTAGTTGCACCAACCATTGACAAAATGGTGCAACCCATGTGCAGCCACCTTTGTTGAAGAAGAGCTGGAGTTGTGGCACCATTCTTGCCCCTAAATAGGCAGCAAGAGAGCAAAGCAAACCGTGTAGAGAGAACGTGAGTGTGTGCAAAAGAGTAGAGAGAAAGAGAGAGCTACAATGGCAGCAGCCCTGCTGCCATTGTAGCAGCTGCAAGTGCAGCAAAGAGAGTTGGGAGTAGAGTAGAGTGAAGTGATCCTCCTCCTCCATGTATTTATTGTATACTTTCTCTATCTCTAATAATATGGACTCTCTCCCATGGATGTAGGCGATTTTGCCGAACCATGTTAAATATTGTCTTAGTGTGCTTAGCCTCCTTTGAGCAACTATTAGTACACCACCGGTCCTCGCATAGGGGAAACGAAATTACCAACACAATCCTATATGTCATTGTAGCTTTTCTGCATGAGATATTATACTTTTAAAGGAAAGACATTGTGCATTTACAATGGATATAGACTCATTATACTATGGATCACACTATAGATATAGAATGTTTGCACTATAGACGACACTGTAGCAATCGTGGACATTGTCTTTGCTATTTTTAGTCAAAAAAATGTTGTTACGAACGTTGTCTTTTTTGTTTTATGTGCCAAAAGTTGTTGAGTCTGCTTGACAACTAGACCCAACGCTATTGGGTCTGGCTATAAAGGTGTTGGGTTTGGCTTGATAGCTAGATTCAATGCTATAGAGTCCGACTTTCAGCCACACCCACCAATTTTAGGTCCAGCTGGGCTGCCAGATATTTTTAATTTTATTTTTTGCCTCTTTAAATTTTTTTTCATACGGTACAGATGAAATACATTGATGACACTTTTTTTATATTGTATAAAAGTTGGGTGATGATAATTTTTTTTTTCATTTGAGGTTAGATTGAATTTTCTTATTAAAGTATGTTTGTTTTTGCATTTCAAAAATGCTTTAAAAAAATTTGAATTTTTTTTTTGTAATTCAAATTAATATTTTTTGATGTTTTTGTATTATTTTGATGTGATGATATAAAAAATTAATCTTTAAAAATAAAAAAAATATTATCTCAATACATTTAAAATATATATTTTAAAAAATAACCTTGATGTAATAATATGATAGCTAGCTTATTGGCCTGCGCTCCGTAGCGAGTCAATAACAATTTCTTTTTCAAATGTAAAAATGCTTGAGTTGAGTTAAAAGAACAGAATGTAATTAAACCATCACCATCTTTAAAAAAAATATTTTCTACAGTAGCACCATGAATAGCACATAGCAGAGCAACGCCCAATATACCGGCAACTAATTTCTTGCCCTTTAATTTTTTTCCTTTTTAAGATATTTCCAATTTCATTTTTCCCTCTTAATTTTTTTTTCTTTTCTCATCGAATTCTTTTTCATACTGTAAAGAGAAAATAAATTGATGTGATTTTTTTTATACTGTGCAAAAGTTGGGTGATGATAATTTTATCATTTCAGGTTGGGTTGAATTTTCTTATTAAAACATGTTAGTTTTTGCGTTTCAAAAATGCTTTTTTAAAAAATAATTTTATTTTTATTTTTTCTTTACTTCAAATTAATATATTTTGATGTTTTTGTGTTATTTTGATATGATGAGTGACCAAAGGAGCCAGGACCAGCATAGCAGAGCAGCGTCCAATACACCGGCAACTAATTTCTTTCCCTTTCGTTTTTTTCCTTTTATGATATTTTCAATTTCATTTTTTTCCTCTTTAATTTTTTTTTCTTCTCTTATTGATTTTTTTTTCATACTGTAAAGAGAAAATAAATTGATGTCACCTTTTTTATATTGTACAAAAGTTAGGTGATGATAATATTTTTTCATTACAAGTTGGGTTGAATTTCTTTATTAAAACAAGGTTGTTTTTGTGTTTCAAAAATGCTTTTAAAAAAACTTGAATTTTTTTATTTTTTTCTTTACTTTAAATTAATATTTTATTTATTTTTTTGTATTATTTTGATGTGATGATATAAAAAATAAATTTTAAAAAAATCAAAAAATATTATCTCAATATATGTATAAAAAAAATATTTTAAAAAATAGTACTGTTGACATAGACTTATTGCACTATGGACCACACTATAGACATAAAGTGTATGCACGGTGGAAAACACTGTAACACCTAGGTCTAGCTTGGCACAGGGTTAATAATATCGCACGTATACGACGTCGTGATGAAAAATCCACTCTCATATCTTATCTATCTCGAAAACATAATGAGACAGGGAATTCTTGTCTTTTATCAATGGAAAAATAGAATGGGAGTCGCCACCTACTATTTTGGTCACTAGGAACCCTAACTAGTCTCAGAGATCGGGTAAGGGGACTAGTTGCGTAAAGGAAAGGTATTAACACCCCAAATACGCCATACCTAAGGTAAGTTGCATTGTTTTATTGTCTGATAAAATATAAGGTCTTGTCGTGTTTTCAAGTTGTTGGTCAGTCTATAGATTAAGAAAAGTCCTCTTCGGTAAGGAGATCATTATCTCATCGAGTAAAACCTAACCGTTCTAACATCAACAAAAGAATTTAATATCCGGAATATGTCTTACGTATAAGGTCATAACCCCAGATATTAAAAAAAAAAATTGGAATTTTTGAAATATTGGCCTAGTTCTCGTGACTTTAATAAACTAGTTATTAAAGCCAAAATGCATGCTCAAGCAATATTTTTGAATTTTTGTTATATGAAAATATGATATGATTTTTTATTTGAGATACTTGGTCATATGCATGAAAACAAAAATATTTTTTTTATTTTTTTCAATGTTTTTTATGAAAACTGGGTATTTTAATATTGGATTTGTATCTTTATGGTATAAAAATACAAACTAATATTAAGCAAAATTTAGTATAACAAAAAATAAGCGGGAAAATCACAGTTTTTTTTTTAATAATTTTGAAGAAAATTTCCTTTTTTTTTTTTTTTGGGCTGGCTGGCCCAAGCCAGTGACCTAATTAGGCCATGCACGTGCAAAATTTTACGCGTGCATGATGAACAGTGCGAGGTAATTAAATTACCTTCGCACTGTCCATGCTCATTCTTGCAGATAGCAAGAACGCAGGCACAGAGTTACTATGCAACTGGAGAATGACGATTCTAGTATTGGCTTTCTTGCGTTTTCTTTTTGTTTTTCACGGACTAACATGCATCATTTTTATTGCAGGGACTGAGAAGGGAAGTGAACATACCTGGTTCTGGAGAGATGAAGGCGATGGTGGTGCTGACCTCTTATACTGTCTGTGTTCTCTGCTTCGCCGTTCGGTCTCACCACTTCTCTTCCTTTGCTCTTCTATTCCTCTCCTTGTTCAGCCTTGCTTCGTGTTTCACTTTTTTTCTCTTGTATTTCGCTCTGAATTATTTCCTTTCTCTCCTCTTCTCTTCCTTACACTCTCCCTCCTCCTTTTTTTCTTTCGTATGGCTCCCTCTCCCTCCCTGTCTCTTCTCCTCTTTCGTTTTTCTGCTCCCCCCTCTCCTCTCCCCTTCTTCTTTTTTTCTTCTCCCAGCAGAGGAGGTTTATATAGCCTGAACAACAGCTCTATTTAGGAAACAAAATACACTAATTTAGGATGTAAATCTCGGCTGATTTCCAATTGAATAACGCAAATGAGGAAACTAAAATATTATAATTCCTATTCTATGATTCCAGCAATTACTTTCTAGTGATCAAAGGGTGGTACAACTCCTTTCTTTCCTTCCTTAGCTGGCACCGTGAGGCACCAACCGTTTCCTTTGGACTGAGGCAGAAAAAACGTGGTCTGCAGCTCTCAAAAATCAAGCGAGAGAATCATGGAATCCAGCAGGAAGTTGCAGAGAAAAGGAAAGAAATCAGATGGGGAGGGGTGCATGCTGCAAAGTCTTATTTCCTTATCCAGCGTGGTAGAATTCCTGCATTTTCTGACGATCCAGTCCCCCTCTTCAACTTCTTAAAAACCAACCCATTTCCTTCTAATTTCATCTTTGATTAAATCCCTCATTTTAACACTTTGCAAATCAGTCCTTGGTCCGAAGAAAGTCATTCAAATTGGCCTGTAATCCCTCGAATCAGACTTGCGAACTCGTGCCTAAACCCTTCTTGCGGCAGGATTCTCTGCTTTCATATTAGTTATTCAAAGAGGAATATCTTGAGCTTCTGATATCGAAATCAGGCGATTCAAAACCCCAAATGCATCTAAACATACAGGACTACAACTTTCATGAGAGTTTGAAGTGAGATAAATTTGTTTTGAAGAACAGAATCCGGCCGCAATCTGGTTGGTCACAAGAATCTCCTGATTTAATTCGGAAACTGACATGTCGGGTGTACCAATCTAACTGAGAGTCGGACACAAGAACAGTGAGCCCTAGGACCCAATAAAAGTGTAGGTCAATTCTTTAACATGTCATGAATGACGGAATATAGTTGTGATGGTCAGATATTTCACGAAACCAAGTCAGAATCAAAGGCTAAATTGGAACAAAAATTGGTATTACAATAGAATTGCGACAACAGCAGAATCATTTTTTTAGTGCGAATTCTAAGGGATTTATCTAACCTTAAAGACCAGATAAAGAAGGAACGAATTTAGCATTTTGAAGACTCCTAATTAGCCTAAGAAACCTGATGATTTCGGCAGCAAAAGGGGGAGGATAAAGAGAGCAGAAAACAGCTGAAACAGGGTTCAAAAAACACTTCTTTCTTCTCTGCTTTTGTCAATTCCTCAACAATCATGAACTAAACTCCTGCATTTGGTTCAAGAGGGGTACACATCATCTCCAACACGTAGGACCCAAAAATGAGTAACAACAAATAACATAGTTTAAAAGAAAAATATTTAAAAATAATCATTACATAATAATATGATAGCTAGAATATTGACCCACGCTTTACAGCGAGTCAATAACAATTTTTTTTTTTCAAATGTAAAAATATTTGAGTTGGGTTTAAAACACGGAATGTATTTGTACCATCATCAAATAAAGTATTTTCTCCAGTAGCACCATGAATAACGCATAACAAAGCAGTGTCCTATACACCAACAACTAATTTCTTTCGCTTTAATATTTTTCTTTTAAGATATTACCAATTTTATTTTTTTCCTCTTTAATTGTTTTTCTTCTCTTATTGATTTTGTTTTTCATACTGTAAAGAGAAAATACATTGATGGGACTTTTTTAATAATGTACAAAAGTTGGGAGATGATTTTATTTTTTTCATTTGAAGTTGGGTTGAATTTTCTTATTAAAGCATGTTTGTTTTTGCATTTCAAAAATGTTTTAATTTTTTTTCTTCAATTCAAATTAATTTTTTTTTATGTTTTTGTATTATTTTGATGTGATGATATTAAAAATCAATTTTCAAAAACAAAAAATATTATCTCAATATATTTTAAAAAATAACCTTTACATAATAATGTGATAGCTAGCATATTGGCCCGCGCTCCACAACGAGTGAATAACAATTTTTTTTTCAAATATAAAAATACTTGAGTTGGGTTAAAAGCATGAAATGTATTTGCACTATCACCATCTTCAAATAAAGTATTTTTTACCGTACCACTATGAATAGTGCATAGCGGAGCAGCGCCCAATACACCGACAACTAATTTGTTTTTATTGAATTTTTTTGTTTTTTCTTATTGAAAATAAATTGATGTGACTTTTTTTATATTGTGCAAAGGTTAGGTGATGATAATTTTTTGTCATTTCAGGTTGAGTTGAATTTTCTTATTAAAAGCATGTTTTTTTTTTGCATTTTAAAAACGCTTTTAAACAAATTTGAATTTTTTTTTATTTTTTTCTTTACTTCAAATTAATATTTTGATGTTTTTGTATTATTTTAATATGATGACAGACCCACAAAGTCAGACCCGCATAGCAAAGCAGTGCCTAATATACCAGTAACTAATTTTTTTCCCTTTCATTTTTTTCCTTTCAAGATATTTCTAATTTTATTTTTTTCCTCTTTAAATTTTTTTCATCTCTAATTGAATTTTTTTATCATACTATAAAGAGGAAATAAATTGATGTGACTTTTTTTATATTGTACAAAAGTTGAGTGATGATAATTTTTTTTCATTTCAGGCTGGGTTGAATTTCCTTATTAAAACATGTTTGTTTTTGTGTTTCAAGTGTTGTTACCCATTTTTGGGTTCCCACACAAAAAATTAAAAAATACAAAAATATATATCCAAAAAATATTCGGAAGAAATAAAAAAAATAATATGAGCTAGAAAAGGATGTTGGAACACCCATAAAATGGCTAGAAATTGGTTGAGGAGGTTCAAAAATACAAAAATTGAAATTTAATAGTATATTTTTAACTGGTGAGAGCCCTGTTGACAAGAAAAATTCAATTTGAGGAAGAAAAGTCGAAACTCTGATGTTTATGGACTCAATTAAATTTTATATACATGGGCTGAGCTGGGCCTAGCCCAAATCAAAATATAAAAAAATGAAAAGCAGAAAAATAAAAAATAAAAAAATGTGTATGCATGAATAAAAATAATGTAAATTTATTGGTTTATTCACTGACGCCAGAGTCAGGAATAAAAATACCGATTTAAATTTATATTATTTTTATTCGTTGTATTTTATTTAGCTAGAAAAAATAAAAAAATATGTGCATGCGTAAAAATAAATTTATTTTTATTTATTTATTCACTGACGCCAGAGTCGGGAATAAAAAAAAATACTGATTAAAATTTTTTTTTTGTGTGATGCGTAAAAATAAATTTATTTGATTTGTTTATTCACTGACGCTAGAGTCAGGAATAAAAAAATAACTGATTTAAATTTATTTGGTTTTTATAGCTACGTGATATTTACCAACGCCAGAGTTGGAAATATCTGTAGTTAAATATTCACTGACGCCAGAGTCAAGAATATTACACGCAAAACCACCGTAGCGTAAACCAACAAAACATTAGCAATTTATGACAAAGTCAGCAATGCAGCCTGCCTTAGGCAGGACGCTTAAGGGGTGATAATATCTTCCCTTTTGCGTAACCAGTCTCGGACCATAGAATCTCTGTTGACCAGTTAGGGTTCCTAGTGACCATAATACTAGGTGGCGACTCCTTAAACAAGGAATATCCCCATTAAAGAACAGGATGCCAGAAATCCGTTCCTTCCAAAGATTTAATAAATTTTTAAGGCCGCCGCGATGTCGGGTGTGACATCTAGGATATGAGAGTGGATGTTTTTTCGCCGCGACGCCGCACACGTGCGACATCAAGAATGCTTTTAAAAAAGCTTGAAAATTTTTTATTTTTTTCTTTACTTCAAATTAATATTTTTTTGTATTATTTTGATGTAATGATATAAAAAATAAATTTTAAAAAATCAAAAAATATTATCTCAATATATTTTTGAAAAATATATTTTTAAAAATAATACCGTTGACATAGACTCATTGCAATGTGGACCACACTATAAACATAAAGTGTTTGTATTGTGGACGACACTATAGCCAGAGCAGAGATAGGGGGGTAGGCTGGGGCCCCTGCCTGGAAATTGTTTTTCCAGCCCCTTCCTTAATAATCTATATGATTTTAGCTAAAATAATATAACAACTGAAATCTTGCCCCCCTTAATCAATTTATCCATGCCAAACATAGATGTACAATACATAAAACAAAAGGAATGCTTGGCAAAAAATTACATATGGACCAATAAAATGAGATTTAATATTAGCATAAATTGTTTTACATATTAATTAATAAAAAAATCGATCTTAATTTTTTACCATAAATAGTATGGCTTACAAGAATTATTTGTGATTCTTATAATTTCTCTAGTACCTAAAACTTTCAAGCAACAATTGAACTCAAAATGCACCAGATGAACATTCATTAAAAATCATCCGATTGTTCTTAAAAGCCTTGAACTCAATTCATCTTAATCTCCCAAACTGCAATGACTACCCATACTTAATTTCTCGTCTCTCTCTAAAATAAAAAACAAAGATATGAAATTTTTAAACTTCAAACATTACCTTTTCTAATTCTCATCCTAAGATAAGTTGTCTTTTTACATTTTTCTTCTTATTTTTCTTTTTGTAGGGTTTATTAACAATGTCTTTTCTTCTTTTTTCCTTTCTTTTTAATTTAGAGCTAAAATAAAGAATGTCATTAAGGCAAGAATTTTTCATTCCTTTTTATCCTTTTTTTTGTGTTTTTTTCGGCATTTTTTTCTGTCATTTTTTTTTCAATTTTGTGTTCCTAATAATTTTATGAATTAATAAATGACATGAATTTTAGTTTTTATTGAAATAAATTTTGCATTATTTTGCTGAATTTTAGTTGTTTTTTTTCAGTTTTGTTGTTCAATTTCAATTAAATGTGTTGGTTTAATTTTAATTAATTGTTATTTTGAATTTATTCCATTTAGAATATGTTTTTGTAAATTTAGGATTAAAAATATTATCACTTAGAAATAATTGT
>Ga0307508_10007027_pt1 | contig 10498 bp, 9 predicted proteins | sample 9_EM_MG_FD_203089 | JGI IMG/M metagenome (GOLD analysis project Ga0307508, IMG submission 203089) | Populus trichocarpa ectomycorrhiza microbial communities from riparian zone in the Pacific Northwest, United States - 9_EM | ecosystem: Host-associated > Plants > Roots > Unclassified | place...
GACCCGAACCTCGCCAGCTGGGCATTGACCGCGCCCGTGCCGACGACCGAGGCCCGCGCCGCGCGATCGTGGGCCGCCGCGAGCTCGGCGCACCAGCCCTGGTAGGCGCGCCACCGCGCGTCGTCGACCAGCCCGAGCCGCCGACCGATCGGCAGCAAGCGATCGGCGGTGTTGTCCTCGCGCAGCAGCAGGCGAAACTCGGCGCGCGAGGTCATCATCCGGTACGGCTCGGTCGTCCCGCGCGTCGTGAGGTCGTCGACCAGCACGCCGGCGTAGGCCTGGTCGCGGCGCAGGATCAGCGGCTCGCGGTCGCCCGGCCCGAAGCCGAGCGCGAGCGCGGCGTTGATCCCGGCGAGCAGGCCCTGCACCGCGGCCTCCTCGTAGCCCGAGGTCCCGTTGATCTGGCCCGCGTGGTACAGGCCGCTGACCCGGCGGGTCTCGAGCGTCGGCAGCACCTCGCGCGGATCGATGAAGTCGTACTCGACGGCGTAGCCCGGGCGCGTCATCTCGGCGCGCTCGAGGCCGGGGATCGTGCGCAGGAACGCGAGCTGGACATCGAACGGCAACGACGTCGAGATCCCGTTGGGGTAGACCTCGCCGGCGCCGCCGAGGCCGACCTCGACGCCCTCGGGCTCGAGGAAGATCTGGTGGCGCTCCTTGTCCGCGAACCGGACGACCTTGTCCTCGATGCTCGGGCAGTAGCGCGGCCCGGTGCCCTGGATGTCCTTGCGATACAGCGGCGAGCGCGGCAGACCGTCGCGGATGATCGCGTGGGTCCGCTCGTTGGTGTAGGTGATCCAGCACGCCACCTGGGGCAGCGGCGGGCGGGTGACGGCCCCGGCCATCCAGCGGAACATCGGCGGCGGATCGTCGCCGGGCTGGAGCTCGAGGCCGGCGACGTCGAGCGTCCTGCGGTCGAGCCGGCACGGCGTGCCGGTCTTGAGCCGGGCGAGCGGGAAGCCGAGCGCGTCGAGCGCGTGCGACAGGCTCACCGCCGGGGCCTCGCCGGCGCGCCCGCCGGCCGCGCGGGCCTCGCCGACGAAGATCGCGCCGCGCAGGAAGGTCCCGGTGGTCAGGATCACCGAGCGCGCGCGGTAGCGCACCCCGATCGTCGTGGTCACCCCGATGACGCGCGGCCGCGCGCCGCGCGCACCGTCGACGTGGAGCTGCGCGACCTCGCCCTGGCGCAGCGCGAGCCGCTCGGTGCGCTCGAGCCGCATCCGCATCTCGTCGCGGTAGCGCCGCTTGTCGGCCTGCGCGCGGGTCGACCGCACCGCCGGCCCCTTCGACGCGTTGAGCCGGCGAAACTGGATCCCGGTCTGGTCGATCACGCTCGCCATCTCGCCGCCGAGCGCGTCGATCTCCTTGACGATGTGGCCCTTGGCGACGCCGCCGATCGCCGGGTTGCACGACATCTGCGCGACCATCTCGAGGCTCCCGGTCAGGACCAGCACGCGCGCGCCGATCCGGGCCGCGGCGAGCGCTGCCTCGCAGCCGGCGTGGCCGGCTCCGACGACGATCACGTCGTACGCGTCGGGGTATTCGTAGCTCATCGCGGACCAGGGTGTGGCATGGCCGGCCGCGATGTCACGGCGTTTCGCCGGGTGGCACCGGTTCGCCGGCCCGGCCGCGTCGCCCCCCACCCTGCCCGCAGCTCGGATCGCCGTGCGGCTTGCCCGCGGCAAACCGGTAGATGTCGAGCGTGAACCGGACCAGCAGCTCGCTCGGGTGGAGCTGGTCGGGCGACTTGCCGTGGTCCCACGAGATCGCCTTCACCCTGGTCGTGCCGCAGCGGTCGAACGTCTGGTGCTTGACGCCGAGGTACTCGGCCTTGTTCGCCTCGAGCTCCTCGAACGAGCACACGCCCGGCGAGCCGCAGCTGAACGCGAACGTGTCATACCAGCTCCGGGTCCTGGTGCCGAGCTCGTGGATCTGCAGCGCGGCCGAGATCCCGTCGGGGTTCGACGCGCGGAGCTCGACCTCCTGGGTCCCCGTCGGCAGGTCGACGTAGAAGCACGCCTCGGCCCGCTCGGGGCTCTTGTAGAGCACCGTGCTCCGGTTGATCGTCAGCCACAGGTCGTACGGCGACGGCCCGAGCCGGACCTCGAAGCGCTTGTGGTCGGCGGTCTCGGGGACGCCGACGCCCCCGTCCCCGGTGTTGCCCCGGCAGGTGCAGCGGTTGTCCTGGCACAACCCCCCGGCCAGCACGGCGTGCGTGTCCTTGGCGGGTGGCGGGCCGATCGAGATCTGCTGCGCGGCGCCACCGCACGCGACCACGGCGACCGGCGCGCACAGCCAGCGCAGGTGTACGCCGCGAAGCTGAGGTACAAGAGGGGGACGCATGCCTTCTTATCGCACGAGGCAACGCGGCAACGCGTTGCCGGGTCCCACCTGGGCCGTTGATCCCTCGCCGCGGGCGGTGTATCAACCCCCAGGCCTCGCAGCTCGCGACAAACACCAATGATTTCGAAGAAATTGCTCGTCATGATCGCGCTCGCCGAGGGCCTGGGCTGCTCCGGCAAGTCCAACGGCGCGGTCGAGTACTCGGTGTCGGCGCAGAAGAACTACGACAAGGGCATGAAGGACCTCGAGGACAAGGAGTGGATCCCGGCCTCGAAGTACTTCGGGTTCATCAAGACCCGGTTCCCGTACTCGAAGTACGCTGTGCTCGCCGAGCTCCGGCTCGCCGACGCCGAGTTCGGCGCCGAGCAGTACATCGAGGCGATCGACAGCTACCGGCTGTTCATCAAGTTCCACCCGACCCACGAGATGGTGGCCAACGGCTACGCGTCGTTCCGGATCGGCGAGGGCTACTACAAGCAGCTGTCCGGCGACTTCTGGATGTTTCCCCCGTCCTCGGAGAAGGATCAGTCGTCGACCGAGGACGCGGCCAACGAGCTCAAGAGCTTCATGGACAAGTACCCGGACTCGCCGTACCGCGACAAGGCCAAGGAGATCCTGGTCCAGGTCGGCAAGCGGCTCGCCGACCACGAGTGGTACGTCGCGCGCTACTACTGGGATCGCGGCAAGCCGATGGGCACCGTGATCCGGCTGCGTCGCCTGCTCGAGCGCTACCGTGGCGTCGGCTACGAAGAGGACGCGCTGTGGCTGCTCGGCCGGGCCTACGTCGCGGTCGCGATGCCCGATCGCGCCAAGAAAGAGTGGTCGGAGCTGGTGACCAAGTATCCCAAGAGCACCCACGCCGGAGATGCGCGGTCCGCGCTGTCCCGGATGCACGCCGAAGCCGCGCCCGCACCCGCACCGCCGGCCCCCGCCGCCGCGCCGCCGGCCCCCGTGGCCCCGGCCGCTCCCGCGCCGAAATAGCCGCTCCGGGAGAACCGGGGGCAGAGCCCCGGATGTAGCCTGGTTGCCGGCCTCCATGAGCGATCGGATCGAGCAGCGCATCGCCCTCGGGCGCGAGCACTACAACGCCGGCGAGTTCGAGCGCGCCGAGCCGTTCCTCGCCGAGGCGGCGGCCGCGCGCCCCAGCTTCCCCGACCTCTACAACATGCTCGGGGTCGTCTATCACGCGCAGGGTAGGTTCCAGGACGCCGAGGAGGCGTTCGAGACCGCGCTGCGGCTGAACCCGCGCTACACCGAGGCGGCGCTCAACCTGTCGGTGACCTACAACGACCGCGGCAAGTACGACCGGGCCCGCGAGGTCTACTCCCGGGTGGTGTCGGCGAGCGTCGGTCAGCCCAACGCGCTCGACAGCTTCGCCCGCGGCAAGCTCGCCAACATGCACGCCGACCTCGGCGCCGCGTACGCCGGGCTGGCGATGTTCGACGAGGCCGTGCGCGAGTACGCCAAGGCGCTCGACCTGTGCCCCGAGTTCGCGGACCTGCGCGTGCGGCTCGGCAACGTCTACCGCGACATGGGCGTCCATCACGCCGCGATCGCCGAGTTCGAGCACGCCAAGCGGATCCGCCCCGACTACCTCCCCGCGCGGATCCACCTGGGCGTGACCCTGTTCTCGCTCGGCCGCCCCGACGCCGCGATCGCCGAATGGCGCGCCGTGCTGGAGGCCGACCCGACCAACAAGTCGGCGCAGCTCTACATCCGGATGGTGAGCGACGAGAACGGGCCCAAGCCAGGCTCGGCGCTACCCCGCTGAACGATCGCGACCACGCCACGCTCGGACAGACCGGGCAGATCTTCGTGACGTATGCCGCGGCGCGAAGCTTCATCGAACCGGGCGGCTACAAGGAGCATGAGGTGGAGGCCGCGCGCTGATCGAGCTGCTGATCGACGCCCGGCAGCAGACCGACCCGCAGTCCTGGCGGACACGGAAGCGGAGCACGAAGCTCGACATCAGCGCGTTCGTCCAGCAAGAGGGGCGCTTGCTCGTGGTGACGTACATTACGGCGCAGCCGTACGATCCGCCGAGCCGCACGTCGGCGGGGCGCCAGGGCCGACGTTCAAGATTTCCGGCGGGGCCGCAAGACGCGGCTGGGGCAGCTGCCTCGGCACCTCGTAGGGCGAGTTCGCGCGGAGGCCGTCGTATGCGAAGCCGCGCCACGTAGGCCAAGTGAACCCGCTCGGAGCGCGAGCTATGCCGCGTCGCCGTCGTAGTTCCGGTGTCCTCCACCGAATCGGGCCAGCCCACCGCCGCGGCTGACCCGGCAAGCGCGGCTCAGCCGCAACGGGCGGCTTGCACCGCGATGTCGATCTCGTGTCGCAGCTCCTGCTGCGCCAGCATCGCAGCTTGCCGCAGCTGCGCCAGTAGGCCATATGCATCGTCACGACAGATCTCGCGCAGCGCACCTCGTAACACTGCTCACTTTGCAGCCGAGTTGCTGCACGATCCGCAAATCGATGACGATTCGCGCAAGGCTGCGGGCACGGAAGCGACGTGATGGGAATCGACGTGAATCCCAAGCGTCGACGACCGACTTGTTGGCCCCTGAACTATGATGCAGCTCCACCGTGCAACCGGATCCTGACGAGATCGTCGAGCAGCGACTCCGCACCGAGGCAGAGCGACGGAAGGCACCCATCGAGGTCGTCCGTTACGCGGTCCTGCGTCGCGGGCTCGACGCAGCGCAGTCCGATCGCCAGGCGCGCGCCGTCGCCGCCGACGTCGTGCTGGTGACGGCAACGCTCACGGAGCACCAGGAACTAGAGCGGGCGGCGAAGGAGCTTGGCTTTGGTTTCACCGCACAGCCAGGGCGCGCGGGTGACTACTACCGGCTCGGCGACGTGGGGACCAACCGTGTCGTCGCGATGCGCGTGAGTATGGGAGCGTTCTCGCCCGACGGTGCGGCGGCCCGCTGTATCCAGGCCCGAGCCGAGACCCAGGCCACGACGATCATCTTGATCGGAACTGCGTTCGGGATCGATCAGGCACGCCAGAACATCGGCGACGTGATCGTGTCGGAGTCCGTGTTCCTCTACGACGACCGCAGGGTCGTGGACGCTGACAAGGGAAGCGCCAGCAAGTACAAGGTGGTGTACCCATCGACGGCTCGGAAGGTCGCGAGCGGGACCTGGCATGATCGGTTTCGTCGACTCGCGGAGCAGTACCTCCAGGACGGGACCGCCGAGAAGGTCTACCTCGGCGTCATCCTGTCGGGTGGTGCCAGGATCGAGTCGGCCGCCTATCGCATAGAGGTGGTCGACAGCCTGCCGCCGATGGATCAGCCCGTCATTGGCGGGGAGATGGAGGGGATGGGAGCGATCTCGGCCGCACTGTCCACGGATCCGTACGACCCGGGCTGGGTCGTGGTGAAGGGGATCGCCGACTTCGCCGACGCGCCAAGTCGCCTGAAGATCGAAGAGACTCGCGCGGTGGCCGCACGTGCCTCGGCCATGGCCGTGTTGCGCGTGCTACAGTTGCCACCGAAGAACGTCTGATCCCGATGCCGTCGGCCACCAACAAATATTTCGACACGCCAGCCGAGGCACCGGAGCACCCGAAGATCCGCGCGTGGAGCGCGTGGAAGTCCGGCTCGCAGCGCGTCGAGCTGGAGATCCGTCGGCCACGCGAGGGGCTCGCCTTCGCCCCGACCCGCATGTTCGTCACGTTCTACGCGGATGGGACCGTCCAACGCCAGGACGACACCGAGTGGGAGCTCGAGCTAGACACCTGGCTGCTCAAGGAGCACGTCAAGGCGCGGGACGAAGCTAACGAGACGCTCCGGTTCGCGCTGCGGCTGAAGGCGGCCTTCCGGCCGATTGCCATCCGGTTCGGCGATGGCTACTTCAACTCGGTGATGGTCCACCAGCTACGCGGGGGTCCGCTCGGTGGTATCGCTCCGCTCGCCGAGGTGCTCGGCGCGATCCACGAATACGAGGCGGCGGGCGGCTCGAAGTATGACTGCGAGCAGCTGATCGACTTCGAGATCACCGTCGCCGCGAAGGCGCTGTTGAGTCTCTACGACGATGACCGCACCGCGGCGGAACGCATCCTGACTGGGGCGCTGGCCCAATACCTAGACGAGCGCTTTCACGTGACGGAGCGCCGTCAGCTCGGATTCGGCTGAGTTCGTCCATCGCGCAGCCACGGTTGGCCGCGCGACCCGACGGCGTGTAGGAACGCACCAAGTCCCGTGCCGCGAAACGGCGCCGCCATGACCACCTGATCTGAAGCCGACGGATCTCCCGACGGACCCAGCAGGTGTGCTATTTTCACGGCAACTCTGCGAGACCGCTGTGGGAATCGGCCGGCTGGAAATCAGTTGGCTAGCGTTCTCGTTGGAGCTACCAGGATTTCCGCCTCAGGTCCGAACACCGCCAGCGACGGACGCTCAGCTCACTCCTTTGCGTCGTCGCGGTCACCGGTGCGGCCGGCCGGCATCTGCAGCACGACCACGTAGTCGTTGATCGGCTTGGCGAGCGCCTCGCCGACGCTGCCCTCGCCGTCGTCGATCACGCCGCGGACCGAGACCGCGTCGGCGATCCCGCGGCGCTTGATGCGGTTGATGATCGCCGAGTCGTGGCAGTGGCCGTTGCCGGCGAGCAGGACCAGGTGGCCGCCCGGGTTCGCCGCGAGCCACTTCGCGCTGGTCTCCGCCATGGTCTCGTCCCAGATCACCTGCACGGTGTAGATCCGATCCGCGCTCGGCATCTCGGGGGCGTCGTCGTCCCCGTGCTGCGGCGGCCGGGCGGCCTTGGCATCGCCCGGCTTGCTCTGCGAGTGCGCGGAGGTCCCGCCCATCTCGTCCATCATCGCGTCGAACCACGAGCGGTGCGTGGCGTCGTCGAGCTCGAGCTCGGGGAGCCGCGCCTTGTCGTCGGCGGTCAACGACTCGAGGCCGTGGCGCACGACCTTCTTGGTGAGCTCCTTGGCCGCGTTCGCCGCCAGGAGCTGCGCGCCGGCGCCGACCGCGGCGTCGATCGTGGGGCCGTAGAAGCCGTAGTCGTAGCCCCAGCGCTCCTCGTACCCCGACCGCGAACGCAGCGCGGCGTCGTCGATCCGCCTGGCGGCGTAGTCGTCGAGCACGCCCTGGAACGGGCGCTGGAACATCTCCATCGCCAGCGCGAGGTGGGTGCCCCTGGGCAGGCGCTTGAACAGCTCGCGCACGACGTGGAGCTGCATCCAGTGGTGGTGCGGGTTGGGGTGCTCCTCGCCCACGCACACCGCGCGCGCCGCCGCGAGCCGGTCCCAGAACGCCGGCTCGTCGACCGACTTGCCGGTTCGCGCGTCGACGATCTGGTAGGGCAGCGCCGCCGCCTCGATCCCGGACCTCGCCGGTCGCGGGTGGGCGGCGGGGGCACCGCCGTAGCGGCCACCGCACCCGGCGGCGACCATCGCGACAGCCCAAACCGCGCAGCGGCGGAGCGATACTTCCATGACGACGATGGTACACCGCGATCCGTGACGTTGCCGTACCTCACTTCCGACCTCGCCGGGACCGGCGGAGCGCTGCGCACCAGCGACGATGACTTCGCGGTCGACGAGCAGCTGCCATACCAGCCCTCGGGTGCGGGCGATCACGTGTTCGCCCGGATCGAGAAGCGCGGGCTGACCTCGCCGGCGGCGGCGCAGGCGCTGGCGCGTGCGCTCGGCGTGCGCGATCGCGACATCGGCATCGCCGGCATGAAGGACCGTCGCGCCGTGACCCGACAATGGATGTCGTTGCCGCCTCCGGTGACGCCTGAGCAAGTGCTCGCCGTCACGCTGGCCGCGGATGGCCCCGGCGGCGGCGAGCTGCGGATCCTCGAGGCGCATCGTCACCCGCACAAGCTGCGCACCGGCCACGTCCGGACCAATCGGTTCGTGCTGCGCGTCCGCGGGGTGGACGCGAGCGCCGGCGATCGCGCGCGCGCGGTGCTGGACGCGCTCGCGCAGCCGCCGGGCGCGCCGAACTGGTACGGCGAGCAGCGGTTCGGCAACGACGGCGACAACGCCGCGCGCGGCAAGGCGCTCGTCGTCGGCGCGCGCGCGCTCGGCCGCAACCGGCGGATGGATCGGCTGATGGTCTCGGCGCTGCAGTCGCAGCTGTTCAACGACTGGCTGGTCGCGCGGCTGGCCGACGGCCTGTATCGCGTGGTGATCGCAGGCGATCTGCTGCACAAGCGCGGCGGCGGGATGTTCATCTGCGAGGACCCGGCGACCGACACGGCGCGGCTCGCCGCCGGTGAGCTGGTCATCACCGGCCCGATGTTCGGTGATCGCATGCGTCCGCCGGCCGAGGCCAGCCCGGCGGCCGAGCGCGAGGCCGCGATCCTGGCGCGCCACGGCCTCGAGCGCGGCGCGTTCGCGGCGGTGCGGGCGATCGCCGAGGGCACACGCCGGGACGCGACCATCGAGGTGACCGACGTGGCGGTCGTCACCCTCGATCCGGACGCGATCGAGGTCGGGTTCACGTTGCCCGGCGGGGCCTACGCGACCGCGGTCATGCGGGAGATCATGAAGGACCCTGCGCCGCGGGTCGACGCCGGCCCCGAAGGTGCGTAACACTTTGCCGCGATGGATCTGTCACGCGCGTTCGTCGACTTCGCCCAGCTCGGCGCCAACTGGGTGCTGTGGCTGCTCATCGCGCTCTCGGTGGTCTCGGTTGGCGTGATGATCGACCGGGCGCTGTGGCTGCGAAACCGCGACATCGTCACCGAGCGGTTCATCCGCGAGATCCGCGGTGCGGTCGAGCGCGGCGAGGTCGAGCGCCTGCAGACCAAGTACATGGACGATCCCGCGATCCCGGTGCAGATCGGGCTGCGCGGGCTCGCGGTCCGCGCGCACGGCGCCGACGCGGTCGCCGAGGCGATGCTCGGAGAACGTGCGCGCTTGCGGCGCGCCGCCGAGCGCAACCTGATCGTGCTCGGCACCCTTGGCAACAACGTCCCGTTCGTCGGCCTGTTCGGCACCGTGCTCGGCGTGATCAACGCGTTCCAGCAGCTCGCGACCCAGGCCGCCGAGGCCGAGAAGCAGACCCTGTCGGCCATCGCCGAGGCGCTGAGCGCGACCGCGATCGGCCTGCTCGTGGCGGTCCCGGCCGTGATCGCGTTCAACTCGTTCAGCCGCAGGGTCCGCGTGATCATGACCGGCGGCGACGAGGTCGCGCACGCGGTGCTGCTGCTCGTCCACAGCACCGGGCAGGGTGGGACGCGCGAGGAGGCGGTCCATGGCGGGGAGTAGCCTGTACCGCGACGACGACGACGGCGGTGCGATCACCGACATCAACGTCACGCCGTTCGTCGATGTCGTGCTCGTCCTGCTCGTGGTGTTCATCGTCACCGCGAAGCTGATCGTCGCGCGCGGGGTCGAGATCGACAAGCCCAAGGCGGCGACCGGCGGCGACGTCCAGAGCACGCTCCGGGTGTCGGTCAACGCGACGGGCGATCTGTTCGTCAACGGCGACCGGTACGCCAGCGATCCCGCGGCGGTCGCGCGGATCAAGGCGATCGCCGCGACGTCGTCGAAGCCCAAGGCCATCATCGCCGGGGATCGCAAGACCGCGTACGGAGGGGTGATGCACGCGATCGATCTGGTGCAGCAAGCCGGCGTCACCGCGATCGCGCTCGAGAACGAGCGGCCCTGACCGGCGGGCCGATCTTGCGAGCCCGCATGAATCATCACGGCGTCGAGCGACACCGAGAGCCACGAGGCAGATCACGGAGCGAGCCTGAACGCGAGCCCCCGTGGCCGCGGCTCCCGGGTTGCTCCGGACACACCGGACGCGAACCCGCCGTAGGTCACGCGGTGCCCGCGCCGGCGGCGGAGCCGTGAGTCATGCAGGCTAAGCTTGGCGCGATGCGGTGGCGCTCGCCGTTCGTGCTCGCGATGGCCGGCACGCTCGCGATCCACCTGATCGTCGTCACGGCGGTCGACGCGCTCGTGGTGACCCACCCGCCCCGGCCGCCGGTGCCGGCACCCCACGTCGAGCTGGTGGAGGTGGAGGTCCCACCCGTGGTGCGCCCGCTGCCACCACCGGTCACGCCCCAGGCCGCGCCGCCCGTGGACGAGGCCAAGCCCGCGCCCACGCCGCCGGCCCCGCACGCGGCGCCCCGCCAGATCCGGACCGCCCCCGCGCCGGCGCCGCCGGCCCCGACGGAACCG
>Ga0307508_10007029_pt1 | contig 10497 bp, 6 predicted proteins | sample 9_EM_MG_FD_203089 | JGI IMG/M metagenome (GOLD analysis project Ga0307508, IMG submission 203089) | Populus trichocarpa ectomycorrhiza microbial communities from riparian zone in the Pacific Northwest, United States - 9_EM | ecosystem: Host-associated > Plants > Roots > Unclassified | place...
CCATTCCTACAATTAATCAATGCATTAGAAGTTGTAAGAAATGGACGTCCTAAAATGACAGGAATTGAATTACATGCTTCAACAGGTTGTGTATCCAAGGCAATAAAATCTATAGGGTAAATCAATTTATCAACTTGTACTAACACATCCTCAACTATTCCTCTAGGAACTTTTACATATCTATCAGCAAGTAAAAGAGTTACAGAGGTTGGTTTTAACTCACCTAGATTGAGACTTTGAAAGACTGAATATGAAAGTAAATTCACACTAGCTCCAAGATCAAGTAAGGCTCTTTCAATTTTATGTTCTCCAATAAAGCAAGAAATTGTAAGACAACCAGGGTCTTTATATTTCAAAGCATTATTGTTCTGAAGAATGGCACTTACTTGTTCGGCTAAGAAGGCTTTCTTTTTCACATTCAGTTTTCTCTTCACATTGCACAGATCTTTCAAATATTTAGCATAAGAAGGTACCTGTTTAATAGCATCCAAAAAAGATATATTGATCCTTACTTGTTTGAAGGTTTCAAAGATTTTAGAGTTGTGATTGATTTTCCTTTGTTTGGACATGGCATGAGGAAATGGAAGTGCTGGCGGGGAATCAACCTTTTCTTTGCAATGTTCAGATTCAACCCCTTCATTACCCTTAAAGATTAACTCATCATCTTTCTCACAAGGTTCAAGAGTGGGTTTTTCAATAACCTTACCACTGCGAAGAGTGATGACTGATTTGACTTGATCCATGTGATGGCTTCTGGAACTACTTGTATTTGCATTGTATTGCTCCTTGGGATTTTGCTATGGTTGAAATGGAAACTTACCTTTCTCTTGAAAACTGAGAACAGATGTAAATTTTGCAAGAGTATCTTTAAAATCTATCATGCTTTGAGCAAGTTGAGTGTTGATTATCTCCTGCTTTTCAATGAATGCATGCAATGTTTCCTCAAGATTTCTTCTAGGAGGTGGAGCATAAGGAGGTGCATATCCATGAGAATTTTGGAAATTATAGTGTGCTTGAAATAGTGGCTATGAAGTTTGTGCATTATTGTTATCACTCTTCCAACTGAAATTTGGGTGATTTCTCCAACCATGGTTGTATGTTTACGAGTATGGGTTATGATTGGGCCTTTGGAAACTGTTTAAAGCATGGGCTTGTTCATGGAGGCATTCCCTAAAAGAAAGCAAAGTTGGACAGTCATTGGTTGCATGTTCATTCGTTTCACATATTTGACACACAATGTCTTGAACAGATTTTAATTGACCACTCTTTTTAAATTCAAGTGCCTTGACTTTTCTAGCTAAAGATGCAAATTTGGCTTAGAGGTCATGATCTTCCCTAAGGTTGTGCATACCTCCACTAGATGTATGAGGTTGAGTTTTACTTGGTGCCTCATAAGTGCCTGTAGTGTTTTAATTTTGAGCATTTTCTGCTAACAAGTCTAGGTACTCAATTGCTTCATTAGGGTCTTTATCTTCAAAAGTTCCATTGCACATCAATTCAACTATTTGCCTATCTTTAGGTGTTAACCCTTCATAAAAATGTGAAACCAATCTCCATGTTTCAAAACCATGATGAGGGCAAGTATTAAGCAAGTCTCGATACCTATCCCAACATTGGTAAAATGTTTCACCTGGTTTTTGAGTGAAAGTGGTGATTTGTCTTTTGGAAGAGTTTGTTCTGTGAGACGGAAAAAACTTCTTTAAAACTTGTTGTTGCATTTCATCCCAATCACGAATGGATCCTAGTCTAAAATTTTATAGCCATGTTTTAGCTTTGTCTTTTAAAGAAAAAGGAAAAAGCTTTAATCTGATGGTGTTCATGCTACAATTTGAGTCGTTATAAGTGTTACAAACTTCTTTAAATTCTCTCAAATGCAAGTATGGATTTCTAAATCTAAGCCATGAAAAGAAGGTAAAAGTTGAATAATGTCTGACTTAAAATTAAAATAAGATGCACCAGGAGGGAAAACTATGCATGAGGGTGCACTTGTTCTTGTAGGATTCATGTAGTCTCTAAGTGTTCTAACACAATTATTCTCATTATTCTCATTACGAAGCGATTGGTTATCTTCTTCATCCATGTTTTCTGAAAATGATGAGGATACCCTACAAAGTCTATCACTCAATGTTCGTGACCAAACTCTTATGCACGTGTAGGAAGAGAATAAAAATAAGAAGAAAACAAAACAAAAAGAAACAAAACAAAAGAATAAAAGTTAGATACAAGAAAAGTGAAAAGAGAAAAAAATATAAATATTACAATTTATACAAGAATTTACCTCCCCAGCAATGGCGCCAAAAACTTGACACGACCAAAGAGTTGATGTCTTCTCTCAAGTTTAGGGGTGTCGAAGTAATAAATAACCCGGCAAGACCGGGGTCGAACCACAGGGAGGTTAACTATATAAATTATAAATAATAATAATAACAACAACAACAATGATGATGATGATGATGGTGATGATGAGTTAAAGAGGACTTTGAGATGTAAGATTAATGTGAAGATTAAACAATGATAAAAACAGTTGTCAAGGTTAAAGGATCCACTAATGGTATTTCAAATAAGTATAACATAAACTCTTTTTCTTACTCAACTGGAAACCACACATAAAGGAGGTTCCAATCGGATTATAAATTGTTAACATGATTACATTAGTTATCTTATTCAAATAATGCTAATACTTGTAAATGTTGTCAGGTATTCATGATTATAACTTATGTTAATAACAAATCAAGTTCCTTTCATAGCACAAGTGTCGGTTCTACCATACGGTTGGGCTATGAAAGTGCCAAGTATTTGTTGTACCAAGGGTTATACAACATAAATCTAGATTAACCATTCAACAAGCAAAGTATTAAAAGTGAACAAGATAACAAATACAAAACATGTTAGCATCAAACATTAAAGTCCATGTTGAGTTTATACTATACTTATTCTTACATCATTAGTGTAACCTTTTCACCTTGACATAATAAATTTAGCTAAACATAATGAAAGAGAGAAACATAAATAAGATATAAGTTAACTAAGTAAAGGAAAGGAAATGAAAAGCATAAACAAGATATTAATATAAACAAAACTTAAGCATTACAAAAATATAAAGAGAGAGCAAGAACATGATCTTGATCTGAAAACCAAGATGCCTAAATGCATGACAAATACCTCCTTTTATAGGCCAAAATTTAGAACTATTGATTTGATGACTAATTGTGAAAACCCTGGAAATTTATAATTTAAATATGTAAATGTATAAACCCTCATGTAAACGTAAGACTAAAAGTGGTCATATTTCAATGAGTGATGGAAACCAAGATTAGAAATAATAGATAAATAATGATATATAATGGAAGAGATGACCTTTATAAAATGAATTTTGGTTTAGAATTCATAAGGACAGAGAAACTGGGAACGTGTTTTGATGGATAAAATAATGAGAAAAATGACAAAATATTTTTAGAAAATAAGTGAGGTAATAAAGAATACATTATAATAAAGGATAGTGCAATAAAAAGGGTAGGACTGCAGGTGCAAGCACCGATTAAAAATCAATGACGTTATTTTGAAACAGTAATAAACCCGATAAATAAATAAAGGTGGAAATACTAAAATGAATACATTCCAAAATAAGAAAATGATCTTAAAGGTTTAAAAGGATAATTGATATGATTTTTTGTGAAGATTGAACAAGAAAAATCTAGATTGTTTATGAAAAGTCATGAACTGACCAATTTTATATTAGGAAGAAGAGCTCTCAATCCAATCATCGGATCGGGATGAAATTTTGCATGAAGTCTATTAATATGTTTTTCTACTTTGGTTAAATATCTCATCCCAATCGGAGTTTGGTAAAGACTAGCGATTTAAGCAGAAAAAAACCAGACAGTTTACATGAAATATAAAATAAAATACATAAAGGCATGAATGAGGGACAAAATTGTAATTATGGAAAAAGGTGCCTATAAAACTGCAAAGAGGCCACCAGTTAAAAAAAATAAAAAAAATAGAGAAAAGCGGATAAAGAGAGAGCTGCAGATTTTGGAGAAAACCAATAATGCTCTGATGGCCATATCTCTGGAATCCACCGTTGGATCATGCTGAGTTTTGGATATGTTGTTTGTATTACACTCTTCTACTAACTGACAGGAGAGATTAGAAGGAACACAATCCGTTTGACAGAAATCATCATCGTAAATTGCCTGGAAAACAAAAAGGAAATGCACCTGCAGGGCAGTTTGGTCTCTCTTCCACCGTTGGATCATGCTCATTCGTGGATGTGTGGTGCGCCTAGATGTTACCTTCATTCTGGACGGTGGAGATCGAAAACTCAGTCTCCGTCAAGGTTTCGTGCATGTTTAACAGTAGCTCGTTCATTTTCAGGTAAGCTCGGTTTTATTCAGCTCTAGGGAGATCTAACCGTTGGATCATTATGATTTTGAGATATATTATGCAAAACTATATGATATGTAGTCTGATCGTTGGGTTTAAAACAATAATCAGAGGGTAATGACTTATTGCCTTTTGAATCTATAGCTAGTTTTGGAAAAATATAGTAAGCTTGATTAAATACATGTTTTGATGAAATTAGAATTGTGTGGGTGTAGGTTTTATGGAAGATGTAATGATAAAATACGTTCTTGTTATTAGTATTATTATAGATTAATTGTGTATTCTTTATATGAGGGGAGGAATGATTATTGTGTAAGAATAGTAAGGAACATTGTTATATGAACATGTTGATTGAATAAAAAGCTAACTTGTTGGTTGTGTGGATATAAATGGGGTGGAACCATGAAGAAATTGAAATGAAAGAAATTTGGAAAATAAAATATATTTAAAGCTAGCCATAAGTATTTTTGACAAATTGATTAGTTAATGAAGATTGTCATGGATTCCAACTAGTAGGGTGAAATTGTTGTTGTGATAATGATCTAAGAATATTAATTGTTAAGGTTTGCTGCTTATGTTTAATCGCATGAGGAGAAAGCGAAAGAAAATGAATAGTTCATCATTTTGTTGTATTAATAATAATAATAGGAGAAATCCAAAAGGAATGAGTTTCCTTATTTTGGTGTAATCTTGTTATATTGTAGAGGTAGAGAAATTGTTTGAATGTTTTGCTTTAGAATTGGTTTGAATTTGTGATTTAATGATGCCAAATGACCTTGGATGATGTTGTTTTTGCATGAAAATAAGTTGGAAGTTGAAAAGGATTTCCAAGGAATGAAAATCCTCGTTGTCTAAAATTTTAGCTATAAAGGAGGGGCTATTATGATTGTTGATTTTAAGCCTTAAAATAAAATAATTTGGTGTTGGTTTCTTTATAAAAGTTGTATTTCTATGTTTTAGCCTTTCATAGAGATAAATCACGCCCGAAACTGAGTTTTACAATTTTAGTTATGATTAAGACACTATATAGTATTCTGGGTTGGTTAAGCTAAATTGATCGGAATTAGACAATTTTTAATATTTGTTTGGAATTGCTATTGAGTGATGGTTTTGATAACAAAATTATAAGAATGAATATAAACATGAAAATGAGTAAGAGTATGAGATCTCAAAGAAAATTCCTTGTGATTGGTTTGAGAATACTAGTTGAATGAGAATTAAATGAAGATGTGATGTTGGTTGTATTGTTAATAAAAATTGAATCCCTGGTGGTACAGGGGAAACTGTGGGGACTAGACAATTGCATGAAGTGGCAGCACGTGCACCTATTCTAGGTAGGTGATTCATCACCTTATTTTGTAATTATTAGTTTTTCTTAAATACTGTGTTGTGTGTTTAATTGATGTGAAAAGAATGAAACAAATGAATAAGTTGAATGATTATTACAAATAAGAATTATTGGTAATTTAAGAGAAATTACCGAAATTATTTGGCTAATAAAAGAGGTAAGCCGGGTGCTGGGTAATTCATATGGAGTTACTGGATTGATTGTGGCTACCAAGATGGGTTAGCCAGATTTCTTGGGTAATTAAGAGAATTATCGGGTTTATTGGTTAACAAGGAAGTTAACTAGATATGGGGTAATTCGTATGGAATTACCGGATTGATTGTGGCAACCAAGATGGGTTAGCCAAATTTCTTGGGTAATTAAGAGAATTACCAGGTTTATTAGTCAATAAGGAAGTTAACTAGATATGAGGTAATTCGTATGGAATTACCAGATTGATTAGCTAACAAAAGAGGTTAGCTGGATGCTTGGTAATTCGTATGGAATTACTGGATTCATTGGCTAACAAAAGAGGTTAGCCGGATGCTAGGTAATTCATATGGAATTACCGAATTGAATTTGGCAACCAAGATGGGTTAGCCAGATTTCTTGGGTAATTAAGAGAATTACCGGGTTTATTGGTTAACAAGGAAGTTAACTGGATATGGGATAATTCGTATGGAATTGCATGATTGATTGACTAGTAAAAGAAGTTAGTTAGAGGCTGGGTAATTCGTATCGAATGACCAAATGTACTAGTAACCGAGGAAGGTTAACCAAATGTGTGGGTAATTATATGAAATTACCAGAGTTATTGGCAATTGAGATGAGTTAGCCGAATAGTTAAGTTTTGAAAAGATTATGTGAATTAATTGATTGAAGTTATAAGTAGTAAATTCTAAAAGTTATGAGTAAAATAATTAATATATGACTAAGATATTGAGTAAATTAATTAGTGTGGTTATTGGGTAGACACAATGACTTGGAGATTGGAGGGGAATTGATAGATAATTGGTTACCATAGTATTGATGGCTAAGGATACATTACAATGATACTTAACACCATAATGATGGTGGCTAAGGGCATAAATTGATACTTGGCACTGTGATGAGTGTGACCAAGGTTATGTGAAGGATGCTTAGTGACCGTAGTGTCGATAACTAAGATTGTGTGCAAATGACACTTGGAAACCGTGGTTACAATGCATATGATGTTAATAAGAAAAATAAAAGGGGTTCGGTATGAATGGAAGAATCAAATGGCATTGATTAGCTATCCAGGTTTGGATTGCTAATGGTATCGATGAGGTTTCATCGGTGCCGGTATTTCTTAAATTGATTAGTCTAGCCCAATATTAGAAGACTAATGATACTAATGAGATTTATTAGTTTCGGCGATTACCTTGTAGCAACAGATTCAGAAAAGGGAAAATATTGATTAGTTATTCCAAAAGAATGAGAAAAGCTAATGATACCAAGAGAGGAATATCTTGGTATCAAGTGAGAATTGATTTATAAGGAGATGGTGTTCGCAAACCGTTGAGTTGTGTTGAGATTTCCAAGATGGAATTATTCTTGGCAAATGAGATAGGATATTAGATGGATATTGGTAATAGATGGAAAACATATGTTGTAAAAGAGGTTTTTGTCTAATTTTATATATCAAAAGAAATTCCGTAGAGATTATTGTCTGCCATTGTTATTGCTTGTTACTATCTTTTATATTTATGTGTACATGTTAATTTCTATTTTCAGGTACATCAGGGTCGCGTCAAGGGTAATACTACTTTAGTTATCTTTCGCTTATGACCATGTAAATTATTTGTAAATTAAAAGACGTATCTCCTAAAACTTGAGATGTAATATTAATCCGTAAATTTGAATGTATGTCTTTACTCTAATGGTTGAAACTCTTAGTACCTATTTGACCATGCATGTTTATAGTTGAAATTTAATCTTTCATTTGAACTACATTATATGATGTTATTGCATAAGATGTGTTGTGTTGATGATAATGAGTTGGGTTGAGACCCAAGATGATTGGGTCGTGATTTTAAGTTATGAGATGTGTGTTATTAGAAGTGTAAACAGGGTATATGTCGATAACTTGGGACCTACCAGTATAGGGGAGACTCTGCCAAAATTTTGGTGGAACTTGTATATCAAAAAAAAAAATTACCTGAAAACTTCCAATGTATCGCGAAAAAGAATGTAGAAAAATCAGGGTTGTTACACTAATTGTTGAGTGGGTGGCCACATCTTGACTTAGTGACAATCCTTATCTTCTTATCTGAACAAAACGTCATTGCTTACGTCAGAATTTGAACAGATTGTCCCCATGAAAGTTCTAGGAAATTGTCTCAGCTTTCTAACACAAAAAGAATCAGTGCATTTGGACTTCTAGAACTCGAGATATGGGCTGAACACTGAACAATGTCTGGTCTGCAGGATAGATTCAGACTTCTCCGTTGTTGCTACAATTTGAACTTGAAAACGACCTTTTTGAATCTTGCACTCCTCATGAAAGTTTTAAGCCTATGTCTTAGATTTCCATCCATATAGAGAAGACCTAAATCCAAGTTCTACAACTCCAGTTATGTTCCAATAACCGAATGGTGTTCTAGTTTGGACTAAACCAAACATCTCTTTTATAAGCTTAGCCCTCTCTTTGTCTTCTCAATTTCAGTAATTAAACTCATCAATCAATCCCTTGATTTATGTGATAGGCCTGCATTTAAGATAAACATTTACCATAAATTAAAGGTATCTTATAGTATCAGACTTGTTATTATAAAACATGCTTTAATTAAGGAGTTATTGATACTTCAAGTGCAAAATGATGATATAAAACCTTGATAAAAAATGCATTTTCAAGTAATAATTAATGGGCTAGAGCTATCCAGCCTAGTAAATAGTGGAGAACTCTCCACTGTTCACATGCAACATGGACAGTGGAGAAGCAAGGGAGAAGAAGAAGAAGAAGAAAAGTGGAGGCTTGCCTAACAGTTGCTCACGGTGTTGCTGGTGGTGGTGAAGAGGAATAATGGTGGTGGCTTTGCAGCGGTTCTTCTTTTTCTCTTGCTTCGGTTTCTCTGATTTCTTTTTCTTTCTGTGCTTTTTTTTTTACTTTTGTTTCTTTCCTCTTTCTCTCTTCTCTATCTTTGTTTCTCTCTTCCTCCTCTTCTTTTTCTCCCTTTCTGTTTTCCCCTGTTTCTTTCCTATTTTTTTTGTTTCTCTCATCTATATCCTTTGTTCTTTGTCTCTTTTTTTTTTCTTTTACACTAATCCTCCCTCCTTTGTAATCTCCTTTCCCCAAAAAACTCCCCCTTTTGTGTCTCTTTCCCTTGTTATTTATAAAGGGGGTATGGCTCCCAGTGTAGGGTAAGGTGGTCAGGGCATAGCTCTATGTAGCCGCCCCAGGGCATGGCTCCCCTCTCTTTGCTTCATTATGATGGTAGGTATATGTGGGTATGGGTTGTGTAGGGTTTTCAGGTAGGGGCAGAGAGGGAACAAAAGCAGGGGAAAATTTTCTTCTTCCCTTGCCTTGTGGACCAGGGGAAGAAGAAGACCTACAGTGCCATTCACAACAGCACCGTTTTAGCCCTCATTTTTTTTTACAGTGTACTAAAACGGTGTCGTTTTGTACAAAATACGTCGTTTTATTTAAAAGAAAATGGTGCAAAAAACAAGTCAAATTCCAAATCAGTCTTTAATGTTTGATTTGTTCGATCAAGTCTTCAATTGCAATTTTGATTTTAAGAATTAATTGAATTGCATCCCTACCAAATTCAATCATCGACCCTAAAGTTGGCCGTCTTTTTCACTTTAATCCTGCCAAAAACTTTCAATTTCTTCAATTTGGCACCTGATTCTCGTTAATTCTAGCCCCTCTATTTACACACATCTTTTAGTGTGGTCCTTGGTTTTGAATTTCTTCAATCAAGTCCCTAATTGGCTTTCAAACTTTAAAATTTATTCAATTAAGCCCCTGATTTGACCAAATCAACTTTAAAAAATATAATTTGACCCTCGAACTTTAATTTCTTCCAAGTAAAGCCCAAATTGACTTTAAAATCAATTTTTCTTGTAATCTAACCCTCCATAAATTCAATTAAACCTTTAATAAAATTTAATTCAGTCCATAAACATCTAATTTTGAACTTTTCTTCCTCAAATTGAATTTTCTTTGTCAACAAGGCTCTCATCAGTCAAAAATATATTGTCAACTTTCCATCTTTGTATTTTTTAACCTCCTCAACCAATTTTTGGCCATTTTCTAGGCGCTCCGGCATCCTTTACTCATAGTGATTTTCTTTTTTGGATTTCTTCCGAATATAATTTTTTTCTTTTTGTTTTGGAAGAGAAAAAGTGAATTTAGGGAATAACTCAAAAATAGGTTATGAAAGTCTCCATCTTTTCTAACATAATATCTCTCATTGCTTCTAATATAGGCATGATCCTAGTCAGGGTGTTTTTTTTAAGAGGAATATTCTATCAAGCTCAAAATGGGATTGGAAGGGATATAATTTTTAGAAAGTGAAGGGATAACAAAGATGACCTTTTCTCATTTCAAGCAAGGTCAGTTAGAACTGATAAATTTTGATCTCATCCGGTGTAATGATTTGGACTTGTAAAAGTCATGATTCACGAGTCCATAACTACTGAATCCACTACATGTCATTATGCATACTGCTGAAACTTAGCTATATGATGTGTTGATGCGATCCATCCATCAAAGGATCCATTGGAGGTTCCAGTTGGTCCAGTTACTAGGCTTAGGGCTA
>Ga0307508_10007030_pt1 | contig 10496 bp, 7 predicted proteins | sample 9_EM_MG_FD_203089 | JGI IMG/M metagenome (GOLD analysis project Ga0307508, IMG submission 203089) | Populus trichocarpa ectomycorrhiza microbial communities from riparian zone in the Pacific Northwest, United States - 9_EM | ecosystem: Host-associated > Plants > Roots > Unclassified | place...
CTAGAGATCAATTTGGAGCTCAAATGGACAACCTTCGTCCTACTTGGTTACAGTGACAAAAGCATCAAAGGTATTAGGTGGGATGGGTTGTGTGTCAACATTAGATGGTGTGGTCTTCCTAAGACATGATGGTTAAGAAGTAATCAATTGTTGTGTGTCACATTTTATATCAGTTTAGTCAAGTACAGCTAGCAGGGAATTAACAATTAAGTAGGTATGATTAGTTTTAGTTACAAAACTTCAGCCATACTGATCCCTCTGATCTCTCCCTCTGAAAAAAAAAATCACTACAAAAAGAAAGGAACAAGATTAGCACTGCTAGCTACAAGCAAACAGCATGAAACTATCACAACAATATGAAAGCAAAATGCAAAATGCAAAAATAAAACCCACCATAACTTCAAGCTCTCAAAAAGAAACTAGTCAAGCAAAGAGAATAGAGAAGCCACTGAAAGCTGCAAAACTCAGCTGCTAAAGATCAAAGCTGAATGTTATGTAGTTAATGGGAATAGTTCCTAGCAGACCCATTACTCATTTAAAAAACAATATTTCTCCTAGTTGTTTTGAAAGAGAACGTCCATGGAGAAAAAGACTTTTATATTATTATTTGATTTTAAATTTATATTTTGAGTCATGATATTAATTTTAATTATTAAATTATTATGAGTTTAAATCTTATTATTTTTATTTGAATCTTATTATTTTATTTTTTTAATTAAAATTAATTAATAATACAAAGTAGTGTATAAGTAGTGTTTACTTGCGAGAGTAAATGATAGTGTACTCTCCATTTGGATCGGCTGTGGAGAGTTTATTTAAAATGCCAAGAGACGCCAACTTGAAAAGGCTAGGCCTTGCCACCATGATATGATATGGAAGATTAAAAGACAAACTTTCTTTAATAAATTATAATTGATTTAAATTCATAAGTGACTTTTTTCCAATAGCGATATAAAATTAGGTTGACTTCTTAATATTAGATGGTAATGCTTCTTAGTTATGGACAGAGAGAATGCTTGTTAGCATTAAAAACGAGGGGAGACAGTTTTTTGCTTCAGAGAAGAACGTAAAGCCAGATGACAAGTTGACCAGCATTTCCTGCGTGGAAAAACCTGGTCATTTGCTGCATTGCTGCTATAGATAACCTGGTTGTCAAACTGGAGGTATTCAAAAAATGGGGTGCTTAAACAGGTGCAAGAATTTCATATGCTTCCTCTTTGTTATAGCTAGGGTTTGTGCTCTTATGCAAAGTTTTGAGGCTCGGCAGCTGCCTCAGAGGAAGATTTCAGGATTCCACACAGAAAACTGAGATGATGCGAGCTTTAGCCTCGGCGCAATGCTTACCAAAAGGTGCTCTATTACCACCATCTGGACCCAGCCCTCGCATCAACTGATCATATCTGTTAAGCAGTGCCGTTGCTTAATAGAGCCTTACAAATTGATTTAAGAGCTCAATTCATGGACAGTCCTATTTGGACGTTGCAGTGTCATTAATTATAAGGATTAAGCGCGTTGTGACTTGTGTGCCTTTAAACTCATGTGAATTAGCAGACAGCTTGGTGTTCTTCCTGAGATATAATGATTAGAAATAAGTAGTTGAGCTTTGTATATATATGCAGGATTTTGTACTGAAAATCTGCTTCTGAATAAGTGCATCACAGGATTAACATTTAAGTGGGCATGAATAGTTTTAGGTACATAATACTTGAATTGCCTCAATGTTTTTTGATCCATTTATAAGGAATGAAATATTAATATTAGTAAGGAAGAAACAAGACCAGCCCTTCAACAAGCCAGCAGTTTCGGCACTCCAAAAGTTACAAAGAGGAATTAAGCAACAGACTAGAAGAACATGAAAATCATGTCAAGAAGCTAGATTGAAGATATCATGAATAACATGAAAACCAAACAAAAACAAGCTAGAAAAGTGATGACAAGTCTTGTCTATTTTCAGAAACTGAAGAAAGAAAATTCTCAAACCTAATCCAAGCCAGCAAGAGACAGGTATAGTTTGAAAGTTTTCAACTTAATCAAGACAGAATGATGGTTTCCAGCACATGAAGCCTCTAGAATTTTACCCAAGCTCGCTAGCAAGAAGCAAGTGTAGTTTGACTTTGTTTACGAAAATATATTTCCTAGTAGTTGACATTCTTGAATGTGTTAACTATCAATCCAACGTGGTGCCACAAGCTTTTGAAGTTTCGTTTGTCCACTATATATGATACGAAATATTTAAGGATAGACTTTGTTTTATAGGTAAATGGAAATTGTTTAGTTCTGAAGTGATTTTGTTCCATGGTGATATAAGATTAATAAAGGTTGACTTCTGCTTGATGTTAGTTGGTGTTGATGCTTCTGAGTCACGTATGGACAGAAGTTGAGAGCGTTTTGTCATAAAAAAAAGAGAGGATGCATTTGGGCACTTTTTGGATTTAGAAATGTGAGGACAGATACTTTATCGGCTAGTTCATTGAATAAATAAATAATTTCATGTACCCAAATCCTTGTTGACAAGCCGCCCACATTTCATGCAAGCAAAACCTGGCCAATTATTTTCTGAAGGGCGCCTATAAATAACCTTGTCCTGTCAAACATTAGGCATACATAAAATGAGGGGCTCAAACAGCTGCATGAATTTCATATGCTTCCTAGTTGCTCTATCTCTGGTTTGTGCACTCATGGGAAATTCCCAGGCTCGGCCGCTGCCTCGGGGGAAGCTTTCAGGATTCCAAACCGAGAACAGTTACGAGGCAGGCGTTAGAACCATTGGGGCAAAGCTTCCAAAAGGTGCACCACTGCCACCATCTGGACCTAGTCCTGCCATCAACTGAACCAATATGTCTGCTCAACAATAGCATTGCTTATGTTGTGTTGTGTTGATATTTGTCTCATATAGAATACATTCTACAACGGAAACAGTAAAGTTATATTTGCCAGTTATGAACTCAGAGAGCCATTGTTGAATTCTTTTTCTTTTTTTGTATCTTCACTTAAGCAGTACTTAAGGTTGTCCGATTTCATGTTGAAAATCTGTCTGATTAAGTACATCGAGGAATATAACAACAAGGTTTTAGGTACAAAACTTCTTACATGATTTATCTTCCTGAATGAAAAATTTAGACAATAACTAAGCAATTATAAGACTACAGAATGGAGGTAAGCAGCAGATTTAGCACAAACAGGAAATCTTATGCCACAAAGACATGAAACCATGATCAGGCTCTGTTGAGAATAAGATGAATGCTAACAAAAACTATTTAGATAAGTAAACAAGTCAAGTACTGAAGCAAATAAAGCAGCAATTCCTAACAGGAAAAGCAGCTGCAAAAGAGTTCTATCATTGGATTGTCCAAGCTTCCTCTGCAAAACCTTTAAATTCATCACTTTTGCAAAAACAATGACATATATTTGATCCAATTAAATACAGTAGACTAGTCCCAACATCCTTTTTCTTTTATTTTTTTGATGATCGGAAGGTTTTCATTTTCAAAAGATAACCAAAACAGGAAATATTCCTGCTACAAAGAGTTGTATATTGTTAAAAAATCCAGAAAAATAAAGAGAAATATCAAAATAAAAAAGGAGAAAGCTAGGGTTTCATTGATACAACATAATGCAATCAAAATAAATAAGTTTAACTTAAATACAAAGAGACTATATACAGGCTAAACAAATAAAACTGAAAAGAAAATATAAAGACTATTCTACCCTTAATAAACAATAAAACAAAATAACCCTATATCTCTTAATATCTCCTCTCAAACTCACGATGTGGAAGCTATAAGCATCGAGAGTTTGCCAACTAGAAAACAAAAGCGGGAAATAGAATGCGATTTGGTAAAAAAACTGCAATTTGCAAAGAAGAAGGAACAAAGAGCGAAGTAATTGTGCCATGCTTGAAATGATGACGAATAAGATGACAATCGATCTTAATGTACTTAGTTCATTCATGAAAAAATAAGTTGTGAGCAATTTGAATAGAACTTTGGTTGTCACAATACATAAGAGTGAGATGAGAAAGAGAAACTCGCATATCTGCAAGTAACCAATGTAACCAAACAATCTCTTTGGTAGTAGATGTCATAGCAAGATATTCAGCTTCGGTTGAAGATTGAGAAACAATAGATTGTTTCTTACTCTTCCAAGAAATAAGAGAATCACTCAAAAAGATATAGAAACCACTAATAGACTTGCGATCTGTGGGAGATCACTATCATGATCAACATCAGAGTATGCACGCAGCTCTAAGAAAAAGGTGGATGGAAATAAAAGACTTTGAAAGACTGTACCCTGAAAATATCTCAAAATACGAAGAGCAACTGCTCAATGAACAGTAATAGGAGAAGTAACAAACTAACTAATAACATAAACAACATAGGTAATATTTGGACGAGTAATAGTGAGATATATCAAGCTCCCAATAATAGTATGGTATAAAGTAGGATCTGAAAAAAGTAAATTATTAGAAGAAGAATACTTTGCGTAAACTCAATAGAATTATCTACAATTTTATTATTAGTAAGTCTAACCCGTTCAAGAATATCTGCAACATTTTTTAATGAGAAAGAAGATAATCTCTAGGTGAGTAGGCTACCTCAATACCCAAGAAATATCATAAAGAACCCAAATCCTTTATTTCAAACTTCTAGCTAACTCTGTCTTCAAAACTGAAATACCATTAATATCATCACCAATAATATTCATGTCATCAATATATAAAGACAGAATGATACGACCTGTATTAGTGCACTTAACAAAAAGAGTAGAATCATGAGTACTAGAAACGAATCTAAGGGAAGAGATCACAATAGAAAATTTCTCAAACAAGTACGAGGTGGTTGTTTAAGACCATATAACATTTTCTTGAGCTTGCAAACATACCTATAGTCATATGAAACACTAGGAAGGGGCACCATATAAACTTCTTCTTGAAGATCTCCATTCAAGAAGGTATTTTTAACATCAAGTTGAGAGACATGCCACTGATGAACCAAAGCTATTACAATAAAAGTATAAATAGTAGTTATTTTTGAAACAGGAGAAAATATCTCCTCATAATACATACCATACTGTTCAGAGTTTTCTTTTACAATTAACCTAGCTTTGTATTGCTCAATAGATCTATCAGAATTAGTCTTGATCTTATACACCCAACGACAACCAATTAACTCTTACCAAGAGGTAAAGGGACCAAATCACAAGTATCTGTCTTATGCAAAGCTAAAAGTTCCTCATCTATAGCTTACTGCCAAAGAAGATGAAGAATTTTCTTTTTATAGGAAGAAGGCTCAGAGAGACACTGAATAAAAGCTAAAAAGAAAGTAAAAGACGAAGAATAACAAGAATAGAAAAAATATAGTAACTTTATGGACTTACAAATGCATATGGATTGACATAAAGGAGGATTCACAATCTCAAACAGAGCTTGAGGGACCATAGAAGTAAAGAGAGCTTCAGGTGTACCGGAGAGTAAAGTGGCAATACCTGCAGAATGGTCAGTACAAATTGGTCGAGTAGAATGTAAAGGTAATGGGGGTAAGAACATAAAAATAAGGATTGAAGTACTAGAAACTCGAGATGATAAATTATCAGAATCTTTAAAAAAAGGATCTATACGAATAAGATCAAATCTAGTTAAGCTATGAGTAATGGATAGAATAGAAAAGAAAGGTATATGCTCGAAAAAGACAACATGATAAGACACATAAAGTTTCTGAGATATTGGATCAAAATAATGATACTCCTTTTTACCTTTACCATAACCTAGAAAGACATAAATAACAGATTAAGAGGACAACTTGCTGTGTTTTTCATGAGCATGAAAAACAAAACAAGTACAACCAAAAACTCTAAAAAAAATAATCAGGGGCATACCCATACAATTTTTTGAAAGGAGAAAAACCTGAAATATAAGAAGATGAAATTTTATTAATCAAACCTACAACAGTAAGAACAACTTCACCCCAAAACACACTAGGAACAGAAGCAGACAACAAGGGAGAACGAGCAGTTTCAACAAGTGTTTATGTTTTCTTTCAGCAACGCTATTTTGCTCAATAGTATCTGTACACGAAGTTTGATGAATAGTTCCATTTAGGGCAAGGAACTCATAAAATTTATTAAAGGTGTATTTCCTACCTAAATTACACCTAAAACATTAGATAACAGTAGAATATTGAGTTTTAACACGAGCGTGAAAGGCTATATATGTCAAGGAATTCATATTGATGTTACATTAAATAAATCAAATAATAAAAGTATGATCATCAATAAAAGAAACATAATATCGAGATTCTCCTTTTGTGGTAACAGGAGAAGGTCCTCATACATCAGAATGAATCAAATCAATTGGAGAAGAAGAAATAGAAATACTTCGATTAAAAGGTAAAGCAAACAATTTTGTCAGTTTATATCCACTAAAATCAGAAATATCACAAGTTTGCAAATTTTCTAAAGCTCTAGTGGATGCCAAAAATCTCAAACGAGAAGGCAAAACATGACCTAGATGAAAATGCTATAAATAAAAATTAGAAGAAGAAGGACTTAAACAAAAAAAAGACAAGTCAACACTAGTAGCAGTAGCAACTAGCACACTATTAGTAGCAATAACTGCCACTTTTAATTCATCCAAAATATATAGTCCCCCCTTCCTATGGCCTGTCCCAATCAGCTATTGGGATTGCAGACCTTGCACACAACAACAACAAAAAAAGAGGAAAAGATGACTAAATAATTACCATAATCGCATAAATGACCAATAAAGCAAGATTCAATGTGAGTTTTCAAATAAAATAAAAATTAAGAAGAAAAAAGTAAGGTATGACAACAGAACCAACACTTGTTAAATGCTTAAAAGTGTCATCAGCGGTCATGACAAGAATAGAAAATGAAAGAGACACAGAAGCAAAAGATAAAGAATTTGGAGATATATGATGTAAAGTACCAGAATCTAAGACTCATTCAAAATGATATATATATCTAAAGAACTATGAGGCAACTTGTCTATGGAAGAAGGAACAGATATAGATTGTGGATATAAGGAGAGAAACTTCTTAAATTGCTTAGTTAAAGTACTAGGATTGATGAAAGAATCTGATGAAACTACTGCTGTAGTATTAGACTGTGGTGGTTTGTAATCATAAGGTGGTCTACGAGCATTAAAAAACATTCTCCTAAATATTCAATGAAAATAAAATATTTTTTTTTATTGTGAAGTTTTTATAAAAAAAAATAGTAAATTAATTATTCCTTTATTTTATTTACAGTCAGATAAAAATTATCAAGATATATTTTTTTATTGGAATTTGATTTTTGAATCATGATATAATTTAATTAGAAAATTAATGCTATTTATGAATAATATACTTTTTTATTTTTAAGAAAAATACAAAAAACGAAGTGATTCTAATTAGAGTAACTTTTGGCAAAAATCATCAGGGGAAAAAAATATAACAGACGGATGGTGCCCGGTGCTTCTATTGCAGAAGCAAGTCTCGTGAAGATTGGCTAATAATAATATTGACATGTGTCTTGTCACATGTCTGGAGATATTATTTTCATGTAAATCTTATATATATATATATATATAAAAACTAGACTTTTGTGTTGAAAATGATGTGAAAGTTCGTCCTTATTTCCTTTTTGAAGCGTTAAATTAAATTAAATCAAATTGTGATATGTTTTAAGCTAGAGAGTGCAAGATATACGATATATTATTATTATTAAAAAAAAAAGAAATATATGTATATCTGATATAAAAAAAAAATTTGCTAGATATAGCTAGAATTATTATGAGAAATGAAAAAAAAATCATAACTAGATATGTTTTTATTATAATCCAATACAAAATAATTAGCTCAAATTAATCTTGGAAAACTGCTGTGAATTAAAACAATTAGCGTATGGTTGCATATCAATTTGTTGTTGATGTAATTCTCACATAAATAAAAAGAAAAAAACCTATTTGGGATAGAATTTAAAACTTTTAGTTAAAATTGGGAGAAGTAAAATAATCTCAAACTTAGTTTGTATTTACCAATGCGATGATAATGTTTTTAAAAATATTTTTAATTTAAAATATATTAAAAGATATTTTATATATATTTTTATTTTTATTTTTAACATCAGCGTATCAAAATTATAAAAATATATCTAAAAAATTAAAAAAATTATTTAAATTTTTTAAAAATACATATTTAACTGCATTACAAAATATACTCTTAATTAGTCATGTCATGCGTGCTACCATTAAAGTATAACAAGTGGTACATGTATGTGCACATTAGCTTAACGTGCAATTGGGAAGAAATTTTATTTATAGCCTCTTTTAATTTTTGTTTTAAAAGTTTTTAATAAAAAAATAATTTTTTAAATTTTTTTAAATTAATTATTTTTATATTTTTAAATCATTTTAATATACCAAATTTAAAATATTATTTTAATACATTTTCAAACTAAAAATATTTTTAAAAAATAATTGTTGTCACAATTACAAACAGTCTATCATTACCATAGTTATTAAACCCGGATCAGCCCAGCGGGTCGGCCAGGGACCGGGTCGACCCGATGGCTGGATTGGTCCAGGTAAGGTAAAAGACTGGGATTAACAAAAATCCGGCAAAACCCGTGACCTGACAAAACCCGGTTGAGACCTTTTTTTTTCAAATGTATTTTTTCTCCTAACCAGAGAACTCTCTTTTTATATATTTTTTAATTGGTTATTAACCCTTTTCAAAGTTCACTATATAAATACTATAAGAATATTTTATTTTTTCAATATGGGATTTGAAGCCCTTTAGTATATATACTCTATATTCACAATAAAAACGTTATGTTTTTTCAATATGGGATAAAAAATATTTTTGGTTTAAATACTTCAACTTAAAAAGATAACATACTAAAATGGTATCTTTTCAAAGTGGAACAAAAAACCTTTTAAAATAATTTTTTAAACTTCATTATTTATAACATGTATAGCTTATATTAACATAAATTGTTAATTTTTTTATATGAAATATTAAAATTTTAATTTTTTTTAAATTTTTCAAGATTGATTTTGGTTGACTCGGATTAACTCGTATAACCGGACCTTAGCCGGTTCAATCTCTCTACTCTTGCTAATTCTACTGCGCCAACGAATCAACTCTGCCTCCTGAAATGGGCCACACCCTTCCAAATCTCGAAATCCTTCGAGTTCACACAAACCACTTCAGTGGACTAATTCCCATGACAATCTCTAATGCCTCAAATCTCTCTAATGTTGTTGAACTCTCAGACAACTTCTTCACTGGGTCCGCACTTGCTCCTTCTTGGTAAGCTGCGTATTCTTCTTTCTTACTCTATATTTTTAGTGATTTTTTTGAGTGTAACATAAAATTCTTGTAAATAAACAGTTATTCAATTATGGTACTACCATGAAAATAAAGATAACTCTTGCTTTAAATGATTTTTTTTTTAAAAAGCGAGTAATAATAAAATAAAGATACAATATTATAACAGGAAAAAAAAGTATTAGAAGGTATTAATGAACAGAAATGTCTAGCACCTTGGTTCTAGATTTTCCGGTAGCTTTTGCAGTTCCTTTTCTATATTTTCCTTTAAAAGTCTAGAAAATTCTAGTCCTCAAAGAATGTAGCATGATGGTAAAAAGCTTGAGATCTGCACAGCAGGTCTCGAGTTCGAGTCAGGACGTGCATCTCTTGTAAGAGCCTGGAACAGCCGGGGTTTTACTCGCTTACTTGGACCCACAAAGTACACTTTTCAGGGGATGGAGTTTCCTCGGATCAAAAAAAAAAAAAAAAGTCTAGAAAATTCATTTGTTCACAATGTTATAACAGTATTGAATTCCACCCAAAATATCTTACCACCTGAGATTTAGCTGCAAAAGTTTGAAAATCAAGGGATTGAAATTTGGAAACCAAGTTTGGCCGCTTGAAAATCATGGTCCACATTGACCGGAGATTCCTTGCAGTCTTTTGCACGGTAGAAAACGTGTTGAAGGGCCTCGGCCTTCATTTTCACAGAATTCAACATTAATGGCACCAAGAAAATTGCGTACAACTTAACATCATTGTGGGCTCGAGCTGTTGATTATTTGCGCGGGCACAACTATATTGTCATTTACCTTAGCACTTTCCATGTTTGTATATATATATATATATATATGCATAAACTTAGAATCACTTTAATCATATCTTTAATACTTAATTAAAGAAAGCTACCAAGCATGAATTCATGCATTTTGTGGATAGTTTTCTTGCAAGTGACTGGGCACTCGTTTTCCTTCACATTACATGGAGGAAATGAGACAGACAAACTCTCTTTGCTAGCTTTCAGGGCTCAAATTACAGATGATCCCTTTGGTGCACTTAACTCGTGGAACGAATCCTTCCACTTCTGCGAGTGGTCTGGTGTTACATGTGGACGCAGACATCAGCGAGTTGTAGAGCTTGACCTGCACTCTTATAAACTGGTGGGCGGCCTATCTCCCTCTATTG
>Ga0307508_10007031_pt1 | contig 10493 bp, 11 predicted proteins | sample 9_EM_MG_FD_203089 | JGI IMG/M metagenome (GOLD analysis project Ga0307508, IMG submission 203089) | Populus trichocarpa ectomycorrhiza microbial communities from riparian zone in the Pacific Northwest, United States - 9_EM | ecosystem: Host-associated > Plants > Roots > Unclassified | place...
TTCCTCGCCGAGGTACCCAAGGAGATCCTGGAGGCGGCCGAGGTCGACGGCGCCAACCTGATCACCGTGCTGTGGCGGGTCGTCGCACCGGTCGCCATGCCCGGACTCGCCGCAACCTCGCTGATCTGCTTCATCTTCAGCTGGAACGAATTCATGTTCGCCGTGAACCTCACCGCGACGCAGGCGTCCACCGCGCCGGTCTTCCTCGTCGGCTTCATCACCAGCGAGGGCCTGTTCCTGGCCCGGCTCTGCGCAGCCGCCACACTGGTCTCGCTGCCTGTCCTCATCGCCGGTTTCGCCGCCCAGGACAAACTGGTCCGCGGCCTGTCCCTAGGAGCAGTCAAGTGAAAGCCGCTGTCATCGAAGCTCCCGGCAAAGTCACCGTCACCACGGTGCCCGACCCCACGCCCGGGCCCCGCGAGGTCGTCGTCGAGGTCGCGGCCTGCGGACTGTGCGGCACCGATCTGCACATCCTGCAGGGCGAGTTCGCACCGACCCTGCCCGTCGTACCCGGCCACGAGTTCGCCGGGGAGGTCGTGGGCCTCGGAGTTGAGGTCACCGAACTCGCCATCGGCGACCGGGTCGCCGTGGACCCGTCGCTGTACTGCAACGAGTGCCGCTACTGCCGGCTGGGACGCAACAACCTCTGCGACCGGTGGGCCGCGATCGGCGTGACCGTGGCGGGTGGCGCCGCCGAGTACGCCGTGGCGCCGGTCGCCAACTGCGTACGCCTGCCGGACCATGTGGACGCCGAGGACGCGGCCCTGATCGAGCCGTTGTCCTGCGCCGTGCGAGGCTACGACGTGCTCAGCGGCAGGATCGGCTCCCATGTGCTGATCTACGGCAGCGGGACGATGGGCCTGATGATGCTGGAGCTGGCCAAGCGCACCGGAGCCGCCTCGGTGGATGTCGTCGACGTCAACCCGGAACGGCTGACGACGGCTGAGAAGCTGGGCTGTTCCCAAGCAGCGCTCTCGGCCGATGAGTTGCGGCGACCGACAGGCTGGGACGTGGTGATCGACGCGACCGGCAACGCCGCCGCCATCCAGGACGGCCTGGAACGGGTCGCCAAGGCCGGAACATTTCTGCAGTTCGGGGTCTCCGACTACGCGACGACGGTCACCATTTCGCCGTACCGCATCTACAACCAGGAGATCACCATCACCGGCTCCATGGCAGTGCTGCACAGCTACGAACGCGCGGCGGAGCTGTTCGCCACCGGGGTACTCGATCCACAGGTGTTCATCAGCCACCGGCTGCCGCTCGCGGAGTACCCGCAGGCTCTGGACCGGTTCGCCGCCGGCCAGGGACGGAAGATAGTCGTGCTGCCCTGATCTTCACCTGCCGGTCGGCGGCAGAAGCGCTCTACCCGCCTGCCACCAGAGCGTCCCCGAGGGCCGTCCGCTCGTACAGCACGTAGTAGCCCTGGCGCCGCGAGCCGAGCAAACCCGCCTCGCGCAGGGCCGTGAGGTGGGCCGACACGGTGGACGGGGCCAGAGTGTGCCGACGGGCCAGTTCCGTGGTCGAGGCGGGGACGGTCAGGCCGGTGAGGAGTGCGGCGCGCTGGTGCCCGAGGAGGCGGGCGAGAGCCGCAGGTGGGCGCGGTGCCGGGTCTGTGTGGAGACGGCCCATGCCCAGGGCGGGGTAGACGACGGTCGGCTGCCAGGGGCGGGCGAAGCCGCTGACCACGTCCGGCCACACGAACACGCTCGGCATGAGCAGGACGCCGCGCCCGTCGGGCGGTTGGGCCTCCGCCCGGTCCTCGTAGGTACGCAGGGTGAGGGTGTGGCCTGCCCAGTCGACGGCCGGGTGCAGACCGGTGAGCAGCGCGTCGAGGCCGCCGTCGGCACCCTTCCGGGAGCGGTGCGCGATATCGGCCTCCAGCACGGCGCGGTGGCGCGGCCAGTCCGGGGCGAGCAGGGCGTGCCAGGCCAGTTCGGTGAGGTCGGCGAGACGGCGGACGGTGCCGACGGGGTCGTCGAGTGCGGCGCGGCCCTGCGGCGACTCGGCGAGGCCTGGTGTGCAGGCGAGCGAACGCGCCATCTCGATACGGGCGAGCGCCGGGTCGGTGGCGCGCATCCGGGCCAGTTCGTCGTCGATGGAGGGGTACGGCTCGCCGGGCGGCGGGCCGAGGAAGTCCGGGGTGTAGCCGCCGGGGCGTGGGACGAACAGCCACAGGGGCGAGAGGTCGAGGCCGTCCAGGGTGCGGCCCATCCGGCGCAGCCAGGAGCGGTGGTAGCCGTGCCGGGCCGGGCGGCGCAGCATGCGCAGGGCCTCGTGCGTCTGGCACAGGGGCGAGATCGCGAACCGGCAGCGCGTCAGGTCGTCGGAGCCCAGATACAGGGTCAGCGGCAAGGCGGCCTCCGTGGGCGGCACCGGTCGGATGCGATTCGGTCTGCAACGAAACAGTAGAAGCCCTCCTCCGGGACCAGCACGCTTGCCCCGGCTGTTTCCCGACACCCTGGAGGGCACCTGGATGGGCAGCGTATGTCCGGCCGCATGGCGCAGGGGCGCCGTCGTCGCGGCGCTGATGCTGGCGGCGTTCACCTTCAACACCGCCGAGAACCTCCCCCTGGGCCTGCTGTCGCTCATGGCGGCCGATCTGCGGGTGTCGCTCACAGCCGTGGGCGCACTGGTCACCGGGTACGGCCTGACGGTGGCCGTGGCGTCGCTGCCGGTCGCTCACGTCACCCGCTCCGTGCCGCGCCGGTACCTGCTGGCCGGGCTCCTGGGACTGCTGGCCATGGCCAGCTGGGTGTCGGCGCTGGGAACCGTCTCGTACGGGCAGCTGTTGGCGGCACGTGTGGTCACCGCCCTCGCGCAGGCGTCGTTCTGGGCGCTGATGGGTCCCGTCGCGGTCGGGCTGTTCCCGCCCGAACGGCGTGGCCGCGTCATGGGGTTGCTGTCGGTCGGCGGTTCGCTGGCCACGGTGCTCGGCGTTCCGGCCGGGACCTGGCTGGGGGGTCGCGGCGGCTGGCAGGCGCCGTTCGTGGCGCTCGGCGCGCTCGCGCTCGTCTCCCTCGTCGTCATCGCCGCCCTGCTCCCGACCTCGCGTCCCCAGGAGAGCCACGCGGCGTACGGGGCCGCCCCGGACCGGCGCCGGTTCCTCGTCGTCGTCGCGACCACCGCCTTGTCTGTGACGGGGGTGTTCGCGGGATTCACCTACGTCGTCGCCCTGCTCGATGACGTCAGCGGGTTCGGTGAGGACGCGGTGAGCGGAGTGCTGTTCTCGTTCGGTGTCGCCGCGCTGACCGGTGTCGCGCTCACCGGGCCGCTCCTCGACCGCTTCCCCCGCGCCACGCTCGCCGTGCCGGTGGCCACCCAGGCGACGGCTCTGCTCGGCCTGTACGCGGGCGGCAGCAGCCGGGTGGCGGCGGTCGCACTGCTGATGCTGCTCGGCGCCTCGGTCGCGCCGGTCTTCATGGCGACGCAGAGCCAGGTGCTACGGGTGGCGCCGGGCCGCACCGAGTCGGCACTCGCGGCCAACTCGGCGGCCTTCAACGTGGGCGTTGCCGCCGGGGCCTCCCTCGGCGGGGTGCTGCTGCCGGTGACCGGCGTGCGCGGCACCTTCCTGGTCGGCGGGCTGCTGACGGTGGGCGCACTCGCGGTGCTGACCTGGCCGGAGTACCGGGTGACACGCGCGGTCGCGGAGCCGCGGTGAACGCGTGGAGCGCGGGCACCGGGCCTCGTTGCCGTGCGCGCACGGATGAGGTGTGGAGCCGCCGGCCCGGCCGGCCGCCGACCGGCGGGGACGGGCGCCGCCAGGAGCTCATCCGCGCGGCGTGATTCAGATCCCGATCGTGGCAGTACGGCGCGGACACTCTCTCCCACGGGTCTATCGTGTTCGCATGTCCGTCCCCGAACTGATCCGTATCGTCTCCCGCGACTCGCCGATGGCGCTCGCCCAAGTGGAGCGTGTCCGCGCCGAGTTGGCGGTTCTGCATCCCGGTGTGCGCACCGAGGTGGTGCCGGTGAAGACGACCGGTGACAAGTGGATGGGCGATCTGTCCAAGGTGGAGGGCAAGGGGGCGTTCACCAAGGAGGTGGACGCCGCGCTGCTGGCCGGCGAGGCCGATCTCGCGGTGCACTGCGTCAAGGACGTGCCCGCCGACCGGCCGCTTCCGGCGGGGACGACGTTCGCCGCGTTCCTCAAGCGCGACGACATCCGCGACGCCCTCATCCACCCGGGCGGTCTCACCCTGGACGAACTCCCGGACGGGACCCGGATCGGCACCTCCTCGGTGCGCCGGTTCGCCCAGCTCGCCGCCACCCACCCGCACCTGGAGTGCGTGCCGTTCCGCGGCAACGCAAACCGGCGGCTGGCGAAGCTGGCCGCGGGCGAGGCGGACGCGCTGCTGCTCGCGTTGGCGGGGCTCGAGCGCATCGGCCGCGAGGACGTGATCAGCGAGGTCCTCTCCCCGGAGACGATGATGCCGCCCATCGGCGCGGGCATCCTCGCCCTGCAGTGCCGGGAGGGCGACAGCGAACTCATCGACGCGGTCAGCGGGCTGGGCGATCCGGACACCCATCGGGAGGCCACCGCCGAGCGCATGTTCCTGCACGTCCTGCAGGGACACTGCAACAGCCCGATCGCCGGGTACGCCCGTGTGGACCACGGCGGCGAACTGTCCCTGCGGGCCTGCGTGTTCACCCCGGACGGCAAGACCCGGCTGAATGCCCACGAGTGGGCCGGCCGGCTGGATCCGGCAACGCTGGGCACCTCGGTGGCCGTGGCGCTGTTGCGTCAGGGCGCCCGCGAGCTCATCGACGGCATTCCGCACTGAGCCGGGCGCGGGTCAGGCGGTGCCCTCTTCCGCCTGGTCCCGGAGGAAGTTGCTCACCTGATGGGCCAGGCTGTCCCGCCCCGTGCCCGTGTGGGCGCCGACGGGCTCTTCGTGCAGTCCGATGCCGCCGGCCCACAGTCGGCGGTCGGCCCAGTCGTCGTCGACGCGCAGCTGGATCTGCACGTCGACCTGGCTCAGGCCGGCCTCCGGCCCGGCCGCGTAGAGCACGGCGGTGGCCCGGCGCAGCGGGTAGACGTCGAAGCCCTCGATGAACTGCGAGTTGCGCCAGTCGATGAACGCGGCCTCGCCGTCGGGGCCCAGCCGCACGTCGATCTGGCCGTCCTCGAGGTGGATGGTGGAGGGCCCGCTGCCGCGGTTCTCGACGGTCACGCGGACACTGAAGTACGTGAGACCCTCGGCCGCGTCGTCCCGTCCGCGCGGCGGCTCGGCGGCTTCCAGACGGTGGACGCGGACACGCAGGCCGGCATGCTCGTCGTACTCCTGCCAGTCCCCGACCACGTTCGGCTCGTACACAGTCCACCTCTTCGACCTCAGAGAGCTGCTTCCTACCCGTGTGCTCAGTGCACTGTCAAATGAGCAGAATGCGCTGTGGCCAGCGCATTCACCACCTTTGATCACTGATCAAGCCGTGCGCAGGAACAACGGTCGGATCAAGCCGCACACACGCGCATGTGTGCGTGTGGCACATCACGTTCCCAGGGCCATGATCAGCGGGCCAGCCGGCCGAGGAGCGAGGAGGCGGCGGCGATGCCGAGCGCGGCGGCCACGAGGAGCACCGCGAAGTCGAGCGCCACGTGCGCGTGCACGCCGATGAGCAGACCGCGCAGCGCGTCCACCTCGTAGCTCAGGGGGTTGACCCTGCTGACGACCTGGAGCCAGCCCGGCATCACGGACACGGGGTACAGGGCGTTGGAGCCGAAGAACAGCGGCATCGTGATGGCCTGCCCGAAGCCCATGAGTCGGTCGCGGCTGAGGACGATGCCCGCGATGGTCATCGACAGGCAGGAGAAGAAGGCCGATCCGAGGATCACGATCGCCGCGACGCCGAGCAGTTTCAGCGGGTTCCAGGTCAGCGCGACACCGAGCAGCGCGGCGATGATCACGACGACGACGGCCTGGATCAGTGACTTCACGCCGGCCGCGAACGCCTTGCCGGTGATCAGGGCCGAGCGCGGAGTCGGCGTGACCAGCAGCTTGTTGAGGATGCCGGCATCGCGTTCCCAGATGATCTGGATGCCGTAGAAGATGGCGATGAACATGGCGGACTGGGCGATGATGCCGGGCGCCATGTAGTCGATGTAGGGGATGCCGTTGGTCGGGATCGCCTTGATCCGGGTGAAGGTCTGGCCGAAGACCAGCAGCCACAGGGCGGGCTGCACCGCGCGGGTGTAGAGCTCGGTGCGGTCGTGGCGCAGCTTCTGCAGTTCGACGGCGCACATCGCCATCACGCGGGCGGGCAGCAGCCGCCAGCCCGCACGGGGCCGGGGCGGCCGTAGAAGCAGGTCGATGCCGTCTGCGCGGGTGGGGTCAGCCGACACGGTTCGCGGTGCGGCGGGTGCTTCGGACATCGCGGAATTCTCCTGCCTGGTCGTCGAGGCCGCTGCCCGCGACGTCGCGGAAGACGTCCTCCAGCGTGGGCAGCGGGTCCGTGGCCGCCGCACCCGCGGCGCGCCGGCGTTCACCGAGCCCCTCCCTGAGTTCGTCCGGGGTGCCGAGGGCCCGGATGCGGCCGCGGTGCATGAGCGCGACCCGGTCGCAGTACTGGTCGGCCTCGTCCATGTAGTGGGTGGTCACCAGCACGGTCATGCCGGTGGCGGCGCGTACGGCGTTGATGTGCTCCCACACGCCGGTGCGGGCGATCGGGTCGAGGCCGATGGTCGGCTCGTCGAGGATCAGCAGCCGGGGTGCGCTGACCAGTGCCTGGGCGAGTTCGAGGCGGCGGATCATGCCGCCCGAGTAGGTTTTGGCGAGACGGTCGGCGGCGTCGGTGAGGCCGACGGCGGTCAGGGCCTGGGCGACACGTTCAGCGCGTTCGCCGCGGGGGACGTCGAAGACGCGGGCGAACAGGGCGACGTTCTCGCGGCCGGTCAGGCCGGCGTCGGCGGACAGCTGCTGCGGCACGTAGCCCAGCAGACGCCGTACGGCCATACGCTCCTTGGCCGTGTCGTGGCCGAAGACACGGACCATCCCGGCGGGGACCGGCAGCAGCGTGGTGATGCACCGGATCGCGGTCGTCTTGCCGGCGCCGTTCGGGCCGAGCAGTCCGAAGACCTCGCCCTCCCCCACCGCCAGTTCGAGGCCGTCGACCGCGTTCGTCGCACCGAAGGCGTAGGCGAGTCCGGTACAGGTGACGGCCTCGGCGTGCCTGGTGTCGGCGTCCCTCGTCATGACTCCTCGGCCTCCTCGTGCAGGTTGTCGGCGAGCTTGCGCAGGGCCGGGATCGCCGCGTGCAGCGCCTCCCGGTCCGTGCCGTCGAGTCCGGACAGCCCGTCCCGTACGAGTTCGGCGCGCCGTTTCCGCCACTCGCCGAGCCGGGCCCCGGCCGCGGGAGTCGGCATCAGCCGGGCGGCACGCCGGTCGGCGGGGTCGGTCTCGCGGACCAGATAGCCCTGCCGGGACAACTGGTTGACCAGCGTCGACACCGAATTACCGGCCAGATAAAGCTCCTTGGCGGCGTCGGAGATGCCGATGCCGGGCCGTGTCACGACCAGGCGCAGCAGTTCGACCTCGGCACCGCGCAGCTGCGGGGCGATCTGAGGGCGCAGGCGGCGCCGGAGGAGCCGCTGGACGCCGATGAGGGCATCGATCAGCTCGTCCGGGAAGGTTTCCGGTTCCACGCCAGGAGATTACCTCTGTAGCAGAGGTAATGAACCCAAGGGACGGTCAAGCGCATACCTGAAGCGCCTTTATGTCTGTTTTGTTTCGAAGGTGCCGAGTCCGGGCATCTGGATGGAGTGCTTCGGACAGGAGGCACGTCCGTGGGAGCCGGTCAGGCCCCGGATGTCCTCCGCCGGTCCGGGTCCGTATCTCCCACGGTGTCTGTCCCCTCGGCACGGCCTCAGGGAGGTGCGCACCATGCGTATCACCAGCGGCAGAACGAAACCCCACCCGCACGACGACGCCCCCGACACCGCCGGGTCCTTCGAACGGCTCAGGAAGCTGCCCGACGGCCCGCAGCGCAGGCAGCTCCGGGACGAGCTGGTCCGGGCCTGGTTGCCCATGGCCGAACGGATCGCCGTCCGGTTCAAGGGGCGCGGCGAGTCCCTGGAGGACCTCTACCAGGTCGCGGCGCTCGGACTCGTCAAGGCCGTCGACCATTACGACCCGGCCCGCGGCCACGCCTTCGAGGCGTATGCGGTGCCGACGGTCACCGGCGAGATCAAGCGGCACTTCCGCGACCACATGTGGACGCTGCACGTGCCGCGCCGCGTCCAGGACCTGCGCAACAGGGTGCGGCAGTCCGTGAAGGAGCTGTCCCAGACGACCCCGGGGCGGGCCCCGACCGTCGCCGAGATCGCGCGGCACGCGCACCTGAGCGAGGCTGAGGTGCGCACCGGGATGGAAGCCCTGGAGTGCTTCTCCGCGCTGTCGCTGGACGCCGAGATGCCCGGCACCGACGGGTACGCACTGGCGGACGCGCTCGGCGACCCCGACCCGGCCTACGACGTCGTCGTCGACCGCGTGGCGGTCGGGCCCTGCATCCGTGCGCTCCCCGAGCGTGAGCGCACGATCCTGTATCTCCGCTTCTTCCGGGGGATGACGCAGAGCCGCATCGCGCAGCAGCTCGGCATCTCGCAGATGCACGTCTCCCGCCTGCTCAGCGGCTGTTTCGACGAGCTCCGGGAGGAACTCCTCGCAGAGGCCGGCTGAGCCGTGGCGCCGCCCGGCCCCGCAGGGTGCCGTCGACTCACCGCTCGGGTGGGGCCCCGGGAATCTGTGTGGGGCCGTAGCGGTCCAGGGCGTCTTCCAGTTCGGCGCTGATCTCGAGGGGCATCTGTCCGTTGCGCCCCCAGATCAGAATGAGTTCCGCGACGTTGCGGAGCTTGATGTTCGTGTGCTGGGAGACGTCCTTCAGCACCGCCCACCCCTCGTCCGGCGTCACCCGGCCCAGCGCGACAACCATCCCGATCGCCTGGTCCACGACGGCGTGCGAGGCGACAGCTTCCTTGAGCTGGTCGATTTCTTCCTGCAGCTCGAAGACGCGATCCGTCTCGTCGGCAGGTTCATGGGGTACCTGGGCCACTCATCCATAGTGGCACTCGTCCTGCCCCGTGCCACCGGGCGGCAGACGATCGCGGCACCCGTTTCGGCCCCACCGGCGGGGTACTCGGCAGGCGCATGGGGCGGTTCCGGTTGGACACTGGTACGAGACCGGTGGCCGCCGGTGGACGAGACCAGGACGTGACTGCCATGAACCACGACACCTCACGCCCCCGACGCACCACGCCCGTCGTCTCCTCGAGCTCCGTGTTCGGGGCGCCCTGCTGGGTGAGCCTGTCCAGCCGTGATCTCGACACCACCGAGGGTTTCTACCAGGCCGTACTGGGCTGGAAGTGGCGCTCCGCCAAGCTCGGCGACCGCTTCCGGATCGCGCTGGCGGGCGGGACGCCGGTGGCCGGGATCGCCAACGTCGCCACCATGTGGCAGATGGCCGTGGCGTGGACGCCGTACTTCGCCGTGTCCAGCGCGGACGAGGCCGTGGCACGGGCTCAGGAGCGGGGCGGTACGACCGCGGTCGGACCGCTCTCCTTCCCGCCCGGGCGGGCGGCACTCCTGGCCGACCGGGACGGAGCGACCTTCGGGATCTGGGAGGGGGAGCTCTTCGCCGACTGGGAGAAGTGGCGCCACGCGGCCCCGACCTTCATCAGGCTCCACACACGCGACGCCTTCGACGCCGCGATCTTCTACGGCGAGGTGCTGGAGTGGGCGTCCGAGCGGCCCGGCTCCTGCGAGGTCCACTACGAACGTGGCGAGGTGGTACTGCGCAGCCAGGGCGACATCGTGGCGCGCATCGACTCCGGCGCCCTGGGGGCGGCCCCCGACCCCACCATCCGGCCCCACTGGCAGATCCACTTCGCGGTCACGGACGTGGCGGCCTGTGTGCGGGCCGCGGAGCTGAACGGCGGCAGCGTCCTGTCGAAGGGCAGTGACGAGGCCGTGCTGCGCGACGCCGATGGGGCCCAGTTCACGGTGACCTCGCGCCGCGAGCGCTGAGCGCCACGAGCGCCGACGCTCAGCCTGCCGCGCGGGACGGACGGGTGAGCAGTACCAGGCTGCGTGCCTCGACGGTCATTCGGCTGCCGGCCTTGTGTTCCGTCTCGTCGGGTCCGTCCTGTGCCACGGCGGTGTCGATCAGTGTCGTCCAGCGTTCGCCGTACGTGATGCCGGGCAGCCGGAACTCCATCGGCTCCCAGTAGCTGTTGAGCAGCAGCAGGAACGAGTCGTCCACGACGGGACGGCCGCACGGGTCGGGTTCGGCGATGGCCTCCCCGTTGAGGAAGACGCAGACGGAGTGCGCGTCGGAGCGCTGCCAGTCCTTCTCCGTCATCTCCCGGGCGTCCGGCGCCAGCCACACCAGGTCGGGCAGCGGCTGGCGCGGGTGGGTCGCGGTCTCGCCGCGGAAGAACCGGCGGCGGCGCAGGACGGGGTGGGTGGCGCGCAGTCCGATGACATACCGCGCGAAGTCCA
>Ga0307508_10007032_pt1 | contig 10493 bp, 7 predicted proteins | sample 9_EM_MG_FD_203089 | JGI IMG/M metagenome (GOLD analysis project Ga0307508, IMG submission 203089) | Populus trichocarpa ectomycorrhiza microbial communities from riparian zone in the Pacific Northwest, United States - 9_EM | ecosystem: Host-associated > Plants > Roots > Unclassified | place...
GTAAAGTGTTTTCCGTTGACCAAATTTTCTAATGGCAAACAAACACAGGAAAGTTTGGAAAGTGATTTTCCAGAAACCACTTTCCGGAAAACAAACACAACCAAAAGAGAAAACACTTTCCTGGAAACCAAATTTTTCTTTGACTGAAAAGTGTTTTCTGTTGACCATAAAGTATTTTTGTTAACCAGAAAGTATTTTTCATTGACCAACTTTCATAATAACAAATAAACATCTCTTAAATTATTTTTCAATAAACAAACATGTAACTAACTTCAAATTGAATTTAGAGTGTTTATTCAAAGAGCAAATGGTTGATTCCGGCGATGACTTGAAAGAGAGTTGAACCACCCAGTCCGTGCAGAAGGCAATCCCTTAATAAACTACACTTCGAGAATCAGAAATCAGTTTGTTCTGTTGCTCCCTCACTCTTTCTATGTTCTCATTCTCCAACAATGCAAGTGTAAAAGCTTTTCACCATCTGCTTTCAACACTCTCATGCAAACACTCCTCTTCTTTCTCCACACACGCTAGTCTCCTCTCTCTAATCTCCAACGCCAAATCTCTCCCCCAAACCAAGCAATCTCACGCCTCTGCACTCTTCAATGCCTTCCTTCCTCAAAGTATCTCTCTTTGTGCCTCTCTCATCCTCAAGTACGCCACTTTTCATGACCCCACCACCTCTCTCTATCTGTTTCATCAAACTCTTCCTTTCTCTCGCTCTGCTTTCTTGTGGAACACTCTCATTCGCGCTTTGTCGGTGGCGCGCGTTAATGATGATTTTAGAACATATAATCAAATGGTTAAAATGGGTGTTAGGCTTGATGATCACACCTTTCCTTTTGTGCTGAAAGCTTGTGCCGATAGTTTGAGTGTTCAAAAAGGTAGAGAGATTCACGGGGTTGTGTTTAAACTTGGGTTTGATTCGGATGTGTTTGTAGGGAACACATTATTATTGTTTTATGGGAATTGTGGGGGTTTGAAAGATGTGAAGAGGGTGTTTGATGAAATGCTTGAAAGGGATGTTGTGTCGTGGAATTCGGTCATTGGGGTGTTTTCGGTTCATGGTTTCTATGCCGAAGCAATTCATTTATTTTGTGAAATGAATTTGAGGTCTGGGTTTAGGCCAAATATGGTTAGTATTGTGAGTGTTTTGCCGGTTTGCGCGGGACTTGAGGATGGGGTTACGGGGAGGCAAATTCATTGTTATGTTGTGAAGACTGGCTTGGATTCTCAGGTGACTGTAGGGAATGCTTTGGTTGACGTGTATGGGAAATGCGGGTATGTGAAAGACTCGAGGCGTGTTTTTGATGAAATTTCAGAGAGAAATGGGGTTTCTTGGAATGCAATAATTACTAGTCTTGCTTATCTTGAGCGTAATCAAGATGCGTTGGAGATGTTTAGATTGATGATTGATGGAGGAGTGAAGCCAAATTCTGTCACTTTTTCCAGTATGTTGCCTGTCTTGGTTGAATTAAAACTTTTTGACTTCGGGAAGGAAATTCACGGGTTTAGTCTAAGATTTGGACTTGAATCTGATATTTTTGTTGCCAATGCTTTGATTGATATGTATGCAAAATCAGGTCGTTCACTTCAAGCATCCAATGTGTTTAACCAGATAGGTGAAAAGAATATTGTTTCGTGGAATGCCATGGTAGCTAATTTTGCTCAAAATAGGCTTGAATTAGCAGCTGTAGATTTAGTGAGGCAAATGCAAGCTGACGGTGAAATACCAAATTCTGTCACCTTCACGAATGTTCTTCCAGCGTGTGCCCGAATTGGATTCCTTCGTCCTGGAAAAGAAATCCATGCAAGGGCAATTCGCACAGGGTCCTCTGTTGATCTATTTGTGTCAAATGCTCTGACAGACATGTATGCAAAATGTGGTTGTCTAAATCTTGCTCGAAGAGTCTTTAAGATCTCCCTTAGAGATGAAGTATCTTACAACATTTTAATTATAGGCTACTCTCAAACAACTAATTGCTCAGAATCTCTTCGTTTATTCTTGGAAATGGGGATTAAGGGTATGAAGCTTGATGTAGTTTCCTATATGGGTGTCATTTCAGCGTGTGCAAATCTTGCTGCATTGAAACAAGGGAAAGAGGTTCATGGATTAGCAGTAAGAAAGCATTTGCACACGCACCTCTTTATTGCCAATGCACTTTTGGACTTCTATATCAAATGTGGACGAATTGATCTTGCTGGTAAGGTCTTTCGTCAAATTCCAAGCAGGGACACGGCCTCTTGGAATTCTATGATTTTAGGTTACGGAATGCTGGGTGAATTGACGATTGCTATCAACCTTTTTGAAGCAATGAAGGAAGATGGGGTGGAATATGATTCAGTCTCATACATTGCGGTCTTGTCTGCTTGCAGTCATGGAGGGCTAGTTGAAGAGGGGAAGAAATATTTTGAGCATATGCAGGTCCAGAATATTAAGCCAACGCAAATGCACTATGCTTGTATGGTCGATCTCCTTGGCCGGGCTGGACTTATAGAGGAAGCAGTAAAACTTATTGAAAGCTTACCCATTGAACCCGATGCCAATGTATGGGGTGCTTTGCTTGGGGCATGCCGAATACATGGGTATATTGAGTTGGCTCATTGGGCAGCTGAACATTTGTTCAAGTTGAAACCCCAGCATTCTGGATACTACTCGGTTCTTTCAAACATGTATGCAGAAGCTGGAAAATGGGACGAGGCAAACCAGGTAAGGAAACTGATGAAGTCGAGAGGTGCAAAGAAAAATCCCGGTTGCAGTTGGGTTCAGATTGATAACCAGGTTCATGCTTTTGTAGCTGGAGAGAGAATGATGTATGTTGATTCAAGTCTTCTATGTGCAGATCCCTGATTCAATTATTCAATGTTTGAAAATCGAATTCCGAGGTTCATTTTACAAAAGAGTGCCCGATCTTCAAGTGGTTTAGCTCTTTCGATTTGGATGTGTTGTAAGAGAGACTTACAACACATCTTGCACAGCTGAGGTCCCCGTCAATCCAACGATCACACAGCATGTTCATGATATTATTTACATGGCACGACGATTCAGAAGTTTTTAATCAATCTGTCCAAGTTAGCAAGGAGCTCCTTTCAATTATAAGTCTAGCATGGTCCCAAGACTAAAAACATGTTCCGAACAAATTCCCACTGCACCAAGTTTTTGGGTTTCATTGTTCCAAAAATTTACAATACAACATAGGTTGCATTTGGTATGGAATGCGTGCAAAAGAATTTCAGAATATTTCTACAGATTGTACAAAGAATATTGGTAAAAAATGGTTAAACAAAATCTGCCTACCACTAGATGCTATAAGCCTATGACTGGTGACAAACAACAGCAGAGCAAGAAGAGTCACCATCCACAACCCACAAACTCAATTCTTGAAGCCGCTTTTGAATCAAATCCACACCTGTGCCTGCAAACCAATAAGCCATCTTCTTCCCAGCCTCCAAAGATGATTGATTAGAAGTATCGGCATGAATCTGGATGCCAACGCTCGCCTCATCAATCCTGTGAATTCTCACACCATTCTGTTCCAACAACTTCACTAAGTAAACAAAATCTGTGTTCTCTCCTTGGAACAAAACATTACCTTTTGTGACAGCAACCTTCTTCAGGAGACCAGCCCAAATTTCTTGAGCAGAAGAAGAGCTCTTAACAAAGAAAAATCCCAAGCTCTTCCCAGCATAGAAATCATTAGTAGGATCAATGAACTCTTGAACTTTACTGAGAACCAACATGTTTGCATCCACTATCAAAGAATCATACCCATTTTCTAAACACTTCTTGATTACATAAGCATTCACTAAAATGTTCTTCATCAGCTCTGCACTGGAATGTTGAAATCCCATTACTTTCTGTGCTCTATGATAATTGAAAAACTGGTCAGCATCAATCACAGGATGCCCTCTTCTAGCAAGATCAAATAAAAAATCAGACCCAGGGCCAATCAATATATAGTTCCTTATATTTAGCCTCTCAAAGTGGCAAAGCATGTTCCTCGTGATTGTATCTGATGCCCCAAATATATTCACAAGCAGAACACTCTGATCTTCCTGCACAGTCCGAAGAATAGACCCAACTTCATCCAAGGTCCTTCCAACTCTTCCAGGAAGTACTTCTCTGAAGCAGTAATCATACCATTTCAGATTGCTCAAAGGTTGCATTTCCAGTAAGTTGAAGTCAAGAGAACTTCCATCCAATAATTGGGAGTCAGGCCCAGCAGTTTTCCCATAGTTAACACCAGCATCCCTGTGAGAGACACTAAGTGCTCTCTCATGCTGAAAATTTGTATAGATGTTAAAATAACCTCTAGAGTGAATGAATTTAATGAACCAAGGAGTCCAGATTCTTTCTCCAATCCTTTTGTACCATCCATTAGTCACCTGCAAATATATTAGATTTAGAATTCATTTGAGCAAAGAGTTCAAGTAATGACAGAGAAAAAAAATCAGTGGACGTGAAGAGGGGGGGGCATTAGATTACCATCCCATCAAGCAATGGCTTGATACCCTTGGACTTGTGCAGATCATACCACAACCTAAACTCTTTCCAAGGTTTTGGAAAGAGAATCTGGCCCCAAGTACCAACCAACTGGTACAAGAAAAGATGCGTTTCACTATCCAATTGTATTTTGTTTCCATGTTTACCTGCAATCAGCAGCCAGATAAACCAAAATCACTCTCAGAAAGGTAAAAGAATTCTTCTAAAAAAAATCAGGTCAAGGGTATGTAATGAGAATTGTTGAATTAACACAATTTTCATAAAAAGGCTCTAATAAGAGACAGAAATATTGCATATGGCACTTTCTACCAACAACAAAATTAATGCATATTGTTTTCGACGTGTCATGACAATTCCTAGACATCATAGTGGAATCAGTTAAAAACTTAGCTCGGCGATGTGGAATGAGCTAGCTTCACATATGCTTATGCAATTGCGAAAATACCAAATGGAAACTTTTCAAGTTCGCATCCTATGGACATGGTACATATATTTAGGCCACAAGCAAAAGATTAAAAGGATTTCAGCCATGCAATTAAATCAAAATCCAATCCGAGATTCGATTTTAACACAGTGAAAAGCCTCAAACACTACTTCTAAAGCTAGTTTTAGCATGAGAAGCAACCTACATCCCCACAAAAACCCAATATAACAAATCAAGAAATCTATAAACCTTTACATTGAACATTAAAACATCCAGTCTAACAAATAAAAACCTGAAATAAGAGGAGTACCTGGGACAAACCGTGGACGCTGAAGTGAAGCACCATATATAAAAGGACTAAAATTCGACACATTGTAATAGTAATTAACAATCAAACCCCTCACAAATTTATAAAACAACGGCGAAACCTCCAAATCATCCTCAACAATAAACGAAAACTCATGATCTGAACTTGGCCACCAAGCTTCTAGCCATTGAGCTTGCAACCCAACATTATTAGTCCTATAATGCACAACTTTGTTTCCAAATTTCCAATCAAACCCATCAACAAAGTTCAAAACTTTTCGCGATTCCTCAAGTTTTTTATCAATAACGTTAAGGGATTCATTGGTGAGGGCAAAATGATCAATGTGGATGTGGAGGTGGACAGTGTCGCCACCGTAGTTGGCGGAAGAGAGGGAGTTGAGGCACCTGGAGAGTGAGTCTAGGCGGTTAAAGGCGAGAACTTTGATTAGGAGAGTGAAGTTTTGAGGGGCAAATCGGGCAATTGGGGCTTTGATTGGGTTGTTACTGGAAGTAAATTCAGCGCTAGGGATGTGGTGAGTGGATTGGTATAGGGAGAAGAGGATGATGAGACCAATGGAGGTGAAAATGATGGGAAGGAGTAAGCTTCTTGGAAGGCCTGCCATTTACTATGCTTTTAGGATTTGGTATAGAAGGAATAGAAGGGCATGTTGGAGTTTAGGGTTTTTCAATTTGTTCGTGTTTTGAGATGATGCTTGGAGGTGAAGAAGAGAGATGGAGATCTCAAGTCTGCAGCATGATTCAGTTTTCTATACAAGTCAGTCCAGCATGGTGCTTGGCAGTGAGAACAGGAAAGGAAGGCTGTGTTAAAGATGGATTTGAGAAGGAGTGCGAGGCCCATGAAGATTGGATTTTGAAGGGAGGAGTTCAATTACGTGCAGTATTGGACTATTGTGGATCTGGGTTTCGAAATTTTAGCAAGAATGAACAGGCCCACATGGAGAAGATTCAGAAGAATATTCGGATATGTTTGTTATGTTACAAATGAATAACCCATTGGTTTCTTGTCAATGCAGCTTGGAGATTCAGAAGAATCTTTGGACTTTGGATGCCATCTTGCGAGGTAATTTTCCACAATCCTAAATTGGGTCCCGAGCGTAGGCTGTGCTCGCTGTCTTCTACTTGGATTTTTCTTTTTTTGACAGGATCTACTTGGATTTTCCTCGTTTTACGTCTCCTGCTTTTCTTCATTGCTCTTGATAAGGGATCCAGTATTATTAGCAAGTGATCAGCATTCAGTGAACTTGGGGCTGCTCTTCTTTTTCAACGAAAGCCTGCTCTTTCCCTTTCTGGTTTACTGCAGTTTTCCTTTATTTTTTTTCCTTAGAGATTATGCTCTGCCGGCTTTAATTACTAGTTGCTGGTAGAATAGTCCTACCACCATAAAGTATTTGTGGCTATCCAGCGAATGAGTTGGCAAATTGCCCTCATTCTGCAAGCAAAAAATTCTATGACTCTATCTACCTCAACTTGGCACTTAACAGATGCTCCAGTGAAAGAGACTGGTGTGGACAGCTTCTGGTCAGCTTAACAGCAAGAGAAAGGACGGTCCCTTGAGTATACTGCCTGCCTGTATGTTAAATTGCCTGCACAGAAACATCATCCTCGTCGTCTCAACAGGCCACAAGCTCTCCTTTTGTTTGTTAAAACAGACCAATCCTTCCTTTTCAAGAATCAAGAGAGATACTAGGATAGCAAAGTGGAGGACCCCTCTTGAAAGTTTCAAAGTTTTCCAGGCATGACGACACGCATAAGCAGTGTAATTATATTTTTTTTTAAAATACTCACTTGTAAATCTTAATTATTGAAAATAGTTTTTTTAAGTATTTTTATTTAAATAAATATTAAATTTATCTCTCTCAGTTTTTTTTTATTTAAACATTTTCATATATAAAACCACTAAAAAAAACATGCAATTTGATGTTTTAAAAAAAAAACAAAAACATTTAAACTATAATATCAAATATCGTCAACCAGTAAATGAATTTTCTTATAGGTCACAAGGAAGAAAGTTTAATATCTAGAATGACCTATTTAAAGTTTTTAATGTGTTTTGTAATATATTGTATAATATTTTTTAAAAGTATTTTTTAATTTAAAAATATATTAAAATAAAATTTTTATTTTTTTTAGTTTTTAATATTAACACATTAAAAATATTAATATATATATAAAATATTAATCTGATATTTTTAAAAAATAAATACAATAAAAATTACCGCACTTATATACTAAGTGAAGATAATAGTGGTTTTGGTCTTTTTAGATAGCTTCAGCCTCAAAAAAAGTACAACATTGATTGTTTTTATTTGATATCATGTTTTTATTTAAAATATTTTTTTATATTTTAATATTATTTTAATATATTAATATTTTAAAAAAATTAAAATTTAAAAATATTTTTAAAAATAAACAACTTTAACACTAACAAAACAATACATTAGAATTCGTTATCAAGCCAACGGGTACTTATTTGAAAAAGTAAAATAAAATATAAAAAATAAGTAATAAAGTCATAAGGGCGGCCTTTTCTTTTCCCTTTCTTTTTTTCACTTCTTGTTTGCTTTCCTTTTTAAAAAGTGAAGCCTACCCACCTTTGCATCTTCCATTTAAATTCATAGAAAAAGTATCATTCTGTCTCTCTGTGAATGAACAGTCGAATTCTCTCAAAAAAAATTCAATCTTGGCTAGTTTAAGTTTCATCTGATCTAAGAATCTCAAAAACCCATCTCTCACCTCTCATTTATTTGCTGTACTTTTAAGTATTTTCATGATCTGTAAGTCCCCAAGTTTCTCCCTTCTTGTCTCCATTTTAGCTTTTCTTTAACCCCAAAAGATATTAGAGAGCTAGGGTTTCATTTTCATGTTTCTCTAGCTCTTTACTTTGACTTATTAGCAGTACTATTGTGTATGCTTTGTTGTTTCAGTCTTTGCCTTTTGCTTATGTGTGTTTTCTCTGATTATGATGTGATTAACCTTTTTTAGGAACTTTTTTGGTATTTGTTTATAGTTGTTTCTGCTGTTTTTGATCGCCGTCAAAGCTTATAATAGTTAAAGGTTTTCCTTTTGATTTCGTGGATGATTGTAGAAAATAATTTTTTGATCTTTAGCTTCTTGCCATTTTTTATGTTATCTCAGCTCTTTTTGTTGACTGTAACTGCCTGTTTGATTGCTGAGAAAAACTCAGGAAAATTAGGAGAAAAATTAACATGAGAATTTCTTTCTTTCTTTCTTTTTTGAAGTTTTGATTCTCTTATTATGAAAGATTAAAAATCTTTTTTTTTAAGCAAGTAAAAAGGGTTACTTTTTTTCCCCCTCTGATTAGTTACTTGACTGGATTAATTTCGGTAGGTAAACGCTGACCTGCATTTTGCTTTTTTTTGTTGAGAAATCCTTTTATATTGATTATCTAATTAATCCATTTCTGTTAATTTTACCTATTTGATTGTCAAACAGGGTAGTCATATTGAGACAATGACCAGGGTAACCCGTGATTTTGGAGATACTATGCAAAAAGATGCTGTCCCAGCTGTATCAGCTGATGTTGCATTTGCTTCTAGTCGGTTTCCTAATTACAAAATTGGAGCTAACAATCAGATTGTGGATGCAAAAGATAGCCCAAAAGTATTGTCCATGAAGGAGGTTGTGGCACGCGAGACTGCTTTACTTTTGGAACAGCAGAAACGCCTCTCTGTCCGTGACCTTGCCAATAAATTTGAAAAGGGATTGGCTGCTGCTGCCAAGTTGTCAGAAGAGGTTAAGTTTCTTTTAAGTTGTATTTAACATTTTGTTTTGTTTCTGGAAGCTTGATTTGTTTTGCTTTAGATGGATTGTCTAATTTTTGAATAACTTGACCTCCTCAATTGTCTGTTACTTTACCCTTTTGGTTGCAGAGAAATTTAAGTTTGGTTAGGGAAATAGTTTTCAAACTTATTCTTCATGTTATTTTTCAACCATGCGAATTGGAAGTAATAAATTCAGCTGACCAATTACATGGTTTTGTCTACTTCTTTTTTTCTTGTCAATTGAGTGGAGCATCAATTAATCGTGGAAAAAAGTTGGAAGTCGGTTGTTTGTTTCTCCATTTCTCAAGCTTTAAGACTTTGGAGTTATTAATTTGCTAAAGAGAATGGATGATATAAGAAATCAAATTATAAGCTATTCAACTTTTGATTACAGGCTAGGCTCAGAGAGGCAGCTTCATTAGAGAAACATGTTCTATTGAAGAAGCTTAGGGATGCGCTAGAATCATTAAAAGGACGAGTGGCAGGTAGAAACAAGGATGATGTGGAAGAGGCTATTGCCATGGTTGGTCTTACTTCACTGCCGCTTTCATCAAATTTCTCATCCAAAAATTTTGATTTCATGTGTAACTTAATGAATTGGTTCTGCTGCCATTGAGTACTTAAAGATTTATGTGGAAGATAAATTATGGTCAATTCTTCTAGGTGGAAGCATTGGCAGTTCAGCTGACTCATAGGGAAGGAGAGTTGATTCAAGAAAAAGCAGAAGTAAAGAAGCTAGCAAATTTTCTCAAGCAGGTAATCTAGTCTTTGATGAAATTTAGCAAATTTTTCTTAAGCTAGCAAATTCCATTCAGCAAGTTTTCTTATATATATATTTTTTTAATTTGAGAATCTGAGTTAGCAATAAGCATTTTTCTGCCTCATCATCTAGTGTTTGTATCCTTTTTTAGGCTTCAGAGGATGCCAAGAAACTTGTCGACGGGGAAAGAGCTTATGCTCGTGCTGAAATTGAGAGTGCGAGAGCAGCAGTCCAGAGGGTGGAAGAAGCGATTCAGGAACATGAACGAATGTCTCGAGCTTCTGGAAAGCAGGTTTATACTAATTATTAGTTATTACAGCTTCATTGGGAGTTTGGCCCTTTGCTAAGGTTATAAATTTTAAAAAGATCTTGTTTTATGTGGATATTAGATAGATATCCTCTTTATTGCATTTCATTTTTCAATACTTGTAGTTAGCTATGAGTTGGTACTTTTCTGCTTTTGAAATTGACAAGGACAGTCTGACTCTGACATCCTTTTCTTGTTCTTTTTATGCTCCTTTTGTGTTTGAATCCTGTTAAGTTTGTGGTTTGTGCATTATTTTGCTGCATTTTTTTTTCTTTTTTCATCTTATTCTTTACAAAAAAATTTGTGTGGCATATTAGGACTTGGAAGAATTAATGAAGGAGGTTCAAGAGGCTAGAAGGATCAAAATGTTGCATCAGCCAAGTAAGGTGTGT
>Ga0307508_10007033_pt1 | contig 10493 bp, 8 predicted proteins | sample 9_EM_MG_FD_203089 | JGI IMG/M metagenome (GOLD analysis project Ga0307508, IMG submission 203089) | Populus trichocarpa ectomycorrhiza microbial communities from riparian zone in the Pacific Northwest, United States - 9_EM | ecosystem: Host-associated > Plants > Roots > Unclassified | place...
CCGGCCGGACCCTGCGGGACCTGGTCCAGCAGGACTCAGGACAGGGCGGCCGGACCGAGCTGACGGAACTGCCGTGGGCCGGGCACAAGGTGCGCAAGTGGGAGCCGGAGCCGCTGCGCTGGCTGGGCGTGCAGGGCATGTACGCCACCTACCGCACGGCGGACCGGCGCGAACTCGCAGGCCACAGCGTGGAGTCGTCCCGGCTGGCCCGGTGGGCGGACCGGATCGCCGGACGGCATTGATCAGATGACGGCATTGATCGGATAACGCTTTCTGCGCCCTGTGGATACTCGCGAGGCGTTGTCGTACCCCTGTGTCACTATCGCCTCAGTGTTTGCTGATCCAGGGGGGATCCTTTGTCCGTCGATGACTTCTGTCCGCGTGCCGGAAGAGCCGGAAGAACGAGACGGGCGGCCGTATTCGCCGCTCTCGTCGCGCTGTTCGCCTCACTGCTGACCCTGACCGGGGCGAGCTCGGCGGTCGCCGCCGAGGACGCCGACTGCGCACCACTCGTGCTCGCGCCGTTCGGCGATCCCGGGGACGCCGTCAACCAGACGACCGTACCGGTCGGGGAGAGCACCTGCTTCACCCTGACGGCCCCGGCGGCCGGCCGGTACCTGCTGTCCAAGGACCGGACCAGCCCCGCGTCCGCGACGCTGTACGCCGCGGACGGCACCGAAGTCGACTGCTACGACGAGACGTTCTCCGAGAGCGGCCGGTGCGACCTGCCCGCGCCCGGCGACTACACCCTCAGGATCGTCAACACCGGCCAGTGGGGCCCGGCGGACACCACGCTCACCGTCGTCCCGCTCGGCTCGGCGACCGAGGGCTGCTACGACGACGCCGGCACCGCCTGGTACCCGCCCCTGCCCGTCCGGACCACCGTGAGCCCGCTGGAGGTCGACTGCCAGGCCTTCGAGGGCACACCGGGCGAGCGCGTCCTGCTCAGCCGGGCCACCAAGGTCTACGGCCAGATGGTTTCCTGGATCACCGACGCGACCGGCACCCGCATCTGCCCGCGCGTCACCGCCGACGACGAGAGCACCCTCAGCTGCGTGCTGCCCGGCGAGGGGCCCTACCGGGTGATCTCCCAGGTGACGGAGGCGGAGAAGGGCTTCCCCGCCGAGTACACGGCCGGGGTGCACTCGCTGACCGACCCCGAGGGCTGCCGGACCGCGTCCGTGCGCCCCTTTGGAGCGCCGCAGGGCCTGGACTACCGGGACAACCCCTGCTTCACCTTCACCGTCGACAAGGCCGGACCGTACGCGGTCCACGAGGTCGACGACTCCTCCGCGAGCGCGGCCCTCGTGTACGACGCGGCCGGGAAGATCGCCTGCGAGGAGACCGACCCCTGCCGGTTGCCCGCCGCGGGCACCTACACCGCGATCATCGACCTAGGCGTCGACCCCGGTGACGACCTGCTCCTCCTCGACCGTGCCTCCGCCGCCGGGTGCGTGGCGACCGGGACCGGCGTGTTCCAGGGCGAGTTGAGCATCGTGGGCCAGTACGACTGCCTGACGCTGGACCTTCCGCAGGGCGCCACGATCGCCGCGCTCACCCCGATCGGCGCCGACGGCGCTGACGCCGAGGTGGAGGTCGTCGACGCGAACGGCACCATCCAGTGCGGCGCCACGAAACTGGCCGACGGCGAGTGCGCGCTGACCGGCACGGCTCCCTTCCGGGCGCTGGTGCACGCCGAGGCCCCCGGCACGGGCAACTCCACCGGCCCGTACGCGATCGCCTTCCACCGCACCGACGCCGCGAACGACTGCCCGGTCCTGCCCTCCGGCAGCTTCTCCGCCGACGGCGCGAAGGCCGCGTTCGGCACGGGTGACGGTGTCTTCTCGCGGTGCCTGAACATCCCGGCGGACACGCACACGGGCGCGGAACTCCTCCAGCTGGTCAACACCTCCGGCGGCGTACCCGCGAAGTTCTCCGTGCTGGACACCACCGGCAAGAAGGTCTGCGACCGCACCGCCACCGGCAACGGCTGGGTCGTGTGCGCGCTGACCCCCGGCCAGGCCCACACCGTGCTGGTCACCGGCCGCGACCTGGCCGCCACCTACACGCTGACCCGGCGTGACGTGACCGCGTCCGCCTCCTCGGCGGGCTGCGCGACGGCCGCCGCGTCGAAGGTCGGCGGCCCGTCCCTGACCGGCGCGGCCGGTGAGCCCGGCACCCTGACCTGCCACCAGATCACCACCGACGCGGCCACCGACGTGCTGCACGTCAACGTGCGGGACGCGCTGGGCACCGCCAACCTCGCCGTCTTCGGCGCCGCCGGCAACGCCGAGTGCTCCTCCACCAACCGCTCCTGCGCGGTCACCGGGTCCACCACCCACCAGGTCCTCGTGCAGACCCCGGCCACGCTGACAGCGGCGCCCGAGTACCACCTGGACGCCCTGCGCATCGCGACCGCGGACGGTCCGGCGCCGGAGTGCACCAGGGTGCCCTCGGTGTCGTACGGCTACGGGCCGGTCACCGGCACCCTCGACGAGGAGCACAGCGCGGTGTGCGCGGTGCTGCCGACGGCCGGGTACGACTCCTTCGCCGCGGACGTCACGGACACCAGCGGCGCGGCCACCACGGCGGTGCCCGCGCTCTACAACGCCAAGTGGAACAACGGCTGTTCGCTGTCGACCTCCGGCGGCGGCACCTGCTCGGCGGGCGGCTCGACCAGCGGATCCGCGCCCTCGCTGTTCCTGCTCGGCCTGCCCGAGAAGGCGTCCGGCACCGCCTACCGCGCCAAGCTGACCTGCTCCTCCACGCTGTGCGGCCCCGACAAGGTGAGCGTCGCCTCGGTGAGCCCCGCCACCGGGGTCGCCGGCGGCAAGGTCACCCTCACGGTGACCGGCACCGCGCTGCCGCCGAACGCCACGGTACGGCTGACGCAGAGCGGCAAGACCCTGACCGCCACGGCGGACTCGGTCTCCGCGGACAACAGGACGCTGACCGCGACCCTCGACCTGACGGGCGCGGCCGCGGGCAGCTGGAACGTCAGCGTGTTCACCACCTGCTGCGAGTACCCGCGCGGCAGCTTCACCGTCACCGAGCCCCAGCTCACCAACACGGCCGCGCCCAAGGTCACCGGTACGGCCAAGACGGGCGCCAAGGTGACGGCGGCGCCCGGCAGTTGGTCGGCGACTCCGACGTCGTACACGTATCAGTGGAAGGCGGACGGCAAGGCGATCAGCGGGGCCACGGCGCAGACGTACACCGTCGCCGCCTCGGTGGTCGGCAAGAAGCTCACCGTGGCCGTCACCGCGGTCAGGAGCGGCTGGAAGAGCGGGACGGCGGCCTCGGGCGCGGTGACCGTGGCCAAGGGGGACGCGCCCAAGGCGACCAAGCTGCCGGTGATCAGCGGCACGGCGAAGGTCGGCAGGACGCTGAAGGTGTCCAAGGGGACGTGGAACCTCGCGCCGACGTCGTACGCGTACCAGTGGTACGCGAACGGCAAGGCGGTCAGCGGGGCCACCAAGTCCTCGCTGGTGCTGAAGTCGGCCCAGAAGGGCAAGAAGATCACCGTGAAGGTGGTCGCGCACCGCACCGGTCACAAGGACGGGTCGGCGGTGAGCAAGGCGACGAAGGCGGTCGCGAAGTGAGGCGACTTGGCTTCGTCGCGCAAGGTGCTTGAGAAGGTGCTTGAAGAAGGTTCTTAAAGGGGGGCGGCCCGGTGTCGCCCCCCTCGCCGTGTCACGGCTCCAGGACCACCTTCCCCGTGGTGCCACGGGTCTCCAGTGCCCGGTGCGCGGCGGTCGCCTCGGTGAGCGGGAAGCGTTGGACGGCGGGGGTGAGTCGGCCCGCGGCGGCTTCGGTGAGGGCGCGGAGTTCCAGGGTGCGGACGGGGTTCGGGCCGCCCGTCTTCCGCATCATCACGGGGCCGAGGACATGCTCGGACACGCCGTCGACGAGGTACGGCTCTCCGTCGTGGAGCCCTTCGCCGGACCAGCCGAAGACGATGTGCCTGCCCCCGGGCCCGAGGAGGGCGACGGACTCGCGGGCCACCTCTCCGCCGACCCCGTCGAAGACGACCGTGGCGGCCCGGCCGCCCAGGTGCGCGCGGACCTTCTCCGGCCACGCGGGGTCCTTGTAGTCGACGGCGAAGTCGGCGCCGTTGGCCTGTACTTGGGCCGTCTTCGCGGGACCGCCGGCGAGGCCGACGACGGTGGCCCCGGCGTTCCTGGCGTACTGCACGAGCAGGGTGCCGATGCCTCCGGCGGCCGCCGGGATCACGGCCACCGCGTCCGGGCCGAGCTCGGCGAACTGGAGGATCCCCATCGTCGTACGGCCCGTGCCGATCATGGCGACGGCCTGGGCGAAGTCCAGGTTCGCGGGGATCTCGTGGACGCGGTCGACATCGGTGACGGCCAGTTCGGCGTAGCCACCGGGGGCGAAGCCGAGGTGGGCGACCACGCGCCTGCCGAGCCACAGCCCGGCGACCCCGTCCCCGAGGGACTCGACCGTGCCCGCGACCTCCCGGCCGGGGATCGTGGGCAGCGCGGTCGGCTCCGGCAGCGGTCCCTGGAGCCCCTCGCGCAGGGCGGTGTCCAGGAGGTGGACTCCGGCCGCTCGTACGGCGATACGGACCTGGCCGGGGCCCGGCGCCGGGTCCTCGACGGTCTCGTAGGAGAGGTTCTCGGCGGGACCGAAGGTGTGCAGGCGGATGGCGTGCATGGGAGCAACCCCCTCTGTGGGTAGGGCACCCACCCTCCGACCTCAAGCGTGCTTCAGGTCAAGGGCGTTCCGGCCGAGCGCCAGCGACACGGCGGTGAGCGCGCTGTTGAAGGAGACCTCCGACAGGACGCCGGGCGCCGCGACCTGGTCGCCCGCGAGATAGACCCCGTCGCCCCGGTCGACGGCGGGCCGGTCGCGCCAGCTCGTGCCGGGCAGGTCGACGGCTCCCGTACGGCCGGCCGCGACGGACTCGCGCCGCCACGTCACGCGCTCGCGCCAGCCCTCGAAGGCCAGGTCGAGGAGTTCCTCGGCACGGCGGACGCCGTCGGCCCTCGACTCGTGCGGGGCGAGGGGGATCTGCCCCTGGAGCAACTGCTCGCCGGCGGGCGCGAGGCTGCGGTCCTGCGCGGTGAACCGTTCGATCCAGCCGGGGGAGTCGAGGTCGGATACGGCGAAGGCGTCGCCGCGCCGGGTGCGCAGGGCGAGGTCGACGAGTGTCGTACGGCCGCTCGGCCAGGTCAGTGAGTCGTCCCTCAGCAGACGGCGGGCCGCGTCGAGGGAGGTGGCGACGACGACGGGAGTGTCGGTGGGCAGCGTGTCGACGCGGGACAGGGTCTCCATCCGGACCCCCAGGTTCCAGGCCCGGGCGGCCATCCGGTCCACGACGCTCCCCCAGCCGCCGCGCGGGTACTGCGCCTCCGGCGGCAGCTTGGCGGCGCGCCGCAGCCGCTCCTGCACGAACGCGGCGGACAGGGCGCCCGGGTCGTGGTGGAAGAGCGCGACGGCGGAGTAGTGGGCGGCGGCCCGGGCGCCCTCCTCCCCGGCCTGCTCGGTCGCCCACGACATGAAGTCGACGTCCACCGGGGCCTGTTGGGCGCTGCGGCGCAGCAGCTTGAGCATCGCGAAGGGCGGGGTGCGGCGCAGGACGCCCCGGTGCCTGAGCCGCAGCCGGGCCGCCTCCAGGGGCGGGATCGGCGCGAGCGGCCCGATGAGGTCGCGCTGCCTGAGCCAGGCCCAGTGCGGGCCGCCGCTGTAGAGGGCGTGCGGGCCGTCGTTCGTCCTGTACGGCCCCTCGGCGGTGCGGGCGCGGCCGCCGAGCGTGTGATGGGCCTCGTACATCGTGACCTTGACGCCCGCCTCGGCGGCGGTGACGGCCGCGGTCAGTCCGGCGAGGCCGCCGCCGATGACGGTGATGCGGTGCATGGCTGGGTCTCCCTGCGCTCGGGGTCGCGTCCTTCTCGTCCTTCGCGGATACGACTGTTCGCGGCCCCGGAATGTGACATCGGTGGAGGTTTTCGCAGGTCAGGGGGATTGTCAGTCGGGGCGTGCAGGATGGGGGCATGGTGAGTCGAGGGACGGGTGCGAGCAGGGGCAAGGGTGCGCGGCGGCCGGAGGTGCGGCTGCCGCCGCTGGAGCCGTTCGGGGGAGGGGAGCTGGAGCCGGACGGGGACTACGACGGCCTGGAGTTCCTGGAAGTGGACTTCGTGGGCCAGGACGGCGCGGGCGCCCGCTTCATGGACTGCGCGCTGAGAAGCTGCGCGCTGGACGAGGTCCGGCTGCACCACGCCCGCTTCCTCGACTCGGTCCTCACCGGCATACGGGGCGTCGGCACCGACCTCGCGGAGTCCAACCTGCGGGACGTCGAGCTGGTCGACGCCCGCCTCGGCGGAGTGCAGCTGCACGGTGCCGCCCTGGAGCGGGTCGTGATCCGCGGCGGCAAGATCGACTACCTGAACCTGCGTACGGCCAGGCTGAAGGACGTCGTCTTCGAGGGCTGCGTACTGGTGGAACCGGACTTCGGGGGCGCGAAGCTGGAGCGGGTGGAGTTCGTGGACTGCGCGCTCAAGGGCGCGGACTTCACGGCGGCGACCCTCAAGGACGTCGACCTGCGCGGGGCCGCCTCGCTGGAGATCGCCCGGGGGATCGAGCGGTTGGCGGGGGCGGTGATCAGCCCTTCGCAGCTGTTGGATCTGGCGCCGGTGTTGGCGGGGGCGCTGGGGATTCGGGTGGAGTGACGGGGGGATGCCGGGTGGCGTGACGGGGAGACCATGAACTTCCCCCGGGCAGCGAACAATTGACATCGATCTGTCGCATGATCGCGTCCTTTGATCGGGAAGCTTGGATTCGGAAGGATCACCCGATCCGTCCGAGCCACCTTTCCCTGGGGAGCCGTCGTGCGCCTTCGATCCATGACCCTCCTCCTGCCGGCGGCCCTGTGCCTCGCGGCCACCGCGGCCTGTGGCGGTTCGGACGCCTCCGCCTCCGACACCGGGCCCATCGGCGCGCGCCAGATCAAGGGGGTGGACTACTGCAAGCTCCTGTCGCAGGACGCCATCGCCGAGGCCCTCGGTGTGAAGAAGGTGGCGCTCCAGTCGGGGGACGCGACCGACGACTGCGACTGGAAGATCCCGGTCGACGGGGAGGCGGACGGGGCGCTCCAGATGGGCAGTTACTACCAGCCGCAGGGCGGCGACGGGATGATCACGGTCGGCGGGCTCCAGGCCAACAGACAGATCCTCCAGACGGGCTGTCAGATCGTGGTCACGGGCTCCGGCGAGACCGACCCGGCCGCCACCTCGGAGGGCGCCGTGGACGCGGTCCGGGTCTGGTACCTGGCGCAGGGTGTCGTCGACGAGGAGGAGGAGTGCAAGGCGGCGAGCAAGCTGGCCGAGGTCGTGATGCGGGCGCTGCCCGAGGCGTGATCAGGGCTGTGCGGGCGCGGTGCGGGTGAAGAAGCGCACGAGGCTGTGGGGTGCGTCGGTGCCGAAGCAGATCTCCTGGACGCGGGCGGCCATGGTGGCGGCCTCGGTGCTGCGGGGGAACAGGGACTGCTCGTACGCGGTGAGCGCGGCCTCGATGTCGCCGGGGTGGGAGGCGATGGCCTTGGCGAGTTCGGCGCCGTCGTACATGGCGAGGTTGGCGCCTTCGCCGGACGGGGCCATGAGGTGGGCGGCGTCGCCGAGCAGGGTCACGCCGGGCACGCGTTCCCACCGGTGGTCCACGGGCAGGGTGTTGAGGGGGCGCGGGACCGGTGGGGTGTCGCCGTCGGTGAGCAGCGCGGTGAGCTCCGGTGCCCAGTCGTCGAACTCGCGCGCGATCAGGGTGGTGGCCGCGACGGGGTCGGTGAAGTCGACACCGGCGAGCCAGTCCTGTGGCTTGGTGAGCCCCACGTAGGTGTGGAGGGTCCCGCCGCTCTCCCGGTGGGCCGAGATGCCCTTGCCGGGGGCGAGGGCGAAGAGCGAGCCGCCGCCGACGGCCTTGGCGCTGGCCGGATGGCGGGTGTCGCCGTCGTGGAGGTAGGTCTCGACGAAGGTCATACCGGCGTACTCGGGGTTCGCGTCGGACAGCAGTGGGCGGACGCGTGACCATGCGCCGTCCGCTCCGACGAGGAGACCGGTCTCCACGGTGTCGACGGTCGCCCCGTCCGTGAACGTCACTTCGTGCCGGCCGCCGCCACCGCCGAGCGGGCGGACCGCGGTGGCCTTGTGCCCCCACCGGACCGTGTCGGCCGGCAGCGAGTCGAGCAGCAGGCGCCGCAGCGCGCCGCGGTGGACCTCCGGACGGCTGCCGGTGCCGTCGTCGGGCTCGTCGAGGAGCACGGTTCCGTTCTTGTCGAGTACCCGTGACGCCTCACCGCCTTCGAGGACGAGACCGAGGAACTCCTCGAACAGGCCGGCGTCCTTGAGGGCGAGCTGCCCGTTGTGCTCGTGGATGTCGAGCAGGCCGCCCTGGGTGCGGGCGGCCGGTGAGGTCTCCGCCTCGTAGACCGTCGCCGGGATGCCGTGTACGTGCAGGACGCGGGCCAGGGTCAGCCCTCCGAGGCCGGCGCCGATGATCGTGACGTGTGTGGTCATGGTGGGTCCCTCACAGATCCCTCGTGTGTCGCGGCCGGCCGGGCGGACTTCCGGCAGGCCGTCTCTGGAATGCTGTTCCAGCAGCACCCACCATGGAACGCCGTTCCAGAGTTGTCAAGATGGAATGGCGTTCCAGGCCTGTGTCAGGATGGCCGTATGGCAACCAGGGCCCGCCGTCCGGAGCGACGCGAGGAACCGCTCTCCAGGGAGCGCATCGTCGAGGCCGCGATCGCGATCCTCGACACGGCGGGCGAGAGCGGACTCACCTTCCGCGCACTGGCCGAGCGCCTCGCCACCGGGCCCGGGGCGATCTACTGGCATGTCTCGGGCAAGGACGAACTCCTCGGTGCCGCCACCGAGGCCGTCGTCTCGCGTGTCATGCCCGTCGGCACCGCGGACACCACCCCGCAGGACGCGATCCGCACCCTCGCGCTGGGGGTGTTCGACGCGATCGACGCCCACCCGTGGATCGGCACCCAGCGCGGCCGCACCCCGGGACACTCGCCGATGCTGCGGGTCTTCGAACACCTCGGGCGCCAGGTCCAGGCGCTCGGAGTGCCCCACGCCGACCAGTTCAGCGCGGTGTCCGCGCTCCAGCACTACATCCTCGGAGTGGGCGGCCAGAACGCGGCCAACGCCCGCGAACACCGGCCGGACATGGACCGGACCGAGTTCCTCAGCACCACGGCGGCCGTCTGGGCGGACCTCGACCCCGAGGAGTACGCGTTCACCCGCACCGTCGCGGCCGAACTCCGCGACCACGACGACCGCACCGAGTTCCTCGCCGGCATCGACCTCATCGTCGCCGGAATCACCGCCCGGTTCGGCGGATGATCCCCTGCCATGCTCCTCGAACGGCTCGCCCCGGCCGACCACGCCCTCCCCGGTGAACTCCTCACCGAACTCACCGCCCGCTACGCCGCCAACCGCGACTTCACGGCCCTCAGCGGTGACTTCCCGGACCCGGACGACATCCGCCCCGAGCAGGTGGCGACCGCGCTGGCCGACGAACTGGCCCACCCGCACGCGGAGGTGCTCCTCGCCCGCAGCGAGGGTCGGCTGACCGGCATCGCGATCACTCTCGCCCACCACCCGGACCCGACCGACCCGGACCCGTGGATCGGCCTCCTGATGATCGACGCACACGTCCAACGACAGGGATACGGCCGCCAGTTGGCCACCCTCGTCGAGAACCGCCTCCACACCGAGGGCCGCACCGCTGTACGCCTCGCCGTCCTCGACAACAACCCCCACGCCCTCGCCTTCTGGACAACCCTCGACTACGAGCCGCTCACCCACCGCAGGGACCTGCAACACGCCCGCCCCTGCACGGTGTTGCGCAAGACGCTGACCGAACGGGGCTGACCGGCATGGAATGGACCCCGCTGGCCGCCACGGGCCTCGGCGCGTTCGTCGGCGTCGGCTCCACCCTGCTCGCGGACCGGGTGCGCTGGCGGCGCGACTTGAGGACGTGTACGGGGTCGCACGACGGACCCCAGCCGGGGTGACGCGGGGGGAGGCGGCCGTACGCGAGGCTTTCCGGGCCTAGGGCAGCGACGAGGTCCGCGAGTCCGCGCTGATCTGCGCTCCGCAGGAGATGTCGGACGTGATCGAGACCGTCTACGCCACCCTGCGCGAACTCCAGGACGTCCTCGCCGCCGGAGACCTTGACCGGACACCGGTGACTACGCCCGCGCCGGCTTCCCGTCCCCGTACAGCCAGTCGGCCCAGATCGCGGTGAAGTCCTTGTCGGGGGCCTGCTGTTCGACGTACGTCGTGAAGTCGTCGGTGTCAGCGTTGCCGTGCCGGTGGGCGGCGGCCCAGCCTCGGACGATCGCGGCGAAGGGCTTGTCGCCGACCGTCTGGCGGATGCGGTGGAGGACCATCGCGCCGCGTTGGTAGACGGGGGTGTCGGAGATGTGGGCGGCGCTGGACGGTTTGGCGGGTGGGAAGGACCAGAGGTCG
>Ga0307508_10007034_pt1 | contig 10491 bp, 15 predicted proteins | sample 9_EM_MG_FD_203089 | JGI IMG/M metagenome (GOLD analysis project Ga0307508, IMG submission 203089) | Populus trichocarpa ectomycorrhiza microbial communities from riparian zone in the Pacific Northwest, United States - 9_EM | ecosystem: Host-associated > Plants > Roots > Unclassified | place...
GCCGCTGGACACGTCCGTGCTCATAAGATATTGATTTATCATCAGATTTACACTTGTTCGGCAAAGTGTGGATAAAGGGGCAGGAACCTGAATTGTGCACACTGAACACTAGATTCAAAGTATAGCAGCCACAGCGCTGTACCCCGCCAAAAAACATGGGCCAGTGCGGAAAGCCTTACGGTCCTCCCGTTCAGACAGACAGAGTCATATGGGCATGTAAGCGGGCCCTGCCGCACAATCAGCCACTGTAGTGCTTTATGCATACACTAATTATGTAAAAATCGTCGGGGAGTGTCTTGCGGGGCAAGGTGATCAGCAAAACGCAGACAATCTTACGCTCCATGTTTCTAGCGTGACTGTGGTGACATCGCGCAACACTTGTCACGCTTCACCTAAGATGAGCTTCAACCACATCGTTGATCGTATCGCTGTATTATCATCAGCCATCCATGAGAAAGCCTCGCACAGCACTCACGCCAAGTCACGTTATGCGGGTGCAATGCTGCATCAGCCTCTCGCAGCCTACGTTCGTGAGGCAGAAGTCGTCGAATCTCGCATGTTCGTCGTTCCCCAGCCAGGCCCTGGTGAAATTCCTAGTGCGGTTGATCTTGCGAGAAAGGAAACTGCTAGTGCAACACCGTTAAAGAAGGCTCGGGATGCTCCTCTAGCACTATTGGAGCCCGAGGAATATATCCGATCTGTTCTGAGGTTGGGCGAAAAGTAGTGTGTATCTTAGATGTTTACCTTCGTCATTAGACTCAATACTGTCTTTTATAGTAACGTAATGCCCCGAGCGCAAGGATATGCCCGCGAGTTGCTGCGACAAACAGAGGAATTGCAGAAGAGAATACCGGAGCTTGAACGCGAGTATAAAGAGGGTATGGGTAAGGTGCGAGGCGCATCTTCGAGACGTCTTCAGTCTATTACAATTTACGCTTCCGATCTACAGGCTGGGCAAGGCACACCTGGTTCCGCGCGGAAGAAGACGAGGACGCTCCGAGAAGAGGAGCGACTTACGCGCGAAGCAGAGGCCCGCGCGGCCACGTTACGGGAGCAGGTGAGTAATCGAGGCCCTATGGCGATTGCGACCACACAATAAAGCGTTCTGTTTTCGCTCCACACGTAGAGAGACATTCTCCTGCAGCGTCTACGCGCCAGCGAGTCAGCGGCCGAGAGCATTTCTACTTCCGACACCTCGGTATTTACTTCGCCGTCCACAATCAAAGGAGGCTCAGATATCGTCGCGATGAATTTATTAGAGAGCAATGAATCTTCCGCTTCTAGTTCCAACCCGCCCGCTCGTCCTGCCCCCAAAAGGACGGCGGCCCAAGAGCTTCAAGCGCGGAGACAAGCACGCCAGGCAGCGCGTCGAGCACCACGAAGCCAATCCTCTAATGCGCCACCTCGCACGGCTGCAACTGAAGAGGAGAAAGCTTTCTGGAGCGGTGACCCGAAGCCGTCATCCTCGACGCGCTTTGCGGCACCTCCGAACCTTCAAGGCGATAGTGTGGTAGATACAAGCATAAGCCAGCCCGAAACTGAGACTGAAACCGATGAAGGGACTCCGGTTTCCAAGCCCCAGGAAGCGCCAGCGTCTGACGTTGACGCGGAGACTGGCGACGATGATGACGATGGGGATGTCACCGTCGTTTTACAGCCCAAGCAACAAACGCAGCCCCGAAGAACATTCTCCCTCCTCCGGCAGTCCACAACAAGAATGACGATGACGCCTGGTAAACTTGCCTCGAGCAATTTGGAAACAGAAATCCCGCCAGTCCCACCCCTTCCACGCCAACCATCGCCTAAATCTGACCCAACGGTCCCACCACGGGAACCAACAACCATATCCCCTTCCGAGATGGCGGCAGATGTCACCGCGAAAGCCGCAGACAGGGTGCGGTTGCAAGACCCACCCGGGTCCGCGTCGTCTTGTGTATTTGACCCCTCCTCTCCGGAGGTAGCACTTCAGATGGTACGCAACAACTCTTCGTTTTACACCATCCCTCGCCCCTCCTGACGAATACTCATCGTGAATTCGGAATAGACACGTGTGTGGAAGACTGTTGGCGAGACACTTATTCCTGACAATGCCTACTCGAAGAACGACAACGGCCCTGACACAGCAACAACACTGTCAGTGCCTACATCTTTCTAGAGTCGCCTCACAGAGCTGATCATTCGCCCCTGCTTACCATTCTTCATTCGTAGCAATATTCTTTCAGCGATTGCTAGCCTTCCTGTTAAATCGGACGACCCAGGTGTCGAGAAGACAGATGCGACGATGCTGCTCCTCAACTCCCACCGTGTCCCGGGGGCCGTTATGCCAGTTGTCCCCTCCGCCCTGCAGGTAATCACGGCATCTTTGATCCTCACGCTCCTGGATCATGTCACCAAGGTGGGCCCAGACGCAGCGTCTGCGGACGATGGGAACATATGGATGCCGCAGAACTCGTTGAAAGCGACCTTGAAGAATAATCCGTGGGCTGTAGAGGCTCTGTCAAATCAGGGAGTGGATTGGGTCATGAAGACCATGCTCAAAGTCGTTCCAACCAAATTGATTGTATTGGACCGGAAAAGGGGGGCTGTACGGTTTGGAAAAGAGTGATTGATCTTGTAAGACACATTGTGTGCTTGTGATGATGCCTTTTGAATGGTATTACATGTAATACATCGCCCTTTATCCAAATTACAGCTTGAACAAATCGGACAAGACACCCATTGCTGTTACAGCTGCTCCAGCGCCAGCACCTTGTACAATGAGCGGTCGTGCGCCATATCGTTCAGTATGGAATGCAATGATATTGTCACTTCCAGAGAGTGAGGTGGCAAACGGATGGGTTCGAGGATATCTGGTGGACATAATGAGTTTAGCGGTAGATAGATGCGTACTGTAGAGTATTGAAAGATACACGCACGGCTGGAGAGCTGCTTTTATAATGCCTTGAGGGACATCTATCACTCCGACGAACCGAAGGACATTCCCGGAGGACACAGCATCCCTTTGCAGAGCCTCGTACTCTCCATCGAATGCCTTCAATCGTTCCACAAACTCATCCCCATTCGCTCCAAGTCCTTCATTTTGTAATTTCTGAGGGATGAGAGATGTGATCGAAACAGATTTGTATCCTTCGGGAAGATTGTTGGCAAGCTCGGGGATAAGTCGTGAAAGAATGGTGAGCTTCCGGGCAACGTCGGCTCCAGAAAGATCATCTGCAGGATGTGGTTCGGTATATCCTTCCTCCTTGGCAACGCGAACGACTGAAGAAAACGATCGTTCGGCACCGCTGACGGGTGAGAATTCGTTAAAAATGTAGGATAGTGTTCCGGAGAATACACCTTCGATTTTGATAATCTGACGAAAGCGGGAGAGAAAAAAAAATTGGTGAGGACAAGTCGTTAAAACCCTGATAAGTGTCGGCAGCCATGCCTTGTCACCAGTTTGAACGAGGTCTTTCAGTGTTTGTATGATAGGCAAACCAGCGCCAACGGTCGCCTCGTTTAAGTATTTCGTGTCAGCGGCTTCGCTAGCCGCAATAATTTTCTTGTAAAGTTCGAGCGATGAAGAATAAGCTTTTTTGTTCGGCGTTACAACAGAAAGACCACCAGATAAAAAGGTTGGATACAAGGCAGCAACGTCGTCTGAAGAGGTGTTGTCCACCACCGCTACCCTGGCGCCTGCTGCAAGCAGCGGCGCAACATCTTTTGGAAGATCATCTGGCAGTGATTAATAGTGCCGCAGAGATTAGATATCAGGAGTAAGATTGCAATGTATAGGAACGTACTCAGAGCTGGCTTCGTTGTAGATGCAAGCAACGTGTCCCTCCATTTGGATAAGTCAATCCCCTGCGGAGACGAGATGGATCGCGCGGAAGATGCAATATAGATCACTTGAAACCTTGCAGCAGCGCTGCTTGACAGCGATGCGATCTGGGAGATGAGCTTGCTCCCGACTAAACCAGTTCCTATGATGGCTAAGTGAAGAGGGTGTGATGGCATCTCTCGAATCTTCAACAGATGGCTGGTCGTCACGCGGGTCCGATCTGTCCGATCCGAAAGTCCCGCGCCGTCGGGTCGGGGGGACGTCGGCACAAATACAACATGACAACCGCCTGCTATCAACTGCTAAGGGCTGAGACCTCATATACAGTACTAATAAGGTTTTACATGTAAGAGCAATGAACTTCTCGGGGCCTTGAAGCTATATCGGGCAAATATGTTTGCAGCGTTATGAAAAACGCCGTGTACAGTACAATATTGATGGTTAATAAGCATCGCAGCATTAATTGATCTTTAGGGAAGCCCGGCGCAGCTCGGAGACGTTTGCGCTTGCGAATATGTGCGCTTTATAAATATTCCCATCGGTCCGCACAACGCTCGCGGCGTGGTACCTTGGGTATCACAAATCCTTGACCTTTGCTAACTTAGCTGTGTCACCCCGCCAGCGCGTCCCGAGAAGGTTGTCCCAGTGGACGAAGAAAGGTTGGCTGTAATTGAACTTGATTCCCCAAGTCTGTGGGTGCGTCAATACCCCTGTTTCATGAGTCATGATATTGGTCGCTCACCCGATGGTGTATGTCATGGTAACTAACGTTGTTAGCGAAGAGCACATGCAAAGGGTCCCAAGGGAAGGCGTAGCCGCAATGATCATCAACGGCCTTCACGCTGTACAAGCGGATTAGAGGCTGCGTCAATTCCTTCCGTAAAAGAAGCCAAGAACCCTATCCCTATCGGGTAATCATAACAATGAACACTTACGTAGCGAAGGTAAACATTAGCATTCCTTGTCGGACTGACATTCCGGCAACCTCGTGCGCAATCACTGCGCCAACGATATCGAGTAGAATAGCCTCGATCCAGTTGTTGTAGAGCGCACCGAAACAATATGGTACATAAAGACGGTGATGCACGGAATGGAAGTGCTTATAAAGAAACTGATTGGCGTGAAAAAGGCGGTGTCCGAAGTATTGCCAGGTGTCCATGAGGAACCTAATTCGACAAGGTTAATCAGTCCAACCAACACGCAATGTGGTGGGAATGCAGCACTGACAAAGCAACGAACATCTGGATCGCGGGCATCATGTACCAATACGTCCACCAGACAACTTGCGGGCCGAATGATGACAGAACAAATGCGGAAGCCTGTTCGCTAAAAGCAAAACCCATCGCTTTGCGCAGACTGGATGCAAGTTGAGTCATTGCCTGTGTATGATCTGCAATCGAAGGATCCTCAATGTCGGACCGGCCATTGAGCCACCAGAGTCCAATGATAGTCTGAAGACATTGCTCAATGATGACGGCGCGCACCACTTCACTGACGGTGGCGATATTGAGCCGAGTAACTTCCTCTGGCTCATGGATACGATACTTGTTCAACCATTTCCACCCTGAGATATCGAGGGCGCGCCAGAAAGCGCAGAAGAGCCACTATAGGAGAGCTAGATGAGCCAGGGGGAAAAATCTCATGTCGGGCAGTACGCACGAAGCCCAAGAACGGGGCAGCGAGTGAAAGCTTAACATCATCAATAAAGGGCAGGAGGTTTTTGCGTGGCACGTAGTAGAACGGGAACATTTCCCATCTGTAGGATCAAGGGAGCCCGTGAATGCAGAGTTGAGACTGAGGAGGGGAATATCTGCGGCGTACTGTGGCGGGGTAACTTCAGCGAGAGCAATTTTATCGATCACGATGGTCGAGTTGTCCGCGACTGCGCCCATAAACCGTGCTGCTGAGGCGGTAAAGGGGTAGAAAACTAGTGCAATAGGTGGAAGCATGCCTGAAGGGGAGTGGGGTGCAGGAAAGCGACATGTAGCGATGGATAAATAGAGGCAACGACCAATATGCTCCTATCAGGAAGAGATGCGGTACACAAAGAGCAAATTATCTCGTGATGTGATGGATCACTAGGGATGTTCATTTCTTACTCGGGGCGCCATTTTTTTTTCTTACGGGCTGGGCCAGAACCCTAGAACCGGCCGAAAAAACCCTGCATAAGAATCAAGGAACGTTCCTGAATTTGCTTGACCGCCCAAAGATGCACGAGAGAGGAAGGTGTAACCCCGATACCAATATACCGGTTCTTCTGACCATGGACGAAAAGTATAAAGGTAGGCCTCGGAGAATAACAAGCTCGCGAACGTCATCGCATCCCGTATCCACCTCTGACCTTACGAATGTCAAGCGAGCGCAGGGACACAAATATAGCCATCATTGGTGCGGGGTACGTTGGTCCTCATAATCGCTAGTTTCATTTGCTGGTAACCCATACATATTGCCATCAAGTTTCGGAGGCATCCTCGCCGCTTACCATCTGAAGAAATCCTCGGGATTTGTGAATTTTACAGTGAGTCTCACATCAGAGGCGCCAAATCAAGGGTCTGATGCGTTCCATCAGATTTACGAGAAAGAGGGGGGCACTTGGCGGGTTCGTGACACAAACATTGCTCTGGGTCACGTGTACAAACTCGGCTCAAAACTTTGGCGCCCTAGGATAACATATATCCCGTTTGTGCCTCCTATTCCTATGATATTTGCGCGAAGCTCAAAGCCATTCCTAGGGATGTTCAGTGGACACGGGGGCACGAATTTACGATCTTCCCTGGGCACCTAATCCTGATTGGTCCAAAACGTTTCCTGAGCAACAAGAAAACTGGCAGTACCAGAAAGATATCGTGAAAAACAACGGCATCCGATCACATATACAACTCAACTCCAAAATTGTGGGTGGTGAATGGGTGGCCGAGAAACACTGCTATGCCCTTCATATTGAACGCAGAGACCCTCAAGGACTAAACCCTACGCGACTTGAAACTGTATTCGCTAATGTGGTCATTCAGGCTCTTGGTGGCGCCAACCAATTTCCGAAATACCCCGAGGTATGGGAAAGTGGCGCTGGCGTCTTTTCTGGAGACATGTTCCATTCCGCAGGGTGGCTACCCGATCTAGATTTGACAGGAAAGCGCGCAGGAATCATTGGGAACGCTGCGTCCGCGACTCAGATAGTACCGGCACTGTCCAAGGAGCCTTCAACCCATGTAGTCAACTTCTGTCAGACTCCGAACTGGTTTGCGACGAGGGTGTGTGTCTCAGATTTGTGCGCGCTTAGCCTGCGGTGCTCAGCGGAGATGAATTTACAACGGAGTAGCCACAGCAAATATACTCGAAGACTACGAAATGGTTGCATCGTACTATTCCTTTGCTGCATCAAACCTCGCGATTTTTGTGCTATATAAAAGTGAGCAGAGCGTTCACTCTTTTCTAGTCAACAGGATTCGAAAGCGCTGATTTTCTCTATCGTCAAGTACGATATCCAATGGACAGCGTTTCTTCTGGCATTTTCACGTATTCGCACCATAGTTGAATGGGTACAGGGTTTGCCACTCTGAACGACGATAAACCTACTGACAACCATCATGAAGTATTTTATCAGGTACCTCAAGTCACAAGCGCCCGAGAAATACCATTCTCAGTTGATCCCCACTTATCGTCAGTTAAGCGGCAGGGTGATTGATTTTTCCGCAACTGAACTTTCCTGGTATATAGCTATCGGATGCAAAAGAATCATTCGTGATCCGGAATATCTCTCGTCGCTTCACCGCCCTAACGTTGAGTTAGAGTGGGAGCCGATTGATCAGATTGTGCGTGATGGGATCTTGCTGAAGAATGGAAAGCATATCTCTCTCGACGTTATAGTTGCGGCCACTGGATTCCACATGGTAAGCACGCATCACCTTGCGGCCTTTACTGCCCGCTGAGCGCTAACCATACAATCAATCGCTAATGTCATGCACAGTCATCCGAAATCGCCTTGCCCATCTCTGGCCGCGATGGAGTCATAATGCACGATTACTGGCAATCTCAGGGTGGTCCCACAGCATATCGTGGTACTACAATACCAAACTTCCCAAACTGTGAGTACCATATCCCGAAGCAATGGTTCGTTCACAGTTGTGATGACGCCTCTGCGTGATTTTTTTGCAGTGTTCAACCTGCTCGGCCCCAATGTCGGAACAGGGCATACTTCTGTTCTGCTCATGATGGAAACCCAGGTGCGCCATTGATGTTCCTATTGTTGCGTTGAAAGCTTAGCGGATGGTGGCGGAAGATGAATTATGTCATCAAATTGCTTAAACCAATGCTCCGCCCTGATTCGAATATTGTTTCGATCGAGGTCAAAGGCAGTGCTTGTGACAAGTATAATGCATTTATCCAGAAACGAGTTGGAAGGACCGTGTGGGCATCATGTACGTCTTATTATAACCAGTATGGTGGCAAGAACGTCTGTGCGTATCCTCTTCTCTCTGCGTCGCCATGCAACACATCACGCTTTGTACTTGGCCTTAATTGCACTTTCGTGGCCCAATATCCCGGTTCGGCGACTTGATTTTGGCTTTCCATGTTGTGGCCCAGGTGGAATGATTACGTGGTGACTCATTCGGGCACTGCCACCTGAGTCATTGCTCAATGTCAGCATATCAAACCACATTTTGATTGACAGAAATCTGCATTTTACGTTGCGTCTTCTTGAACCTGTCATGCATGTGGGGCCATTACCGTGACAAGTGTCCCAAAACGGGCTTGTCTTCAACGTTCCTTAAAAGTCTGAAATTTGGCATGTGGATAGGGCATTTTACCACTTGGTGTGGTCGCGGTGCTCAAGGCGGACGGGTCCGCAGCAGTTCCATAGGGGAATAATTGATCGTGATGGTGCCCACGAAAATATCACGGGAAAACCCGTCGGGATTTTTTTTCGACAGCCAGCACGAGTGACGTCGCGGACTAGTGCCATATTAATTCTGCAGAGATGTTGATCAGAAGTTTCACTTTCAGAGATCCGTGAACATCCCTAAATTTCCGTTTGCCATCCCCCGATCTAAACACAGTTAAATCTTCCAACAAAATTACATAAGCTGTGATTCAACGTCGTGTTGATCAATCCCTCCAAGTTTTAACCAAATCACTGGATAAGAGGTTAGCAGCCAAATGAGAGTATCTTTGTGCCAATGTTTTCAGTGGTTATGTTGTTATGTTGTGATAGCTGCTAGATCCGACTTTTCAGAGAATGAGACAGCACTTTGCTTTGGCAGAGCTGAATTTGTTATAAAACATTATTAATAGTGAGAAAATGTATTTAGTTGTGTCTCGCCGTAAGGTACACGTAAGCGAGTTAACATACCACGAAATTGCCATCGCCGCATCAAAACAGGCCTAGGCCCCATAAATGCGAATCCCGCTGAATTATTAAGTGCATGACGAAAGTTGAATTGATGGACAAGCTGGCCTGCCATTTTATTCTATAGGGTTATTTGCTTGGATTCGCGAAGGGGAATACCGGGATCTTCTTGAATAAACTGTAATATTCGGAAGAAAAAAAAGTGGTGACGTTTGATGAGACGGAGATCTACAGGGATGACATGGCGGAAATCGCGGGCAAGAATAAACAAAAATTGAAAATGCGGATGGACCGAAGATTCAAGGAAACACTGTGAGGACATGAGAGCCGGAATAAACCTCGTGAGAGCAATGTTTCGTCTTCGATGATCACGTTCATATCAATGAAATTGATGGAATAACATTTTCACCCAAAAGGAACGATAAGCGGCATCCCAGCGAAGAGGCTTCATGCTGTGTACTGCAGCGCAATATCATGGGCGGCCTTTTCGGCAACGATAAACACTGGAAGCTGGGGGTGGGCCGCGGGGATGTAAGGCTGAGCAGAAGTAAGGTAAGGTCATTCGAGAGGATGATACCAAACGGAGTGCTTACTAGGACACTGGCGTCCACGACGCGGAGATTCTTGACGCCTTTTACGGTGAGGTCAGGATTAACTACACCCTTCGTGCTGCCCTCAGCCGACATTGAGGCAGTGCTCGTTGGGTGCCAGCAAGAAACTGAGCCAACCAATTGGTCCATTAGTGGGCTTGGCTGTTAACGTATCACAACAACCGCCCACTTACTCGATGCAGCACGCACGTACGCCTCAATCTCTTCGTCAGAATGAAGCTGAGCAATAGGACCGTACTCCTCGATAACAAAATCTTTGAACTCCGGCTTCGACAGATGTTCACGTGCTTTCTTGACGGCTACAATCGGACAGCTCTCATTCCATCAACCACTCAACATAGCAACACCTACCTTGGACCGCAATGTAAATGTCGTGCTTCGTTCCGAGCAAATTGGGATCAATGTTGGGGAACGTGAAAGGATCGCTCGAATTGAGGGTTATCGATCCACGAGAGTTTGGCGTCATGTTGACGGAGACCGCAGAGAAGTAGTTACCGCTGGTCGGAGGCGGGAGAGCATGCACATATCCATCGCCGAACAAGATTTCATAATGAGGCGCAGTGGGACCTGACGACGGGTCTTGGGTCTCCAACCAGATAGGCGCATCATTAGGCACACGCCAGAACCCGACGGCCTGCGCAACCATGTTAGAAAGTGGACCAGAGAAGTTGGTGCCGAATTGCTGCTGGGCCGCTTGGGCCACCGATTGGTCT
>Ga0307508_10007035_pt1 | contig 10491 bp, 13 predicted proteins | sample 9_EM_MG_FD_203089 | JGI IMG/M metagenome (GOLD analysis project Ga0307508, IMG submission 203089) | Populus trichocarpa ectomycorrhiza microbial communities from riparian zone in the Pacific Northwest, United States - 9_EM | ecosystem: Host-associated > Plants > Roots > Unclassified | place...
TGCCGAGTCTAGCGCTACCTCTGTAGCCCCTCCCTCGACCACACCACAACAGTCCACTCAAAGCACCCGACCTAAGAGGTGCCAGAAGTGTCACGCGCGCGGCCACGACGTCGGTGTATGTCGTACCGCCAACCCAGCTGCTATGAGACGTCGAGTAGCAAGCAACAGCCGGCTCGCGAAGGAGGCCCGCACCAATCGTGCAGTGCCCACCATTCTGGCACAAGCGCCCTCGTACATTCCATTCCAGTCCCCTTTCTTATCACCATCCGCCACTCCAGTTCCAGTCAACTTCGCCAACCTTGTTGCCGATGCTACCGAACTTCGTTGACGGGCCGCACAATCTTCAAGAGATCGTCATATGAATCATCGCCGCCAACCTTCCTCAACATCGTAATCGACTAGATTAAGGGGGTTGTGTTGGAAGTAAGTAATCTTGTTGATTGTGCTATGCTTCTATGCTTTACTCGTATCCCTACATCGTCCATTTGTTTTGTATTTAGTTCGTATTACTAAGCATTCCACGGAATTCCATGGAATGCTTAGTCATCGTTTATACTTGTTTACTTTGTAGTATGTATATAAGGGTCAAGCCAACAAGGTGATCCTTGTTCGCTTGAACTCAATATAACGAGTTCACCTCTTACTACAGCTAAGTTGTCGTTGCCTCACTCACTTAGTAGTGAGCACTCTCGTTTCTTTCAACAGTTCCCCCTCCTTTGGGTTATGTTAGGCCCCATCAATTCAAACCAACATTCCTCATGATTTATTGTCAATGCACATGGACTCGGAGCCGGGTCCGACTTTGGATCAGACTGCAAGTGATGTTCCTTCTCATCATGACATCCTTGAAACATCACTAGGACATTCTATGAGGTCACCAATTCATATCTCTTCAGATGACAGTACCCCTCCTGACCATGGTATGGACTATTCTGAAGATGCCTCAGGCCCGGTTGGAGATTTAGGATCTGAAGATAATGTGCAGATCCCAATTGGTGACTTGGGATTGCCTCCTGAAGTGCCCATCCTCCTCTACATCAGATGTTGATCTCGATGACAAATCAGATGGGGGGAAAGTTACAACAAATGAAGATGAAGACATTGAGGTACCACACACAGTCTATGTACCTGGATCCGACTCAGAGGAGGAAGATAATGTTGGAAAGTGTGCTCAAACACTCTCTATTCCTTTCATATTGCTTGATATTCTTTGATAAACTTATTGTTTGTAACAAACTTTGTATATTTCTTGGTAGATACTTTGTCTCAGGTGTCCTACCTCATATTGCCATATAGTGGACACATATCATCACGCCTCAGCTCGCTTAGACACCTCAAAGGCTAAAACATCAATCTTACTACCTTATCACTACTATACAGCTTTGTAGACACATTCTTGGTTACTAACTAGTGTCTTTCATTACTTTACTATGATCATTTGGTCATCTTATATAAATATACCTTTTAACAGATAATGAGTTACCATACTCGGTCTTTGAACCTGGATCTGAACCCTAACCCGATACTGAGTTGAATTCTGTGCAAAATGATGCCCAGACACTCTTGTATCCTACTGGTATGCTATTTCATAGTGCTTTGTGAATGATGTCTGCTTATTCACAATATACAGGGCCATATACAGCAGATTCTTTTCCTCAGTTTCAGAAGGAGTGGTTGGATTAGTGTTGTGGTAAATGAATAGGTTCCTTTGGCTTGTAATTTTAGTTTTTTTAATGAGTAGAAAGACATTTATTGCATTTTGGTGCTTGCGTTCGGGTTCAGGTCCGATTGGTCGGCCAGTGATATTTGATGTTGTATCGGATCTGGTGCTGAAGTGGGCCGGGACACATTCTAGCAAATCATTAGATATGGGTACAGTGTAACCTGGCGAGCCCGCGTCAACATATGGCATGTCCGGTGGCATTCTAGCAAACTGTGCAAGACAGCTACACTGTACCCGTTCAGTTGACCGAGTTTGATGGAAGTCGGAATGGTGATCGGGTTGGACTCGGGTCCGGATGTATTACATTTCCTTTCTAAAAATTTAATTAACCCCTCATTTCTGTCTGGATCCACATGAATTGCATAATACATTAATTTCTCACAATGGCAGTTTCAATTCAACAGATTTCCTTCTCTTTAAAAAGGGAATGAAGTTTGGTAGAAGTTGGATTCAGATAGCGATCAGGTTTGACTCGGGTCCGGATGTATAACATTTCCTTTCTAAAAAATTAATTGACCCCTGATTTCTGTTTGGATGTGCATGATATCCATAATATGTAGATATCTCACAATGGCAGTTTAATTCAACAGATTACCTTTTCTTTAAAAAAAGGAATGAAGTTGGGTGGAAGTTGGATTCGGATAGCGATCGGGTCGGACTCGGGTCCAGATGTATAACATTTCCTTTCTAAAAAATCAATTGACCCCCTATTTCCGTTCGGATGTGCATCAATGTTTCGTATATATAGTCAATATTTGTACAATACTGGAGGGCATTTGTTACAAGAGTAATTGTCGCAGGTTAGCACTTTATAAATGTTAGATATGTGTTACTCACATGTCACAGTTATGTCACAGTATATATATATCCTAGGTATTCCCACCTTAAGTCCTTAGCTTCTTACTTCGGACTTCAGATTAGTAGAACACATCCTCATGTATATTACAGCTTCTTACTTCAGACTTCAGCTATTCAGTCTCTCAAACAAACAATAAATGTTGATTCAGTTTCGGGTCCGAGTGGTTGGACAGTGATATTTATTAAATTGTGGGAACCGGTGCTGAAATGGGTCGGGACCCATTCTAGCGAATCATTTGACACTGGCACAGTGTATCCTGGCAAGCCCGCGTCAAAATTGGGCATGTTCAGTGGCGTTCTAGTGAACCATGTCAGATGGCTACACTGTACCCGTTCGGTGGACCGTCCGGACAGTACAGTGTAGCTTACCTATGTCAGATGATGGCGTAGAGTTGGAATGGGAAAACAGTGAGTGCATACTTTTAAACATTAATTGTGAAGGCTGAGCTATTTTAGCGACTGGAATGGTGGCAGGGCCATCATCTGGGTGAAGGAGGAGGGTGCTGGAGTGGCTTACAGCGATGGAAACCGAAAGCTGCCGCTTTCAGGAGGAGACGGTTGAGCAGCTAATGGAAGTGGAGCAAGATGTGGACAGGGCAGCATCAGATGGCAAGTTTCATTTGCAACATCTCACCAAGGTTGAGGTCCAAGCACAAGCATCCTACCAACAAAGCACAGCAACTCAGGCTCAGGTCGAGGGCTTGAGGCAGCAGACCGACACGATCACCAAAACGATGCGGTCCTTTGACAAAAATGTGACGCATATGAATGAATTTCTGGAAGGATTGATAACCCGCCTTGAGAGAATGTGTTTTGACTGATTGATACCTGGGGTTCAATCCAGTTCAGTGCCATACCTGGAGCTCCAAGCACGGTTCAAGGAGATCAGCTCCACCAACCGGACCTACCATGGTTGACAGTGGAGCCAGTGGAATTCCCGATTCCTGCAGCGCCAATGCCGATCACAACCACCGCTCCCCTGCCCCACAATATCTCCAGCACTGAGTCATTTCTGTCAAAGGCAGTTTGGGGGGAGTTCACGCTGTCCCAGAGTTCTGAAGTGGGTGTTGCAAAAGCCGTTGAGACTTGGATGGAGAATATGGACTTGCCTGAGCCGGCCCATACCATCGAGGTTGACAGTGCGGGCTCAGGGCATCTTCCAGCTCAAGAAATGGCTGGGGTTGAGAGTCACATGATGGACAACATGTATGGTCCTGCCTTTGAGCAACAGGAGGAGCATAGACAAGGAGCTGCCCAGGAGACACCTGATGATCAGGGACTTTAGTCAGGATCCAGCGCATGCTGAGCGATATAGAAGAAGCCGTGGAAGAGGTGCTGTCACCGCCCCATCCTCCAACAATGCCCATCATTTCTCATCTGTCCATCACTTCTGGTACTCCCCCACCTGAGCTTGGGATTCCCCCTGAAATAACATCTGTTCTTCCAATCAACGCTCCATCCCGTTCTTCCCTCACTCCTCAAGATCAATTGTTATCAACTGTCCCCATGACCCAAGCAGATGAACTTCAAAGCCGACTTTCCATATTGAATCCTCCACCCATTTCCGTTCCACCAAAAACCCGCTCCTGTTCATCGTCAAGAGCTCCTTCCCCAGGCGGTCAAGGCCCAATGACTCGTTCGCAATCTTCCTCACTTTTGAAGGGGAATCGACCACCTCATTCAAAGTCATTGAGTGTGCAGCGTTAATGTTGGGTAATATTTAACTGAATTATATTTTATATACTTGAATGGAATCTGAAGGCATATGTTGGATGAAATTTTGAATCAGGTTATTGAGTTTTTGAAAAGTTGCAAATCCAAAAACGCCAGTCAGCTTGGTGTACGGGGACTGGCATTCTGACCCATGTTCCCAATGGAACAGTTTCTGACAGGTGGAATTGGGGAAATTTTGGATTTTCAAATGCTACACTAGTAATCTATGGTATATTTCTTGGGGGTTTTACAGATTCTGTCGGGTCTCACGTGGACTGGGGTTTTCGGCTGGAGTGGGTTAGCCGGCTCTTCTTGGTCTTGATTCTGTTTCCTTTTTCCTTCATTTCTTTTTTCTGGACTACGTTTCACTGGTGTGCCTTTGGGTGCAGCTATGGATATTTTCAAACTGGACTCCCCAGGTAAAGGCATGATGGCTCTATCTGCTCTAGATGGGCCCTCCACAGCTGCCAAAGAATCCTTGTCAACATTCATATTGGCCAGTTCAGATGGGTGGCCATTCTGATAATAGTTTGGATGTCCGGATGTCAATTGGACCCGAAAAGGATTGTCCAGTTGTACTATTGGTTTGAATATTGGGTTTGAATATAAGAAGGGAATCAGTCCAGATGGTAAGAGAAGCAGATCAATATTCCCCAGCTGGTGGCTGGAGGGATAGGGGGATGGTGAAAAAGAGACTTGTGGCCCAGTTAATATGTTTCCAATCTCGGCCTTCTGGGTTATGTGGGACTCGGGCAGAGAATGCCATAAGGATTCTGGATAATGACATAACCTGATAAGGGTCATGGCTGGTGGGGCAGCTATCATTGGAATTGGCAGTAAACGTGGATGGGAGACCAGAAGATAATTGTCAGGGAGTTCTGTTGCATTATAAGTATGTGGGCCTGAACTGAATGATTCCACTTTTCTAACATTGAAGATTTCTGGATTGTGATCTTTAGTTTGGAAGGCAAGTTTCAGGATGTTGGACAGGTGGCTTGCTCATGACATTGGTTCATCATTTCTCAAGGATCTTGGGTGATAGAGGAGAAATGCGTTGACCACCCATATCTTTTGCTGACTGATTTGCTATATCAGGTGATTTTGGCACTGATTTCACTGAGCTGGTCATATCGCTGTGAGCAGTTGATGTGGCCACTGGTAACCCTGATTTCTCAAAGTCCTTGAAGTCCAGTCCTTTGAGTATCTCCTGGTGGACTGGTAGACTTTTGAACCCCCCCAGAGCTGATCACATTCTGGGGTTGCAATGGATATTTGGATGGTTCAACCTGGTCATGATTTTCTAATATGCTCTTGAAATGAAACACATTGACACCCAAGTGCTCTTGTCTTTCTTGGAGGTGTTTTATAAGCTCCTTTACAGTCTTGCCCATACAACTAGGATTCTGGAGGACAAAGCCAGTAGGAATGCAATCCAAGTCCAAAATTTTTGAAGGCTCCTGTCCGATGGTTTGCCATGGAGTATGGGCACTTTTGTCTCCTGTAGTCATTCCTAGTTGACAATCAGAACATGACCTTCCATGGTTCCAGAAAATGAACTATAATGCTGCAGAAAGTATTCATGGACAAGCTTTCTGGCCAATTTGGACGTCTCTTCTTCTCAGACTCCCTTGACTGCCACTGGAAGTAGGGGCAATTCTCCAGGCCCTTGCATTAGAAGCACAGAATCTTCAATCCTGATCTCCTTTTCATCTGCTGGGCTTTCAGTCCTTGCTCTTTTAATCTATTCCACATATTCTATCATGTCCACCACAATCTGCTTATGAGCCGCCAGGTTCCAATCTCTGAAGGGCAAAAACTTTTTTGGACCTCATTCACTGTTGAGGTGACTAATGTAATCATTGCTTTTGAAACTGATCAGTAAAAGAGTCACCTTGAGCCAAAAGATTTGCCCAACAAACTATTCCATATACCCCATCGTCTGGATCAGGGTAAAAAGAGTAGGTGATACAAGAAACAAACATCTCTTGATGCAGCATCTGGTGTGCATCAATGATAGCTTTTCGATCTGTGCTTTCTGGCAGCCCTGTGTCAAAAAAGGGATGCTTAATTTTGAAATGTCTTTGATTTGATGAAATGAAAGTACTTTAACCAAACCTCTAGTGGGGGCCCACTACTCTGCCATTCCATCTGAATCTTCTCCATCTTCTCCCTTTTCTCCAAACTCAGTTCTGGAGTGTATTTGGTCACTGACTTTTGAAAACAGCTAGGATAACTTTTGTCTTCTTTTTCAATATCTGAGTGATCGGCCAACATGGATTTATGAATCTCATCCGTTTGCAACTTAGCTATAACTCTTTGAAGTGGTATCTTCCTTTCCAGCTTGAACACTGCCTTGTTCTTGAAAGGCTTATTAGGAGTAATAATATTTGAACATCAAAAAATTAAATTGGTCTTAGACTCACTTGAATCCTCTCCCACAATATTTTTGCCTCTTTGTCCCTCTCTATCACAGCTGGACCATATTTATTCAAGTTCAGAGCTTGCAATTTAGGTAGAACTTCAGCTGTAATAAAAGCATCTCTTGTTTTCTTGTAAGGTTTGAAGCACCATTCGGCCAACATCCCTTGAAGGATATCCTTTTCTTCTGGAAGCAGATAGCATTTTGGCCTGATATTTTTTGTTGGGGAGTTCTGAGTGTCTGACATGAGTGAAAAGAAATGGAAACAAAAAAAGAGGTGACATTGAAATGTCTTTTTCAGTTTCAACCTATCATAACTCAATCAATCATCAATATTCAATCTCCATATGCACCAATGAGCAACTGGCAAAAAGTGTTCTATTTTTAGCTCCAATCACCAGCTCTGAAAATGTATTTTGCATTTTTCTTGCTATTTATACCATCTAATCAGATACAGAGAGCCCCAACACAGGGCTACCAAATTGGAAATTTTTTCTTTTTTGAAAATACTGCCAACTGAGAGTGACTGACATATTTGGTAGCCTGCATGCTAGTTGGTGCCAGTTGGTAGTCCTGCTGTACAAACCACATCACAGTTCACTAGTCCACTAACAGCTTGTAGGCTGCCTAGATGCATCATGATCACCTTCTTACTGGCCTACATGAGGGTAGCCATTACAAGTGATATTACCCACCTTCATCACTCTCAAACATGATAAGGCCATGAGGCTTATCAAGCATCTCACAAGAAGCAGGGGCAGGACCGTGAAAGACTTGAAAGCCAGGAATAGTCTCCTGAAGAGAAAACATGTCCAACAAGTCAAGATCAGGGGAAATAAAGAAATGAGAAGCAAGCGTTGAGGAACTGACATTTGGAATATAATGTTGTTCCATTTCGCTGACTGAATGCATGGATGGAAGCTCATTCCAGAGCTTGACAAACCAGAGACAGACTCAATAGCCCATTTCTGATTCAGCGAAACCATCTGTCTCCATCTCGTGTTTTGCGAAGGAGGGGACAGGTGGTTGAGACAGCCCCCCTTACATTGAAATGCCAGATGGAAGAGGTGCTAGTGTCTCTGTCTTGCATTTCAAGTGATGGAGGGGGTGGGAGTGGTGAGAACACCTTCCCTCCCATCAAAACACAAGATGGAGAGGTGCTGGTAGTACAGGACCCCTCTGTCTCATATTTTGAGCAAGGGAGGGGGGAGCCAGCTTGGTCTGGTAGAGGCTGGAAAGTCATCAGACATGAAAAATGTGTTCCATTGGAACATATTGTTCATGTTCAAGGGGAGGAGTTAGGCAGGAAATCCTCAAATATGAAAAACATGCTCCTATGGGCGTGCTTCTTGTGTTCAAGATGATGGGAGGTGCTGGAGAGACCCAGACATGAACTGATGTCAGTAGAATACCCAAAAAAAATTCAAATAAGAGCATACATTTAATTTGTGTTGTCTCCATCATACTAGTTGCTGGTTATATTGCACGTGCCATCCCTTGTCCAACATCATGTCACTATCATCATATTGTAGAGTGGTGGTGGTGTGGCTGATGATTGGTGATGATGATGTGGTAAGGTGATGTTACTTTTACCTGCGTGAATTTGCATACTGAAGTGAAGTTGAACTTGGGATACAAGTGTTGATGTGGCTGGTCACGTGATCATTTTGTGAATTCTTGAACAAAACTCTCCCACAAAATGATCATGTGACCCATTTCCTGTTTGATTCTTTATTCTATCCAACATTAGAATTGTTACTAGAATACTAATTAAAAATATAACTATTAATTCAAATGTGTTCTCAAGTGTCTTTTGGTGTCTTTCAAAGTCTTTGATCAAATTTAATATCTTCTGTCATCTTCTGTCATCACCTGTCATCTCTTGATGTCTCTGAGGTATTTCACATTTGGGAATTTCTCACAGTGTCTCTAACGACAGGACACTTTTTCCTGATGTGCACCATCACACCTTGGTTGTGATAGTTCACCATTCACTGCAAGCTCCCAGGATGAGGTGAATTTCCTGGTTGAGAAGCAATATAGTAATGGTATTGAAAGATACCACCTGTCTTTGACAACCTGAAAAAAGGTTGTTCTGTTAATCGTTAAAGGCAATGTTGGAGGCAGTGTAAATATGCCTGGAAAGCTGGCTGCAGCACAAGTCTGTCTAAAAATAATCAGCCCAATGTTTGTATGAACATATGAGGTTGTCAAACATACTTATCAAACTATATCTAAGAGTGGAATCGCACAACAAAGCAATAGAAATTCAAGAAAAACCTGTGAGAAAGACCGAGATCAATTTCCTTCAATATTCAAATAAAGAAAACTAGTCACCATCCATCATGGATTATAATAAAAGTTTGTGTCTCTTTGTTCACCCTTGACAGCCATCATCTGAATTGTGTATAGGAATGCATTGCAGTTGATCCAGGGAGTCGAGCTCATATAGGTGTCTTCCATACCCAAATAAAAAAGCCTCCTTTCTCTTCTGTCTGCAACTGACTCATCTTTCAGATATGTTGAGGAAGTATATAAATCTACAAATTGGATTCACACAATTGTCTGGTGTGAGAAAAAAGAAGGATATGTCTTTGTTCTTCCTCAAGGTTCCTATGATCTACATCAGTAAGTTCTGATCTGGGCCTCATAGCTGGCCATAGTGATGGTTTCTAAAAATATAGTGTCCCCTTAAAATCCAAAGTGCTGTAGATGCTACAAATCACTTTGTAGCATCAAGTGCAAATTGTATTTATGTATAGTGTTTATAATTGTACAAGGCCAATGTATAGTGTTTTTTTTTTTGTATCACTCATAAAAATTATACTACCAGTAGGATCAGGCTTTGAAGGGTGTTCAGAAGATCATGTAGGCATGAGATATAAACTATGCACATTTATTTTTTTGACCTAATACAGTACATCAAGTAAAAAAAATACAGAATTCTCCTGTCACTGAAATTGAGGTCAACGAGGATGAAGGAGGGCCCATTCCTTCTTCTGATGTCAAAATTGAGCTAGACAAGAGTGAAGGAAGGGTCCTTCCACCTCCTGGTGCCAAAATTGAGGTGAGCAGAGGTGGAGGAGGCCCATCTATTCTTCTGGCATTGAAATCAAGGTGAATGAGAGTGGAGGAGGACCTGTTCCTCCTTCTGGTGCCAAAATTGAGCTGAACAAAAATGGAAGAGGGGTCCTTCTGCCTTCTGGTGCTGAAATAGAGGTGAGCAGAAGTTGAGGAAGCCTGTCCCTCCTTCTGGCATCAAAATCAAGCTGAGTGAGAGTGGAAGAGGGGTCCTTGCACTGCCAAAATTGAGATGAGCAGAGGTGAAAAAGGCCTATCTATCCTGCTGACATCAAAATTGAGGTGAATGAGGATGGAGGAGGGCCCATCCCTTCTCCTGCACAAGTTTACGATCCGTTGCTCTGTAATGGCGGGTTCGCTTCGGTTCTCAGCTTGCCGGGGGCTGTGCCCCCTGGACCCCTGCTTGCTCAGAAAGCTCCGCTTCGATTCGCATTCTTCAACAGTACCATACTAATTCAATTAATTTATTGCACATGTATAAGTTTTCAGAAATTTGAAATTTTTGTGAAAAAAATCAAGGCTGAGATTTTTCAAAAAAGTAGAGGAGATGAAACTGAGAAATTCATTAATAGTATATAAAATATAATTCTGCAGAATAAAAAACATTATACAACAAAAAATTCAAAAGCCCAAAAGAATTCATGTACTAATCAATAATAACCTCTGGGTAAACTATGTTTTTAGTTGTAGCTGCAGG
>Ga0307508_10007036_pt1 | contig 10490 bp, 13 predicted proteins | sample 9_EM_MG_FD_203089 | JGI IMG/M metagenome (GOLD analysis project Ga0307508, IMG submission 203089) | Populus trichocarpa ectomycorrhiza microbial communities from riparian zone in the Pacific Northwest, United States - 9_EM | ecosystem: Host-associated > Plants > Roots > Unclassified | place...
CGTGACCGCTCTATTACCTATGTGTGGTGCGCCATCGTAAGCCTTGTCTGTATCCTATTTGCCTTGCCACACTGCGTCTGTAAGACACGGCTGCGTCCGGATGGCAAATGCCCTGACACTCCGCATCCAGAAGGCAGATGCCGTGGCACGTGTCGTCCGGACGACATTTGCCTTGACACTCTGCGTCCGGAAGAAATTTGCCTTGACAGTCTCCGTCGGTAAGGAACGCGCTGCGTCCGGATGGAAAATGCCCTGACACTCCACGTCCAGAAGGCAGATACCATGGCATGTGTCGTCCGGACGACATTTGCCTTGACACTCTGCGTCCAGAAGCGAAATGCGCTGACACTCCTCATCCGGAAGGCAGATGCCGTGGCAAGCGCCATCCGGATGACAATTGCCTTGACACTCTGCGTCCGGAGGAAATTTGCCTTGACAGTCTCCGTCTGTAAGAAACACGCTGCGTCCGGATGGCAAATGCCCTGATACTCCGCGTCCAGAAGGCAGATGCCGTGGCATGCGTCGTCCAGACGACATTTGCCTTGACACTCTGCATCCGGAAGATATTTGCCTTGACAGTCTCCGTCTGTAAGAAACGCGCTGCGTCCAGATGGCTAATGCCCTGACACTCCGCTCCCAGAAGGCAGATGCCGTGGCATGCGTCGTCCGGACGACATTTGCCTTGACACTCTGCGTCAGGAAGAAATTTGCCTTGACAGTCTCCGTCTGTAAGAAACGTGCTGCGTACGGATGGCTTACGCCCTGACACTCCTCGTCCAGAAGCTAGATGCCGTGGCAAGCGTCGTCCGGACAACATTTGCCATGACACTCTGCGTCTGTAAGACACGCGCTGTGTCCGGATGGCCAATGCCGTAACACTCCTCGTCCGGAAGGTAGATGCCGTGGCAAGCGCCGTCCGGACGACAATTGCCTTGACACTCAGCGGCCGGAAGAAATTTGCCTTGACAATCTGCATCTGTAAGGAACGCGCTGGGTCCGGATGGCAAATGCCCTGACACTCCGCGTCCAGAAGGCAGATGCCGTGGCATGCGTCATCCGGACGACATTTGCCTTGACACTCTGTGTCCAGAAGCGAAATGCCCTGACACTCCTCGTCCGTAAGGCAGATGCCGTGGCATGCGTCGTCCGGACGACATTTGCCTTGACACTCTGCGTCCAGAAGCGAAATGCCCTGACACCCCTCGTCCGGAAGGCAGATGCCGTGGCATGCGTCGTCCGGACGACATTTGCCTTGACACTCTGCATCCAGACGCGAAATGCCCTGACACTCCTCGTCCGGAAGGCAGATGCTGTGGCATGCGTCGTCCGGACGACATTTGCCTTGACACTCTGCGTTCAGAAGCGAAATGCCCTGACACTCCTCGTCCGGAAGGCAGATGCCGTGGCAAGCGCCGTCCGGACGACAATTGCCTTGTCACTCTGCGTCCGGAAGAAATTTGCCTTGACAGTCTCCGTCTGTAAGAAACGCGCTGCGTCCGGATGGCTAACGCCCTGACACTCCTCGTCCAGATGCTAGATGCCGTGGCACGCGTCGTCCCGACGACATTTGCCTTGACACTCTGCGTCCGGAAGAAATTTGCCTTGACAGTCTCCGTCTGTAAGAAACGCGCTGCGTCCGGATGGCTAACGCCCTGACACTCCGCTTCCAGAAGCTAGATGCCGTGGCAAGCGTCGTCCGGACGACAATTGCCTTGACACTCTGCGTCCGGAAGAAATTTGCCTTGACACTCTCCGTCTGTAAGGAACGCGCTGCGTCCGGATGGCAAATGCCCTGACACTTCGCGTCCAGAAGGCAGATGCCGTGGCACGCGTCGTCCGGACGACCTTTGCCTTGACACTCTGCATCCGGAAGAAATTTACCTTGACACTCTGCGTCCAGAAGGCAGATACCATGGCATGCGTCGTCCGGACGACATTTGCCTTGACAATCTGCGTCCGGAAGAAATTTGCCTTGACAGTCTCTGTCTGTAAGAAACGCGCTGCGTCTGGATGGCAAATGCCCTGACACTCCTCGTCCAGAAGCTAGATGCCGTGGCACGCGTCGTCCGGACTACATTTGCCTTGACACTCTCCGTCTGTATGGAACGCGCTGCGTCTGGATGGCAAATACCCTGACACTTCGTGTCCAGAAGGCAGATGCCGTGGCACGCGTCGTCCAGACGACATTTGCCTTGACCCTCTGCGTCTGGAAGAAATTTGCCTTGACACTCTCCGTCTGTAAGAAACGCGCTGCGTCCGGATGGCAGATGCCCTGACACTTCGCGTCCGGATGTCAGATGCCCTGACACTTCGCGTCCGGAAGGCAGATGGCATGGTGTGTGTCGTTCGGAGCGACCTGTGCACTGACATGCGTCGTCCGGGCGCAGAATACCTTGCCAGTTTGCATCCTGAGTGTCCTGAGCGTCTGCTGCGCCCGGACGCTGCCCCTGCGTCCGGATGCAGAATTTTTTTCCTGATGTCCGGTCAAAGTCGGAGTGACGGTAATGTTGAACTAGTCAGGTTTTTCGATAGTCACGAAGGAGATGGGGTGCGCGCGGTCTTCGCCGGCGTTCAGTTATTATACAGGAATAACACCCCCCATGACAATCCTTCCAAGTTCGCCCACCATTAAGGGATTTACAGCGAATAATCTAAGGGGTTCGGTTCGGTATCGGTGGCGCCCGCCGGCTGCTGCTTGAGCACCGTATCGTACGCGGCTCCGCGGCAACGGCTTGCTCGACGGATCGCTCGGTGGACGGCGCGGTGTGCCCGGCGGCTCGCGCAGCCGCGCATGCTTCGAGACGGGCCCGGCGGCTTGCCAGACGGCTCACTTGGGTATCGCTTCGGCGGATGGTTCGAGGTGTGCCCGGCGTCTTGCCCGACTGCTCGCTCGTGGCGCTTCGGCGGAGGATTCGATTCGAGACAGGCCCGGCCTCTTGCCCAACGGCTCGCCCGCGGTGCTTCGGCGAATGGTTTGAGGCGGGCCCGGCGTCTTGCACGACGGCTCGCTCGCGGCGCTTCGGTGGATGGTTCGGTCAAGACCGGCCCGGGTGTCTTGCCCGGCGGCTCGCTCGCATTGGTCCGGTTCGGCGGATCATTTGACGCATTCGGTGCCTGCCAAACGGCTCGCGCCATAACTGCCTCACAGGTAACATAAGGTATGGAATATGCTCGCACACGTACCAGCGAAGGTGGGCGTGGGCCCAAGCCCAGAGCTACTCGTCCTGGTTGGTACTGACCATAAGCCGACTGATGTCCGCACTGCGTATATCCCTCAATGAGGTGATTACCGGCCCATCAGAAGTAGAGGGTTTATCTGGCTCGACGGCCAGGCCCTTCTATCTTTCTGCATAGTTGCATTTCCAGCCCGACCGGAGAAAAATCCCTTAGGACCGCCACGGCCCCAAGGTTCTAACTCCGGACGAATCTCCCACCTAGACTCTCGAGCTGCTCACGTATCCTTCCGTCTCCTTCCCGATCATCTGTCGTCCTGCTTGTGGCTTGCTCGTATCGCTTTGACGTATCTGAGCTTTGGCGGGTCGCTCGAGGTGGATACAGAATATTCGCCACGTGACTCCTCTTGGTCGAGAGTTGCCTCGGGTGTAAGAGCTCACCAGTCATGTCACGGATAGTCGTAGCCCCTGATCCCCACGGGATCAGTCCACACATCCTCATTGATCCTGGTCGGTCTAAGAATAAGCCGACTGAACCCCATACCTCGTATTTCCCTTAATGAGGGATTACCGCCCTATCAAAGTCTGGCAGGTTTATCTGGCCTCAAGGGTCCAGGCCTCCTCGCTCTGCATAGTTGCGTTTGCAGCCCGATCGGAGATAAATCCCTTACGACTGGTACGTCTGAAAGGCTCTAACTCCAGGCTTATCTCCCGCCTAGACTCTCTGAGACTGACTAGCTCTTTCTCTTTCCGATGGGTACGTAACCCTCGTGACTGTCTGTCCGCTTGCATGCGTATCATCGATTCGAGGCGCAGGCCCGGCGGCGTGCCGGGGACTTGCAAGTATCACTGCGGCGGTTCGTTCGACGCAAGCCCGGCGGTGGCCTGACGGCTTGCGCACCTCACCGGTGCAGCTTGGGTGTTGGATCGTTTGCGGCTGCGTGGCGATGACTCACTCGACGGATCGCTCGTGGTTCCGTGGCGACGGCGCGCTCGATAGATCACTCGGTTCCGTGGCGACGACTCGCTCAACGGATCGCTCGTTGGGGCAAGGTCGATGACTCGATGTCTTGAGGACCGGTAGGTGATCCGTTGATGATTGATTGATGATTCTTATTGATCATGTTTTTCCTCCTTCGCCCGCAGCGAGGAGTCGTATAAGTATTCAGCTCGGCGAGGTCATGTGCTGCGGGGAAATTACCCCACGCCGCGACGTGAAAACTCTTCGCCTTGGTACTAGATTTCATCAGCGTAAAGAGGATAACTCTCGATTGGGTCAGACAGTAGTGCTTTTCCCGTATCTTCCCGAGAGTGGCCAGAGCAGGTGCCTCTCCTTAAGTCCTCTCGTCGTGATTGGGTGATGCGATTGGGTTGCGTGCGGGGTTGATTTCGTTACTCGACCGGAGCCGGCAGCAACGAGCCCTCAACCGTACCAGCTAATCCTTCTCGGCCGCAACGGGCACCAAGGTATAGCTCCACCCCATATCGCTCCCAACAGACTCTCGAACTGTTCCTGAGGTGCGGTCCAGTAGCGGCGTTTGCACTTTCCCGAATCACGAGCCGGTACTTGGTCCGGGGGCTGCCCAGCGCTAGAGGATCGGCTTGCGGACAAGCCTCCGCTCCAGTATTCGTTCAACTCGACGTCCTCTCCCTGGTACGGCGTGTGCCCTACCTCATAATCGTTGTAAGCATCTCAGATAAGGGGGGATACGCTCCCGCTGTCGAGCACTGGCAGAGCCCAGAGTTCATCGCCATAATCGGGTGTTAGTGACAAGGATGCGAGTGGTAGCATGATCGCTCGTGTCTTCCGACCACGGGGTGCAGGTGTATCGCCTCGAGCCTCCAAGCCGTCTGCAACGATACAGCGATTCCCGACTCGTGGTGTTGTTTCTCTGGGCCGTGCCTCTGGAAACAACCCCGCTCCTATTCCGCGATCTAATCTCACAACTCTTTGCGTTCCCGTTTTCTTCCGATTGCTTGTCCTTCTTGTAATGACCACCAAGGTTGTCTTCCTCCGCGGCAGCACTTGCGCTTTCCCGGTCTGCACCGGTACTTGGCCCAGGGACCTACTGGTGCTGCAGAGTCGGTTGACCCGAGCCGAGCCCCGACAGTGTCGGTTGCCCAGTCTTGGGATGCCGTCCTAAGACCGTGTGACGAGTTTCCGATACCTTCCTGCCTGGTCCGTATCCGAATTCCGACCCTGTAGTATTTAGGGTGTAACACCTTGAGCGATGTTGGCTTCGGCTAGGAAGGCGAGGGCGTTGTTGACGCGGGTGAGCTGAGTAGCTTGCCATATTTGCCGCTGGTTGCTTTCGTCGGTGCGTTCCAGAATGGCCTGCCAGACGTTTTGTGCCAGCGTTTGGTATGCGTTTGCCGTGTTCGCCAGCTCGGCCCACACCCAGTTCTCTGCGATTTCCTCATTAGCGTTTACTCGGTCATATACATACTGGGTTCCTTCAGCCAAGATTTGATAGGCTTCCTCAATTCGTACCATCCGTTGATCGGTTCTATCGATAGTGTTGCCGCATAGCTCTGTGAGCTACCTTAGGTCCTTTTCAGCCTGCTTCTGTTGGCCCGCCATGGTTCGGACCCAGACCGCAGGGTTGGCTAGTTCCAGGGCCTGGTCAGGTGGGGTCGTTCCGTCAGTGATCTGCAGCAGGTCCCTTGGGGCCTCGAGCCTGAGCATGTTGAAGTCGGAGGACGTCATTTTTCAATACTGATCGAGGAAGTCTCCGCTGTAGATGGTTGAGTCGTAGTCGAAGTGGTAGTCGAACAGGTCCAAGAGTTCGTCCTCGTCAAAATTGGCAGGTTGGGATAGTAGCGCACAGTGCCACCACTGCTGGGTATACCAATGGTACGGGGCACACTCGATTGTCTTGTGAATTGGCTTGGGTCCGTCGAAAAATTCTTCCCACTGCTCGTATTTTGAGATTTCGTCGTCGATTGACTGGAAGGTGTAGTCGAAGGAGTATTGAGACTTAGGTTCCGAGAAGGTAGATAGTTCGAGTAGGTAAAGGTGGTCTTCAAAGTAGGTGTCGTCGAAGCAAGTCATGAAAGTAGGGTGATTTAAGATCAAGATTATAGTGTGACACTGGGGTTGTATCATAACCGGAGTGCAGGTAGAATCAAAGGTAATCAGGCTACTTTCGACAATTCACAGCGGAATAATCTTAGATCTTGTTTGTGGGGTTTTTCTCTGCTGGGCAGGCGTTTGGTCCTCCTCTCTTCCTTTCCACCGAGCGGGATCTTGCCTAGCTATATAGTCTTCCTACGGCGTCACGTGGTTCCTCTAGAGAACCCGTACTTCCTACTCTTCTCTCAGGAGATTCGTCCGCCAGTCAAGGCCCCGGAACCCCACGGGCTCGGTCCTCACAACTTCATTGGTCCTGGTCGGTCTAACGATATGCCGACTGATCCCCGCACCGTGTAATCCCATCAAGCCCTGCGGGTGAGTGTTTTACCAGCCTATCAGAGAAAGAGAAGATATTGGTTCTATGACCTCACCCCTCGTATCCCGTATCTAGTTGCATTTGCAGTTTTGTCCGGAGGTTAGCCCCTTAGGTCCGTTACGACTGTAAGGTCTAATTCTGGGGTTATCTCCCACCTAGACTCTCTGAAGCCGACTGGGCTCAACTTCCCTCCTGCAAGCGGTAAAGTCTCGCGTGTCCTGACTACGTAGCTATCTATTTTCCCTGGTGTTCTGGACTGAGGTGTAACACTACACCAACATTGCCGATTACAGAAATGGCATTTGACCGATGTCAATGTCAATGCCGAACAGTACGTCTCGACCGAAATCGATGACGACAGTCAGGCTGATGATGACAAGCCGAAGCTGCATTACCTGCAAAGGTTTGGATGCCTTGTCTACAGATGGATTCCAAAGGAACAAAGGATCGACACCAAAATGGGAGCTCGTTCCAAGCCATACATAATGCTTGGCTATGTTCACAATACCATAAAGATTTGGAGAATATGGGATCCAGAGCAATGGAAAGTGGTCACATGCTCAGATGTCAAATTTGACGAGAATCAAACAGCACATATATCATGCATTGATAATGAGAATGATGCACTCGGACTTCCAGAACAGGAGCTGATATATACCGAAGAGCAAATTGCTGAAACCAGAAACACCAGTCAAGTCATGCATACACCCGGAAATACTGGTCAAGTCGCGTATACACCTGGACAATCCGGTCAAGTCCCGCCCAGGAACACTGGTCAAGTCGCGCATACACCCGGACAATCCGGGCAAGTCACGCATACACCCAGACAATCCCGGTCAAGTCGTATCTGGAAAAACCGATTAAGATGCGCTGCGGGGTTGCGAGAAACATGTCCATTCTAAAGAGGGAAGCACTGGACACTTATACAAGTGTCCGTGTGCTAGCGCTAGTGTGTGACTATCTATCTACCGAAGCCCTTAGGGCAGCCATCTGCTAAGTCCCACAAACTCTAGAAGCCATGCTAGCGGCCATGCTAGCCTCTCTAGGCGTGGCGTCCACGACGCCCAGAATCCTCCTCCTACAACCACTTCCCTCTCAATAAAACAAGCGCCGCCCCTAAACAAAAAAAAACAAAAAACAAAAAAAAACAACAACAACAAAAACAAAAAAAACAACGACAAACCCAGCTTATAACAATAACCCCGAACGTAACAAAGTGCACTCCAACGCAACCGAAAACAGCAAAATATACCCGGCCCACCACATATCGCCTACACCTCCTGTCACTCCCGTTCCATCCACCGGTAGACTCATAGGCCATTCGCAGCGTGGTATTCACCCAGCAGCTCATTGCTGCTACCTCTCAGGTTCGCCAGCGGTTCTCACGTAGGGTCAGCGTAGTCAACTCATTTGACCAGATATTCGAGATCTCAAACCATGGTGCCTCTGTGCTTGCAGATCGACTCAACCTCTTACTCAACAGTAGCGGTGGAGCGTAGCGGTGGTGGGGGTGGGTGTTCACGGGTTTTGTCGACCTTCAACAGTTTGAGACGTGCGACATTGAAGACCAGGTGTAAGCGCCAGTGTGCTGGGATGTCAAGAACAAACGCATTCTCACCGGCAGACTTCAGGATTGTAAACGGACCGGCGTACCGATGTTAAAACTTTCGCGAGTTGACATTGTTGTTGGGAGTGGAATTGACATTGGTGTAGCCGACTGGCAGCAAAAGGGTGTCCAGGAATACCGAATCGCCTACTCGAAACGGGTGCGGCTGGCGATGCTCGTTCGCTTCCGACACCATAGTCAGCTGGGTTTCTTCCATTCGCTCTCGAAGCATTCGTAGGATCTTGACAACGCGTTCTGCGTATTCCGTTCCCGGTCTTGATATCGGTGTCCATGGTCCTGGTGCCAACAGATCTAGTGGAAGTTTCCGAATGAATCCAATATCTGCTTCAAACGGCGACCTGCCTATAGCCTTATGCTTTGCTGTATTGTAGGTAAACTCCGCCAGCGGCAACAAACGGCTCCACTGCTCGGGGGATTTGAGTTGCACTATATATGCCTTCAAAAATGTTTCCAGAGTGGCATTCGCCTTTTCCGCCTGGCCATCCGATTGCGGATGGTATACCATAGAGATCCGAAGCCTGATTCCGAGTTGTGAACACAACGATTGCCAGAAGCTGGAGGTAAACCGGATCTCCTGGTCGGAGACAATCCATACAGGGAGCCCCTAAGACCGTACATAACCGTTGATGAACGCTGTCGCAAACTTCTCTGCGGTGAGATCAGCTTCTTTAACAGGAATCCACCATGCTCGCTTCGTTAGGGGATCGATAATTATCACTACTGCATTGTGGCCGGCTTCCGATGTTGGCAACTTGGTGACAAAATCGATATTTACTCGTTCGGCCCATTCGAGTGGAATCGGTAGTGGCTGTAGAAATCCATACGGCCTGGCATTCTTGTGTTTGATTCGGTGGCTTACGTCACATCCGGCAATCTATTCTGCGATTGAATCTGTCAACTTTGGCCAGTAGTACCGTGAACTGACCGCTGCTGCTGTTTTTACGATACCGCTATGTCCGCTGCCCCGAATAGCATCCTGTGCTTCGCGAACCACGTCTGCTCTCATGGACTTTGGAATACACAGCTTTCTGCCTGATGGCTTATGGAACAGAAGGCCTTCTTTGAGTGTGTACAACTTTGCTCGTTCCTGAATACGACGAGTCTGTTTCGACCTTGCCTTTTTGTTCACCTTTTCGTCGGTATTGCTCAGATATTGTAGAACGGGGCCAAAAATCACGTCTTCTGCGTAGCCATTTCGCACATCGTTTAGCCACTCGGTTGAGGCTGATACATGCATCTCAACGATGTTGAGGTGCTACGGATCGGCTTTTGGCTGCTCGACTTCTGACTGCCCTCCCTGAGTGTAGGCAATCCGGCTGAGTGCGTCTGCCACCACGTTCACCGCTCCAGGAAAGTACTTTACCTCGTAATCGTGCTGTTGGAGCCTGTCAAGGTGACGCCACTGACGGCTTGTCAGTTTATGCTGTGCCAGAATATGTTGCAACGACACATGATCCGTATAAATGGTGGTGCATTTTCGACTGTGGACGTAGCAGGCCCAATGTTCCAAGTTTGCGCTGATCGCAAGAAGTTCACGGTCATATGCTGGATATCTCGACTCAACTGCGTGAAGCTTCCTTGAGAAATATCCCAGTGGCCGCTCTACCAATCTTCCTTAAAACAGCTGTTTTTGAGCCAAAACATCTCCAATAGCCGTGTCCGAGGCATCGGTTCGTAGGGTGAAATCGCCTTCCAGATCCAGCGTTGCCAGGACCGGTGCAGATATCAGTGCCTGCTTGAGGTCTCCGAACTGCTCCCCGTGTCGACTGGTCCACATGTAGTCATTTCTGGGCTTTGCGGCGAGGTCATATAGCAGATGGGCCCGGTGAGCGAATTTCGGAACGAATTTCCTATAGTAACCTGCTAAACCGAGGAAACTGCGAAGTTCCGTAGGCGTCCTGGGTGTTGGCCAATCCTGTACTGCTCTGACCTTCTTCTCCTCAGTGTGAATACCGTGTTTATTCACTCTGAAACCGACGTACGACGTTTCCAGAGTACCAAACACGCAATTGGCCTGACTCAGACACAAATGTGCATTCCGTAATGCTTGCAGCACACCTTCCACATGTGCCTTATGTTCTGCTAGCATTCCTGAAAAGATGAGCACATCGTCGAGGTAACGTACTGTAGGGGTTACCCGGCTACTACCCATTAGTCGGACACTATTAGAAATGAGAAAAAACGACGATACTCAACAACCATAGATCGGAGAGACACAAAATTTTGCAGACCGCATGTTTG
>Ga0307508_10007038_pt1 | contig 10488 bp, 9 predicted proteins | sample 9_EM_MG_FD_203089 | JGI IMG/M metagenome (GOLD analysis project Ga0307508, IMG submission 203089) | Populus trichocarpa ectomycorrhiza microbial communities from riparian zone in the Pacific Northwest, United States - 9_EM | ecosystem: Host-associated > Plants > Roots > Unclassified | place...
ATGGAAAAATATTATTTGTTTTGGGATGAAAGACAAATTGGCGCCAAGGTGGTCCTTATGACATATCAGAAAGAATTGGGCCTGTTGCTTACTAATTAATACTTCCTCCTTAATTGTCAAGGATACATGATGTATTCCATGTATCAGTATTGTGTAAGGAAGAAATTGATACATCATGCATTATACCATCAATGCCAATTGAGATTCGAGAAGATTTAACGGTAGAAATGAAGCCGATAAAAATTCTTGATCAAAGCTTCAAGGAGTTAAGGAACAAAATTTTTGTTAGAAAGGGAGAATGTAAACCCTGAGTTATTTATGGTAATAAAATATATTGTATGCAAAATAAAAAATAAATTGTAAATCAAGGGTATGATAATATTTTAGGAGTCAGGAAAGAATAACTTTAAATTAAAAGGATGGGCATTGTGGTCATTGGAAAACAAAATTAGCCCTTTTATTCCAGCAAAGGCAGCTGACCATAGAGGAAAAAAAGAGAGGAAGAAGATAAGCTTAAGAGAGAAAAAATGCAAAGAATAAGTTAAAAAGGGTAAGGATGAGTGATTTTAGCTAAGATTCTCTAACAAACAACGAAATAAAAGAGAGAATAAGAGAGTTTAGAAATCAAAGTGGGGTTTTAGTGAGAGTTTAGAGAGAGGAAGAAGGTGAATAGTGACCAGGGCATCACAGTGACCCTTGAATCATGTCCATTACACTTAGGTAAGTTGTTTTTAAGTAATAATTTCATAGTTAATTATGTTTTTGACAGGACACTTAGAAATTCCTAATTTGTAAGGAAGGTAAGGTTTATACTAATGCTGGCATTGTGAAAATTAATTTAGATTCTTGTGTTTATTAATGATGATGTTAAGTTGAGTGTGTTATTGAAAAAAAAAATGTGTGGGAGAAGGAGGAAATGGCTAAAGTGGCTGACTATAAAGGAATTTAATTTAGGAAATAGAAAGTGTGGTTCTTATGGAAGATGATGGAAGGATAGAGTAATGGAAAGTGTAGAAGATTGTGTTTTATGTGTGTAAATTATTAGAATAAGTGTGAGTGTTATAACACATAAGATGAAGAAAGTAAGACGGTGAAATTTTAATAAAGTATGCTATGAAAAAAGGTTAAACTTAAGGTGTTTATATTGTGTAATTGGTGGAGAAGAATAATTATTTGTATTTAGGAACAAGAATGAATTATGCTAAAGTTGTTGATTATTAATAAGTAAAGCTTTGGAATAACAAAAGGAGATGTTGTGATATGAGGAAAGCTAAATAGAATAAGAGATTGAATGATAAAAAGGTTGGGTTTACAAATGGAAATCACATGAAATATGTTGAGAAAAAAAATACTATGAGTTAGACATTATTGGAATGTTTATATGAAGAGATGAAATAATTATAAGATTAAGCTTAAATCATATATTTTGATCAAGGGAAGCATTATTGGTTTAACTAATACAAATGTCTTTCATTTAGTGTTAGGAGGAACATATGAAGTCGGGGATTTTAACAGAAGGAGCTCGTGCACCAAGAGTGGCAAGTAGTTGTTTTATTTAAATAATTAAATTGCCCGAAAAAAGAAAATTGAAATATGGGTACAAAACCATGTAATGTAAGAAAATGATTGGTGTATAGTGAATATAAAGGAAATTATTGTGTTGTGAATGTGATTAATAAAGGAAATTTCTTGCGTCATAGGATGAATTAACTTGATCTCCTATGAAGTCAGAGATTAAAGACAAGAAAAAATATAACTTAGTTTTCCGTGTATTCAAGAAAATTAGGGTTAGATAATTAACTTAATCTCCCATAAAGTCGGAGATTAAGGGCATGGAAAAAGATATCTTAGTTGTTTGTGTATTCGGGAAACCAAGAGTTAAATAATTAACTTGATCTCTCGTGAAGTCAGAAATTAGAGGTGTCACACGTGTGCGGCTTCATGATAATCTTCCACTTTATTGGTTTTAAGTAATCGGGAAAATAGAAGAGACAAGGATTCCTTGTCTTTTATTAGTGGAAATAGAAAATGGGAGTCGCCACCTAATTTTTAGTTACTAGGAACCCTAACTGGTCTCAAAGATCGGGCACGGGGATAGATTGTGTAAAGGGAAGGTATTAACACCCCAAATACGCCTTATCTAAGATAAGTTGTATTGTTTGATTGTTTGATATGAACTAAAGTGTTGTTATATTTCTAATTGTTGGTCAATCTAAGGTCTAAGAAGAGTTCTCCTTAGTAAGGAGATCCTCATCTTTTTAGATAAAACCTAACCGTGTTAGTGTCAATACAAAGAAACTAATTTTTATTTAATATTAGGAATACATTTTACGTGTAAGTTCGTAATCCTGGATATTAAAAGAAAATAAAATATTTTTTTTGGAATTTTTGAAATATTAGCCTAGTGCTCGTAACTTTAATAAATTGGTTATTAAAGCCAAAAAATGCATGCTAAGAAATATTTTTTGGAATTTTGTTGTATGAAAATACGATGTGATTTTGTGTTTTATATTTGAGAGACTTGACTGTATGTATGAAAACAAAATTTTTTTTTATATATATTTTTTTGCTACATTTCAGAGAAAACTGGACACTTTAATACCAGATTTTATATTTTTATAGTACAAAAATACCAACCAATATTAACCAGAATGGTAGAAAAATACGCCAGAAAATCACAAATTTTTTGGAAGGATTTTGAAAATTTCATGAAATTTCCTTTGTTGATTTTTTTAATATATATATATATTATAATAATGGATTGGGTTAGGGTCCAGCCCAATTATATGGGTTGAGCCCAACCTGATGAGGCTAAGCCTAGCCCAAAAAGGAGATGGGCGATGACCGACCCTAAAAAAAAAAGACACCGGGCTACAATGAGCCTATAAGGAAACTGGGTCGGGACCGACCCAAAACAAAACTGGGCCAGGACCGGCCTAAAAAACAAAAACAAACTCCTTTCTATAAGGTTGGACTCAGCCCAGCCGCGTGGACTGGGCAGATGGTCCAGCCTGAAACAACCATGGACTGGTTCCTGTGTTAAGCACAATAACCGGTTAATTATAATAAACCGGTTACTGTGTTCATGCAAAGTAACCGGTTAATTAAATTCCGGAAACGTGAACAATGCACGTTCTACTTGCAATTAAACAAACAGGAAGATGAAAAAGAGAAGGAGAGTGTTACCTGGAACAAAAAGGGCTCTGGTAGCTGAGCTGGTGGTGGCTTGTGGTGGCGACCGGGAAGAGTATCTGTGGTGGTGTCGTGGCTCACGGACAGCAGCTCCAGGCAACGATGATGATGCTACTGTTAGTAACAGAGAGAGAGAGAGTGGCTATGTTTCTTCTTTCTGCCTCTGTTTTTCGTTTCCTTTTCTTTTCCTTCTTTGGTCCCCGATGTGCTATCCTTTCTCTTCTGTTTCCCCTTCCCTTTACATTTTTCCTTTCTGCCCCTATTTTCCCTTGTTTCCCTCTGTTTCTTTCCCCTTTTTTGTTTTCTCGTTTCTCTCCCCTTTTGTTCTCTCTTTTTATTTCTCATTTTATTTCTCTTTTTCTTTGTTCTCCTTTTTTCTCTCTTTGTTTTCTCGTATTTATAAGCAGGAGGAGAGGGGCCACCTTGTCTTGTCCCGTCATAGCGCAGGGTAGGATGGCATGGGGCATTCTTTCTAAGGCATGACTCCCCTCTCTTTTCTTCAGCGTGATTACAGGACGTGTGAAGAGGGGTACGAGTTGTTAGTGTTTGGTCAAGTTGAGGGAAGAGAGAGAAAGAGAGAGCACGGGAAAAAAAATATTCAAAAACCTTCTTCTTCCCCTACTGTACATCCAGGGGAAGAAGAAGAACAATGTTGCTCAAAACAACATCGTTTCGGGCTTCTCCTCCTTTTTTTTAAGTGAACAGTGTATGAAACGACGTCGTTTTGACCAAAACGCGCCATTTCAATTAAAAAAATGGAAATTTTGAATTTTAAAATTAGTCCTCAATTTTTGATTTGTTCAATCCGTCCTTAATTGCAATTTTGATTTTAAAATCAATTCAATTGCATCCCTGCCAAATTCCAACGTGGGCCTTGATGCAATTTGATATGGTCTTTGATCTCGGATTTATGCAATTTAACCCTCAATTGATCAACAAACTTTAAATTTTTTTAATTTAACCCCTGATTCAATCAATTTCAGCCCCTCTATTTGCACGCATTTTCCAATTTAGTCCTTGGTTTTGGATTTCTTCAATCAAGTCCCTAATTGATCATCAAACTTTAATATTTATGCAATTAAGCCCTTGATTTGACCAAATCAACTCTTAAAATTATAATTTGACCCCTAAACTTTAATTTCTTCCAATTAAAGCTTAAATTGACTTAAAAATCATTTTTTCTTGCAATCAAAACCTCCATAAATTCAATTAAACCTTCAATAAAATTTAATTGAGTCCATAAACATCTGATTTTGGATTTTTCTTCCTCAAATTGAATTTTCTTCGTCAATAGGGCTTTTATCAGTCGAAAATATACGTCAAATTTAAATCTTTGTATTTTTGAACCTCCTCAACCAATTTTTGGCAATTTTCTTGGCTCTCTAGCATCCTCTTCTCACTACTACACATATTTTTTATTTTTTTTGTATTTTTTTCCTTTTTGTATGGGGACCTAAAAATAAGTAACAACAAATGCCCCCTCTTTACAATACTTACGGAGCAAAGACTTTGCGTAGTAAGTTTTGTAAAGCTATAAAAAAACTAAACTCCTGAAATAGATTTTCTCAAAGCTTGGTTGATCTGAAGCTCTGCCTTCACAACAATCCCCTTCAACCGAACACTAACGATCAAAACTATGTATAAGTCGGTCATTCTTCGATCCCAATTTGGCGATCCTCTAAATTTTGTCTTTGGTTGGGTTAACCTGAAATCCCATCTGACGATTCCTTTTAACCAGAACCTAAAAATATTCTTCCTGATGGCAGGGTTTGAACCCCCTTTTTTATTTGAGAATTTCCTGATGGTAGGGTTCTTCTCACTTTTCTTCTAATATTAAGATAATGTTGGTGACTCAGTCAACCTGAGATCCCATTTGGCGATCTCCTTTAACTAGGACCGAAGTCTCTGTGTAGCTCGGTCAACCTGGAATCCTATCTGGCGACACCCTTTAACCAAAGCTAAAATCTGTGTGTGGTTGGATTAACCTGAAACCCCATCTGGCGATCTTCTTTAACCAGAACCAAAATTTTGTGTGCAGCTTGGTCAACCTGAAATCCCATCTGGCGACTCCCTTTAACCAAAGTTAAAATCCATGTGTGGTTGGTTTACCTAAGACCTCATTTAGCGATCTCCTTTAACTAGAACTAAAATTTTGTGTGTAGTTTGATCTACCTGAAATCCCATCTGGTGACTCCCTTTAACCAAAGCTAAAATCCGTGTATGGTTGGGTTAACCTTAGACCCCATTTGGTGATCTCCTTTAACTAGAACCAAAATTTTATGTGCAGCTTGATCTACCTAAAATCACATTTGGCGACTCCTTTTAACTAAAGCTAAAATTCGTGTGTGGTTGGGTTAACCTAAGATCCCATCCGACGATCTCTTTTAACCAGAACCAAAATTTTGTGTGTAGCTTGGTGAACCTGAAATCCCATATTGCAACTTCCTTTAACCAAAACTAAAATCTGTGGGTTTTAACAATCTTTTGACTCGTCTGAGTCGGTTTACAAGAATTCTCCTATAACAAACAAAAAACTCTTGTGCAATGTTTGATGTTGAGTGCATGCTTTCTTACCTGGCTTGGAAACATAGGTTCCATTCCTTCAATTTTGCAAAACTCTCTCCTAACATGAGCTTATTCACGTGTTTGAAATTGTATGCTGGATCTGTTTCACGTGTTGTCTGTTTTACCCATCATATCTTAAGGAAAAAAAAGTCCCCACCTTTTTTGCAAGTGGCCCATTTCTCAAAAATATATGTTTTGACATTGCTTTTCATTATGCTCTTGTCAGTGCTTTAATTTTTCTTTTTCAAATTAAGGGCTTTTTGGTTCTGTTTCAGCATAAAAAAATTTCAACAAGAAAAATCTTTAAAAGACTTGGTTTTGTTCATAACAACTGAAACTTTGGCATCAAAAACTCTTTTAAGCAATCCCCCTTGAGATTTTTATTGATTTCTAGAAATATGGTTTGTCTTTAGGTTAGGCTTTTACTAGAGGTGACCTTCTGTATAATTTTTTCAAAAATTTCCAGTATCTACTTGAAAGGGCTGTGTTGAAAAAAGGATTGTCTCATATTAGCATTTTTCTTGTTTGGATAAAAGCAGGTTAGCACTCATTTATCAAGTCGTGTGAATCGTAAGAGCAACATCTATCAACCCAGGTTGTGTGCGCTTGATTAAAAAGGACTTCTAAAGGCATGTAATGTAAGCTACGACTGTGGGCTATGAAAGAAAAGGATGCTTTTAAGGCTCAAAAGTGTTTGAGGGTTTAAAGACTCAGGATCACTTTTCTTCTATCTCTTATTCTCGTGAAGTTGTCTCGGAGACTGTGTTTGGAGAAACTTGCTTAGGAATCTCTATCTCAGTTTTAAAGCCTCATTAAATCATCATCTCTTTTTTTCTTTCCACTTTCATGATGATGCCCCTAAGTGTTTGGTTTTGACTTTCAAAGATCCAAGTGTTTTTCTTGGTATTTTTCCCAAACTTCTTCTCCTCTTCCTTTTTAGCCTTTTCTCAATCATTGGACTTCTATTCGTAGCCTTCTTTTTACAATTGATTGTACTATTCTCTTCATTTTTTCTAATAAAAGATCTCTTTTTTCCCCTAGTATGGGTTGTGATCGTGATCAGGGTTTTTATAAAAAAGAAACTTATTCCGGCTCAAAAGGGGACCCCTAAGGATATAATCTTTAGAAAGTGAAGGGATAACAAATATGACATTTTCTCATTTCAAAACGCACATTGTTAGGATTGATACACTTTGTTCTTATTTTGAAAGAAAATTGCGAGTGATTACCCAGCCAATCATTTATACAATTCAAAATGCTACCAGAGACAATGTTTTATCTTAGGGTTACCTTTGGTTTGTTAGGTTTGGTCACCTCTTTACCAGGAATTGCTTAAATATCATCTTTGAGCATTTTATGATACATTATTTAAGTGTTGTGAGATCAATGCAATGAAGAAAAAAAGGGTTCTTTGCATGAAGAAATCATGGCCAAACTTCACTTTATTGATTTTGGGAGAAAACTGAACACATCATACATATATCTTTTTATAGAATCAGAATTCACAGGTCTAGCTAGATCTTCCCCATCTATTCTAGACAACTTCAAAGCTCCTCCTGAGAAAGTCTTATTTACTACACAAGGACCCTTGTAATTCGGTGCCTATTTATTCTGATCTTCTCTTGGTAAGAACAATATTTTCTTCAACACTAGATCTTTTTCTTGGAACAAACAAGGTCTAACCTTCTTGTCATATGCCTTAGCCATTCTTTTCTAGTAGAGTTGATGATAACAAATTGCAACTACCCTCTTTTCACTAATAAGATTTAGTTGTTCATATCTCACTTTGGCCCACTCAACCTCTTCTAGTTTGGAATCTATCAACACCCTTAACAAGGGGATTTCTACTTTCAAAGGCATCACCGCCTCCATCCCATATACCAGAGAATACAGAGTAGTTCCTGTTGAGGTTCTAACTGTTGTGCGAAATGCATGGAGAGAAAATGGTAACATCTCATGCCAATCTCTGTAAGTGAGTACCATCTTCTGAATAATCCTCTTGATGTTCTTGTTGGCGGCTTTCATGGCACCATTCATCTTCAGCCTGTATGGTGAGGAATTTGAATGTTTGATTTTCCATTTGGTACAAAGCACTAATATCATTTTGCCATTAACATTATGTGCATTATCAGTCACTAGCTTTTCTAGAGGGCCGAATCGACAAATCAAGTCTTTTTCTATGAACCTCTTTACCACCTTTTGCGTTACATGAGCATATGAACTCGCTTCTACCTATTTTGTGAAATAGTCGATAGCCATGAGGATAAATATATGTCCATTACTGGCTTTTAGGTTAACAAGCCCAACCACATTAATTCCCCACATTGCGAATGGCTAGAGAGAGGCTAGATTAAATAGTGGAGCTGGAGGTGCATTGACCTTGTCACTATAAACTTGATATTTGTGACATTTTCTGGCATTTTCAATGCAGTCTTTCTCAAACATCATCCAAAAATAACTTGCCCTTTATATTTTTCTTGCTAACATATGTCCATTAGCATGGGTTGAGCAAATCCCTTCATAGACTTCTCGCAATGCATTTCTAGCCTCTATCTCATTCAAACACCTTAGCAAGGTTCCATCAAATGATATTTTATACAAAATCTCTCTGTCCAAATAGAAATCAATGGCCAAACTCCTCAAGGTTTTCCTATTTGTTTTGGAAGCTCGCACAAGGTATTCTTGATTATGCACAAAATTCTTCATATCATAGCACCAAGGGTTTTCATATATCTCTCCTTCAATTGAGTAACAGTGAGCTGAGTAGTTTCTGATGTCAATATGTATTGGCTGTACCTTATGCCCGAGATCAATTATAGCTAATGTGGCTAAAGCATCAACAAAATGGTTCCCTTTTTTCCTAGATGGGTGAATTTTACTTCTTCAAATTCTTTTACCAATGTGGATAGATATTCCTAAAACGTCCTTAACTTTTATTCATTGGTTTGTCATTCTCCTTTTATCTGATAGATAATCAACATTAAGTCGCTATACACATCTATCTTTCTGATCTTCAGCTCTAACGCAGCTTCTAAATCGAGAATGCAAGCCTTATACTCAGTTGTGTTGTTGGTGCACTCGAAATACAACTTTACTGAAATCAGATACTGCTTCTTGTTAGGAGAGATTATTACTGCGTTGGCCCCATTACCATATATATTCATTGCACCATAAAAAAACATGGTCCATCGATCTGTCTTTTCTTCTTCTTCTATTGACATTATATCTTCATCAAAGAAGTCAAAATCCAATGGCTCATAATCTTCAATAGCATTATCAGCCAGCTGGTGAACAATTGCACTTCCTATCATGGCTTTCCTCGTCATATACACTATGTCATATTCTACTAACAAGACCTGCCACCTTGTAATTCGGCTTGAGAGATAAGGCTTGTTGCAGATATACCTCAAGGGGGTCCACCTTTGAAATCAACCACGTGGTATGATACAACATATAATCTCGTAATCTTTTTGCTGCCCATATTAGCGCACAACAAAGCTTTTCTATCACCGTGTATTTAGACTCACATCAGTGAACTTTTTACTTAGATAATAAACAGCTTTTTCTTTCTTCATGGTTTCATCATGCTGACCTAATACACATCCCATAACTGCTTCAATCACTGCCAAATATAATATCAAAGGTCTCCCCGACACAGGAGGAACAATCAAAGGCAGATTCTGTAAATAATGCTTGATTTTATTGAAGGTCTCTTTACACTCCTCATTCTAAGTCCTAGGATTATTTTTCCTCAATAGGCAGAAGATAAGTTCACATGTTGTTGTTAGTTGAGCTTTAAATCGGGCAATGTAGTTCAATCTTCCCAAATATCCCTTTACCTCCTTCTCTATCTTAGGGGATGGTATAGATTGGATGACCCTTACTTTATCTGGATCTGCCTCTATACCTCTGTCACTTACCACGAATCCTAGTTGCTTTCCAGACTTGACTCTAAATGAACATTTCACAGGGTTGAGTCTTAGTTCATACTTCCTCAATCTCTCAAATAACTTTCTCAAAACTTTGACATGGTCTTTTTGTTTTTTGAACTTGGCAATCATATCATCTACATACACCTCCATTTATTTGCGCATCATATCATGGAAGAGCGTCACCATGGCCCTTTGATAGGTGGCCCCTGCATTCTTCAAACTAAATGTCATAACCTTGTAGCAATATGTTCCCCATGGTGTGACAAAAGTTGTTTTTGCCTTATCTTCTAGAGCCATTTTTATCTGGTTGTATCCCAAAAAGCCATCCATAAAGGAATACATGGAACTATGTGCAACATTGTCAACCAAAACATCTATATGTGGTAGAGGAAAATCATCTTTGGGACTAACTCTATTCAAATTCCAGAAGTCCTCACAAACCCTAATCTTCCCTTCTTTCTTTGGCATGACAACAATGTTGGATACCCATTGTGGATATTCAACCACTTCTAGGAAGCCAGCATTCCATTGCTTTTCGTGCTCCACCTTGACTTTGATCCCATGTATCTGGATGGGCTCTCCTCAGCTTTTTCTTGACTGATTTACAACCTTTTTCCAATGGTATCTTGTGCACTACAATACTTGTATCCAAGCCTGACATATCTTCATAAGACCAGGCAAACAAATCTAAATATTCTTGTAGTAAGGCAATCATTTACACTATTTATTTAGGAGTATTTAAGGTCCCTATTTTCAACTCTTTCTTAAACTGATCGTTACCAACATTTATGCTTCCGAG
>Ga0307508_10007039_pt1 | contig 10488 bp, 12 predicted proteins | sample 9_EM_MG_FD_203089 | JGI IMG/M metagenome (GOLD analysis project Ga0307508, IMG submission 203089) | Populus trichocarpa ectomycorrhiza microbial communities from riparian zone in the Pacific Northwest, United States - 9_EM | ecosystem: Host-associated > Plants > Roots > Unclassified | place...
CCAGGCAAGGCGAGTTAGTTCTACAACACTGACAAGGGATGCCATTGTACGAGACTCACCGGAACCACCTAACACGCTCATCGTAATTGGGTGGCCCACCAGCGCCTTGTGAATCACTCGGTGCACGCGCCCTCCACTCCCAAGGTGTAACCGGCTCTGAGCAAGCGCCACTGCACCATACTTTTCTGCAATGTCATCCCTAGGTCCAAATACGGGACAGAAATCGAACGGGTTGCTTGACGTATCCCTTTGCGAAGCGTTGGTTATAAAATAGTTGACTGAGTGGAGATAGTTTATCGGCACCAGTCCAGCAGTGCTGACAGGCGGTGGTAGTTGGTGATACGAGAGAGCTTGGCGGGATATCACCAGGAGGGACACAAGGGCGAGCAGGAGGGCCCATATTCGATTAGGTACGCCAAAGAAACGTCGGTGCCATCGTGATCGCGACGGGTCGACGCCCATTCCGGTGAGACGGTGCTGGGACGGAATGGAGATGCGTGCTAGTCCTTTGGCTAGGCCTGAGCGTCGTTGCATGTATCACTGGAGTGCCTCGTGAGCTGGTTGCAAGGCTTGTCAAGATAAAACAGTGAACTTTCGGCTCAAACGCGGCCTCGGCGATGATTGCGGCGGGCGCCTCAGGATCCAAAAAAAGATTTGGCGGACGAAAATATATGGACTCTGTGGGAGTCGAACCCACGACCTCATGCAGTCACCCGTGCGAAGCATGCGCGCTACCAACTGTGCCAAAAGCCCCTGAGCTATACATCCTTTCAGGAAAATATTGATGCTTGTTCAAGTTACAAGGAAATGTACTCAAGTTAGGCAACCCAGTGGATTTAATGCAAGACAAAAGACAGAGATTTAAGTAAAGCATCCCCCACTCAAATCCTCATAGCCCGTCCATCAACCTCTGGTGCTTCACCGTCACGGCCTCTGCGCTTTGCGACCGATTCGGCATCACCTCCCATATAGGATCCACGTCAGGACCATCGATATCGCCCGCTCCATCCCAACCCCAACACCATACTTCGGAATCCAAGTACAGTCAGTCTTCAGTAACACGTCGACACGCGGGATCGCTTACCATGCGAAGGTCCGGGTACAAACTCTATCTCCTCGCCTTCCTCCTGAGTGAAAAGCCTGTCGTGGGGACCAAACCAAGACCGATCTTGGGGATCCGTACGTGGGTCGTCAGGAAGACCCCCAAGGCGGACGTATCCCCGTATAGCACTTAGATTTCGTCTTTGAGGATGTGTGATGTCAAACACTTTCTATATGTTCAGAACCCAATGAGAAATTATAACCACGCGCGGTCTCTCGTGCGTACCTTATCATATGCCAACTTTACTCTAGGCACCATGAGTATTCGACCGTATCCGGCCTCCCAGTAGTCGTTACAGATGAGACTGCACTCAGACGCCGAACACTCGTTTTCCACCAGTTTTGCCATACGGAATTGGACGTATGGTGGTGTATAGAATGGTGCGGGGTCTAGCACCGCGACACCATTCCAGCATGCCTGCACCTGCACTGGGAGATGCATTTGGAAACGGTCAGAGGAGTGGGAGTCATGGAAGACGGCCTCGAAAGGTGCATTTTCCAGCGCTGTGCCGTTGATATCACGGGACACCCAATTGTCATAGAAGACCGGCGAACCCTAGGCAGCCACCTCAGTCAGACACCGTACATTGCAACGGATAAACAATTCAAAAACCCACGAGTTCTTCATGATACATATAATCTGCGGCGCAAGTGATGCCCGCATTGTGTCTCCTGCTTTGCCAGATAAGTTCGAGGATATCGTCCACACAAGGTAAGATGTCGTTCATGAAGACGATGGTATCAAAATATTCATTGTGGGAATCTCTGAGCTCGTACAGAGGGTTGAATGCTTGATTGCGAACCTCGGCAAGGTATTCGATACGATGGTTAAATGCACCCCTCGTCCTCGTTGACGTGCGAATCGTCACCCTCAGCCCGACGCTCTTTGTCAGCGCGTCGAATATGCGAAGTAGCGCCTTGGTCTGGTCCGTCGATCCGTTTTCATATATGGAGACATACACATTATGGTATCCTAGGATTGCCGAGACCCGAAAGAGTGTCGCGAACAGATCTGGAATGATATCGAACGAATTATACAAGTTGATGGCGAAGAAGTATTTGTGTTCTTTCGTCGGAGCAAGATGGACGTGTTGGGGATCACCCAAGCTTTCAAAGTCAAACGAGGACAACCAGGATGTTTGCGACGCAGGCCTGAACCCCACAAGGGGCTGGTAGCGTTCTCGAACTTGTTGGACATATAGTGGTTGGGAGTTGCGCGTGCATCCTGCTGTATGGTGAGGTGAAAGCGTGGATAGAAGTTCAAGCACTCGACGACGTTGTTCGATGGTTGGTAGCGTGAGTTGTTTCCGTGCGGACAGACGTGAAACATATATAGGTCTGTCTGTCCAAGACGGACCTAGAAACTGGACATATGGGAGTCAGAGAAAGCTTGGTACCTGAACAGACATATTGCACCAAACCAGAAACGTACGGTGGAGGGCAATGAACGGCCAATGAGCAGCCCAAGAAATAATCCCACTAGCAGTGCCAAGGGTGTCGGTACTCGTTTCAGCTGGCCCCATAATGTCTTTCCATTCATCGAGGTAGACGAGCAGCGGTTAGACTCGCAGTCTTTGATCGGGACTCGGTGCGGTAGTCGACTGAAGCTGGGAGGTTTTTTCCTTGTTTGCTGTGTCCACGACAGCGAGCAAATGGGAAAGGAACAATTCCTGCTTTGCGCCGGGGAAGGGAAAGAAAGAACAAATCACAAGGGAGTGACTTTCCGGCAGATGCGGTGGCAGGGGAGCTAATACGGACAGCATTCGCTTCGCGCGCTATCGTGACAACGCGCGGCCCTTGAACACGGCAAACTGGCGCTCGATCAAGTGTACGTCGCTACAGAAGAGTACCACCAAATAGCGGATCAGGCAAACAAATTCCCCAACCAAGGCGTCCAAGTGATCCCGTCCCCCAAAGGCGAGCCATGAAAGCGAAATCCAAGGGACGGACTTTGCGCCTCACAAAAGGGACCAGATCGTGTTTGAATGCGAAGCACTTAGGATTTTACAGACGACAGATATTTAGAAAACTGCAGCGACCGCAACAGCAGCAGCATTAATGACCCTAATGCTGCTTGTCATTGATGCACCGCTCGAGCGTGAAGTAGTCGAAGCAACTGTTGCTAAGCTCGCCATCAAAGTCACACCTTGCGAGGGACGTTAAAAGAGCATTGTATTGGCGACACAGAACGCCGGCTCACGGAGCAGAGCAGTCTAAGAGGGCGAGTCGTGACTGACGGCCTAGAAAGAACGCTGTATGGAAACGTACCGGGAAGATACTTTGACGCGTAATGAGAGCAGCCGATGTAGAAGAGACAACGACAAGAAAGGAGCTGTGAAGCGTAATGTAATGGTTCAAGAAATAGCGCAACTGGCAACAATACTTGCTGACAACTCCCGTCTTTATGCTCGCAAAGGCCAATGGACAGAGTCCCTGTCAATGACTCGAGGTTCGCTCCTCTTTATACTATGGGGATGAGTGAGAACCAAGAAGTCGGAGGTTCAAACGTTAGAAGCGAACAAACCAGCCTATCAGTAAGACAACGACAAGATCGAGATGGGTGAACGAAAGAAACCCCTGTCAGGACATCGAAGTGCATTTCCAAAAACGAACACAATGCGTTCGGCATCGGTAATTGCCGAATAACTGTATCGTGATCTGCCAGCCACAAACCTTATCCTTGACTTCCCGCCACGGCGCAAACACGACCAAAGCGCGGAGCAGACTCGACCAGTCCATCCTATCCGCTCACCGACACCGACATCCTCAAGACATGGTGCGTGGCTCGCCCCCGTTTTAACCCGTTCTCACTTGCACCACAGGCCAGAACTAAAGGCGGCAAAGTTCGTCCATATGATGACTTGGAGCGATCTCCCTCGCACTGACCGTGATCTCACTTCGTCCAGACCGGCAAGCGCTCTGCCCTCCAAGACGTTGTGACCCGCGAGTACACGATCCATCTGCACAAGCGCGTGCATGGTCGCTCGTTCAAAAAGCGTGCCCCATGGGCCGTCAAATCCGTGGTCGAGTTCGCCAGAAAATCAATGGGCACCAAGGACGTTCGGCTCGACCCCAAGCTTAACCAGGCTCTATGGGCACAAGGTATCAAAACTGTTCCACACCGGATACGCGTAAAGTTGGAGCGTGAGTAACTCTTTAATCCCTGTCCGTCGGTTTACCTTATGCATATCTTAGGCAAGCGTAACGACGAGGAGAACGCAAAAGAGAAGCTCTACACGTATGCTAGCCATGTTCCCGGCCCTGCAAAGGCAAGCTTCTCCTCTTTTGATGTAATTGCTTTACTCATCTTCGTCCACCAGGGTCTCCAAACAACGGTCGTCGACACAGAGTGAACGGAGCCTCGGTGGAGAAGTTTCCTTTGCACTCATGTATTCAACTCCTTTATGATCTTACCATGCGTCGCGCCTGTCTATGGTATATGTGGCGAAAACGAGACCGACCAAGTTTATCCCGCATTTTGGTCCTATTGCCTCCTTTGCCCAGGCTGACCGACCGTGCAAGTAATCATACATTCAACGCTGATGGAAACTATATCTTAGTACATACGAATCATACAAGGGCCACTCTTCCCCATCTCCGCCCAAGAATCAAAACCGAAAGCAGTCGGTAGTTGATTCCATGCCTCTTGCATTGCTGCCTCGCGCTTCGCTTTCACAGATTTTGCGCAAGTCTCGCAGAACGGCTTGGATTTGTCCCACTGAGACTTCCAAGTATCAAAGGGCGGTGCAACATTCAGATCTTCCGACCACAGCCGGACTATACGATACGTGCAGTTCAGTTGACCACAGGGAGATCCCTTGCACAAATCTTTCGCCAGCCGAATTCGTTGATTCTCGAGCACACCTTTCATCCGGATAAACGACCGCAGATTCGTGACCGATAATGAATAGAATGAATCCTTGAATTGGTAACCGTCGACCATTTTCGTCAGGGGACAGGTAATGATGCATTGATACATCGCAACCGGGAGAGGGGGGTTTAGGTCTATCTCCTGCAAGAGGTTCATGATCTGAAAGTTGTGTGGATCACCGTCGGTGATTGCCGGGAATAGATCCAAGGCAGAGCAGCATGCAGAGCTGATTGATGTGGGATCAAAGGGACAACGCAATTTTGATTTTGCTTCCTTGACGAACGCAGGAATGGCATACTTTTCTCCGAGGTGCAGGAATGCAGCAACGACGGAAATGGGCATTTTCTCGTAGCACAGCACGGGGTAGCTGTCACGCGGATCGGGTCGTCAGCGACTTGGTGTTGCCTCATTACGTTCGAGTCGCTGCCAGTGTACACACCTTCTGTCGTACATCGCTTTCAGCATTATCTGAACGTCGGTGGCCGCGTCATGGAGGTGTATAACAGGACAGAATTCGACAAAGTCTTTCTCAACTTCGATTGGATGGGGGCAATCAAACATGTCCTTGAAGACCTCGGAATGGGCGCTCAAGACACTGCGATGAACGCGAAAATATTTTCCTTCGGCAGCGAGAACGATATTTCCGTCCTCTTTCCACGGCTCTGCGCGATCCACGGCCATTCCTGACATTTGAGCTGCGGGGGCTGATGTAGGCATGATGGGGCTTTTGAATAATGTTGGAGGTGAGTTAGGGGTACTACTCGAGCATAATTTATCATTCGACCCCTTAGTGGGACTCCTAAAACAGGTTTTCCATTGTACAAATAAAATGTGGGGGATAGCCACTAACATCCTTCAAAAAACGTCGTCTGACAAACTAGCAGATATTAGGTCAACGAAGGAAAGTCGCCGCTCTTCGCTACCTCCGCCCAAGAATCAAAACCACAAGCCGTTGGTATCTGGTTCCATGCCTTTTGGATTGCTGCATTCCGCCACATGTTTAAATCCGACCTGCACGCATCGCAAAACGATTTGTCCCACTCGTGCCTCCAGGGACCAAGAGGTTGTCCAACGGCCACATCATCCGACCAGAGCCGACGTATATGCAGCGCACAACTCGACTGAATAACGCAACTATTTGATACGCGCAGACTTTGCGCCAGCCGGGTTCGAAAACTTTCGAGGATGTTCTTCATGAGGATCCAACACCGCAGATTTTCCCGAGACAACGAACAAACTGAACCGTTGAATTTGTAACCGTCGACGATGGTGGTCACGGGGCAAGCAATAACGCAATAGTACATCGCAAGCGGGAGAGGAGCTTGGAGGTCCATCTCTTGCAGGAGATTCATGACCTGGAAGTTATGCGGGTCACTGACAGTCTGTGATGCACGTGAGAGCCCCAAAGTGGGAGGATGTCATCTTGGCTGCAACGCCCAACGTGGATTCGAAGGGGCACAACAATCTTGCTTTGGCCTCCTCGACTAGCTGTTCAATATCGTACTTTTCCCCCAAGCGCAAGAATGCCGAAACGACGGAAAGCGGTACTTTCTTGTAGTACGGCAATGGGTAGCTATCGTGCGAGTGACGCGTCAACGGATTTCGTGAGTCCCGCTTGCGCCGATCCCCTTACCTTCTGTCGTACATCGCTTTGAGCACCATCTGAACATCGGTGACCGCATCATGGAGTTGTATGACGGGACATTGTTCGATGAACTCTGATCTGTCCCCTTCACTGGACTGAGAAGAATCAAACATGTCCTTGAAGACGGCGGAATAGGAGCTCAGGATGCTGCGATGTACGCGGAAATATTTGCCTTGGACGGCAAGGACGATGTTTCCGTCTTCGATCCATGGATCGAGGCGATCTGAGTCTGTTTTCTGGCCTGCGGGTGTTTCCTCAGCCTCAGCGGTCGGCATGATCTGAGTAGGGAAACCAGTTACGTAAAGAACGGCTACGAGATATTCCCAAATCGAGGACAAATCGAGGCGGCCCATCTAGGACAAGCGACGTGGTACTATCCCCCCACGCCGCCGATGCACGTCTCTATGCTCACAAGATCGATTTTCAAGTTGCCATGTCTCAAAAAAAGGAAACAAGGAAGGAAAAGTTCGTGAGTTCGAAAGTCAGCGTTAGGTGGTACTGAAATGATAGGAGAACACAGGCGAAACGGACAACTAAAATGCTGCCCTATCACCTCACGGATACGGACGATTTCCGTGCATGCAGAGGACTTTCAACGGACATGACACAGCAATGAAAATATTAGACAGTTACCTGGTGCGGAAATTGTCTTTGCGGGTTTCTTTTGATCGTCTAACGTTGTTTGCACGACCGCGACCGAGCGACGCACGCCGATCGTCCTGGTATTTGGCGAACGTATGCTTTGCAACCTCACGTAGTCGGTTCTCTTCCCTTTTGAGAGACTCGTTGGGATGTTGTGTAAATAGATTGCTCTCGAAGGGCGATTGCTCCCAAAGTCTCAAAGAAGGCGGGTTGATGTACGGCCATGAGTTTGGTACAGAATGTGTAATGTGGTTCGTTTGCAAGCAAGGTGATTGGCGGCAGCGCCCCTAGTAATAGTATTTATTTTATCGGCGCATGCTGTACTGCATCGGCATTTTCCGGATATATTACATCAGAACTGTACAGCTGCTCCAACCCCGCTTACAGATAGACACGATGAGGTTTCCCCATCGTCGACAATATGGGAAAAGGTGCGTCGTCGGTCCTCCCCTGCATCGGACACACACGCTCAACCAACATGATTGCATAGTTCACGGATCTCTTGCTCGTGCAGGCAAGGTCAAATCGCAAACACCAAAGGTTGAAAAGCAGGAAAAGCAGAAGACCCCAAGAGGTCGTGCCAAGAAGCGCTTGCTCTACAACCGCAGGTACGCAAGAACACAACGTACATACCGGGGAACTGCTGATGTTGTGTATAGATTCGTGAACGTCACGACTCTCCCTGGAGGCAAGCGGAGAATGTACGTTCTTCCTTCATCTGATTCCCGCAGACAGTATGCATCTGACTTCCGCCCTCCCTAGGAACCCTAACCCAGAAAAATAAACTGGTCTTGTACATGGCTATATCCACGTCGCCATCTATGGCGGAATAGTCTTGGAGTGAATGGAGTCTGGGGGCGGGCAGAGCGTCATTCGCGAATCTCTATTCCCTTGTTTCTTTATACGTCGCATATTCACTATTCTTCTTCGCACTGCCTTATGCTACGATATGCGCTCTTACATGCTCAATCCATGTGCATGATTCAGAAACTTCTCGATGTTCCACTAGACCGATTCGGATGACGAAAGCATCCGGGATATTGATATTTTGCCACTGTAAGCCTATCGCGATAATTGATAACATACGGTTGGTGGATACTATGACTCTATCGCAGACGCGATGGCTCACTTCCGCCACGTCAAGGATACTTACCACGCTCCTGCCATGTTCACTGCGGCCGTACGTGTCCTGCGATTTCAACAGAGACAATGTATAAACTCCCCCAATCACCAGTGAGTAGTAATCCTAGCGAGCTCAATCGTGGGCGCGCTTATCGGGACCCATACCAAGGCTGTCGGATGCGAGGCGAACTCAAAGGGCCGTGTGGTCAATGCCTACACACAACGTCAAGTCTATTTTTCTAGCGTCGAATCATCGGATCAATGCGTCCCATCTTCAGCACCCGAGCAGAAATGGCACAACATCCAAGAGGGTACCCTGACTGCGATGGTAACATTATTTGATGTTCGCTGGTGTGATTCACTGTGAGTCTCGTGATCCAAGTTCAAGGATATCACACACTGTTAGACGGATCCTCCAGGGTGGAAGGTCAGATGCATCGCGCATTTGTTCCTAGTAGAATGTGAGTTGTCACGACGTGGTCTACCACCACCTGAAAAAGACAGACCGGAGTACGTTGTCCGCTGTGCGGAGTGTCCCCGTTCGGATGCTTAGGAGCAGCAGCCTTGGCGGGCGATTAACGCCATAACGTCTAATAAGTCTCCGCTGACATTGTGAATGGACAAATACTTGCTTGGAATGGACCATACGAGTCCGGAAGGACATTGCTGAGGTTACGAACGGCAATTTTCCCCTTATATTGCCCAGTCGCGAGATTGCTACTATCTGGGGAGAGAGCGATCGACCGTATGTCCTCGCTGTCCTCAATGACAGGGCCGATCCGAGTGAGAGTCGACGCATCCAGGAACGAGATGGAATAGTATGCGTAGGTAGTAACGAATCTCCCGTTGGCGGCTAGAGCGATAGATTCGATGGTGCCGCTACCTAGAGTCGGCGATTCAGCGAGCTGGGACCCAGTTGACACATCAAAAGATCTTATTTTCTTGTCGTCCGATGTGGCAAATATTCGCTCCCCGTTGTTTGACCACGCAAGCGGTGTGATTGGAGGCGACCAGGGTACGATAGTCTTGATGGTGATGAGTTCGTCACCGCTGTGACTGCTGAAGACACGGATGGGACCACGACGGCAGGCAGTGGCAATTTGTTCGCTATCGGGAGAGAATTTGATTCCCGTGACGGTGTTGTCATGTCGGAGCGGGCCAACCAGTCTCTCTCCCGTCACAAGACTCCAGATGCTCGCTCTGCTTCTGGTTCCGGTGGCAAGCCTGGTTGAATCTGGTGAGACGTCAACCGCATACACCGAGTTTGAGCCCTCCAGGTCGAGGAACTTTTCTTGCAGCTCTGCGTCCCACACGCTAGCCCCCAGCGCAGTCCCACATACTATCCGCGTGCCGTCCCCCGACACAGCGATGGCGTTCAAGTCCATCCCCGTCTGCCTCCCTACCTCCCGACCGTCTGCAAGTCGCCATCGTTGAATCCCATCGCTCGTCCCACCCAAAAAATGTGCTCCGTCAGGTTGGAATGCAACCGTGTAGATCCCACTGGAACCAGTTTTCACCACTGTGATAGGCTCTTGCTGAGTCGTCAACATCGTACAACCAGTCCTGAGAACGACCGGCGCTACGTACTAGTATGTGTCGACGACATCCACACCGAGGGTAAACGGTCGCTGGTTTTCAAGTGTCCGAGTGTCAAGAAGTAAAGTGGTTCGGTTTACTCGTGGCCTCGAGTACCCAACGTTGCGTTGCAGACACGTTTCCTTTTTCTCGATGTGGCGCCTCGTTCCTTTGGCGCCTGTTCTTCGGGTGACGTTGTGGTAACTGAAACAGGGGAAACCCTCCCGATTGCGAGTGGCGGTCTTGCTGTACAATTTGTACCTCACTCGAGACGTGGGAGAGTCCTCATTAGTATCTAGCATTGCAATGGGCTTACAGTAAGACATGGCGACGATCGACTCCATACGCAGCACATCTAGTATCGGCGGACTCAGTCTAAAAACAGGAACAATGATAAAATACAGTAGAGGCTATATATGACTCTCAAGTCAGAGAATTTGGGGTCACCGGCGACGGACGTCCACCACGCCGTCGAACAGCAAAGCATGCGCTTCGCCGCCCCCTCTCCCGCACCGCCGTCTTTGACCACTGT
>Ga0307508_10007040_pt1 | contig 10486 bp, 14 predicted proteins | sample 9_EM_MG_FD_203089 | JGI IMG/M metagenome (GOLD analysis project Ga0307508, IMG submission 203089) | Populus trichocarpa ectomycorrhiza microbial communities from riparian zone in the Pacific Northwest, United States - 9_EM | ecosystem: Host-associated > Plants > Roots > Unclassified | place...
ACCTCTTTGTATTTGAAAGGAATTTATATTCGATAAAAAATCTGTATAATTAGAAAAATATGCACCCTGATCTTCTGGCTCATTTAAAGGAATTCCATCTAATGTAGCATTGATTCGTGTTTGATCAATTCCTCTTACTCTATAATACATATATCCTGAATAATTTGCTCCATCAGAATAAAAAATAACATTGGATGTATTTTTTAATACAGTTGGTGCATCATTACCAAAATAATTTTTCTTAATATCATTTTGTAATACATCCGTCTTTGTAACAGGCATTTTTGAAGAAGCTCTTATACCAAACACTTCTACTTCTTTTAAATGAGTAGTATCTTGGGCAATAAGATTAATGATTGATAAAAGTGATAGTGATAAAAATAAAAATTTCATAAATAAATTATTGCTTTAATTCTTTAAGGTCATCAAAAAGATTCCAATGTTCCGTTTGTTTTAAAATATTATATGGGTCATATTCTTCTGTTGTATCATTATACCACCCTAAACTCCATTTATCTCCACTAACTGAAGTTTGATGCCATGCAATACCTATTAAATCATCATCGGTCGTCAATTCTTTTTCAATTATATCAGCTTGTTCTTTTAAAGACGTATCCCTTTCAAATGTTCTAAAAGCATCTAATACTTGTGGAATATTTTCTTTCAAAACAATTACATTATCAAATGTTGTACCTAAAACAATTTTATCTAAAAACGATACATTCTTTTTATCAAAAAGACCCCAAACTTCTTTTAAGCCTGGGCCTATCATATCCATACTTCTATAATATCTTTTACCGGGTTCAGGAATAAGAATAAATGAAGGAATATAAGGCGGAAGATATTTCTCCTCTAAACAACACCAAATTGCCATTGCACTACGGAAGGCATTTTGCGTATGCCCTATACTCTCACTATCACCATTATTTTTAAACTTATAAATTTCTGTGTATGACATAATGTAAAGTAAAAACTGTTAAGAATATATTTGTTCAAAAATATAAACTTAACAGTATACTTATGTTGTAACTCCTTCTAAGTTAAAGAGTAAACTACCCAAAAATCCTCAGCCAATGTCCCATTAGTAAGATATGATGCAGGAATGCGACAATATCCTTTTTGACCCCATGATGAACCCCAAGAATTTCTTACAATAAAAGAATCAAATTCTTTTGAATAACCTACTATACTCATTGCATGTCCACCTAATAATTTTTCTCCTGATTTAGGCATTGGAATAATTCCTGTTACACTTACTTCGTCTGTTATGAAAGATTCATAAACTGACATTCCAAAACAAATAGGATAGCCTAACATCAAAGCATTAACTAAAATTTCTTTTGAAGAACTGTTTAATCTTTCATATCTCAATGCTTTAAAATTAGAAGCCAACCCTTGTGTAAATGCAGTTGGTTCGATAGCAAAAGCATCTTCATTATATACCCATGCATCTTCTGATACAATCCCATTATTAGTAATCACTTTTATACCATCACGTAATTCAGCACCGGAATCTTCGGTAACAGTTCCTTCTAGCAATCTTTCAAAGTAATAAATAAATAAACGTGAAGGTCGAAAAGGCCCTATAGCTTTTCCTAAGTGCTTATTTAACATATCAAAATGAACTAAAAAAGCAATGGCATTTGCTGTACAACTTCCTAAATTCTGCTGATCATATATAGACGGCAATTTATATGTTTGTGCAAGATAAACAGATTGCACTGATTTTGTAGAAGAAAGACGAAATTTGAAATCTCTTATATCTGGTTTATCTTTTCTCCATCCTAATTTAAAATTGGTTATCATTTACTCTTTTCTTCTTTAAATAAGAAGTTTTCAAACTCCATCAAAAAATGGTTTATTATTTTTTTTTAAAACAATAATCTCAACTTTATAAGTACTTTCAATTTTAAAAGTATTGATGTTTTACCAATTGTTGCTCCATACATATTTAAAATGGCATAAGTACATGCCTTAGGATAAGATATGATTACTTTATTTTTTTTATAACCAGTTAAGTAAATCTGGATTTTTAACAATTCTTCTTTTGAAAAATATTCAGCCTTTATTCTTGTGTTAACATTTCATATAAATTATCATCTTTGATTCCTAAACTTGCTAAACCTGAAATAAGTGGATGGCCTTTATCTTTATATTCTTTTAATAAAGTGTCACAAGCATCTTGACTTTCTTGTATTTGACTTGTTTCATAAGTAAGAACAATAAAATCTCCAGCTTTCAAATATGCAAAAGGTCCTGTTTCTTGTACTTTCATTTGCAAAGGTTCTTCTTGTGTAATTTCTGCAATATATTTGACTGCATTACCAGTTATCCAAATAACTACATAATCACCCACGTTTGTTGTATAAGTGTATTCTTTCTTTTCCATATTCATAAAATATAATTTTATATTTTCTCTTCTTTTTCTTTTAAAACTTTAATAACTTTTTTGAACTTAAAGAAAAAATAGGCACTTATAGTTATATCAATTATTGCCCAACCCCATCGTAAACGTAATAGGTCAGTTATAACTATGAGCATCAAATAAACAACAACAAATGCAAAAATTACTCTTAATTTTTTTAATTCTCTTAAAGTCATTTCTTTAATCATAAGTTATAAATTTAGAAGTTATAGTTAAAAAGTCTTCAACTTTATCTATATCAAATTTATTATCAGTTCTCACACCACTTTCTACATCAACCCAAACTGTACTATCATTTGGGAATTTAATTAAATCAGTACAAAATTGTTCTACATTATTAGGCGTTAAACCTCCCGAGTATCCTGTATATATATTAAAAGGTGTAGGTATTTGTTTTATCATGGTTCCTCGCCCACCACTAGAATCAAACAAAATATTTACATTAGATATTTTTTTGTTCTTTGTTAGAAATTCTTTTAATACCCCTTCATTTGATTTATTATATTGAAAAATAAAAGTTGTATCTATTGTTGATAAAAGTTGAGTAATATACTCCATATCATATTCACCACTTGTTTTAAAATTAAAATTTATTTGAAATCTATTAAACAATCCTTTTAGATTTTGAATCGTGTTATATTTATCAGGCCCTTTCATAACATCTTTCGCATAAATTCCACATAAATGTGCTGAAGTATTTAATTTATCACGTGTAATGGCTGCTAAACAATTGCCTAACCATTTACTTGAAGGGAATTTATTAGACCCAGCATTATATAAATTAAGTAAAATTCCCCATTCAACAAATGGAAACTTCTTTTGAAATTGAACTAAAGTATTAATGTCAATACTATCATCTGCACCTGTTATTGTAACTTTATTTATCTTCATTTATTTTTTTATTTAACCACTTAATTGAAAATACTACGATTTTATATAATGCTTCCAAAGTTGTATCTCCTTCAAACATATGCTCTCCTTTTTCATGATAACATCGTTTATGCAAATCATCTATAAATATACCTGAAGGACAATCAGGATGAGAATGAATCTTTTCAACTATTCTCATTAACCAATCATAAGATAAATGAAACCTTAAGTTAGTGAACAGCATTTTATCGTCATGACCATATGGTTGAAGACCTGTATTTCTAAAATCTTCAACCATTTTCCCGGTCACTGAATAATATTTAAATCCTGTTGTTTTATTTTCATAAGTAATATAAACAGAACATTCCATAAATTCAGCAATCAATTTATTACCTTCAAAAATTTCATCTTCTATTAGCATATTCTATTTTATTTTCTTTTAATTGCGCGATATCTGATATCCATATACCTTCTTTGGTTTTTGAAATTTTATAATCATCCATCCATCTTATAAAAACTCTATCTCCAATACCGCATTTAATAGCTGCACCTTTTGATCCTGTTATAAACTTTGAAGAATTAAGTGCCTTTAACATACATTTTATTCTTGTCCTGTCTATATTCAAATCTTCAGTTAATTCTTCTTCAGTAGATATATAGTTTGCATATTTGCTCGTCATTTGATTCTTCTTTTTTTCAGTCATCAATTGTTCTAAATTCATGGGTGGTTGGATTTCTTTAAACCCTTTAGCTAAATAGTTTAACTGACCACCAAATTCTTCTATACCTAAAACATTTACACCACTTATAGTGCGCACTCCTGAACAAACATAAATTTCTCCTTTTATGGGCATAGGTACATCCCAAAATTTTGCAGCTTCAATATCTCTTTCATTTGGAGTTGTTATTGGTGTTATTAAGCTTCCTTGTTGCATAAAATTAAAATCTTTCTTTTAATACTGGTTTATTAAAATGATTTATTTCATGTGTTTCTGACCAACATGATTCAAACCTTTGAACATTAGACCTTTTCCAAGCATTATACTTTGTCCATTTATCCATAGGCAGCAATTCATATGAACCATATAGTTCTAAGTCTTCTACAGATATAGGATTAGGCATTTGTTTTAACTCAAGCATCATTGCTTCATACTTATCTTTCATTTCACTCAATATACCTGGAGAATCAAATATGCCTACTATTTCATTTCGTGGACATTCATAATCAAAAAAGTGGGCGTATAAAATATATATCATATATGTTTTCATACTTTATTTTTTATATAATAAATGAAGTTGAACTACTCCATATTCCATTTTTGGTTTGCCCATTCTTTAAACTCATATTTTGCTTTTGTTTCACAATAACGCTCATGATCACCAAATGATTCACATTTCATATCTCCTTCCATTGACTTTTGTCCTTCTCTAAAAGCCATTTCTAACATCAATAAATATTCCTCTTTAGTTTGCGGTAATTTTAGGTTCATAAACTTGTTTTATATTTTCAATAATCTTCAATTGAGTTTTTGACAAATTAGGTCTTTTTAATTCTAATTCAGAAATTATATATTTAGTTTCTTCGATATATTTAGTCCTAAACTCTTCTGTAACATCAACTAAGTCTTCAACATTATCCCATCTATCTACTAATTTTAATGTTAAAGCATAATGAGACATCTTAATCATTTTCTCAGCTAAATACTTACCTTTGCCCATTGCTTTACATAAAACTTTATCAGTAGATACTTCTTCAACTAACGCTGCTACTTGAGGTCCAAACTTTTTACTAATTTTTTTAATTGATACACCACAATTTTCTTTTGTATCATGTAACATAGACCCTGCAGCTAAGAGAAAGGCATTTTTACTTTTTTTAATACCACGCAATTTAGTCATAACAGACATGCAGTGCATAATATAAGGCCTTCCATCGCCTTTCCTTATTTGTCCTTTATGTTTTTTAAGAGCAAAGAGCATGACTTTTTGTAAAACTTCAGCAGTTATCATTTTTTATATTTTTTATTTTATCGTTAATAAGTTGTTTTTCATTTTCTTCTGTATCAATAACACCTTTAATTTTAGCTTTTGCTGCTTCCCATTGTTCAAGTGTTATATCTTCTATATTTAGTTCTTGTTTTGCTTCCTTCTTTGAAGTAATAAATCTTTGTACTTCTTCTTTTGTAACTCGTTTTTCTTCTAAAAGAAATTTTATAAGAAGATTGAACTGTGTGATTTGATGTTTTCTTAACACCGAGGTTTCTTGCAATTCAAAATGCTTTCTAAAGAGTGTTGTAAGTCTATCTCTAATAGATTGTTTAGAAATATAATGCTTACAAGTTTGTAATAATGTTGATTCCTTATAATTTTTCATTTTTTATAAGTTTAAATGCTTCTTTTATTGCTAATTGTAAAGCTTTAAACCGTGAAGTTTTTGTTTTTCTATTTTCAGAATAAAGCTCTGCAGAATTATTTTTTACATTACTATGCCAAATATGATAATTAAAAAATTTCATATTCGCGGTATCATTACAAAATATTACAATGTTTAAATTGTGTTTTTGAACAAACCATTCTATTATTTGTTCATAACTTGGACATGTTACTGTCCATGCTGGAGTAGTGGAATTTTTATTTTTCTGTATTGCAAACATTCCTGGTCTGTCCTCTTTCAGTTTTTGCGATTCAAGAGATAGCACAACTGGTTCATTACCATTTATTACAAATTTTTCTATTATCTTTTTACTTTTATGTTCATATGGCTTTTCCCACCATGCTATACACTCTTCATCAAATCCTTTTTTTTGAGCTATTACAGATAACTTATAAGTGAGAAATATTTTTGAATAAATTTTTTCCATTTGGTAATTATTTGTATAAAAATAAATAAAGAAAAGTATACTACAAAACTTGTTTCTGCTCAAGTATATTGACAATTGCGTTAAACCTTTTGGTAAACCTAATTTTCAAAATATTTAAAAGAAAAAGAAAAAATGTACCTATTGCAAACTTTTACGCAGAACTTAGGAGTTGAATTGATAGTGTCTGCTATCGCAACAATTGGGACTGTTATCACATCTTATATTATTATCCGGGAAAGAATTGTAAAAAATGAATTAAAAATAGAAAATATTTATGAATATATAAACTCACGTGATCAAATTCGTGAAAATGAAATTAAAGAACTAAAAGAAGATATATCTGACTTTAAAGAAATAAATAGAGAAACTACTAAATCATTGTCTGAAAATACAGCTGCAATAAGGGAATTAAAATTCGTTCTCGATATACTCCGAGATAGACTCGTTAATGACTAATTAGTTATAAGCCTTATCAGTATTAACTATTCTTACAAATTAATGTAATTTTAATAGAAAAAGATTTTTTTGTAAAAGCAACTTATTATACTTTTGAATTATAAGCCTCTTGAACATGCTAAACCAGTTAAATGTGAAAATCCTTTTTCGTTCCTATTGTTAAAACTGAAAAAAAGGGTTTTATTTTTTAATTAAAAATGAAGTTTATGAAAACTGTTAGCAAAAAAACAGGCGCCTTAAAGAAATCATTATCTGATAAACTTGTAGGCAAAGACAAAAAACCACGTAGATTCTTTATGACTGTTAATAAAGAAAACGGTCTAACAAAGACTACAAATTCTAAAAGGCAAAAGATAACTAAAGCAATTGCCACAAAAGTAAAAGGCAAAGTGGTTGAGGTTAGTCTGGCTTGGTAAAAATCATTTCATTTCCTAGTTTTAATTGTGAAAGAAAGGAAAGGTGAGTATAAAAACTCACCTTTTTCTTATTCATCTCTCTCTCTTAAATCCTTTAAAACATTTCGTCGATTCTGTTCAAAAACACTTCTATCAATTTCTAAAAGATTTTCAATCTGCCTTTTTGTAGGTTTCATTATTGTATTTCTCGTCAATGACTTTATTTCAGAATCTATCTTTTCCATCAAAATGGATTTTACAATTGGGAATTGTTCCGCTACTTCAAATCTTAAATTTGAAAATATATCCTCGTCTGTATTTAAACCCCTCATCAAGGCTTTCTTCTTTTCAATATCTGGCTCTTCATAAAACCCATTTTCTTTTAATTGAGCTAGACGCCACATAATCTTCTTCTCAATCAATTGATCTTTAAAAGTTTTTGCTATTTCTTCATCAGTGAATTTTAAAATCTCTTTCAATACTTGAGTATAAGACATAAGCCCCATACCATAACTATCATCTAATAACCCTTTAGCTAAATCTACTCGTTGCTGTATCAATTCATTCCTTGTTTTTTCAGCAAGCGTAGAATTGGTGTTCATCTCAATTGAAAATGAACTTAAATCATCTTTTGAGAAACCATTGATATGCAAATGCACTAACCCTACATGCAATAGTCCTTCAATAAAAGACCCTTGGTGTTGCTTAATAGCATTACTAAATCTTAAATCTTCTTGAGAAAGTGCGGCCTTATTTGAATTATGTACAAATATACCACATTGTAAAGCAAAATTATGATACTCATCTACCTCTAAATCATATACATGCTCTTCAGTAGGTAACGTTAATACTTCAATTTTAGTTACTACATACTCCTTTTCAAACATACCCTTTAATCTCTGACCCTCTTTTAATTCATCCGCTCTCTTATATCTTAAATCATCTAATAAAAAAGGATGATTCTCAGTACACTCTACTACATTCTCATCATTAATTATAATTTTATATAACTTAGTTACAACTTTTGTTGCTTTACATGATAAAATTTTACCAGATAAAATTACCCCATGCTTATTACACGATAATGAAAATACCTTCTTTGCCTTATCATCTGAAAATTCATCAGATAATTCCTTCATCGTTTTTATACCCTCAGAAGTCAATAATTCTGTATCACCACGTAAACATAAATCTTCTTCAAAATTTAAAAATGATTTTGGAATCAATAACCCAGCAAATAAATCATCTTTAATAATCTTATAATCCTCTAACTGATCAATATTAGATGCGCCTTCCAAAATACGTATATCCGAGACATCCCCCTCAAAAGTTGGCATGTAGAAATCGTCGCTGACACTGTTACTAACTGATACTCCGGAGCTTATATCAATTACTTCATTATTAAAGTAACCGCAAACCATGAAATTATGCCTATCATTTTCTCCATTAATTCCCATTATAGTCATGCAATAAACATCTGTTTCTTTATCAAGTATTTCTATTCTAGAAACTTTATGATTTAATAATGGGATTACTTTTCTTGTTTTATGTGGTTGAAATTTTTCTATATATGTTATTCCAAAGTTTTCAGCAGATAAATTTAAATGTTCAGCAAGTTCAAACATTTTAAAAGATGTTTTTGAATCAGTAAAATTCTTAGTTATTTCATTTCTTAATTCAATAAAATTTTTATATTTCTTGTTTTCAAGTAAATTAGTTATAGCATTTTTGTCAGGTAACCCTTTATATCTTGGATTATTTTTGCCTTTAAAACTTAAACTTCCATCAGCAATCATTTGCATATAAACTTCACTCATTTTCTTTGTCTTCTTATATTTCTTATTTGCCTCAGAAATGCCTTTAGATGCGTCTGGATTATTTTCAAAGTATTCTAATCTTTGTTTTGAGTTTACTTTTCCTCTTAATTCTAATTCAGAAACTCCTAACACTTCACTTCTGAATTGTTCAAATCCTTTATAACCTAATTCATGAAATCTTGTTTTTAAAATAGTTTTTGTAACTACAGGTTGTTTTGAGAAAGTTTTATTTATTCTCCACAATTTTCCTTTAAAGTTGTTATTGATAAAGTCAATTGCTTCTTGATTAGTAGTTATTTTATATTTTAAGATTTCTCTTTTTATAGATGCAAAAATTTCATCATCAAAATATAAAGTCATTCCTTTTTTTCTTTGTTCTTTAAATTTTGACCAATCATTCACTTGCGCATTTTTTCTAATTTCATTGTGTTCTTTATGTAAATCCGAATTATTATACTTTTTTATTGTTTCAGAAGCAATTTTGCTATGAAGTAAAAAATGCTCTTTATTATTCATCCACTCAAGGTTTACTGGAGAATTATTCCAACGTGAGAAGTTTCTGTGGTGGATTGTTTTTTTATCTTCTTCTTTGCCAGAAACTTCTTTAGCAATTAACCTATGAGTAAATTCATATTTATCCGTGGCTGGATTGAACGTTTGTTCGTATAACTTTTCTTTGCCTTTATCATTTTTATTTATTAATTCTTGTTTTCTATAAAAAGGCATCAAACTATCTCCTGGTTTTAGTTCATCAGCTCTTACTTTTTCTCCATTTCGTCTCATAAAAGGGTGACAATCTGCTGAATCTATATAGCTGTTGTTATCAAGCCAGATTCTATAGATTTTATTTGCTGTATAGTTTTTACCAGCCCAGGCTATTTTACCTGCTACAATTTCATGAGTTTTATCTTTTATTGAGTAAGTATAGTTTGTTTTTCCTTCTTCATATTCCTGTGCAAGTTCTTTTAAAGTCAAAGTACGTCCGTCAAGCAGGGGCACTGGTGTATATCCTGCTAGTGGCATGAGATTCGCTTTATAATCAATTTCTCCTGTATGAGGGTTGATTAAAGTTTTCTTCATAAGGCTTTTTTTCATTTCATTAGCAAACCTTAATGCTGCGTCAGGGTCCATACCTGTAGTATCAATTTTAAATAAAAACCTTTGAGGAGCTCTAGTTATTCTATAGATAATTAGTGCTTCTCTCATTAAGATAATTCTTCTCCAGGTATCAACAATAGATCTTAAGATTGAAACACCATAAGGTTGCATTTCTATATCTTCGATATTCTTCCAATGTACAATTTCCCATGGTTCAAATTGCATACCAGAGCCAGAGCCGTTCCAATGAAATTTGAATGCATCTAATGTGCTTGCGTTGGTTAACAATTGAATTCTTAATGCTTCAGGAGGGAGATGAATTAAATCTGTAACTCCAATACCTCGACGAGTATTTAGAAAGGCGAATAGGTTACCAAACTTTAACATCTCTTTTGCTAAAAGATAAGCTTGAGAATTGATTTTTAAATTATCGAAGAAGCATTCTGTTAAGGCTTTTTTTACGTCTTTATCATCACAGATGATCTTTATTACATTTCCGTCTGTATCTTTAGTACAGTTATGGACTTCAACATAAAAGCTATCAGTAAGTTTAATTGAAAAATG
>Ga0307508_10007041_pt1 | contig 10484 bp, 6 predicted proteins | sample 9_EM_MG_FD_203089 | JGI IMG/M metagenome (GOLD analysis project Ga0307508, IMG submission 203089) | Populus trichocarpa ectomycorrhiza microbial communities from riparian zone in the Pacific Northwest, United States - 9_EM | ecosystem: Host-associated > Plants > Roots > Unclassified | place...
CCCCGGCTCGGAACTCGACACCACGCTGCGGACCATCGACCTCGCCCTGGCCTCCACCTACCCCGGCTCCCCCGAGCTGCGGACCTTCGTGGAGCGGGCGGCGCCGGACGGCCCGCGCGCGGGGCTCCCGCCGACGGCCGAGCAGACCCCCGAGTCGCCCCAGCTCACCGCGGGCAAGGCGCTGCGGACCGTGCTGTGCCACGGCGCCGACGACCATGCCGTCCAGGCCGTGGAACGGGTGCTGGAGACCTCCCGGCTCACCGACGCGACCCTGCCGACGGTGCAGGCCGCGCTGCAGGCCCTCATCTACGCGGACCGGCTCGCCACCGCCGCCACCTGGTGCGACCATCTGATCGAGCAGAGCGAGCGGCGCGGCGCCACAGCGGTGCTGGCCTCCTTCCACACCCTGCGGGCCCAGATCGCACTGCGGTCCGGGCGGCTGCCGGACGCGGTGCGGTACGCGGAGCGGGCGCTGGAGGAGCTTCCGGCCCGCGGCTGGGGGGTCACCGTCGGCATGCCGCTCGCCATGCTGGTGGGCGCGCACACCGCGATGGGCAACCACGACACCGCCGCCGAGATCCTGGCGCGGCCGGTGCCGGAGGAGATGTTCCAGAACCGGTACGGGCTCCACTATCTGTACGCCCGCGCCTGCCACCAGCTGGCCACCGGCCGCCAGCACGCGGCCCTCACCGACTTCCGTGCCTGCGGGGAGAAGATGGCCGCCTGGGGCCTGGACTCGCCCGCCACCCTGGCCTGGCGGCTCGGTGCCGCCGAGACCTGGCTGACCCTGGGCAGTCAGGAACGGGCGGCCCGGCTGGCGGAGGAGCAGCTGGAGCAGACCGGCCAGGCCCCCTCCCGCACCCGTGGCGCCGCGATGCGCGTCCTGGCCGCCACCCGGCCGCCGGCCGAGCGGCCCGCCCTGCTCGAACAGGCGGTGAGCGTGCTCCGGGCGAGCGGCGGCTGGTACGAGATGGCGCGGACGCTGGCGGATCTCGCCGAGGCGCACAAGCAACTCGGCGATCTGGACAGCGGCCGGCTGATGACCCGCCGGGCCCTGTGGCTCGCGGACAGCTGCGGCGCCGAGGAGCTGAGCCGCTCGCTGCAGCGGACTCCGGGGCGCTCGGCCCTGTCGGAGGCGGCCCGCACCGGCGAGGACACCACCGCGTTCTCCGAACTGTCCGACGCCGAGAGCCGGGTGGCCGCGCTCGCCGCCTCGGGCTACACCAACCGGGAGATCGCCGCCAAGCTCTACATCACCATTTCCACCGTGGAGCAGCATCTCACCCGGGTCTACCGGAAAATCAACATAAGTCAGCGTCGAGACCTGCCCGCGAGCCTGGAATTCGATGTCGCCCACACCGCCTGATCTCCCCGCGGTGTCGCTCGTCCTCAAGAGGTTCATGCCATGACGTCCGCTACCACGGCTGCCACGACGATGCTGGTGCCGGACTTTCCTTTCTCCTACGACAACTGGCTGTCGCATCCAGCCGGTCTCGGTGCCCTGCCGAGTGCGACGCACGGCACGGAAGTCGCGGTCATCGGCGGCGGTATGTCCGGACTGACCGCGGCATATGAGCTGCTGCGCCTGGGACTTCGCCCGGTTCTCTACGAAGCGGAGCAATTGGGCGGCCGGATGCGTTCCACCCCCTTCCCCGGGAATCCGGAATACAAGGCGGAAATGGGTGCCATGCGCTTTCCCGTCTCCGCGCGGTCGCTGTTCCACTACATCGACCTGCTGGGCCTGCGCACCCGGCCCTTTCCCAATCCGCTGGCACCGGCCACCCCGAGCACGCTGATCGACCTGAACGGTGACCGCGACCTGGCGCGCACCCCCGGCGAACTCCCGGACGTCTACCAGGAGGTCGCCGACGCCTGGGACAAGGCGCTCCAGGAGCGGGCCGAGCTGGCCACGGTGCGCGACGCCATCCAGCAGCGCGACGTCGCCACCCTCAAAACCGTGTGGAACCGGCTGGTCAGGGAGTTCGACGACCAGTCCTTCTACGGTTTCCTGGCCACCTCCTCCACCTTCCAGTCGTTCCGGCACCGGGAGATCTTCGGGCAGGTCGGCTTCGGCACCGGCGGCTGGGACACCGACTTCCCCAACTCGGTGCTGGAGATCCTTCGCGTCGTGGTCACCGAGGCCGACGACAACCAGGTCGGCATCGTCGGCGGCTCCCAGCAGCTGCCGCGCGGGCTGTGGGCGCACGCCCCGGCCGCGCCCGCCCACTGGCCGGAGGGCACCTCGCTGGCGTCGCTGCACGACGGCGGCCGACCGCGCCCGGCGGTCACCCGGCTGCGGCGGGCGGGTGACGGCATCCGCGTACGGGACGAGAGCGGCGAGGAGCGGGAGTTCCCCGCGGTGGTCTTCAGCCCGCATGTGTGGACGCTGCTGCACCGGATCGACTGCGATCCGGCGCTGCTGCCCACCCCGCTGTGGACGGCGGTCGAGCGCACCCACTACATGGGCGCCTCCAAGCTGTTCGTCCTGGTCGACCGGCCGTTCTGGCGGGACACCGACCCGGCGACCGGCCAGGACGTGATGAGCATGACGCTCACCGACCGGATGCCGCGCGGGGTCTACCTGTTCGACGACGGGCCCGACCGGCCCGGGGTGATGTGCCTGTCGTACACCTGGAACGACGACTCGCTGAAGGTCGCCACCCTCTCGCCCGAGGAACGGCTGGAGCGGCTGCTGACCCAGCTGGGCGCGATCTACCCGGACGTCGACATCCGCTCGCACATCGTCGCCGGACCGCTGGCCGTCACCTGGGAGACCGAACCGCGCTTCATGGGCGCGTTCAAGTCCAACCTGCCCGGCCACTACCGCTATCAGCGGCGGCTGTTCACCCAGTTCATGCAGGAGGACATGGCCCCCGAGCAGCGCGGCTTCTTCCTTTGCGGGGACGACGTCTCCTGGACGGCCGGATTCGCGGAGGGGGCGGTGACCACGGCGCTCAACGCGGTGTGGGGGGTGCTCGACCACCTGGGCGGCGCCACCCACCCGGACAACCCGGGCCCGGGCGACCGCTTCCCCGACTTCGCCCCCGTCGAGCTGCCGTACGACTAGCGGGAACGGAGAACGGGGAACGGGAAGGGGGGCCGGGCTTGAGCACCGGCCCCCCTTCTCGCGCGGGCGTCTAGCCCTTCGCGATCTCTTCCAGTTGGCGCTTGTCCGGCTTGCCGTTGCGGTTGAGCGGGAAGGCGTCCAGCACCTCGACCCGGTTGGGCTGCTCGTAGACCGGCAGCACCTGGCACAGCCGCTCGCGCCAGTACTTGGCGTCCCGCCCCTCCTCGTCCTCGACGAAGAAGACCAGCTGCACATCGCCGCGGCGGCGCTCGTCGGGGAGCGGCACGATGCGGGTGGAGATGTGGGCGACGGCGGCCTTGCGCTCGACCAGCTCGGGGTAGAGCAGATAGCCGTAGCGGTGCACCGCGAACTTCCGGCCCAGGACGAAGAGGTTGTCGTCCTCGTCGAGGTAGCCGAGGTCGCCGGTGGGGAACCAGCCGGTCGGCATGGCGTCGATGCCGCCGTCCTCGTCGATGTGGCCCTCCAGCGCGTCCGGGGTGTCGACCTCGATCTCACCGGCCTGCCCGGGGGCGGCCGGGACGCCGGACTCGTCGATGACGCGCAGCTTGATGCCGTCCATGGCGCGGCCGCAGGAGACCGGGTTGTCCAGGGTGGCGAAGGCGATGTTGCCCAGCTCGGTGCTGCCGTAGCTGTCCAGCAGCGGCAGCCCGAACTCGGCGATATAGCCGTCGGAGAGCGCGCCGTCGAGCGGGGCCGCGCCCGAGCAGAACATGCGGACCTGCTCCAGCCGCGCCCGCAGCGAGGGCTTGCGGCGGGCCAGGTTGAGCATGGTGCGGTAGCTCGACGGGGTGGCGTCGAGCACGGTCGCGCCGGTCCGCCCGGCCATCTGCACGGCCCGGTCGAGGCGCTTGTAGGGGGCGATCACCAGGGAGCAGCGGGTGAGCCAGGCGATGAGCACCATGGACAGCCCGTACTGGTGGGCGAAGGGCAGCAGCGGCAGCAGGACGTCGTCCTCGCGGTGGCCGACCTGGGCGGCGTTGCGCTCCAGGTTGGTCAGGAACTTACGGCCCGACTTGACCGCGCCCTTGGGCTCGCCGGTGGAGCCGGACGTCCACATGATGAGGCCGTCCTGCCGGTCGGCCCAGGCGTCGAACGACAGCTCACGGGTGCTGAGCGGGCGCCCGGCGGCCGGGGCGATCAGCTCGTAGAGGTTCACCACACGGGCGTCGTCGTGGATCGGGGAGTCGTCGTCCACGAAGGCGATGGCCGCGCCGGTGCGCCCGGCTATCCGCCGGGTCTCGTCCGGGTGCTCCTGCTGGTCGATCAGCACGATGGAGGCGCCGACGTGCATGAGGGCGAACAGCACGCTGACGTAGGCGGCGGAGTTGCCCGCCTTGAGGATGACGCGGTCGCCCGGGGCGACCCCATGCCGCTCGCGGATCACATCGGCGACACGGATCGCGTCCAGCTCGAAGTCGGCCAGGGTCTGCACCGAGTCGAGCGCGTAGATCTTCGCGGTCATCGAACGTACTCTTTCCTTTTCACTCAGGAGTACGGGCAGCCCTGGGCTTGTCCCCCTAGGCTCCCTTGTCTTCGGCGCCGGTTTCCCACTCGGCATCGACGGTGGACTGCGAGAGCAGCTGGTCGTGCACGAGGTTCACGACCTCTCGCCGGCTCGAGTCGAGGTAGCCGCGGGAACCGGGAAACACCTCGAGGTCGAATCGTCCGCTGGTACGCCGCCGCCAGGCCCGTACGCCGCGCAGCGGGGTCTTGGGGTCGCCCTCACCGGCGAGGGCGACGATCCGGCAGCCGAGGGCCGGCGGGCCCAGGGTCATGCCCCAGTGCGCGGTCCGGCCGGATACGAACAGGGTCAGCAGGGGCGTCCCGGTCTCCCGTTCCAGGCGCTCGGCCACGCGGTAGGCGAGGTCGGCGCCGCCCCGGTGGCCGAAGAAGGCGATCGGACGGTCCGTCCACTCGCCCAGCGCACCGAAGATCCGGTCGACCAGCTCCGGGCAGTCGGCCAGCCGCTCGCCGTCCTCGCCGTCCTCGTCGCCGGTGTGGAGGGGGTATTGGATCGCCAGTACCTCCACGGTGGGCAGCAGGAGTTCGGACAGGGAGAGGTAGTACGCGGTGGAGCGGGCGGACTCCGGGAAACAGATCAGCCGGAAACTGCTCGGAGTTTCCGTTTGCAATATCCGAATAAGGCCCACATCATCGGGCTTGATCTGGCTCAAGGAGCACATCCCCGGGATTTCACTGAGGGGCCGGGCACGAGTACCCGGTGGGGCGCGTCGACCACGCTCGTCCGAGGCGCTGACTCCGTGAGGTTATGAGCCCTTCTCCTGCACCACAACCCCTAGTAACCGCTATTCGAGGTACGCCTTATATGCGGGTACCGCGCCATCCCGGCGTGACACGGGACCCGGGGGCGCCCCCTCAACCCCCCTCACTTGCGTCACCACCCCCTAAGCTGGAGGCAGTTACGCGCGCGGAGTCAAGCGGCTGTGTTAAACATGAGGCAAAGAATTTTCTCCTCAAGCCAATTAAATTCGGTGCGACGACAGCGATGAACACAACACGTCCTATTGATTTCGCCGCCGTTGTCGACGGCTTGGTGAAGAAGTACCCCGGGCGCCCCGTCCCGGCGGTCGACAATCTCAGCTTCACCGTGCGGCACGGTGAGGTCTTCGGCTTCCTCGGCCCCAACGGTGCCGGGAAGACCACCACCATCGGCATCCTGACCACCCGGGTCGCCCCCACCGGCGGACGCGCCTTCGTGCAGGGCGTCGATGTGATAGCCAGGCCCGCGGTGGCCCGGCAGTCCTTCGCCGTCGTGCCGCAGCGCAACAATCTCGACCGGTCACTGACGATCCGTCAGAATCTCACCTTCCACGCCGGCTACCACGGGCTCTCCCGTGCGGAGCGCGGCCGGCTGGCGGACGAGAGCTTGGAGTGGCTCGGCCTCACCGACCACGCCAAGAACCGGGCGGACCAGGTCTCCGGCGGTCAGGCGCAGCGCGTGATGATCGCGCGGGCGCTGATGCACCGCCCCCGGGTGCTGTTCCTCGACGAACCGGCCACCGGTCTGGACCCGCAGTCGCAGATCTTCGTGCGCGACCGGATCGCCGATCTCAAGAACCGTGGCGTCACGGTGGTGCTCACCACCCACGACATGGAGGAAGCCTCCAGGCTGTGCGACCGGATCGGCATCGTCGACCACGGCAAGCTGCTCGCCCTGGACACCCCTGAGGCGCTGACCAGCAGGATGAGCAACACCGCCCTGACGGTCACGGTGCGGCCGCCGTACAGCGGCATGAACGGCGTGGTCCAGCTGGTGCAGAGCCTCGGGGTCGCGGAGCGGGTCGAGGTGCTGCAGCAGGAGGACCCCACCGCGCAGGGCGGAACCGACGGCGACGGCACCTTCCGCATGAAGGTCTACAGCAACGCGACCTCCTCCGTGCTTCTGCCCACCGTCATCAAGGCCCTGTCCGACACCGGCTGTGAAATCAAGGACCTGAATGTGAGCAAGGCGAGCCTGGAAGACGTGTTCGTCGAGCTGACGGGGAAGGAGATGCGATGAGCTCCTCCGCACGCCCCCCGTCCTCGACGGGCCAGAACACCGGTGGCGAGGCCGCCGAGGAGAAGCCCGGGTCGGGTGCGGCGGCGTCCACGGGCCGGGGCGGCCAGGGTGCCTCCGCCGACCGGGGCGCCGAGCGCGAGCCCGCCGACACCAGGACCACGAACTTCAGAGCCTCGGACTTCGGGGTCTCGGGCGCCAAGCCGGACGGGAACAGGGCCGCCGACCCGCGGGCAACCGACCCCAGGGCAGCCGACCCGAGGGCAGTTGATCCGAGGGCCGCCGACCCGAGGGCGATCGATCCGCGGGCCGCCGAGGACGACGGTTTCGAGGACACCCGGACCGCGCTCGTCCCGGCCAGGCCGCGTGCCCCGCTGCCCGCCGCCACGGACCGGAATACCCCCGCGGTCCCGCCGGTCAGGCACGAGCCCACGCCGTACGAGGCCAGGTCCCATGAGACCAGGCCTCCTGAGGCCAGGCACGAGACGAGGCCCGGGGCCAGGCCGCACCCGGTCGGGGACACAGGCCCCAGGCAAGGCGACATCGGCGACACGATGACCCTGGTCATCAAGCCCATACCGGCCCCGTCGGCGTCCCAGGCCGCACAGGACGCCAAGGCCGCGCTGAACAGCATCATCGCGGCGGCCGAGGCCCGTGCGCCCCTCGTGCCGCCCGAGCCGGAGCCCGAGCCCGGGCTCGATCTCGATATGCCCGACGGGAAGCGCCGCGGCGGGCGCCACCGGCGCCGCGCCAACCGGTGGCGGACGTTCTTCTTCATCCTGTGGCGCGACATCTTCGTCACCGGCCGCGAGATCGGTCCCTTCCTGGGACAGGTCATCGTGGAACCGTTCTTCATGCTGTTCGTCTTCGGCAAGGTGCTCGGCGAGATCGGCATGACCCAGCCCGGGTTCCAGCAGGTGCTGCTGCCCGGTGTGGTGGCGCTCAACAGCTTCCTGGTCTCCCTGCAGAACACCGCGTTGCCCCTGGCCATCGACTTCTCCTGGACCAAGGAGATCGAGGACCGATTGCTCTCGCCGCTCCCGACCGGCCTGGTGGCGGTGGAGAAGGCGCTCTTCGGAGCGATGCGCGGGGTGATCGGCGCCCTGGTCATGATCCCGATCGGTCTGCTGCTGCTGGACGGCGTCTCCTGGCCGCTGTCCAAGATGCCGGAGACCCTGGGCATCCTCAGCCTCGGCGGACTGGTCGGCGGTGCGGTCGGGCTCACCCTCGGCACCCTGGCGCCCGCGCGCCACATCTCCATCGTCTTCGCCATGACGCTCACCCCGATCATGTTCACCGGGGCCACGCAGTTCCCGTGGCGGAGCCTGGACGGTGTCCGCTGGTTCCAGATCCTGTGCACCTTCAACCCGCTGACCTACGTCACCGAGGCGATGCGCGGGCTGCTGCTGCCCGACGCGCCCGGGGTGCCGCCGTCGATCCCGCTGTGGATCTGCGCGTGCGCCATCGGGGCATCCCTCCTGATTTTCGGGTTCATCGGTATCCGGGGCTTCAACCGCCGGGCGCAGGACTGAGCGGCGGCAGGTCCAGAGAGTAAGGCAGCACATCATGACGGCATCCGAGCAGACGAAGTCAGCCATCGTTTTCCCGGGCATGGGACCTTCCGGCTTCTCCGAGGTGGGCAGGTTCCTGACGCTGGACCCGTTCGCCCGGAAGCGGCTCGCCGAGGCCGACGAGGCGCTGGGCTACTCGGTCTTCGACCGGCTCCGCGACTCCGAGGACGACTACGACGAGGCCACCCAGATCGCCTTCCTGGTGAACTCGATGGCCTCGGCGGACCGGGCGGAGCAGGAGCACGGCCTCGTCCCGGACCTGTGCGTGGGCCCCAGCTTCGGGCAGAAGGCGGCGACGGCGTACGTCGGTTCGCTGCCGTTTCCCGAGGTGGTGCGGCTCACCGCGGAGCTGGCCCGCTGTGAGCACACGTACTTCGCCGAGGAGTACCAGGACGCGGTCACCCACACCTTCGTCCGCACCCCGCAGGAGAAGCTGACGGAGATCCTCACCGAACTCGGTGAGCGCGGTGAGTGGTACGACTACTCCGGCCATCTCGACGACGGCTTCTTCATGGTCTCGCTGCGCGAGAAGGAGCTCGACGGGTTCAAGAAGGCGATCAGCGACGTCGGCGGCTACTCCATGTACACCATGGTCCCGGCGGTGCACGCGCCCGCGTTCGCGGAGCTGCGGCGCCGGGCCGCCGAGGAGATCCTGCCAAAGTACGACCTCCTCGACCCGAAGCTTCCGGTGGTCACCGACCAGAACGGCGCGATCGTGACCTCGGCCGGTGAGCTGCGCACGATGCTGCTGGACACCTTCGACCTGCCCATCCACTGGCCCAAGGTCGTCGACACGCTGAAGGGCGCCGGGGTGGCGAAGATGTACATCACCGGCCCGGACAACCTCTTCCACCGGCTGGACCGCACCAAGTCCAACTTCGAGGTCGTGACGGTGGGGCCGGGCAAGCGCTCGCGCCCCGCCCGTAAGCGCTGATCCCCCCGCCTACGCGACACCCGCACCTCCGCGACACCCGCACAGCAGCACAGCACAGCAGCACAGCACAGCAGCACAGCACAGCAGCACAGCACAGCAGAAGGGCCGGGCCCCGCCCCCTCCTCGGAGGGGGCGGGGCCCGGCCCTTTCGGCGCCGGAGCGCCCGTCAGTCCGACAGCCAGTCCTCCACCACTCGCGCCGTCGTGCCGGCGTGGTCCTCCATCATGGTGAAGTGGTGCCCCGGCACATCGCGCACGGTGTGGGGCAGCTCCCAGTACGACCGCCAGTCTCCGTCGCGGGACCAGTCGAAGAACTGCTCTTCGGCCCGGACCAGCAGGGTCGGCGTCTTGACCTCGCGGGGCTCCCACTGTCCGAACAGCCGGAAGTACGCGCCCATGGCCAGCAGCCGGGCGTCGTCCACCGGCACATGGCCCGTGCTCCGCTCGTCGATCCCGGCCCTCAGACCGGGCTGGAGGGCCATGGCCGCCTGCCGGTCGTGCGAGTAGATGTCGAGCAGCACCACCGCTTCGGGGAAGACCCCGGTGCTCTCCAGCCGCGCGGCCACCTCATGGGCGAGCAGCCCGCCCGAGGAGTGGCCCAGCAGCACGAACGGCTCCCCGTCGGTCTGCCGCAGCACCGCCTCGGCCTGCGCCTCGATCACCGCCTCCGGGTTCGCCGGAAGCCGCTCCCCGGCGACGAAACCGGGGTTGCCCAGCGCCCAGACGTCCCGGTGGCCACGGAATCCGGCGGCGAACCGCGCGTACTGGTGCGGGCCTCCGATCGACAGGATCGAGGGGAAGCACACCAGCGCGGGCCGGGTGTCCCCACGGGACAACCGCACCAGCGTGGGCGCCTTGTCCAACTCGGCGGCGCTCGCGAACGAGGGCCGGAACCGCGAGACGTCCATCAGCATCCGGGTGAACTCCCCCTGCTGACCGAGCTGTTCGGCTTCCCGCATCATCGCTCCGAACACGGCCGACGGCTCCGCGCCCGCCGCCTCCGTCTGCGCGGCATCCGACACCGCACCGCCCTCGGCGGCCACCGAACCGGCCAGCCCGGCGAGCAGTTGCCGGGCGACCAGCTCGGGCGTCGGGTGGTCGAAGAGCAGCGTCGGGGGCAGCCGCAGCCCGGTCGCGGTGTTGAGCCGGTTGCGCAGCTCGACGGAGGTCAGGGAGTCGAAGCCCAGCTCCAGGAAGCCACGCGTGGCCCCCACGGCCTCCGGGTCCTCGAAGCCGAGGACCACGGCAGCGTGGGTACGGACCAGATCCAGCAGGGCCTTCTCCCGCTCCGCCTCGTCCAGCCCGGCCAGTCGCCGCGCCAGCGAAGGGCCGTCCTCGGCGGCCGCAGCGGCGGAGGCCGTGCGCCGCCGGGGCG
>Ga0307508_10007042_pt1 | contig 10481 bp, 9 predicted proteins | sample 9_EM_MG_FD_203089 | JGI IMG/M metagenome (GOLD analysis project Ga0307508, IMG submission 203089) | Populus trichocarpa ectomycorrhiza microbial communities from riparian zone in the Pacific Northwest, United States - 9_EM | ecosystem: Host-associated > Plants > Roots > Unclassified | place...
ATACGCCCCCCCCCACAAAAAAAAAAAAAAAACCCCCCCCCCCCCCCCCCCCCACCTTGCCAATCTATGATCCCGCCCAGCTCTAAAAAAAATCAATCTATCCCATCCAGATATTCGAAACCGAGAAAGAAAAAAAGAAAAAAACTCCCCCACTCCCCCTTAACTCCGTCCGTGTGTCCCAAGGCAAAGAAGAAGAAGAAGAAGAAACGAAAACAACCTGATCGAGATCTCCTCCAGCTCGAAAGATGCAGGAAAAGAAAATGGAAGGAAAGAGATAGGAAGAGGAAAAGCGGCTGCCGAGTTCGCCGAACGGAAGAAAAGATTAAAAAAAAAAAGGGACATCCCAGATCACGCGTGCGACAACTCCTGGATGTATCCGTAGCCACGAAGGAAACGGAGAAAGAGCCGTTGGGCGGCGGCGGTGCTGGCGGCGACGGCTGGATCGCAGCCGTCCGACGCTACCGGTAATACGAGCCTTGCGAGCTGGAGCTCAGCGAGTCCGGCAGGATGCCGATCCGCGGCGACGGGCTCGCCCGGGACATGTGCTGCGGACCGGGGCCGACGACGTGCCGGGTGCAGGCATAGCCCACCAGCACCGTGCGGTCCTGGATGCCGTGGCCGTGCTGGCCGACGGACTGGCACGGATCGACGCCGTGGACGTAGTACGTGCACTTGCAGACCGCGTAGCGCTCGATCAGGCGGATGCACATCTTCGGCGGCGGGCGTGGAGGCTTCTGGATTCCGTGGGGTGGCGGTGGCCGGTGAGCGGTCTGCAGCTCGCGTTGAATGGGCGGCGGGCGCTGTCTGCGGGGGAGGCGGTCACGCCCGGATACCCGGCGGCGCGGGGGCGATGGTGAACTGTTCTGCGCCGTTGACGGTTCTGGCCGGTGGAGAGTGGCTGCGGAGGTCTGTCGGGGGGAAGACGGCGGAGATGCGGCTGTGCTGGGCGGGCGGGCTGTCGCAACGCTCGTGAGATGTGCCGTCGTGGTGGTTGTCGAGGTTCGTGGTGCTGGCTCTCTGTGTCGAGTTCCGGGTGCTGCTTCGTCGTTGCTGCTGGCCTTTGCTGGCTTCTCCTCCGGACGGCGTCGGGTGTTGTCTTATATCCCACCTGCGCGCCGGCGGGCGGAGATGAGAGGGGGATGAATAAACGCAAGCCCCTTCCTCCAGCTGTGCCCCCGCCGCCCTTCCTTACTCCACCGCGCCGTATGTAGCACCGACACGGCGCCCCGAGGACATCATGGGCGCAAGGATGGGCGAGGGGAGTCCCTTGCATGGCTGTCCGAACCGCTGGGAGGCGGCGGGTGAGCAGCGAGCACGCAGCAACACCCCCAACGACCAACCGCAACGCGCGCCCGCCCTCCCCAGATTAGAAACACGCGCTGTAGAGCACATAATGGAAGCCAGCGGCGTCGCTCTCTTTCTCCTCGCTCTGCAATACCGGATTCTGCAGGCCTCCCCTCCCCCGTCCGCCGGTGCCGCATGGCCGGGCCCTCCGTTCGCAATCCCCTCCTCCCCACCCACATCCCGAATGGCCCCCCTTTCCCCGTGCGGGTTGACACCGCCCCCAAATTCTCGCTTCTCCTCCCTCCTCCTTCCGGCCACGCGAGCCCCCTGGCGGCCCACAGGATGCGTGTTACAGCTGTAGTGTGTCTCCCGTCCATCTCTCCGTCCGGCTCCATCCTGCGGAATCGGCACGGCTTCACGTCTTCGCATGAAGCGCAGGAATAGCTCGCCAACCGCCGCTGCCGTGCGGAGTCGGCATGATACAACGCCCAACCAACGGAGCGACGGTCTGCACGGCAGCGCGAGTCGCGATGCCTTCGTTCGACATGCGTTCGCGCTTGCCGGGCACGATTTGCTCTGCTGGACGCAGCAGTCGATGCCTCACGTCAGTTGCTGTGCCAACTTAACTATTCCGCACACGCGGACGAAGGCGTCCGCGCTATCTTCGGGACTAAGACTAACTGCAACCTACACACTGGCACCTACATATCGTGCAATAATATTCTCCTCCAGGAAATACATAGCTCCGCCTCGGTGTTTCCTCATCCACCGCCCCCACCGGGCCAGTCCGAATCTGGGCGCTCTTCCTCAGCAATGATTTCCCACAACCACAGTTTCGGTCTCCGGTAACTAGCTAAGCGATTCGGGGATTGGTCGAAGCAGGCATCGAGACCGGACTAGCCGCCACGCGTGGGATCGGCACCCCCAGAGGACGGACGGACGGACGGACAGACGGACGAGCGAAGCAGCGGAAGAACGAACGAAAGAACAGCAGCTCGCAGGAATCGACACCGCCCACACGGTACCGCCCGCAATCGGTACGTTCGGACGTGCGAGTACGGACGCGCGATGGCTTCGAGATTAGAAGTCCAAGGCGTGGGCGGGCAGCGTGTCGTCCAACCCCACTTGCTCACTCAGCTGGGTGGCACTGCGGGCGTCGCTCACTAGATACTCGCTCACTCTCACCCATGCATAGTCGTCCGGGCGGACGAACGCGGATCGGACTTAGCGTACCACTCGCGCTGACGTTGTGGCTTCGCACCCAGCAAGCCAGTGACACCCACCGCTCCACCAGCCACAGCCACAGCCACAGCGGTTCTTTTTTCGTTCCATCGCCGAATCACGATCCCGCAACAGCAAGCATGTGGCGAGACCGTGCTATCTATAACCAGCGGTCGCACCACAAATCGTGCCGCGCCCCGGTGGGACACTCGTTTCGCGGATTCCTCCTGGAATAGTTACTTCTGGAAACACTCTGGAGAAGCAACATCGCACAGACAGCCAGCTGCTCGGCGACATGCATAACTCTACCGTCAAGTGGCTGCTTACCTACCTACCTACCTTACCCTCGCTCCTGCCAAGCAGGCCACCCGGAGTCTGCCGTCGCGCTCATCTCCACTACTGAAAAGCGTGTCGCGTTCAAGCATATTGCTGCATACATATGCGCATATGCATCGTGGTCGGCATGCATTCTCGCCATGCTTTTTATGCGGCGACCTATGTAGGTGCTCTATGTACGTATTGCGCGACGGGCTAATTCGGTGCCTACTGCATGCGCAGCAGCATGCAGCACGAGGAGACCTGCAACGAACCGTCCATCGCGGAATCGCTGTATGCAGCTAATCTGGTGTCGGACCCCGAGGGAATGGGCACGAGAACCATCTTCGGTGGCCTGTGTGTGTTGGGGTGATGGGACTAACTAGATATTCCATTCGTCTCGTTTTCCCCGTCACGCTCACGTCGGATCCACTCTGTCCGGAGCCTTCCGCGCGTCCCGCGAGTGTCGACGGTCAGGTCAAATCAACTGCTGGCAGGTGGCTTCGGAGAGGAGAGAATCCTTTTAGAGCCCGGCGGGTAGGCTATGTAGATAGTCCACATATGCAGAAACCTGGACTCTCCTGTCAAAGGGGAGAGAGGAGAAGCCGCTATTTCCCTTCGCGAAGTAATGCAACACACGATTGACGGAAAACGAAAAGACCGAGACATCACTGCCCGCCGTGTTTCGCAGCCGAACTCTTCTTTCCCCACACGACCCCACTCCTCCTCCACCGAACTGACCGCCGACAGGCCGGAGTGGTGGTTCGATAAACTTTTCTTTTTCTTTTTTTTTTTTTGGTTCGCACCGTGGTGGTTCTCGCTTTACTTTCGCCCGCGAAGATATTGTGTGGTTGGTCGGAGCAGTGCAGCGTCCAAAGGTCTTCGTAAGTAGGGTGCATATGTGAGGAGGGCTGACCGTATGAAACGGTGGAGACCCCTGTACTCCAAGCTTGATGCACTCGCATGTCGCCCTAGTACATGCATACATACATCTTCTGGTAGAGAGTGGAGCCGTTCGCTCTTGCCGGCTACCGATTGCGCGCACCCGTCGGTGGGTTCGTCCGCGTGCCGGAATGCACCGCCTTGGCATTCCACACACACGCGATGTCACTCGCTCTTCCAGCCCAATGCGTCCTGTTGGAAAACGAAGCCACGCTAGCACTGAGGGCACAAGCCAATGGCAGGTGTCAGGCCAGAATTCCGGGCGCGCACAGAATGTTGTCGAATCGACTTTATGTGATGATTCATTGACCGCATGCGACCCTATTGGATCATGGCGATGTTGTATCTGTATTGTCAGGCGCCGAGCGCCACGGATCACGAGGAAAAGAGGGTGAAGGTTTTTTTTGTCCTCTGTGTCAGAGACGTTTTACCCCTCCTAGCGCTCTCGTGACCAATCATCCCCTTAGTCATCTCCGCACGTGACTCTCTTAGCCACCTTCGCACGTGACATATCTATACAGTCCTTTCCCATTTGCCGTCCATGTACAGTCCGCCGGCAGCTCGCGGCAACTCCTCCTGCCCCCGTCCCGACAAGAAGGAAACAAAGAAGCCGATCGACTTTGAGTGCAGAGCAAGCAGTTTGCTATCTTATCGTTATATGTAAGCGCAGGGAAGAGAAAGAAAAGAAGGCAAACCAGAACAACCGAGAGCGACTCCTTCTCCCGCTGCTGCTCCACCCAATCCATTGCCACAATGCAATATACAGAAACAGCGATGCGAAGCTCTTCTAACGGGCGCGCAGTATGCGTAGCAATGAGAAGCGAGCCCGACCGAAAGCTGCCCATCCGCTCTCTCACTCTCCCCAGACCCTGTGCGTGCACGCGGCCGCCATTATTAGCTGCAGCAGATTCGGCAGCTAAAGGGTGGGAACCATGTACAGTAGATATGTGCGAATCTACATACCAGCTGCGTATGTGCGTAGGCGCGTGACTCCGGTCCCCATGCCGGTTAGCACGAAGGAATTCGACATGTAGATATGTAGATATGGACCGGACTCAGGTTGCCGCGCAAACCGGCCGTGACGGCTTCCGCTGGTAAGCATCGATACCGCCGCAACTCGCGCATCGCCGTGCGCACCCAAAGGTGCCGAGCTCCAATTGAGGCGATACGGGGATGACGTTTTGCGTCGAATAGATACATATTCTCCGCCCGCTGCATGCGTCGAGCCACGATGAGAACATCCATCGGTAATAGCGACGTCTCGAGGGCCGGGTGCGCGCATTGTCGTGGGCTGGAACCGCTCACCCATACTCAATCGACGCATGACATAAGCCGTGCCTGACGAGCTCGGGCCAGGCGCGGTCGATCGGGTTATCGACGCTGACAGTTTGGCGTTAGCCGCCCAGCTCAGCCGCAGTCCACCTACATACATACATACACACATACTGCCCCACCCGCTCTCTCGTCTGTGGCTAAGGCACCGGGCCACACAAGGCAGATCGAATCCCTTCGCCACAACGCCTTTGTGCCGCTAGGCGGGAGTGCTTATCTTTTTAGGGTGACTGGTTGGAGATTTGGAGTAAGTACACGTGAGTCGGGCAGCGATCGATCGGATGCGTGGATGTGCTATTGTGAGAATGACGGTAGGAACACAGGGGTAACTATCTGGAAGCGCTAGCAAAGGAAACAATCCACGCTCCGCTTTCCCCAGCCGCAACTACTTCCGAAATGCATCTCGCAGCACCGCGTGCTCGGGCGCGCGGTCGCGGAGACGGTCGATTGCGGCGAACCACCAGGCCATAAGCAGCAGCAGAAGATTGACCGACACCGCTAACACCGCCAGCCGGCCCAGTCAGCTCTCGATCTCCGTCTCGGGGGTGCGGACGTGAAAACACCTACTCGGCATGACTTGCATCGCCTGTTCGGGCACGACCTCGGCGAGAACGCCGGCCCAGACCAGCAGGTTTCCGACGACGGCAGCGACGAGAATCCGAGTCTGCACGGGGGTCTGCTCTAGTTCCTGGTTTTCCGCATCAGTCGCTTGCCGCCTTCCCGACATCCCCCGCTCTTTTTTTTTTTTAGCCGCTCACCTCGACCTGGCACCACAGCTTCCGCTGGCCGGTGGACCGGAACTTCTCGTACGCCTTGAGGTCGAGCTCCTCCCAGATGTCCTTCCCGGCCTTGAACGTGACCGTCTTGGGCACGCGGAAGCGGCCGGCCCACAGCAGGACCTCGGCGTGCTTCTCGGCCGATGAGGCCGGCTGCCTGACGTTCCAGGTGAACAGGTGCGTGCGCGGCTCGGCACCCGGCGCCAGGTAGTGTACTTCGAGATAGTCGACCGAGTTCGCGTGCGGCTCCGGGAGAGCAGCACCGGCGGCGGCGGCGGCAGCCTCGGTAGTGGTGCCGCGGCAGCTCGTGGCGGTGGTGGCGGTGGTGGCGGTGGTGGCGGTGGTGCCGTCGTTCATTCTATCCGTGGGGGTAGCGGTTGTGGTGGACTCCATCGTGTCGATCCGTGGGGTGGAGTGCAACGGTGCGGAGGAGGCGGGGAGTTGCTCGTACGTCCTGAACTGGTACATGAACGGCCAGCCTGTGAGGGGAGTGTGACGGACGAAACAAAGAAAGGTGCGGGCGTAAACACGGGACAAAGTGTAACTTCTAGGACGTTAGCGTCTCGTCGGCTGTCACTCCGGGCGAGTTGCATTAAACATCTGCATGCTCTCCCTCTCTTCGTGCCGCTTCACAGCAACATTACCGGCAGTTTGCCAGTCACCAGTGTTCGGTCAGCGGTCCGTGACCTAGCGGGAGTATCGGCGTCATGGCAACGTCCCGCACGTGGACGGGATTGTTGTTGCTGCCGACAGCAAACAGGTATGTATCACGCTGGGACCCACACGTGATGCTTGTTATGACTCGTTCTCGCAGCATTGACCACTGCAGTGGACACAAAACCACTGGCTCCTGCATACCGGTTCTGGCGACAAGTCATCGATCCTGCACGCTGCCGCGAAAGGGCAGAAGGCGGCGCGGCGGAGAGAACTCTATCTATTCCGACGAACTCAATTCACCATGGCAACGCCAGCCAAATGCTAGAGTTCTATAAGAACCTGCGTTCGCTGCGCTACTCTGCAGAGAGTTTGGTGCCGGCGTGAGTGCGTACGACAGGCTACGTCCTGTGCCTTGGAAGGAAGGGACAAGCGTAGATGTCACGTGATCCAAACGCGGATGATAATACGTGATGTTACCTGCAAGAAGAAGACCGTCGAAAGCGATCCCTCCCAGCCGCGCGGCTTGCGGCATGGGCCGGCTCTGGGATTGGGATCTGTGCTCCCGTGGGTGGTTGGCCAGCCACTATGCCACGGGATGCTGGTTGCGGAAAGAGTGCGGCTCGGCGTGCTACAGCGGAACGAAAACAATCTCACCATCTTATGGACACAAATAGCTGCCCCTTGAGAGCTTGCCACGCTGAGGACCCGGTACCGGCAGTGGGGACCCTGCCCGGGACGGGACCGTCCTAAAAGACTGCCGGGCCCGGCCGGGCAGGACGGACTATTGCGAGGCCTGCCGCTTGAGATGCGCAAGAGACCGTGGGAGCGGCATCGCACGTGCCTCGTTCCGGTCTGAGTAGCTCCACCCCACGGGCGTCTGGCTCCTCCGCCACAATCTTCGCCCGCTCGTCGGCCTTTTCGTTCCCAGCGACTCCCTTCAGGCCTCACAATAGTCCGTCCTGCCCGGCCGGGCCCGGCAGACTTTTAGGACGGTCCCGTCCCGGGCAGGGTCCCCACTGCCCTAGTCCGTCCTGGTATAGTATTTGGACGGACTGCCGAAAACTGCCGGGCACTCCACTAGTGTAAAAATTTCTGTTTAGGGTGAAAACTTTACTACGGCGGGATATGCAAGACCCCACTCACCAACCACTATGTATCCCTACCGCCGTCTCGACCCGACACGCCAGACATCCAGCCCACGGCACTACCCCCACCAATCAGAATGGCTAACAGCGATCTCAGTACCGATGCCTATACCGAAGACGAAGCAGTCTATCATAGTCGTTCGCCCCGAGGATTCGGCTTCTCAGCGACAACTCCTTGTCGATCCCGAATTACTCTCCCCACCAATGGGCGGCAGCGAGTCATGGACATACGGAGAGAAGACACACACCAGCAGCTCTGAGGTTTCCGTGACTGAGCAGATGCTGAGCGAATTGACGAAGCATGTGGAGGAGACGAAGGCAGGTGGGGACAATGTGAGTGATATAAAACCACAAAGATCGCAGATGTGGCGTCCCCATCTGCGTCGCCGAAGTCAACCGGAATGGTGGAAGTTCACAACGGCTTGCTCGAGGAGAGGATTCGAAGATTATTGGCAGCCGAGCCTGAACAACTTTATAAGCGTGTGATGATGCTTAAGATTGCTGGTCTTCTAGCTACCGGCGCTCGAGCGACCTATATATCCTCCCCACGGCACCTAAAGCAAATACGTCCTCCCCGCTGCACCTAAAGCAAATGCCCGGAGGCAAACCCGATTCCCCCCCCGATGCGCATAATCCCAGGAACAAACTGAAACCGAACTATCCCTTCATTTCTACTACATATTCCCTCGTTCCCACTATCTCCTCGTTCCTGCAATTCCCCACTTGCCCTTCACTCGCTTGCACCCTCGTCCAGCACCGTAGCATATCTTCAACACTCCCCCTTGCTATGGTGCTCGTCCGGTGTCGCCTCCTGAGGCGGCTTGTTCGGTATCAGAGCGTGTCCGTCCATGACTGCGCTTGCAGCTCGAGTGAGGGTTGATGCTGGCAGGGCTTTCGTCAGCAAATCGGCTTTGTTGTATTTGCCGGCCTTCCACGTAATTGTTAGCTCCCCCAGCTCTAGTTGTTGTCGGATGTAGTGATATCGCTGGTGAATATGCTTCGTTTTCTTGTGGAACCCGGGGTTCTGACTGAGCTTCCTAGCACCATCGTTGTCTGTGATAATGACAGGTGTCGTGACTTCTCCGAGTTCCATTAGGAATTCCCTCATCCAAGCCGCATGTTGGGCCCCGGCAGAGAGCGCGATGTATTCCGCTTCTGTGGTAGAGAGGGCGACCACCTTTTGCCGCTGGGAGGTCCAACCTACAGCATTGTCGCCGATGCAGGTGAGCACCCCCATCTGACAGCGACCTTCCTCGTCTCCCCCATAGCTGGCATCCACCCAGATAGTGAGGCCACTACTGGGCAAGGTGGCAGATAACTTGAGTCCATTATGCATGGTGCCGAAAAGAAATCGGACAATCCGGAGTGCAGCTTCCCAATGCCTAGCAGTGGCGTGCGAATTCCGGCGAGCTAGATAGGACACTGCGTAGAGGACGTCCGGTCGCGTTGTTTGGGCGATGTAACTAAGGCTGCCAATGAGGCGTTGGTAGGGCTTGCAATCGATAATCGTTTCTCCTTTTGCTGGTATAGTGAGATCATCGGTGAGACTCATAGGGGAGCTGACGCCATAGGTGATCTTGTATTCTGTGCAGAGGGCTTCGATAGCTCGTGTCTGGGTGAGTCTCAAAGCGATTTCCGGAGTGGATTTCGGCCCGGATGTGGATAGGCTCTCCCAACGGCATTCGATATTCAGGAAGGAGGATGGCTTTCCTCTGTGATCGATCTCCACATTCTGTTCGAAAGCCTGAATGAGCTCGACTAAGTCCTCCGCTTGACGGGCAACGATGAGATAGTCATCCACATGGGTGGCTACTCGGATATAGTTTCCAATATAGCATGCTGGGTCAGCCTTCATGGGTGATAAACCACCACGTTCAAATAACATAGTCATTGTAGTATTCCATTCGTATGCTGACTGCTTGAGGCCGTACAGAGCTTTGTGGAGACGCCACACCTTGTCTTTGGTAACTGATGGATCACTGATGTAGATTTCATGCTTCAATGGGGCATTGAGGTACGCTGCCACAATGTCGGCCTGTAGCACAATCCATCCGTCCCGGAGAGCGAGCACTAGGAGAGACCTCCAGCTATCAGGCCGAGCAACTGGTGCATAGGTGTTGTCATAGTGAAGGCCGTAGATTTGTGTAAAGCCTCTGGCGGTAAGCCGTGCCTTTCGTTTCTCCAACTTTCCGGTCTGATCAAACTTCTCCCGCAGGACCCACTTGGTATCAACCGTCTTCTTTCCAGATGGCAGATTATCCAGTTCCTCGTATACACCATACTTCTTCAATTGCTCCTTCTCTTGCTCCATTGCTGCAGTCCAGGCAGCGCTATCAGGTCCAGCTAGAGCATCTTTGACAGACGGGGAGGTAGTCATCACAACATATGCCCGTTCGCCATCTTGTCGATATCGCTCTGGCATCCGTTTCTCTCTTGTTGACCTGCGCGGGGGTGCTGGTGCAGGTGTATCGGAGACAATCGCTTCCATTTGCTCTGTTGCTTTGGGTTCAGTCTCGGATTCTGGAATATTTCCAATTGGCTCCGATTCGACAATATACTTTGGCTTCTCCTCGTCCTGGCTGGTATCTTCCCTCTGGAAATCGTTCTGGTCCATGGTATGGTCCATATCGATAGGGTTGAACTGGCTGTTGAGACTCCGATAGCGTGGTTCCTTCGTTGTCGTCACCCTTTTATCCTTGGAGTAGACGCGGTAGATTCCCGAACTTGATGTGTACCCAATGATATAGCCCTCGACACTCCGGGCGGTGAGTTTACCGATGGTGTGGGGAAGGTGGATCCATACAGGCTC
>Ga0307508_10007044_pt1 | contig 10481 bp, 11 predicted proteins | sample 9_EM_MG_FD_203089 | JGI IMG/M metagenome (GOLD analysis project Ga0307508, IMG submission 203089) | Populus trichocarpa ectomycorrhiza microbial communities from riparian zone in the Pacific Northwest, United States - 9_EM | ecosystem: Host-associated > Plants > Roots > Unclassified | place...
ATGCGCAACTTGTGACGAATGATCAGACCTGACCGTACCGAGTCGCATCGCGGCTATCGCCGGACGTCGAGCAGCAAGGTCGTCGAGCGAGCCACCCGCGCGACGAGCCCGCGCAGCGGGGCCGCGTCGGCCGCGGACAGCCGGCCGAGCTGCACGAGCAGGTCGAGCTCCAGGATCACCGCCTGAAGCGCCACGACCGCCAGGACCGGCCGCCTGGCATCGAGCGCCTGCGCCGCGATCTCGAGCTCGCTCCGGATCACGAGGCCCAGACCGCGCGCGAGCTTGCCGGCGGCGACGAGCTGGTCGACCAGCGCGATCGCGTTTCGCGCCCCCTGGGCCTGCGAGATCACGACCACGGTCTGGGCGCCAGTTGCGGTCGCGTGGTCGTCGGAGACCTGGACGGTGACCGTGAAGTCGCCCGCGGCGGCGTAGGGATGGGCGAGCGCGAACGTCATCCCCGACAGCGCCAGCGCCATGGCGCCGGACCCGTCGCCGTAGTCGACCGTGGCCGTCCACGGGTCGGCGCCGGGGTCGGTGAACGAGCCGGCGGCGGAGTAGACCTCGCCCGGCAGGAGCGTCGCGCCCGCGAACGCTCCGAGGGTGGGCGGCACGTTGGCCACGGCGACCGTGGTCAGCGTCGTGTCGGTCAGGCCGTCGTTGTCGGTGACCGTGAGCTGGACCGAGTAGACGCCGTCCTGCGCGTAGCCGTGGGTCACGGTCGGGCCGGTGGCGGTGGTGCCGTCGCCGAAGCTCCACTGGTACGCCACCACCGTGCCGTTCGGATCGAGCGACGACGCCGCGCTCATCGCGACGCTGCCGCCCTCGACCCCGGCGTACGGTCCGTCGAGCATGGCGATCGGCGGCTTGATGCCGGCCTCGACGATGTTCTCGACCTTGTCGGGCAGGAGGGCGAGCAGATCGTAGCCGGTCAGCGCCTCGATCTCGTCGACCGTGGTCTGGTACGCCTGCCACGGCATGTCGCGGATCCCGGGCTCGTTGGGCATGTTCACCGCGATGACCTCGAGATCGCGGTAGTCGACGATGTCGGCCAGCCCGTGATCGCGCGGCATGATGACCGCGACCTTCCAGGTGCTCGCCGGGATCACGATCTTGCCCTCGTTCTTGAGCGTGCCCTTGGTTCCGGCCACACCGGCGATGATGTAGACCTCCTTGTTCTGGAGCCGCGCGAAGTCGCCGAGGTCGTCCTCGAGCAAGGCCCACGGTCCCTGGTTCAGATCGGCGGCCTGGGGCACGACGTTGGACAGGTAGAACGTGAACGCGTTGTCGAGGCTCGACGCGGTCCGGTCGAACGAGCGGGTGAGGTGGCCGCGGTCGATGCCGTAGCCGGCGAACGCGCCGGACCCGGTGTAGTCGGCGGTCGTGTAGCGCGGGAACGACGCCGGCAGATCAGGGTCGAACGTGAAGCAGTTGCAGCGATCCTCGGGGCCGAACGCGCTGGCGTCGAGATCGTAGCTCACCCAGTTGGGCGTGCCGCGGTTCGGGTTGTACGACGAGGTGTACTCGGCGTGCCGGACGATGACGTCGTCGCTCGGATCGGCGTCGGTCGGCTCCCCGAACTCGGTGTTGCCGGCGTAGGACGCCGTCGTGCTGGCCACGGCGACCCGGATCGGGAGCGCGTAGCTCGCGGTGGTGACAGTGTCGGCCGCGGTCGCGCGAAACTTCGCGGTGCCCTCGGCCAGCCCGGTGATGACGCCGTTCTGGTCGATGCTCGCGATCGCCGGGGTCTCGGACGACCACGTGATCGTGGTGGTGACGACCGCGTTGCTGGGGTCCCGGACCGTCGCGAAGATCTGGGCCTGGAAGCCCACCGGGAGGGCAGGATCGCTCGGAAGGCGGCCGCTGAAGCTGACCGTGTTGGTCGGCGGCGGCGCGGTGCCGGTGCCGTTGCACGCGCCGAACGTGGCGTCCATCAGGTGCCACAGGTTGAAGCCGTCGCGCTGGAGCGACTGGCCGACCGGCGAGGACGACGCCTCCGAGGCGATGATGTCCGTCGAGACCATCCCGGACGCCGGCCCGCTGGTCGCCGTCAGCGTGCCCTCGTATGACAGGAACTCGACGACCTGGCCGTTACCGTCGACCAGCGCGAGCCCATCCGGACTGCCGTTCTGGATCCCGTTCTGCGGGTAGTTGAGCACCACGACCCCGCGCGTGTCGCAGATCGCCGGGATCGTGCCGCTCAGCGCCTGGGTGCTGTACGCCGCGCCGCCGTTGCCATCGTACAGGACGACGCTCCACCCCGTGAGGTCGGTGCCGGCCGGTCCCTCGACCTCGATCGCCTCGCCGACGTCCACGCCGGCGTTGTCGTAGTGCAGCTCGGTGAAGCGGACGTCGGGGAGCCCCTGGGTCGCCGCGTTGACATGCAGCGTCGCCGACGCGGTCACGCCGTCGGGCGCCGCCGCGGTGATCACGGCGTCGCCGGCCGCGACGCCGGTGGCCACGCCGTTGGCGTTGACGCTCGCGATCGCGGGCGCGCTGCTCGTCCAGGTGAACACCACCCCCGCGATCGGCTGGCTCGTCGCGTCGAACCCGGTGGCCACGAACGTCTGCGTGGCGCTCTGCGCGACGGTCGCCGCCGCCGGCGAGATCGCGGCGCTGACCACCTCCGGGGGAGGCGGGGCGTCCGCGCCGTCGTTGCAAGCACCGAAAGTGCTGGCGACCGGGCCGCTCCAGGTCCCTGCCCCGCTGCGCTGCAGCGACAGACCGACGACCTCGTTGCCGACCTCGCGGACGCCGATGTCGCTGGAGGTCAGGCCGAGCGCGGGCCCGTTGGTCGCCGCGAAGCTGCCTTCGTAGGACAGGAACTCGACCACGGCGCCGCTCGCGTCGATCAGCGCCAGGCCATCGGGGCTGTCGGTGCCGGTCGCGGTCGTGCCGCCGTTCTGGATGCCGTTCGAGGGATAGTTGAGGACGAGGACGCCGCGCGTGTCGCAGGTGGCGGGGATCGCGCCGCTCAGCGTCTGGGTGCTGTACGACGCGCCGCCGTTGCCGTTGTACAGCACGACCTGCCAGCCGGTGACGTCCTGGCCGGCCGGGCCGGAGACCTCGACCGCCTCGCCGACGTCGGTGCCGACGTTGTCGTAGTGCAGCTCGGCGAACCGGACGCTCGGCACGGCCGAGACCGCCTGTCGGGCGGCCGATACCTGCGAGCCGGGATCGGTGCCGCAAGCGGCGGCGGAGATCGTCGCTGCGACGAACAAGGCAACGGGAGTCACACTACGCATCATTCATCCCTCTGAGCGGTTCTGCGGCCAGGGCGTGCTGCGCGATCAACGAAGCGATGGCGTGACGATCGAGGTCCATCGTCGAGCGGCCGCGGGTCACGACCACCGTCGCCGCCCCGCAACTTCCCAGGATCTCCTGGAAGCCACATCACGACGAAACCGGACCTCGTGTGTCATTCTGCCTCGGTGTGCGCATTTTTCGCGTTCGCGCGCACCCTACACCACGTGCTGCGACGATGGAAAGAGCGGACACGAGATCGCCCATACACAAAAGCCCGCCGGTAAGGCGGGCATCACATGCGCTCGGCTCGTACCCCCCATCTCCGGGGCTTCGCCCGTCGAGCGTTTCGGATGCGCGACAGCGCCGTGTCGACATCGCGACGGCCCGTGGGGCCGCTCGTGACCGCAGCCGGGCTCGCGCGGCTCAGGACGGCTGGTAGAGGCCGACGAGCTCGACGAACGCCATCGGGGCGGCGTCGCCCTTGCGAACGCGGGTCTTGAGCAGGCGGGTGTAGCCGCCCTTGCGGCTCGCGAAGTGCGGGCCGATCTCGCTGAACAGCCGCTGGAGCGCCTCGGGCGTCGTGACCGTCTTGCGAGCCATGCGGCGAGCGTGGACGATCTGCGCCCGCTCTTCCTTGGTCGCCTGGTCGCCCTTGGCTACGAGGGCGTGGACCGAGACGCCCCACGAGATCGTGGAGTCCGCGTAGCTGCGTAGCTCCTTGGCCTTGGCCTCGGTGGTCTCGATCCGCCCGTAGGTGAACAGCGAGGTCACGAGGTTGTTGAACAGCGCTGCGCGATGCGACGCGTTGCGACCAAGCTTTCGTCCTGAATTGCGGTGACGCATGGCGATCTTGCCTTCTTGGCTAGGGCTTCTTGAGCGGGTTGGGGCCCGGCCAGTTGTCGAGCTTCATGCCGAGCTGCAGCCCCATCTCGGCGAGCAGCTCCTTGATCTCTTTGAGCGACTTGCGGCCGAAGTTCTTGGTCTTCAGCATCTCGGACTCGGTCTTCTGGACCAGCTCGCCGATGTACTTGATGTTGGCGTTCTGCAGGCAGTTGGCCGAGCGCACGCTGAGCTCGAGCTCGTCGACGGTGCGCCACAGGTTCTCGTTGAGCTTCTCGGCGGCCTCGTCGCGCGGCGCCTCGACCGGCTCGGCCATCTCCTCGAAGTTGATGAACAGGTTGAGCTGTTCCTTGAGGATCTTGGCGGCGTAGGCGACGCCGTCGTCGGGCCGAACCGAGCCGTTGGTCCAGCACTCGAGGGTGAGCTTGTCGTAGTCGGTCTGCTGGCCGACGCGGGCGTTGGTCACGGTGAAGTTGACCTTGCGCACCGGCGAGAACAGCGCGTCGATCGCGATGGTCCCCACCGGCAGATCGCTCGAGTGGCGCTCGGCCGGGGCGTAGCCACGACCGGTGGCGATCGTCATCTCGATCGCGAGCTTGCCGTCCTTGGACAGCGTGCAGATCTTGTGATGCGGGTTGAGGCAGGTGACGCCATCGACGAGCGCGATGTCACCGGCGGTGACCACGCCGTCGCCCTGCTTGTCGATCCGGACCGTGTAGGTCTTGTCGTGCTCGACCTTGAACAGGGTCTCCTTGAGGTTGAGGATGATGTCGGTGACGTCCTCGACGACGCCGGGCAGCGCCGTGAACTCGTGGAGCGCGCCTTCGATCGCGATGTGCGTGATCGCGGCGCCCTGCAGCGATGACAGCAGGATGCGGCGCAGCGCCACGCCGAGCGTGGTGCCGAATCCGCGCTCGAGCGGCTCGCACGAGAACTTGCCGTAGGTGTCGCTCCGCTCCTCGATCTCCAGCGTGCGTGGACGGATCAGGTCACGCCAGTTCTTGGCCATGAACGCGGTCTGCTCTGGGGTCGGTTCCATGTCGTCTGTCTCCTTCCGATCGACGTCGCTTTCATCACGGTCGATCGCCATGCAGGTTTCGAGGCCTGCCATATCGGGCGCCCGGGGCGGTCAACCGACCGGCCCGGAGCACCAGGAAGCTACTTCGAGTAGAGCTCGATGATCAGCTGCTCGCGGATCGGCAGCGTGACGTCCTCGCGCGACGGCAGCTGCGCGATCGCGCCGCGGAAGTTCTCCTTGTCCATCTGGATCCACTGCGGCACGCCGCGGCGATCGACGGCGGCCAGCGCCTCGTTGATCCGCGCCATCTTCTGCGACGACTCGCGGACCTGCACGATGTCGCGCGCGCGCACGAGGTAGGACGGGATGTTGACCTTCTTGCCGTTGATCGTGAAGTGGCCGTGGCGGACGAGCTGGCGCGCCTCGGCGTGGTCCGAGGCGAAGCCCATGCGGTACACGACGTTGTCGAGGCGCCGCTCGAGCAGCTGGATCAGCGTGTGACCCGAGACGCCCTTGGTGCGGAGCGCCTTGTAGTAGTAGCCGCGGAACTGCTTCTCGGCGATGCCGTAGATCCGCTTGACCTTCTGCTTCTCGCGCAGCTGCTCGCCGTAGTCCGAGCGCTTGCGCCGGCGGCTCTGGCCGTGCTGACCCGGCGGATACGAGCGACGCTCGTACCCGCACTTGTCGGTGTAGCAGCGCTCTCCCTTGAGGAAGAGCTTCATGTCTTCGCGCCGGCAGAGCCGACAAACCGCGCCTGTGTAACGAGCCATGACAGTTCCTTGACGGTGATCCCCGGCCGCTCGCGGCCGGGAAGGTGATCAGACGCGGCGGCGCTTCCGAGGCCGGCAGCCGTTGTGCGGCACCGGGGTCACGTCCCGGATGAGGTTGATCTTGAAGCCGGCGGCGTTGAGCGCGCGCAGCGCGGACTCGCGGCCGGAGCCGGGACCGTTGACGTACACCGTCACGTTGCGCACGCCGTGCTCCATCGCCTTCTTGGCGGCGTCCTCGGCCGCGAGCTGCGCGGCGAACGGCGTCGACTTGCGCGAGCCCTTGAACCCGCAGGTGCCCGCCGAGGACCACGCGACGACGTTTCCGCTGACGTCGGTGATCGACACGATCGTGTTGTTGAACGTCGCCGAGATGTGGGCGACGCCGGTCTGGATGTTCTTCCGGACCTTCTTCTTCTGCTTGCCTTTGACGGTGGACATGCGCGGTTCCTACTTGCCCTTGGTGACGGCGCCCATCTTCTTCACCGCCATGCGGCGAGGCCCCTTGCGGGTGCGGGCGTTCGTGTGAGTGCGCTGGCCGCGCGCCGGTAGGCCGCGACGATGACGCGTGCCGCGGTAGCAACCGAGGTCCATGAGGCGCTTGATGTTGAGCTGGACGTCGCGCCGGAGATCACCTTCGACGCGGAAGTTCGCCTCGATCGCGTCGCGGATCTTGCGGACGTCGTTCTCGTCGAGATCGTCGCTGCGCTTGTCGCGCGAGATCCCGGCCTGGGTGAGGACGACGTTCGCCGCCTTGCGGCCGAGGCCGTAGATGTACGTGAGTGCGATCTCGATCCGCTTGTTACGCGGGAGGTCAACGCCTGCAATGCGAGCCATGACTCGTGATCCTCTAACCCTGGCGCTGCTTGTGCCGCGGGTTGCTGCAGATGATACGAACGACACCCTTGCGCTTGATGACCTTGCACTTCGGGCAGATGGGTTTGACGCTGGCTCGAACTTTCATGGCGCTTGGTCTCGGATCTCGGGGGGCTTCGGGAGGTGATCGACGCGGAAGCTAGGGATGACCGGGGGTGGAAGACGGGCGGGTGAGGACCCAGGGGCCTTCATCGAGGATCGCGATCGTGTGCTCGAAGTGCGCGGACATGGAGCGATCTCTCGTCACGGCCGTCCAGTCGTCATCCAGCTCCTCTACGTCAGGGGCCCCGGCGTTTACCATGGGTTCGACGGCGATGACAAGGCCAGATTTCATGCGTTTGCCATCGTTCGGCTTCCCGAAATTAGGGACTTGCGGATCTTCATGCATCTGGCGGCCGGTTCCGTGGCCGACGAACTGCCTGACCACCGAAAACCCGCGTGATTCTGCAAGGGTCTGAACCGCGTGTCCGAGATCGCCGAGCCGGCTGCCAGGATGGCACAACGCGATCGCCGCCTCGAGCGCGTCGCAGCAGGTCTGGACCAGCAGCCGCTTCTCGGGCGACACGTTGCCGATCAGCAGGGTCCGTGCGGTGTCGGCGCAGAAGCCCTGCTTGAAGATGCCGAAGTCGATCCCGATGATATCGCCGTCCATCAGGACGTCCGACCTGCGGGGAATGCCGTGGACGATGACCTCGTTGCGCGAGGTGCAGAGCACGGCGGGGTACGGCGGCTTGTTCCCGGGGTTGTAGTGCAAGAACGCGCTCGTGACCTTGTGCTTCGCGATGCCGCGGCGCGCGATCTCGTCGAGCTCCCAGGTCGAGACCCCGGGCTTGGCGGCCTCGCAGACCTGGTCCAGGATGGCCGCGGCAACGAGACCAGCCTCCCGCATGAGGCGGATCTCGTCTTTGGATTTGAGGTGGATCCGCACCGCGACCGCGGATCAACGGGGGCGTGCCGCTACGCGGCCGCGGATGCGCGGGCCCTTCGGTCCGGCGAAGCCCTCATAGTTGCGCGTGATGAGGTGCGACTCGATCTGCTGCACGGTATCGAGCGCGACACCGACCACGATCAGCAGGCCGGTGCCGCCGAAGTTGAACGGCACCGACATGTACTTCTGGAGCAGCGCGGGGATCATGCAGACGACCGACAGGTAGAGCGCGCCGGCGAATGTGATCCGCGACAGCACCCGCTCGATGTACTGAGCGGTGTTCTTGCCAGGGCGGATGCCCGGGATGAAGCCGCCCGACTTCTTCAGGTTATCGGCGACGTCGACCGGGTTGAACACCACCGAGGTGTAGAAGAACGCGAAGAAGATGTTGAGGATGGTGAAGATGGCGTTGTACCGCCAGTCCGCCGGGTGGAGGACCGACGAGAACTCCTGCATCCACCGCGCACCCGACATGTTGGCGATCTGCGCCGGGAACATCAGGATCGACGAGGCGAAGATCGGCGGGATCACGCCGGACACGTTGATCTTGAGCGGCAAGTAGCTCTGTGCGCCCGAGTACATCTTCCGGCCGACCTGCCGTTTGGTGTACTGGACCGGGATCCGGCGGTGTGCTCGCTCGAAGTAGCAGATCGCGGCGACCGTGCCGATGACGAGCACCATCATGAACAGGACCGTGAGGCCGCCGACGCCGTTGCCGCTGCCGCCGGCGAGGAACCGGGTCAGCGCATCCGGCATCGCGGCGACGATGCCCGCGAAGATGATCAGCGATGAGCCGTTGCCGATGCCCTGGTCGGTGATGAGCTCGCCGAGCCACATGATCACGGTGGTCCCCGTGGTCATGGTCAGCACGGTGAGCAGGTGGAAGCCGAACCCGGGGTTCGCGACGACCTCGCCACGCGACAGGCTCTCGACGTAGCTGGCGGCGAACCACGACTGCACCGCGGCCACCAGGATCGTGCCATAGCGCGTGAGCTGGTTGATCTTGCGCCGGCCCTGCTCGCCTTCCTTGTTGAGCTGGTCGAGCTTGGGCACCACGACCGTGAGCAGCTGCATCACGATCGACGACGTCACGTAGGGCATGATGCCGAGCGTGAAGATCGAGAACTGCTGGAGCGCGCCCCCCGAGAACATGTTGAACATGCCGAGGAACGAACCGGTGCCGCCCTTGGTAACGACGTGGTTCATCTCGACGCGGTTGACGCCGGGGATGGTGATGAACACACCGACCCGGTACACCGCGAGGATGAACAACGTGAACAGGATCCGGCGGCGGAGCTCCGGAACCTTACCGATGTTTGCGATCGATCCTGCCACGTAAGCCCTTTTACCCTGCGACCGCCGGCGAACCGGACGACGCGACCTCGACCGTACCACCTGCCTTCTCGATCTTCTCCTTGGCGGTGGCAGAGGCGCGGTACGCCTTGACCGTGAAGCTCTTGGTGAGCTCACCCTCGCCGAGGATCTTGACGTGCTCGACCAGCTTGGGGACGAGCCCCTTGGCCCGCAGCGCCTCCAGGTCGACGGTGGCGCCGGCCTCGAAGATCTTCTCGAGCGTCGCCACGTTGATCGGGAACGCCTCGATACGGAATGGGTTCTTGAACCCCCGCTTCGGGATCCGCCGCGGCATCGGCATCTGACCACCCTCGAACGCGAGCCGCGCGCCGTGGTGACCCGGACGAGCCTTCTGGCCCTTGACGCCCTTGCCGGAGGTCTTGCCGGTGCCCGAGCCGCGACCGCGACCAAGACGCTTCTTGGTCTTCGTCGCGCCCGGGTTCGGATGGAGGTTATGCAGTGAAATCGTCATGGGGACTTTTCCGACCGCGCCTGCAATCTGGCGCGGAAACTGAGTTTGCGCAACTGACCCGTAAGGAGATCGGCGGTGAGATCGAACGCGGGCGGAAGCGACCTGCCCATTCAGTCAGCCGGCTCGACGACCACGAGGTGGTGCACCTTGCGGATCATGCCCCGGATCGCCGGCGTATCTTCAAGGACCTTCGACTTGTGCGGCCCCCGCAGGCCGAGGCCCTCGAGCGTCTTGTTCTGCTGCGCCGAGCGGCCGACGCCCGACTTGACCTGGGTGACTTTGAGCTTGAGCGCCATGGCTAGCCTCGCATGTCGTTGGACGTTCGCACGCCGCGGAAGTCCGAGATGTTCTTGCCCCGGGTCTTGGCCACTTGCTCGACCGAGCGCAGCGCCTTGAGCGCCACGATGGTCGCGTGGATCACGTTGTGCTTGTTCGACGTGCCGATCGACTTGGTCAAGATGTCCGTGATCCCGGCCACTTCAAGGACCGGACGCACCGCGCCACCGGCGATCACGCCGGTACCGGGAGCGGCCGGACGGAACAGCACCTGCGCGGCCCCGAAGAAGCCTTCGACGTCGTGCGGGATCGTGCCCTTGATCAGCGGGATCTTGAACAGGTTGCGCTTTGCGCGGTCCGTGCCCTTGCGGATCGCCTCGGGAACCTCGTTGGCCTTGCCCAGGCCGGCACCGACGTAACCGTGCTGGTCACCCACGACGACGAGCGCCGAGAACGAGAACCGGCGGCCACCCTTGACGACCTTGGCAACGCGATTGATGTGGACGACGCGGTCGACGAGCTCGCCTACTTCTTCGGGATTGATCAGCATACAGTTGCTTCCTCTCGCTCCAGCAACGAACGTCCTAGAACGTCAGGCCGGCGTCGCGAGCGCCGTCGGCGACCTCTTTGACGCGGCCGTGATAGATGTAGCCGTTGCGGTCGAACACGACCGCCTTGATGTTGAGCGCGATGAGCTTGTCGCCGATC
>Ga0307508_10007045_pt1 | contig 10479 bp, 10 predicted proteins | sample 9_EM_MG_FD_203089 | JGI IMG/M metagenome (GOLD analysis project Ga0307508, IMG submission 203089) | Populus trichocarpa ectomycorrhiza microbial communities from riparian zone in the Pacific Northwest, United States - 9_EM | ecosystem: Host-associated > Plants > Roots > Unclassified | place...
CAAGAACCATCATCAAATACCAAAAACACCCAAAATACTATAAAAACAAACCACCCAATATTCCCACGGACACATTTCATCAAACACCTTACCCACAAACCAAAAACCAAAAAGAACCCAACTTTACCCACCTTGAGGGAGAAATTAAGTGCAACAGAAGGGTAATGTCTAATCACACTACTGCCATTGCCTCTCCAAAGCGAAAGAATCCCTTCTTCTTTAACTGTACGAACAATACAATCAACCATTCCTTTGAATTTCCTGCGTCCACTCCCTACAATTGCCAAATTGCTTTCTTGAGTTTGTAACAGCACCTTTGCCCTCTCAATTGGCGCCACTGTTGTATGCATTACCCCTCCCAGAAATGCACCTGCCAATAGATCTTTGTGAAAGTCTGTCAACCATTTGTACTGCCCTGATGATATTGGTGGCTTTGACCGACCTCCCTTTTCTCCTGGATCGTCATCGTCTCTACTCATTGTTAAAAACCAGAATCAGAATGAGTTTTTCTCTATAAAGATCGAATCTTTTTGGGTTTCAAGAGAGCCCCTTTCGTTGTTTATCTTTATAGTATCTCTAGAAAAGGAGAAATAGTGGGTTTTGTTCGTGTCTATTTTTTCTTGTTGGGTTGGTGCGAGAGATTCCAAAGGAAGAATCTTTTTCTTTCAATCTCCCTCTCTGTAGTTTGAGGGACATAAAGGAAAGTCAGACCAGGCAATTCCTTTCCCGATGAGTAGTTGATCAGGACTTGTCAGCTTATATACTCTCTTTTTCCTTTGTATAGTCCTTCTCCTTCCATCTAGGAAATCTCTAAGGTCGTTTTTTTTGGGGTTTGACAAGTCAATACATTTTTTCTAACAATTTATTTATCTAAATTATAAATAAAAACCCTCTAAAAAAATAAGTTTCATTATTGGGTGATTATATTCATCATTAAATAAAATCACTATATATATATATATATATATATATATCCTTGATAACATTTTATAACCTCTCCCCTTTCTGTTCTCATGAAAAGCAACAGCTTTATAATTGATGTATTACTCTCATGCTCACCTAAACATTTTCAAAAATTTTGTTTTCTCAAAATAACTTAATGTTATTTATTTCTTAAACATTTTTAAGATTGGAATGCCATTGTGTTGACTTTGATTCCAATTCCTTCTTCTCCTCTTGCATGGCTTCCAAAGTTACCGTATTCTTCATGTAATTTCTCTTCTAATAATATATTTTTTTCTAGAATAATTAAAATATAACAAGAAAAAAAAAGTAACAAAAACCATCTTGTAACATCATAATATTAACATCATAATATTAAAAAGAAAAAAAGAAGAAAAGGAAAGGAAAGGAAATAAAGAAGGGTAATCATATGAAACTAAAAAGCTTCTGATTCCATGCCCAGTACGGCAGAGCCAACAGTTGCATTTTACTTATTGCAAGATCCTAAGCTGCGGCAGCCTCTCTCATAATTCACATGCATGCCCATCAGGTTCCTTAACTGAAATATTTACAGAGAAAGGCCAAATGTAAAACTTCCTACAATCGCCACCCACCCACATTGCTCCAAAGGGTTTTCTTTTTTCTTCCCTTTGTGTAAGATGTAAGAACAAGGGGTTCGCGTAACGAGCTCCACTGCAGTTGAAAGATGCCAAATTCTGTATTACTGGTAAGCAACAAAGCATTCCAATGCAGATGATGCACCTCATTACAGCAAACATTCTATAAATTCATAACCTCGGCTTCATTGGACAAACCTAAATGAAATCCCACTTCTGTCAAAGCATACAGTAATTAATAATCGAATGTAACTTGATTTCATCTCGCTGAGCCCGAACACACTCACAATTCTCAGGATGTTTCCTCGACCAAGAATACAATTTATGTTAGAATCCGACAACAAAGGTTGAGCAGGAAGCATTTATTGAAAAAACATCAAGGTCACTTTATGAATTAGAAACTAAAATAAGGAAGCCATCACAATATCAGATAACTATCAGACATAAAGGAAAATAGACCATACAACCAGTCACAATCCAATTCAAGATTGAAATACCCATCATATAACATGATTTACAAGAATAAAATGTTCCAGATCATCAAAACATGTATGCATCACCGTTCTAGGGAAGGAATAAAGAGAAGCAAAACACCAGCATCTCATGCATTCAAAATATATTAACAAGTCTCAATTCTTGTAATTCAATAAAGTCATCAATCTCACATTTCACTATAACAATCCAATTCTACTGAAAGATTCTACTCACAGAACAGACAACATGAACATGCGAGAGGTTTGCTGACTGTAAGCTCTGAAGAATGCTTCTGCTCCAATTCTTGAAAAGGACTGCTCAATGATCTCTCTGTTGCAGTAGGGCAGCAAACAAGGGGGGAAAATCAGATAAAATAGTGAAAATCTGTGCAACCAACAATCAGATGCATGGTTACAGTTATAGATTTATTTGACCTATGATCATGCTTCAATTGATGAAAAAATCAAAGTTACCAATCACTGTCACATAATTCATGGTTGCAGTCAAATATTTGCTTATTACCTTTACTGCAATTCTATAATGATTAGGGACGGTAAAGACAATATACACATGTTACTTGCTAACATTATGTACATCCGTCTTATCATTAGAAGTCCAAGTTAACGCTGCAGCACCTGTTTATTAATCAAACGCTAGAGTTGTCCAAAACATGCATAGATATAATACTTTGAGGAGGAAAAAAAGAAGGATAATTCAATTTTTCTAGTTGACTAGAAAATCATATTCCAAGATATATGACAAATCAAGGAGACGATTCAGGACCCTAAGAATATCTCATGCAAATTAACACCAGAATTATTTTTCTTCTCTTACTAAATCTAAAGTTTTCTATATTTATGCTTCCAATTTGGCTTCCTCACTCCTTGCAATGATTACACAACAAACAAATCGATCAAATATAAGTACAGAATAGCTCCAGATCAAAAAATACATGCAACATTTCTTTTAAAGAAAGCACATTACATGCGCATTTTGGAGACTTCTAAGAATATCCTTGAAGTTGGAATATGTTGTAACTGAGTTCATCTGGTCATGGACCTTAATATGTTCTTTTTTTGGCAGGTGCAAACTTCACAAAATACAAGGAATCTACTTATGCCATCATTTTTTTTCCTATCTATTCTCACAGCTCTGCACTCTGCATCCAATTCTAGATTGTTCTGCTGCTCCATTGACACTAGTCCCAGAAAGCAAGCAAAATCAAAGTCTTTAACCAGAAATCATTGCTGATATCAACTTTTACCCTTTGGCATACTTATCAACATAACCCTGCACAACAAAATGTGAAAATGGTATTGCCAAGGAAAAAAAATGAACATAATTAAAGACCATATAGAATCTAATCATACATAAAACATCTTTTTGAAGTCGCAACTCCCACAAATTTCCCTGTTTGGTGTCCCAGAACTTGTCCATTTGCAACAAAGAAGTTTCAATCATATTTTGAAATACTATTCATGATGGTCTCAATCACTAAGAATGATATTTTGTGTCTGCACTTTATGTGATTTTTCAATAGTATGGGACAATTTTTGTGGAAGGCTGTTGGTGTAACCCTACCTTCCCTTGATAAATTAAATACAACTGTACAATTCATTGTAGAGAGTTAAAAAAACTACACGACAACAAATCCTAACTCCTAGGTCCCTCTGAAAACATTACTAGATAGAGATGGCTAATGGTTAAGAATTCAAGTTCTGCACTTTCCCTTTCAGTGGAAAGGGGCAGGATTGCAGAGGAAGCATATTGACCGGAAAGTTGTCAAGCTGCATCAGGCACACATCGATGCCTGTTTCCCACCCATGACTTCTAAGTCTAGAATGACAATAACCACTATCATGATCGTACTTTTTTTGGTAGTAAGAAATTGATGTTCCAATCAGTAGAATCATAAGCTGAGCCATGAGGTTATGGGAAACCTATCATTGAATGTGTACCATGTGAGATTCATAGTGCTAGATAACATGCATCAAGTGTGATATTTCTTAAAGAAACCCTTTCTAATCATCTGCGGCTTCTGTTTTCATACACATAAGGCCATAAATATAAGTATCAACTGTCTTTGCCACTTGAATAGAGACCATTATTAAATGAGCTTGTTTGTGTGTGTATTTGTGTCATGAGAAAACTCTTTCACATATCAGTTTCAAGGTAAAAGAAAGAAGGATTTACCATCACAAGTTTTGTTAATTTCTGTTGCGATGAGTCAATGTAATGATCCATTTTTGCCTTGGACTTGGGTATTTGATGGCTCTTCATTGCTCCTGCAACCTTATCAACCGTCTTCTTGACAATAGTCTTAAATGCTTCCTTACTCATGTTACCCTGTTGCCATGATGGCTTTAAAACCTCCTTGACAAAATCTGCAAGGGTAACCTTAAAGAGCTTCATTGATCTGGACTCCTTGCTCTTTTTGCTCTTCTTTGGAGACTTAATCTGATCAATCTCCATATCACCCATATTCACATTCACTACAACAGGAGTACTCTGGCTCTGATTCTCAACATCACCCACTTCTGCATCTGCAATCTCACCAAACTCCTCATTATCAAGAGATGTGGAAACCGCAATGCCTCTAACTTCTTTCTTGTTTTCTTCAACATCCAATGATTTGTTTGAGGCACTAAGCCTCGGCATAACATCAGTGTCAATGGGTTCCCACTTCTGAATGTGATCAAGTCTCTTAAATGAGTTTGAAGTTGGCTCAATGCTGTCTAAAAACGGATCATACTGATCACCTCCTGAGCTAGGAATAATTTGTGCAACCCCCCTGGCAGAATTGGGCGAAGGTATTGGATGTCTTGTTCCAACACTGACACCTTGTCCATCAAGTGAAGCATGGTTCAAACATGAAGAATGATCATCCTTGCAAGAACAGGATGGAACCTTTTCTTGCCTTACAACATCAGAACTGAATCCGGAGTTGAGTGGCTGCTCAAAACTAGTTGGAAAAGAATTCAGGTGAGCTGAATTTTTTGCTCCAAAATCTGGCAGGTGAGATGGCTGATTTGAGTCCAGAATATCTGGTGGGAGTCTAGATGAAGAACCCACCTTCCCAGATAGACCATACACGTTATCAATAGCAGAGGGATCCAAACCATAGGGTGGTTGCTGCTGCTGCAGATATTCAGAGCCAACAGTAACCAAGTCTGAGGCAGTTTTAGGAATGTCATCTTTCAAACAGGGCTCCTCATTATTTTCTGAGCAATCCTCAGAAGCATAATCTTGAACAAGTTTGAATGGGCTGCTGCCTCTAAAAACTTCACCAGAATATTTATCAGAATTGATGCATCCAGCAGCTGCCATGATCCTTAATGAACTTTTTTCATCAGCTCCTGCTGAATTAATGACTGGGCTATGAACTTCAGAAACTGACTCCCCAGATGTCAATTGGTTATAACAATTGATGAGTTTTGAGCCTGTAATTGGAAACAAGATTAACTCTAAACTTAAGGGCATGGAACAAGTGTACAGGTTATTCCTGTACAACTAACATGAGCAACCTAAAGTTTCAGGCCAGCAAATAACTCAATATAAGCACAGGCATGTGCTATTAAAGCTTTGCAATATATAATCCATAATATATATAAAAGCACGAACTACTTACAAACTTTTGATTTACTATTATACCCTTAATACAATGCTAATATTATAGTATACTACCAATACTAATAAGTAAATCCAATCCCATCTCTAATTCAGAAAAAGAACAATATTGGTAAAATTACAAAGGAAATTATTAATTCCTAAAAAATAAGCTTTTTATATTGAATCCTAAAATATAGGTTAATTTCCTCTCTCTTTTTCATACTTTTTATTTATACACTAGATAAAACCCAAATAACATAAAATAAGCTACTAATATCACTTCTAAACTATATAATAATGTATTGATACTTTATTTTGACAATCAATTAGGTGTTTCCTAAAATCCCATTGGATGAAATATATCCCTTTGTCTTTGTTTGTGTTGTTCTAATGATGATATTGATGTTGCGGTGACCCAAGCTAGTTATCTAAGGAGAAAAATTAGGAAGAGACTGTCCAAGTAGGGAAAACTAGTGCGTGGGTGAAACATTTACCTTGTTCACCATTATTCAGCCTTGAGGAGCCAGAGAGAGATAAAACCATTGTGGAAGCGTCAGATTGTGCTGAACTCTGCAGTTCATGCAACTGCTCTCTTACATCAAATGCTCCAGCTATCAAATGATTACCATGAGTTTGACCTCCAATAGGGTAATTTACTGCCTGGTCATTGTCAGACTGTGTAATGTCATCTGAAAACAACTCACCGATGAGTGAGAAACAAATGATGAGGTGAATGAATCACTAATACCCGCAATGCAAATACAAAATATGACTCATCCATAAAAGTACATACAAATAAAATAAACAGTTACAAAAACTTCTCCAAATTGGATCATCTGTTCAGGTCATTCAACATGAAATCTTTTCATCTACAAACTAACAAGCATTTCAATGAAACATCATCCACAGCACCAATCTATTACTTCTAGACAAAATAGCATGGGGAGTAGCTGCTTGGTGTCACATTGGCATACGACAACCAAACAGCAAACCATATCCACTAGATAAATTACCTTAAGTTTAAGATTGAATTTAAATAAATAAATCAATAAAACAAAACCAAGGAAAGATTTCTTTAAAAAAAATTGGACAGAAACAACAAATTTCCAAGAATCATAGATATTTTGCATGTTGGTCATACATCAGTATCATGATGTAAATGAGAAACAGTCAGGCATCTCATTTTCTCTTTAACATTGAAAAATTAACATAAACAACAGATCATAGGTTTTATGAGATTTACATGCTTCAAAGAGAGGGATAGAGACATAAGAGAAACATAAATTAACTTAGCAAACATTAGAAAACAAACACCTTATGAAGTAGACTGAGAAAATACCAATAAGGTACTAACCTTCCATCTCCATATCAGAGTCAGAAGACATGTGGGATCCAACTGCATCCATCAAATGACTGGGTTCGGAAAAAGTCTTTCCTTCATCCAATTTAAAACACACCCCAGCACCACTTCCACCTTCCAGATATAAGTTGTCATCACGCATGAGAACATTATGTCCACCTTGATTGAGAGGAATGACTTCATTGGCGGAACTAGTAGGGCCCAATTTATCACCAGAAGGTTTGGAGGAATTGGAAGCAAAATCAGAGTAAAATTGTGGAATGGAACCATCTAGCACGGGTGCAGATAATGGCATCATGTGGGAGTTATGCAGAGGTGGAATGGGTGGTGCACAAGAGGTCGGTGGTGGGGGCAGTGGTGGTGGTGGTGGGGGAGGAGCTGTGGAAAGCATTTGAGGATTTCCAACGTGAGGCTCAGCAGAACTCCCAGAGAGAGCAGGAGTCAGGAAACTGGAAGTTGGAGGAAGAGGTGGGGGAGGTGGAGGGGGGACATGACCCTGCACACCAGCTAGTTGTTTTGGCAACGAATGAACTGGAGATTTATAAAACCCCTGACCTTGTGAAGGTGGTGGAGGAGGCAAACCTCTATAAGGCAGCGAGGCCTGTAACATTTCAGGACGGTGTGAACCAAAGGGAGGGGGAGGGGGAGGCACCGATGCTAAATAGGAAGAATGCTGTGAATTTTGCTGCGCAGGTGCATAAACATGTGGCATGGGTGCACTTCCATGAACTGTTGCAGAAGAGTGCAAATAAGGCTGACCCGGGTTAGGCGTCCTGCCAGGTGCAAGTTGCTGAACTGCAAGATGTTGGGGCATAGAAACATGCTGATATCCAGGCAAACTTGGCTGACTAGTGTGAGGAGGTGGCGGAGGTAGAGGGCCTTGTTGGAAACTGTGGGGGAGCGGAGGTGGACGGTGTAAGTATGGAGGGGCAATCGGTGTTTGAGGACCTTGGCTGCCAGACTGGGGATTGGAACTGCCTTGACCATACATATTGGAGAATTTCAACAACTTTTCCTAAGCCTCCCTCAATTTTCTACAGAACTGCCTGTGGAAATGAAATAATTAAATAAGTGCTTAACAAATTCATCTTGAAAACACAGAAAAATGGGTTTTTTTATCAAAATATTGATGTGAATTAATTACGAATGTGGAATTGAATACACCAACCAATTACATCTCAACATGCTAAAAAAAAAAAACACAGCAAGATCATCTTCAACAAAATTGGAAAGTAAGAAAGCAATGTTCAATAATGCAGGAAAATTAAACACGGATGTTAGTTAAAATTCAACAGACAGTTTCTTTACAATATTATAAATAAATAAATCAATGAAGAAGGAAGAGTTAGAGAGAACAGAAACAGCAGATGCAAACCCTAGTTAATGTTGAGAGAATTCAAATGTTTATTAGAGCTTTGATTGTATTGGAGAGTGAATTGGGGGGGGGGGGGATTCCTTGAATTCGGTGGTAGACTTGGTTGGGTTTAACTCAGCGTGAGAATAAAGAAAACTGTGAGTTAAAAAAAAGAAAGAAAGAAAGTGATATTATAATTTTAATCTTTATATTTTTAAATATCCATAGGGTATTCTTTGCACGCACTCTAGTGATTTTTACCATGTGCATTGTCCACATTATTGAAATTTAGTTTTATTTAAATAAATAAAAATTATTACATTTATTTAAACAATAACTATATATAAAAAACAAACATGATTTTATGAACAACATAGAAAAGTATTACTATTGCCTGTTTGAATTGATACCCCTTTCATTACATTTCGTTAATAAGCACATGAAAATCAGTTTTGACCTCAACCCCCACCCAAAAAAGAGAGTAAAAAAAGCACTGAAACATCTGAGATTTTCTTTTAAATTCAATAACCGAAGACATTTTCTAGACCACCCTCAACAAAATTTCTTACAACGAAACCTTGTTATCTTCTGAAATTCCATAGAATCTAGATCTTTAATAATTAAATTTTGAAATGGAGCTTGTTTTAATAAAATCAAAAGGCATGAACTAAAAGTTTTCCTCTCACCACCTAAAGCCACCATTTCTATTTTTATTACAAGACATTGTGCGTGTGCTCTTCTATAAAACTCAACTCCTTTATTGTTCAGCATATCCACATTCATCTGAATCCAGTGGCTAGAAACCTATTCATGATCATGCAATGAAATTAGGCTTACCTGTCAACTAAACAAAACCATTCACCGCCAGACATAACCTTCTTGTTGTTTTTCCCTAGGAAGCTCAAGAATCTATCTATCTCTTGGAGTGTAAACTTGAGTTAAAACGATTATTTTTCATCCATAAATACCTTACACTCAAAGTTTAGCAAGTCCTATAACTAATGCTATATGCAGCTGTCCAAACAGCCTGCAACCACCTCAAAAAGATTCACTGCCTCCCCCTCTACATGTATATATATAAAAAAAGAGACTGGATTCGATAACATTTCCAGCCATGTAAACTTTGCAGTTTTTGAATAACATATCAGTACAATTCTTCCATTACCGAACTCCTAAATTGTTAATACTAACTTGACATGTTTGCTGATATTCCATTCATCACAAGCTCTGCTTCAGCCATGAATCTTCATCTAAAACTCCAAAAAGTAAACGAAGTGTTTCCTGTTCCTAAATATGTGCAAATCTTTAGTATAATACATGTCTCCCAAAATGACACAAGGACTTTACTGACCTTATTAAGAGAATTACTTCCACATATCATCCATTCCTGGACATCAGTTTCTTCTTGATTGCAGCCACATGTCCATAGTAATCGTAATTGATGATAGAAAATCTATTTATAAACATCATGGCACTCATTAAATTTATTCCCACGTTAAGGACCAAAGTGTCACTTTACAAATTACAACTACCAAGATTATAATTTCATAAACTTTAAGAACCAAAGTTCATCACCTTCTCCAAAACATCTGCAGTTTCATTTCGAAGAACAAACAGACCAACTATTTTCCGAATCTTTTTTCATTTCTTAACCAAGTTTAACAAACAAAACAAACCCTTTTTGATCCATGACTAATCAATAGCACAACACGTTTAAGGGTTTTAAAAATCTAAAATTTCTAACTTCAAGAATGTCATTAAAAAAACAATTAACAGTAAAACTGCATCCATACCTCCCTCAGATTTATTTGCTGTCTTGTGCTTCTTTTATCTTCTTCCCTTCTTCATTCTCACTTAATTTCTCCTTTTCCTCTTTCTTTTTCTCCTCTCTTTGCTCATTTAAGAATCTAATCCAGCTACCTTTTCATCTCTCTTTCTACTTGTCTCTTTTCTTTTTACTCCCTGCTTCTAGACGTCTTGTGCCTTTGCTCTTTCCTTTTTTTTTTTTTGTTCATTTTACAGCTTTCAGAGAAATACTAGATAATGGCTCGCGCTAAGTCGCGGCCGGGAAAAAAAATTTACATGAAAAATACTGTATTATAAAGAATAAAAAAAATCAATAC
>Ga0307508_10007047_pt1 | contig 10476 bp, 8 predicted proteins | sample 9_EM_MG_FD_203089 | JGI IMG/M metagenome (GOLD analysis project Ga0307508, IMG submission 203089) | Populus trichocarpa ectomycorrhiza microbial communities from riparian zone in the Pacific Northwest, United States - 9_EM | ecosystem: Host-associated > Plants > Roots > Unclassified | place...
TCTACCTGCTGAGGAAGCTACCGCGCGATCCGTTTGCGCCGGCAGAGCTGGCGGCAGCCGACACCTGGAGCCCGCGCAGCTATGCGAGCCCGCCGGAAGATCCAAAGCCAGGCATGGACGTGTTCGACGTGCACTCGATGTCGAACGGGATTGGGCTCAATGGCATCGCCTACAAGACATGGTGATGCCTTGGTGACAAGACGACTCCGCACGCGATCGCCGGCGTTCACGCTGATCGAGTTGCTCGTCGTGATGGCGATCCTGGCGACCTTGTTGTCGATCGCGGCCCCACGCTACTTCGACTCGGTCGATCGCGCGAAGGAGACGGCGCTGCGCACCGACCTGCGCATGCTGCGCGAGGCCATCGACAAGTACAAGGGCGACCGCGGCCGGTTGCCGGACTCGCTGCAGGGCCTGGTGGATCAGCGCTACATCCGCACGGTGCCCGTCGATCCGGTGACGGACACGGCGACCGACTGGGTGTTGGTGCCGCATCCGGATGGAGTCACGGCCGGGGTGTACGACGTGAAGAGCGGGGCGCCGGGCCAGGCGCGCGACGGGTCGAGTTTTGCGTCATGGTGACGGGTGGACGCCCTCTCCGTGCGGTTCGATTGCGAGCCCAAGGTGGATTCACCTATCTGTGGGTGCTGGTGGCCATCGCTGTGCTGGGGATCGGGCTCCTGGCGGTGTCTGAGGTCTGGGTCACCTCGGCGCGTCGGCAAAAGCTCGTCGAACTCGAGTGGATCGGCGCACAGTTCACGCAAGCCATCGGCAGTTACTACCAGTCCACGCCCGGGGCGGCGAAGGTCTATCCGTTGACGCTGCAGGATCTGCTCGAGGATCGGCGGTACGTGACGGTGCGGCGGCACTTGCGAACGGTCTATGCAAATCCGTTCACGGGGAAGCCGGATTGGGAGCAGGTGCTGGCGGCTGATGGACGAATACGTGGCGTGCGAGTCGCATTGCCCGTTGAAGGGATCAGCTCGGTGAGGGAATTCGTGTACCAGCCAGGGGCGCAATGACGTCGCCCGTCCTGCATCCAGCGCGGCTCCCCGTCGCGTCGCCTTCGAGCGGGACTCGAAGAATATCGCTGCCCCGATTTTGGCGAGACATCCCAGCAAACCATAGAAACTGAAAGAATCTGACCGATGCGATTCTGTAGAACCGTGTGGACTCAATGCCTATTCGCCGCAGCAGGCGTGGCATCACTTGCGGGTTGTGGAGGCGGTGGTGGTGGCGGGGGTAGCGAAGTGCCTGGTGCCGTCGCGCCGTCGCCTATTCCGGCGGCGCCTTCGCCTGCGCCCAGTGCGCCAAGCCCGGCGCCTTCACCTCCACCAGCGCCTGCTCCAGCACCAACGCCGATTCCTTTCCCTGCTGCGCCAACGCTGAGTGTGCAGGACCCAGTCATGTGGCTTCGCACGAGGCCTGTGGCGTCGAACTCATACTCCTCAGTGCTGTATGAGAGCGAGGGGCTATACAAGTCCCAGACTGGACCCGGAACTTCGGCCTGGTTTCAGTTCCTGAACAAATCACTGGGCTATATGGACGTCAGGATCGGACCAGCGTATCAGCTTCCGATGTCGTATCCGCTGCCGCCCGCTACGGAGAACGCTGCCCACCCGCTGCTGCCGGGACTGACAGTCGGTGCGATCTTTCAGCCCTCCGGATACACGGGCGCGTCTACCCTCGATGCAGACAGCTGCCAGTCAGGGATGGGGGCATACAACATCCATGAGGTGGCCTACGACAATGCCAGCCAGCTTGTACAGCTGGCTGTAGATTTCTCGACTCTCTGCGGCACTGGTGCGTTGCGATACCACTCCAATGTTCCGCTTGCAGTCGATGAATTGCATGCGGTGGCGGGACGGGATCATCCGGTCGTCGAGGGAAGTTTTGTCACTCTTGATGGCTCGCTGTCGTGGAGTCCGACCAGCCCCGTCCGCTCGATGACCTGGCGGCAGACATCCGGGCCATCATTCGACCTGTCTGCATGCGCCAAAGGCGTCTGCGAGACCTACGCGCCGCTTGTGCCCGCCGGCGGCGCTGTTGCCACATTCTCGTTGCACGTCGAGTCCGAGGCTGGTGCACAGTCCGACGCGACGCTAGCGCTCGAAGTCCGGAGCCTGCGAGATCGTCAGAGCTTGATGCACATCCAAGGCATGGGCTTCATTGCGTTCGGCATCGATCAATGGTTCAGCAACGGGGCATTCCTTTTTCCGACACGGACGGACACAGGCTCCATCTACGATGCGCAAGGACCGAGCCGATTTCAGCTCTGGTACTACATGAATACCGATGAGTACCACGGGTTCACGGGATTGAATCCAGTGACGCTGTCCAGCGGACAGGGAGTTGCCCTTGTGCCCGGCAAGTATTCAGGAACCGCGCGCGGTGGATACGTTGATGGACCCAACCCGACGTTTGATGTGCTGTTTCAAGGGCACGGGTGCAGCGTGCCCGAATGGGACGTGGCGCTTGCGGCCCTCGACCGGAATCCCGCGGATCTGACGCAGGTTACCCAGATGGCGCTTTCGTTCTCAAGCCGCTGCGCGGAAGGTGGTCCAGATGAGCCGCCGAGCTATGGTCGATACTGGATCAACTATCAGCCTATCCAGCCACCACAAGCATTGGCCACAGGGCCATCGAGCGTGGTCGCCGGCGCATCGTTCACGTTGAAGGATGCTGGTTCTACCGCTCCGCGTGGGTTCATTCGGCAAATCACTTGGCGTCAGATGTTCGGACCGGCGGTGACCTCACAATCACTTGCAGCCGATTCGTCGCTGACGGTCGTAACGGACCCGCTGACTCCAGACGGCTCGAAGCTCGTCTACGAGTACGAGGTCGATGATGATTGGGGGCAGCCCAGTCTTGCGCTGCTTGAGGTCGTCGTCACCGGGGGCCCAGCTCCAAGCGGGTCCGCACCCGGCGTCTCCGTCAGGGCGGTCAGCAGACCTTTGGTGACCCGAGTCAAGCCGGTTCCGAGCGGCGGGTTCCGACGTCAATAGTGGTCCTTCGAGTAGTGGACGAATTGTTCGTTGTTCGAGCTGACGACGATTGAGCAAAGCGCGCAGCCATCGAGCGCAATCCCTTGTGCAGCGACGCGATCGCTCGCTTGAGCCGGCTCGCTTGGGGCGCTACGCGATACGGTGACATCGAAACCAAGATGGACAGTGTAGACAAGCGGATCGCTTGGTCAATGGCGACGTGGGCGAGAAGTAGGTGGCAGGATCATCGATCCTCTGGAGCTCGGAACGCCCCCTCATGACGCCGATGACTCCAAAATTGGCAAGACGAAGAACCACCGGGTGAGTCGTTTTGATCACCGCAAGACCGCCTGCCGAGACTGTTCTCGAAAGTCGTTGCTCGCGTGGAATCGTTGGGAAGGAGTCCGGACGTCACTCGGCGACTCGCATCGCGGGACAGAACGCCGGAACAGACCTCCACTCGATAGGAATTTACTCGTGCGCTGGATTCGCTCTCTCGGCCCGCTGCTGTTGATCCTTGGCCTCAGTCGACCCACCTCGGCGGAAGAAGCGCCCATCTCGTTGGAAGCCTGGGCCGCGCCCGGCGTCGTTGCCTCGATGAAGATCTCTCCCGACGGCAAATGGGTTGCCGGCATCGGCTCGACACGGACGACCGCAGTCTTCCTCACCGAGGTCGACACCTCTCGCACCACCATCGTCGCGCAGCGCGAGTCCGACAGCCGCTACTTGTTGGGCTCGTGGCCGTTCGCGGTGAACTGGATCGGCAAAGACCTGCTGGCTGTCGACTACAGTGCGCGCGAATCCTACTCCGTCGACCTGAACGGCAAGCGCATCGCGAAGCTCGGCGAGCGCTTCATCCGGCGCCTTGTCGAGAAGGGCGAGTCTGCCGACTGGGTGCTTGCCTACCGTGACATCGACGACGGCGACATCGACGCCGTCAACGCCCGTACGGGCGAGCGCCGCAAGTACCGTATCTCACTGCCCGGAAAGCTGATCCACTGGGCTTTTGATCCGTCGGGTTCGCTGCGCGCCGTGACCATGATGGACACGGCCTTCTGGGCCGAAAAGACGAAGATCAGCAACTGGTACCGGGCAGATGAGCAAGCGCCTTGGCAGTTGCTGGAGGAGGGGCCGGTCACCGGCGACCATTGGATTCCGCTGCGCGTGCTCCCCGAGCCCAATGCATTGGCCATCTTGTCGCGGCGCGATCGGGACACCTATGCGGTCTTCCGCTATGACACCGCCGCGCGCCAGCACGTCGAGGTGATGGCCGGACATCCGAACGAAGACATCGTCGCCGTGACAGGGCTCGACCAGGCCAGCTTCGAGCACGTGACCACCGCCGGCATCAAGACGCAGATTTCATGGTTCGACGCACGTTGGGCCAGCCTCCAAGCGGCGGTCGACGCCGCGCTCCCCGGGCGCATCAACCTGATGCAAGGCGACAAGAACGGCAGGGTGCTGGTCACTTCATATGGCGACGTGGATCCAGGGCATTGGTATGTGCTCGACACGCAGACCTCCAAACTGCGTGAGATCGGCGATGCACGTCCGCGCATTGACCCGAAGCAGATGCTGCCCATGGAGATCATCCGCTATGCGGCGCGCGACGGCATGTCCATTCAAGCGTACGTGACCCGGCCGACACGCACCAAGGATGCGCCGGCACCGATGGTTGTGCTGATTCATGGCGGCCCGCACATCCGCGACCGCTGGGAGTGGAACGAGGAGGTGCAGCTGCTCGCGAGCCATGGCTACGTCGTCTTCCAGCCGCAGTTCCGCGGCTCGTCCGGTTTCGGGCGCCGTTTCGAGGAGGCGGGCTACCAGCAGTGGGGCCACGCCATGCAGGACGACATCACCGATGGAGTCCAACACCTCGTCGCTCAGAAGGTGGTCGACCCGCAACGCATCTGCATCTACGGCGCGAGCTACGGCGGTTACGCAGCCTTGTGGGGTGTGATCAAGACACCGCAGCTCTACAAGTGCGGCATCAGCTTCGCCGGCGTGAGCGACCTCAACGAGATGCTGTCGCACAGCATCTTTGACGACTCCACCGCTGCATCGCGGGAATTGCAGCGCGCCCGCATCGGCGACCCAGCGCAGTCGCGTCGGGCGCTGGACGAGGTGTCGCCGCTGAAGCGCGCTGCGGACGTGCGAGTGCCCCTGCTCATTGCACATGGTGAAGAGGACACCCGGGTCTTGCCGTCGCAGAGCAAGGACATGGTCAAGGCGCTCAAGGCGTTGGGCAATCCGGTCGAATGGATGCCATTCGAGCGGGAAGGGCACGGCTTCTTCTGGGTCAGTGACCAGGTGAGGTACTACAGGGCCGTGCTGAAGTTCCTGGACCAGCACATCGGGGATCGGCCTGCAGCAGATTCGGACACGAAGACTGTGAGCGGCACTTCGCCGTGAGGCAGGTCACGTTCCGTGCCCTCGTCAGAACCAGATTCCAATCGTGCCGACTCGATTCTGCGCACGCTGCTTTCTCACGGGAAGTGCGACCGGATCAAGTACGGCGTGAAGTAGGGCGAAGGACCGACTACGCGGTTTTCGCGACGAGTAAATTTTGTCGTCTCAAGCTTTCGCATCGATCTCCCCGGCCAGCTGATCGGCCTCGTTGCAACCTGCGTGTGAAGGTTTGGTCGAGGTAGACCACCTCTGTGAGTCTTCCTCCGGCAAAGAGCATGCTGCGCCTCCCACAACTTTGAGAGGCCTGCATGCCAGACACGACTCCAGCCAAGACCACCGCCTTCATGAAGGCTCTCAAGCCGAGTGCCGCACTCGCAGTTATTGTCGGGTCCGAGCCGTTGCCGAGAACGGAGGTTACCAAGCGCCTTTGGGACTACATCAAGGCGCACAACCTGCAGAACCCCGCGAACAAGCGCAACATCCTTTGTGACGCATCGATGAAAGCGGTGATGGGCAAGGACGAGGTCACGATGTTCGAGATGACTGGTTTTGTGGGCAAGCATCTGTCACCGGTCTAAAGGGTGTGAGTAGCGAGCCGGCTGGTCCGGAAGTGTGGACATGAAGGGCTGGGTGGACAGGGTGTGGCCTACGGCCTCGCGTACGGCTACAAGAACGCGGGCAACAAGTACCGCTATGGCGATGGTGCCTTTGGTAAGGGCCGAACACATCGGCCTGACTGCCATTCTTGGTCGGGCCCATGCTCGCGGACAGAGCGCAGACATGACGGTGGAAAAGGGCTGATCGAGATTGCGATCAAGGGGTCATGCAGCGGCATCTAGTGACGGCTACTTTGTGACGACCAATTCAGTACGGCCAATGGCGCCAACGGGTCGACTCACCTCAGCCACGACCTTGACGAGTCGTCTTTCGCTGTCCCTGCAGGTCGAATGACGGCAACGAAGCGCGCGTGCCACCGGCACTTCGCGGCCAGTTGCCGGTGCTCCCGACCGTTCGATTCATGGAACTTCGAGTACTCGCCACTGACGAAGACGACCGCCCCTACAGCTTCTTGAGCCGTTCCCCCAATTTCTGTATCCGCACCTGCAAACTAATCACCTCATCCCGCGCGACGCCAGTCCGCGCGGACAACGCCGATAAGCGCTTCGACAACCCGGATACCGCTCGCCCAAGGCGATCCGCTTTCTCCGTCGAAAGAGTGCGCTCAACATCCGAGGCGATCTCGATGTCCTTCGCCAGCCCCGCGTTCTGCTTTTCCAGCGCCGCGACCTCCGCTTGCACGCTTTCGACGTCCTTCGCATTGGTGGCAGTCCGCCGCAGGAGATCGGCATCTTTCGTCGCCTGGCCCTCAAGCGCCGCGATCTTCGGATCAAAGCTTCCGCTCCGCTTCTGGCCTTCCAACGCATCCAGCATGGCCTCGTCGTTGGTCACAGTCTGCGTCTCTTCGGCCAGGTTGGTTTCAAGAGCACCCACGTTTTTCTCAGCTGCTCCGACCTTGGTGCCGTGATCCGAAATAGGCTTCTCGAAATCCGCCCCCCCGCTACCGGAGCCCGGCGGTTTCTCCCCGCCATCGCCACCGCCGCCTGTGGCCAGGACGCCGCCGACCGTGGCGATACCCACCCCTGCGGCTGCCACGCCCGACGCAATGGTGACTGCCCCCAAGATATTGACCGGAACGCCCACCACGGCTCCGACCCCCGTGACATCGAGCCCTGTGCCGACCACTTCTTCGCCCCCGCCGATCGCCACCGCCGCGATGCCACCGCCGATCAAGCCCACCCCACGCCCCAGCTCGAAAGCCTTCGATTCTGGTTTGGGCGAAGGGAGCAGGAATCCGCCCGGTGCCACGCCCTGCACCGCTCCAAAGCCGAAACCTACCGCGGCCGAAAAGGGGTCATCGGCCACGATCGATTCGGCCTGATCCGCTGTCTTGAGCGCTCCGGAAGCCGCCGCTTCCACCTGGCGCACTGCCCCTGAGACGCCGGTGACCTCGCCTGCGGCGATCAGCGTCGCCTCGGCCGTTTCGAGAATTCCCGCGTTGGTGGACATCAAGCCGGCCGCACCCGTTGGGAACTGACCCAGCAGACCCGCTGAGTCGTCGCCATCCGGGGTCGCCGGCGCGGGCGATGGCTTCATCCCTCGCGCCAGAGCGCGTTCTGTCCCACCTCCGACGTCCACGCGCCCATCGGCCTTGGACTGCCCCATATTTCTCTGAAAGGTCTCGATCGCAGCGATGGTCTGCCCGCCGCACTGCCCATCCACGCCAATGCCCAACGCCGCCTGCACCGCGCGCACGTCGTTGGGCGCGTTGTTTCCGCCGCGCCCGACCGATCCGCCGAGCGGGAACGTGCCCGGTCCGCCGCCTGACCCACCGCCCTGGCCAGCGCTGGGTGAGCCGGAAGGCGCGACCGCACCGGCGACTTTCTTGACGACACCCGCGGCGGCGCTGGTGACCCCGTCGACGGCGCCTTCGACGGCCCCCTGAACACCCTGAACGACCTGCGTGACCTTGTTCTTAGCATCGTCGATGACAGCCGAGGCTTCGTCTTTGATCCTGTTGAGAGACTGATCCAGATCGACGCCAAAGGCGTCCTTGAACCAGGAGTCATGTTCGTCGCTCATGTCGCTATCCCCGGGTTGCTCAAGCGATGGACTTGATCATGTACGTCAGGCTGCAGGTGATGGTCTTCCTCACCTGAGCATTGACACCGAATGGATTCTTGTCGATGTGGTCGATCAAGGCTTCGCCCTTCACGAATGCGACGTTGTCAGCCAGGAGGGTCTTGGCGCCCAGAATCTCGGTCTTGCACTGTGCTGCGTCCTTCGTATCACCGACTCGTTCGAGCGTCTGCGCCAGGCGCGAATCGAGCTTCTGGCCCGGGCTGGCTTCGGCAACGCGCGCCACCGACGCGAAGGCACCGCTGCCGGTGCTGACGCTGGCAGCGGTAAGCGAACCCGAGCCGGCCTGATCGGGCAAGATGATGCTCACGGCACCGGGTCCGATTGTGGTCTGCACGCATTGGAAGTGTTGCGCCGGCGCGCCCGCGACGTAGTTGTTGCAGAAGAAGTCGCTGGCAAGCGCGACCATGCCGAGCGCAGCCAGCGGAACAGCCAGCAGGAAGAACTTCGAGGACGCGTGCATGGTGGGTCCTGTCGGATGAGACTGCGCCGAAGCATGTGCTGGCTTCGACCGGAGCGCACCCTCAACATGAAGGAGATGCCCCGGGAAGAAATCCTCGCGAGACGCACAGGCCGAAAGTAGCGCTCGTCGACAGGCGGAGCCCATTGGGCGCTTCGAAGCAGCCGATTGCAATCAACTCGATCCGCCTTCGACGGTTCAACGTCGCTGGCAACATGGGTCGACCTCCTGCCCTCCCGTTCGCCGCCGGCGCCGCGACCCGCGGAGATGTCGCCGTTCGCCGTCGGCGCTGTCCACGGCATGTCGATGGCTCCCTAGCGCGAGGGCCATGGGAGTGAGTAGGCGCCCAGCGCTTGTATGAGATCCACTACTTTGGTTCCGCTGCGGGCGCTGAACGACAGATTAGAGGTGACCTGCTGGGGTCGCTCGACCGTCGACAATGATTCGTCTTCGACCGCACGGTCACCGTAGCGGACCGGCAGTTCTGCGAGAGATTGCTGTCATAACAGTTCGGGTGTGTAAGCAATGGGATGGACGCCCCCACCCGCAACGGCATCAACGTGCCAAAGTGGAAGTGTCACTAACCACTTGAACCGAGAGGGGCGTCCACCATGAAGATTACGACTGTTGGCATCGACTTGGCCAAGAACGTGTTCCAAATCCACGGCATCGACGAGCATGGCAAGGCCGTGTTGAAGAAGCAGTTGCGGCGCGACCAGATGGCCACCTTCTTCGTCAACCTGCCGCCCTGCTTGGTCGGTATGGAGGCTTGTGGCAGCGCGCACCACTGGGCGCGCAAGCTTCAGAGTTTCGGGCACACGGTGCGCCTAATGGCGCCGCAGTTCGTGAAGCCCTACGTCAAGACCAACAAGAACGATGCGGCGGATGCCGAGGCAATCTGCGAGGCAGTCGGGCGGCCGAGCATGCGCTACGTTCCGGTGAAGAACATCGAGCAGCAAGCGGTCCTCGCACTGCATCGCGTGCGGCAAGGATTCGTGCGAGCGCGCACCGCGCAAGCAAACCAGATACGCGGGCTGCTGGGCGAGTTCGGCCTGATCATTCCCCAGGGAATTGGCTACATCGCCACGCGCGTTCCCGAGTTGATCGAAGATGGGGTCAACGAACTGCCGGGCGCGTTCCGAGTGCTCATAGAGCGGCTGCTTGACCATCTCAAGGACCTTGATCGCCAGGTCGATGAACTCGAAGCGAAGATCCAAGCTTGGCATCGAAGCAGTGAGCTCAGCCGCAAGCTCGCCCAGGTACCGGGGATCGGGCCGATCACGGCCAGCGCGCTTGTCGCTTCCATCGGCGATGCAAAGAACTTCGACAGTGGTCGACAGGTTGCTGCGTGGCTCGGCCTTGTGCCCAGGCAACATTCCTCGGGCGGCAAGGCCAACCTGCTGGGCATGAGCAAGCGCGGAGACACCTATCTGAGGACGTTGCTCATCCACGGCGCGCGATCAGTCATCTACCGGGTGAGTCAGAAGGCGGATGCTTGCAACAGCTGGATCACCGCTGTCGTGACCCGTCGCAATAAGAACGTTGCCGCCGTCGCACTGGCCAACAAGAATGCCCGGATCGTCTGGGCGCTACTGGCACATGACCGGCAGTTCGACGACGGATACGTGCGCGAGCCAGCAACGGCCTGAGCAAGTCATCAACGAAAACAACGCGAGGGAGAACAAACCACCGATTGCTCAGGCGATCATGAAGTGATGGCAAGACAGGTCAGACCGTGGTTGGCAAAGCCCGCGCCGGACGAGGCACCCAGAGTGCGTGTAAGCGATCGAGGCGCCAACCAGCACATCCCATCAGGGACCGCGGCCAAAGGCCGCAATCAAAGTCCGAATGTACGGGTGCAATCTTTACCTTCGTGTCGTCATCAGTGAGAGCTTGGCATAGGGGGCGTCCATGTACGTCCGGCGA
>Ga0307508_10007048_pt1 | contig 10476 bp, 10 predicted proteins | sample 9_EM_MG_FD_203089 | JGI IMG/M metagenome (GOLD analysis project Ga0307508, IMG submission 203089) | Populus trichocarpa ectomycorrhiza microbial communities from riparian zone in the Pacific Northwest, United States - 9_EM | ecosystem: Host-associated > Plants > Roots > Unclassified | place...
GGAAGGGGAGGGAAAGAAAAATAAACGGGACGGGACAGCTATTATATATATGTCTAGAAATCTGTGCGTCATTGGTCAGAGGATGAGAATTTGGTGTTGCATGACGTAGGCGGGATGTATTCCGTTCGCCGTCACATTACATAGTAGGACAGAAACTTATACGAAGAAGCTAGTTGGCACTAGCAGGCGGTAAGACAGTTGCGTTCGTCTGCGACCGACACATGGACCAAATTGGTTCCGGTACGTAGTCTCCTTGGTGTCACCACGATTGCCATGTACATTCTTGTTTGGAAGCACTGTCGAGGGACTCGATGCAGATGGCCTGATACATCTCCTTCGGCCGGTTGTGCGCTGTAGGGCGGGGAAAAACATGTTGACTTACCACTTCGGTTACTTAACCCGCGAACTATCGGGCCATTAACAATATTATCTCTGACGGATTATGGCCGGGCACATATTTGTCCCGGTGCCAAATGTCTACTGTGCATCTGTGCGCCCAACGACTCGAGGACCAAGGGAGACATGCCCTCCCGGTATACGGTCATGACGATCAGCGCGGTCGGAAAGACAAACATTGTCGCCTAGCTGAGGAAAGCGGTGAATGAACTGAGCCCGGGATCTAATACCTTTGGATGGTGGGCCCGACTCCTTGTGTGGGATCGCCAATTTCCGTATCCTTTTACGCAGTGGTTCTGTCGGCGCATCTAGATTCTAAATCACTTCCCGGATAACAACGCGGTGATAGCTCTGCAAGGTCAGCCTTTGGCCAATAGCGGGTTTCACTGGTCTCAGTTTGTAGTTTGAGCGTTCTAGCCCGTGGTAACGATGTTGGTTGGGGTTATTGATCGAGAAAATGCCGTGCGTTGAGAATATATTGCGACGTGGCAAATCAATCAGCACAATTACTGCCGGCGAGGGGAAGTGGGGCATTTTGGACCCCAAGGCACGAGAATCGGGAGATGGAAAGGATGCGACTAGAATGGTTCTAGTCTTGATGTAAGTTTGAGGTAACAAGAGGGACCTGGTACATCATGGATCAAGCTTGGGAGGTTGATAACAATATTAATCTTGGAAGGAAAGAGACACGTGGCAAAGCTCAGTTTGTAACGTCCGACGTTTCATCCAGCAGTTCGTCGTCTTCCTCCTCGTAGAACTGGTCATTCTCCTCGTCCATCGACTCTTTCAGCTACACAAGTACAGTCAGTTAGTCCATACAACTGCCGACGACAAACTCACCATCTCAAGGAGCTCGTGACACTCGTTCAGGTGTGCCATGACGATGCCTTGACCTTCTGGGACATTACCATCATGACCAACGAATCTGCCGTCTTTGCGCAAGGAGTCGATTTGGTGCAGCGCTAGTTGATACTTCGAAACTCGTTAGGACATTTCGTGTGGTATGCATGAAGGACGTACTGGGTAGAGGTCGCGAGGGCTGAACGGTCCACCGTGCTTGTATACTTCATTGAGGCATTTCTTGACCGTCGAAAGCTTGTTGGCCTGGGGACGGGAGGTACGAGTTGGAAGGGGTATACGAGAGATGATGGGCAAAATAGGCATACTATGGGCATCAATTCTTCTGACACAGGCTCACTCGACGAGAGCAACAGATAGATGAAACCGTAACATCGCCTCAAAAGGTAGAGCAAAACCTGTGCTCTTTAAGTTTGTCACCGAGTAGAGGGGGGTGTGGAGAGGACCACTCACATATTGTCCTGGCGGACGGTTTCCCTCAGCATCCACGAACTTTCCGTCAATCCTCATCTTGTCGATCTCTTGGAGACTAAGAGAGTAGCTATATAGATCCGTTTCTCGAAGGCTCCATCGGTGCGTGAGCAGGAGGTTCTCGAGTTCGGCGCGGAGCTGACTGAGGCGATCGTGAATTGGCTTGAGTGAACTAGCTACATTCTTGGATTCTTCTTGAGCCTTGATCTGCTGCAAGATGTCGAAGCAGTCTTCAAGGAGCGACGAGCATACCGCCTGCGAGGCAGGCACGATCCCCCCTGGTCCGAGGAATTTTCCATCAACGCGCTTTCTATACATATTTGTCAACTCAGTCGTTGTCCTGGTAGATGTCCATGAAGTAGCAAAAAGTGAACGGGATACTCAACGAGTCGATCTTTCGAAGCTCTTCAGCCAGAGGCTTAAGCTCAGTCTTGTGTGATCCCTCCTTGGCAGCCAGAGCTACAAGGTGTCGTCGCAAGGTAATCAAACGGTCGTGGATGGGAGTAAGCTCGACGGAGATTTCGGATAAAGAATCTTGCAGAGACTGCACGATAGCATCTGTGGAAGTCGCGGGGGGGCGAATATCACGTGGGCAAGTTGGAGCGGTCCAAGCCTAATAGGAAAGGAAGCTGCGCACCGCATTCGTTGAGCTGCCGTTCGATCAACTTCGTCATGGCCTCCGGATGCTTGCCGCTCTCGGCGTCGTGTTGGACGATGGAGCGCAATTCAGCTAACCGGCGGTGAAATGGGCCAATATCGGACTCGTTATAGAAACCCGATTCCTCCATATGGGTGATGATTTGCTGAAGTAAAGAGGGGAGGGCGTCAGTAGGTGTCTACATGATTGATAGTGGGGTTATGACAAGAACTTGGTATCTGCTTGAAAACGAATGAGATGGAATGGACATCCCCGGTCAAATGTGGTTGGTGGCAGTTACCAACGATAGAACAGAAAGGGGACTCGGAATGCGAGCCTTTGAGAGGCAGTGGGCACTAACCCGCATGGAGGCTAATTGGGAATACACGGCGGGACATTCCTTTGTGCGGCCGAGGGTGAGATAGCAGAGAGAGAGGAGGCTGAATACATCTGCGAGTGTTGTGTCTACGCGATTGTTGTAGGTGGTGTTGTCGTCACGAATGTCGTTCAATTTCGTGACTGATCTAGGGTGTTGGGGAAGGAAGAGAAGGAGTAAGGGGACACGGACCTTGCTTGACGACTGCTTGGTATATGGCATTTACCTCTGATGGCTTGATGAAATCAGCGCGGTCTCTCTTGAGGGCGGTGAGCCGGTTCCGGATGCTGCGCAGGAGATGGTCCCTCAAGGGTGGCAACAAGGGTGATGGCACATACTTTATCACGGCCTCGAGAATGGGTAGTTCTGTGGGTAAATGGGATGAGAAACGACACACCGAGCATCTCCTCGCTCACCCTCTTGTGCTACCGGAGCCGCCATCTTCCAAGTCAAGGCGAATCGCCCATTATGATCACAAAAGGCAGGCCCAGAATTTTCCCACGGGTGTCGAATTTAATCGCGACTGCGTCCGCTCACTCTCCTCCGACATCACCACCCAACACAATGGAAAAGATCAAAGAGGTATTTCGTCCCCAACCTTGTCTGTGCTTGCTCATCGCTCGTCAGAAAATGAACGCGCTCCGCGCCGAGGCAGATGCTGCCGTCGCTCGCGCTGAAGATGCAGAAGCCAAGAACAAGAAATACGAGCAGGACCTCCTCGAGAAAGATCAGAATATCACCTCCCTCAACCACAAGATCTCAGTTCTCGACGGCGAACTCGAGAGGGCTGAAGCCAAGCTCAAGGAGTTAAAAGATGCCCAAGCAGACGGCGAGCATTCAAAGACCACAAATGACGGCCTAGCCCGAAAGATTGTGCTGCTGGAGGAGGAACTTGATGCCGCCGAGAAGAACGTCAAGGAGACAACCGAAAAGTGCGTCCTGCCCAACACTTGTTATCACGAGATCTGTTGCCGATCGCTTCTCAGACTGCGACAAGTCGATGTCAAGGCTGAGCATTTTGAGCGCCAGGTGCAGCGCGCAGAGCAAGAGCGTGACCAGTGGGAGCAAAAGTACGAGGTAATAGTGGCTCGTCCGATGCTGGTCCTTTCGCACTCCTTCTCATGTTTGTCTTTCCAGGAAATGCAAGTCAAGTACAGGGGCGCGCAAGGTGAACTGGACGAGCTCGTGAAGAGTATGGAAGGCATCTGAACACTACTATAATATTTCACTCCCTTGAGACCCTACACTTTGGTCATCTGCAGCGATTTCACAGCTTGTACACTTAACTACCTCTCCATCCGTTACACTCCTTAATTTACCATCATTGAATTAACGAATAAAAGCCTTATTCATCGGATCCTTTCAACCTCACCGCATCGCTAGCGGCACACCTATGTCAACGAGTCTCACATACAAAAATACAGTCAAGCATGGGTAGTACCGCGAAATACCATGACGTTAGTGTGCATTATTACCGCTCATGGAAAGTTAGTGAAATAGAGTTGACACAATGGCGTTCGTCGGCTGCCATCGCTCCTTGTTAAATAATGCATCAGAACAAAGATAATGTGACGTACTGGGCGTACGGAACCCTTCGCCTTTGAAAACATGTCCCAAATGTCCCCCACAAGCAGTACAGGTAATCTCTGTCCTGACCATGCCGTATGTCCGATCTTCATGCCGGCTCACAGCACCAGGAATAGCTGCGACCCACGATAAGCGACCGACAACGGACCGACGGCAAACATTACCATCAAAGAACGCAGGCCATCCACATTCGCTCTTGAACTTGGTGTCGCTCTTATAGAGAGGTGTCGCACAGCCAGCGCACACGTAGACGCCCTCCCCGCTGTGGTCCTCGTATTTACCAGTCCCTGGAGGCTCTGTCCCTTTCTGACGTATAACCCTGAACTGTCCGAATCCCAGATTCATGTCAGTGCCAGGCCACACCACCGCATCCGCACGTACCTGCTCAGGAGTGAGTATCGCACGCCATTCGGACTCGGATTTGGTCTTTGACTCTGCCATTCTTGTGGTGGAGTGGTAAAACGGACGCAGACGAGTGGTGCGAAGGTAGCCCCTGGAAGAGCTGTGTAATCTGCGCAGCGGAATGGCTATGTGCATCATAGATGGACAAACGCTGCACAGCTACCCCAATAAGGAAGGCAGGTTTAGCCTATTGGTATGTTCTTCTCTCTGGTCTGGACTCTGCTAGGCTCACGAGTCGCAACCTCAGGCTCCAACTGGCCTCAGTCTCCGTGAACTGCACTAATATCCACACGAGCACTTTGCGCCTACCGGCCGCTGATTCCAGGGTACTTTGTCCCCTTTACGAAGTCGTGGCCCAGGACATTCAAGTTGACCTTGGCTAACACTTCCACATCTGTCATGCCTGACTGTACTATGTATTACCTGCACCAACATGCGCTGAATCCTAGCCCCCGCCCCCCTAGGGGCCCTATTGGTCGGTTGACCCAGTTCCATTTTCCTTACGACTGTTATAAAAGGTTAGACTAGGCATGCAGCACGAACGCCCATTTGAAAGTGAAACAATTAGCTAAAGTTAGCTTACACGGCGGCCGATGCGGCATCAAGCACCCCGTTTAAGCGCATTCCAGGAATTCACCGTCGCACCTCGAGTCTCGCTGTCAAGTACACGACTATCGGAACATTCAATAGCAATTGGATCATACAGTCACTAGAACAGACGGGGCCGCAGTGCTAAATTGGATAAACGCTCCTGGCAACTTCGGCTACATGGTCGAATTCTGATTGATATGATCCAGTTTATCCGAGTCCCGTCAAGCTCTGACAGGTACCAACACTGTATTGTCCTAACGTGGCCTAACCGAGCGAATGTTTACCCGGATGTGACGGAAGGTTCGGGAGCTACTTGAGCCTAGGCCGTAACATCATTGTCCGAACGACTCCCTAGTGGTTCTGTCTTACCCATGTCCGGTTCTGATGGTCAGGCTTGGGCCCCAGTAGTAATAGGTAAAGCAATCACTGTGGGCCTCTAATATCCAGATGCTCACCCATCCGAGTAGGGTATGCGGTTTCTGGCTTGTATGTGCACTCGACATACTTCCCTGGCCAAGAATCTGATGCTTTCAGCAGAATGTATGGTGCTACGCTGGGCCAGTCGATTTGCTACACGATGTGGTTTCCGAAGGATCCTTGGTTCACAAAAGCATTCGTATGCGTTCACGTTTTTCTTAACCATATATCTGACGCGTTTTCCTTAGGTGTTCATCGTGTTGTAGGTTTTGTCGCTAGATATTTAGCGTGCTTCGTCACAATACCCTTTCCCAGTTTGGCGGACACTGTTCATATGATTGGAAGTACTCAATTCGTTTGGGCAGTGCTCGTGGCATGTCATCAAAACCACTCCTGGAGTTGCAAGCATGAAATACCGCGGTAGGTCCTAAATCATCCAAGATACACATCGACCTGTCTTTATGCGTATTTTAGGGGTGGTAATGTAAGTGCGTTGTAGTCGATGATTGCTCTCCAATACTTATGGATACTTTCTACTGGAGATTGTGATATGGCTCAATGTGGGGACCTAGTATTCGAAGCTTTTGGTGTTGTGCTCACCATCAGCTTACCAGTGCTGGATCACAGCTGCCGTGCAGAGGTTCGGCGGAGCTCTCAGAGTCATATACATAACGTACTCAATGTTGTTTGTCAGTTTTTACTGCCATCGCATATGGACGAGTGAGTCATTACCATTAAATCGTCACTTTATACACAGTGATGTCTCCACAGTCAGCGGGAAGAATAAACCCATCACTCTCGCTATTGTAAGTCTCGACTATCACGACATGCGTTTCTAGATCTCATCTTACTTTCCCGCAGTTTGTGTTTGCGATGGTAGGATTAAGTAAATCTATCATTCAGGTAGCGAGCCTTGTCTGACCTGACGGCTTACCAGTTTTGGGCACATGTACGTACTCTAATGGCCCACTCGGAAATGACTGAATGCATGCCGCTGTAGGGTACAACATCAACGTGTATGTCCGCTCTTTGCTCATACCGATGAGAGTTGAAGCAACCCTTTTTAGCGTTCGGGCTGGAACCATTGATTATATGTTCAAGTGTAATGTGAGGTGCACATGTTGTAGTGAGGTGTTTGCTAATTTCTTTGCGTCGTCCAACCATATTCTCAGCTGATATTATTCTGTGCTGGAGCGAGCACTCTCTGTGACGTTCTCATCACCTCTGCCATCTTTAAATATATGTGGAAGTCTGGGTTCCGCAGGCAACGCAGTATAGTTCAGGATTTGGCAGTTGTTTGTATCAATACGGGTGCGTTCACCTGGTAAGCCCACTATTTCTCTTCCTTCGTACTTGATTTTTATGTTTTGTTCAGCACAGTGTCGATCATCATTGGTATCGTGGTATGTTTAGCATCAGTACATTGCACAGTTGCTGACCGGCGGGCAAAGTTCCTTGTTCAAGGCAACAGCTACTGGATCAGTGCAGTAGGTATCGTATTTGGCCGGAGTAAGTGCCATCTTTCTAATGACAATGTTGACTTCCTCATCGTGTGTAGGCTATGTGAACTCTATGCTGGCTGTGTAAGTCTCATGACATTATCCTACATTGTGAATCTGGATGTTCGGATAGGCTTAATGCGAGAAAAACAATCCGTGACCGGGATGTCAATGCCTACACCTTAACCCCCATACAACCAACGTCTTGATACTTCCTGCCGTCTTCGATCAATTAATATTGATGCAGACTTGTGTTTTCTTAGGATCTAAATTCTCCAGGCTCTCTGTTGGCCATAGTCTTTTCGTTGTGAGGGATTGCGGTTGGTAGTACCCAAAAAACACCGGAGGAAGTACACACGCACACCACCAATATTACTCTATTTAAAGGCGTAAAACGTCCTTCCGACTCTGGATGCATTGACCAACTGGTTGGACGTCAACCAAGAAATCGAGGTAGCTTGCAAAACCGGGCTCGGATGACAGCCAGCACGGACACAACTGGGGGTTCCTGGGGAGATTCCAATTGTTACTGATAAGCTTACTAGTAGACCGGAATGAAGAACACTGAGGAACATGATATCATTCAACGATGATTCAGGATTAGGTCTCGGTGGGTACAGGAATGGACCAAAGTTTTGCGGTATACAGCTGGACATTTAGAATCTGGTATCCATTTAACATCACGGTGGCACGACGTGCTCCCTAACACGATGGAAAGAAATCGAGACTGCCCCCCCTAAGAGAGAACGAATCGGGCGATTCTCTCCACCGCATCTTGAACATTCAATGAGAATAGGTGCGGCATAACCCACCATCCGTGTGGACGTTCGTAGTACTCAACGAGTTCCACTGGCCGGTTGAGAGCCGCAAGACGCTTTTTCAGCTCGCGTGACCCGTCGATCAGCTGGTCCGCGGTGCCGACGAGGATCAGTGTCCTGGGCCAAGACGCCCCAAACGGGAGAAGGGCCCCGGACACGAGGGGATCCGTGGGCGAGACGCCCGAGTTGCCGATATACATGCTTGTCATTCTCTTGAGCTCAGACACGTCGAGGATGTCATTGCCAGCCTGCGTCCCGGCGTGCTCGCTCGTGCCATCAGATAACTTAGAGGCCGGCGCGATGGGGATGACACCGCGAGGCGATGGTCTGCTGGACTGCAATATGAGGTGGGTGAGCACGATCGCTGTAGATCAAGGGGCTGTCAGCCCTGCGTGACCATGACCGGGGAACGAGCACTGACCGTGGTTTCCCCCGGCGCTGTCGCCTGCAACGACGACATTGGACGCGTGGTACCCCTTGCCGAGGACATAGTCGTAGGCTGCCACGATGTCCTGCAGCGCAGCAGGAAAGGCGTTCTCAGGGACGGTGGCTAGACGGTAGCTCGGCGCAATGAGCACGCACTTGCCCGCGCCCGCGCTGTCCCCCTCTGAGTGGGATGCGATTACGCGGAGCAGCTGGATGTAAAACTGGAAGAACGGGGCGTGGGTGGGGTGACCAATGATGTTTCCCCCGCCGTGGATGAAGAAGATGACCCGGGTGTCTGCAAGCTCGGCATTGGACGCGGGTGGGTCGCTGGCGAGGGAGTAGAAATAGATGGGGACGCGCTCTGGCGTCTTGAGCGCGGCGCTGGGGAGAAGTGGGTGTGGGTGCGGGGAGGGAGGTGCGATCTCGACGCGAACCGTGACGTCCGCGGGGATGCTCCCCGGGTCAGGAAGTCGCGCACGCTCTTCTACAGACTCGGCAGTGCCGAATGGTAATGATGCAAATAATCTGGAGTACATGGCGCGCACTTCGGACACCGCCTTGCGCTGTTCATCGGTCAGTGGGGTGTTGGCAGACATGTCGTCTTACACTGGCATGCTGGTAGGCCGTGCGCCTGTGTCTTATTTTATAGTTGAGGCGTTTGGCGCGTGGGTCCGCATCACTCCCATGGAGAGTCAAGTAGTCGCCGAGAGAGGACATGATTCGATCGTACACTTGCAATTGGAAGCGAGCTGAGATGAGATTTAGCAACTTTCCCTTTTCGTCCTCTCGCTTGGTTGAATGAGTGAAACGTACGGAAGTGGCAGCCCGAGATTTGCCGCTGGGCTGGGACTGGTCACCGGTGGACTTGGATTTCTTGCGCAGGGGACCGATCTTGAAGGTAGGGCGACTCTCGATGACCACTGGTGCACTGTCATCCTCTTTGTCCGATTCGTCGTTTGACCACTTCCTCTTCTTGTCCCCTTTAGTCTTGTGAGGAGTGATCATAACTTGGACCTAGTAGGATAGTGCCAGAATGTGACGTGTGAGAACCAGCAACACAATAAAATGAAAACCTACAGAATTAGCCGTTTTCTTGGCCGGGGGCATCTTTATTGGTGCCCTCCTAATGTTATCCCTTGCTCTGTTAGTCTCGTCGTTGGTCTCATCGTCAGTCTTGTCATCGGTCTTGTCATCAGTCTCGTCGTTGGTCTCGTCGTCAGTCTCATCACTAGCCTCCTCCTCAGTTAAGTCATCATCATCATCATCATCATCATCTTCTTCTTCTTCTTCAGTTTCGTCGTCACTGTCCTTGGCTTGCTTTGATTGTTCGGTTTCATCTTGCTAGAAATGTTGCACCAGTACATTACCATTCTGAGCACAGCTGCGTGATGTAAAGGGAACAACAGACTTACTGCCTCCATGCGTGCTTTGTTCCGTTCTCCCCACTGTTCCTTCATCAGGAAAATGACATCCATGATGTTACGAGTCCCCTGAAAAGGGGTGAGTTCTTACATCACAAAAATTGCAAAATCGTGAGATTCCAATAGATTGTGATGTTTTCTATTACTCTTGTTTCCGAAAATGGTGTCAGCGCCACCAAACTGGCGTTTGAAAATTCAAAAAATCAGAAAAAATAGAAAAATAGAATCGCTGTATTCCACACTCTACCAGCTGGCCATCTACCACAGGAAAGCCTCTGAAATGCATCCCAAAGCTCTGACAGTGTGGGTGACATGGGCGGGGAAAAAAATGACAGGCTTCGAACTTCGACCGCTAAGAATCCTTGGACTTTAAAAACCAACGATAGCCCACTCAATACTGGTTCAATTGGCATTCAACACATACAATATGATAGATGTGCAACCGGTCGTTCTCCACGGACGTGAAAACGTGGGCCATGGAGCTCTTGAATGACGGTTGGACAGAGGTCGAGACTGCAGAGGTACTTGGAATTTCGGTGAGGAGTCTTCAATGATGTGACAAATCCAGCAAAGATGA
>Ga0307508_10007051_pt1 | contig 10474 bp, 11 predicted proteins | sample 9_EM_MG_FD_203089 | JGI IMG/M metagenome (GOLD analysis project Ga0307508, IMG submission 203089) | Populus trichocarpa ectomycorrhiza microbial communities from riparian zone in the Pacific Northwest, United States - 9_EM | ecosystem: Host-associated > Plants > Roots > Unclassified | place...
AGTTTCAAAAGAGTGCACAAGTCATGTGACCTTGTACTCACCACTAGGGGCGTGTAGGAGCCTGGGCCCGACGCCGGTGTTATTGTGTGATTTTCCGACGTGGCCAAGTTGCCTGAAATAGACATTATGTAACTTAAAAAATACTACCAAACAATGTTACACATGACAGTCACATGACGACCGACTGGACATTTGCTCCCGAGAGAACAGCAGAACCCTCCTTCCTAGCGGAGTCGGGGATCATAAACTCTCGGCATGGGCCTTTGGAAGGTGCTTCTACACGACTACCGCTGCATCGGTCAAACTGAAATAAACGCTTAGGTTAGTTGGAGTTTTAGAATTATGCGAGGTCACCAGCTACTTACTACTAATATCTGGGCATCAAGACTCATGCACCCCCCAGGTCTCCTTCCCTCTAATCCGCCATCGCTTTTAGAGCAGTTGAGGTGGCGAACCGAGGAGCTTCTGTCCAACATAGTCAGGGCCAACTGCAACACACAATTCGCTCAGACCGCACCCGAGCTCTGTACATTTCGTCATGCGACAGCTGGCCTCGTCGATGGAATGGATGATGACATCCTTTCCAAGTCGTTTCGAGAAACAGTTCAGTTCACAACCTATGAGTCATACGCACCATTGCTTGCAAGATTTTTTGAAAAACCATGTAAAGCATGTGCTATAGTGGACTTATTTGCCCCTGGACTGCCCGATTATCTTACCTGGTCCAGCTCGACGTCCGGTGGTCTTCCGAAAACCTTGCCCAAATACAACCGGTTGTCAAAAACTAGATCTCTGGATGCCGGATCGTGGGCGATTTCTGACCCTCTCCGGAGACGCACCAAAGCGTACTTGATGTACCTCGAGTGCAATCAGATGGATGTCGAGGATGAAGACAACATCGCCACAATCTACCTAACCCTTGTTTCAGCCGTCGCTGAGAGGACGGACTTGCGTCTGGACCCTAAAAGGGACGGAGAAAAGATGGCAACATTCAGTATGATGCAAATTATCCGACTTCCATGTTATGCTAATTTGTCACCTTTCCAGTACTTGACCACGCTGCACCGTATGCCGCTGGATTCATAGGGAAACAGCGCTCTTTTCTTCTTATACATGCACTGTTTGCAGTCGGTAACAGGTCCCTTGAGACCATGCGCATGGTGTTCATCGGTACGTTTGTGGACATGATCCGCCACCTCGATGTGGAATTCGATATGGTGGTGGACTGTATTGCGAATGGCACTATCCCAGATTTGGATGGGATAGCCAAAGTCCGGCATCACTTGGAGGTCTGTACCGGCCATCAAAATGCATATCAGAGTATGAATCTGAACTACGTAGTTGAATATTTCCCCGGACCCCGAACGTGCGGCGGAGCTGCGTCGTCTCGGTCGTCCGTATTCTCGGCCAGGGTGGTGTGTTCACGTTTGGCCGAACCTGCGTTTAGTTACTGCTATTGCCAGCGGTTCCTTCGCATCGTCTGTCCCATTGGTGGGTCTATCGTCCATGCATCATCTCTGCATCTCGTCACTGTCCCTGCATAGGCTAAATGGTTCCTTGGTCCCAACGCGGACATACGTACTCTTGGTTATGGCAGTACGGAGTCCTGGATCGGGTATCCTTACGACCCACTCGAGTTGAACCAGTTCAAGACAAGTAGCGAAATCATCATCGAGTTTTTGGATATCAGCAAGAGTGATTCGATTAGTGCCCTCGCACAACTCGTGGGTACTTCTCGTGAAATGAAGGGCTTTGTTGACCAGTATTGCAGTGGGAAGTTGAGCAGGGAAGTCAATATGAACTCATGCTAACGACTCAAGACGGCCTATGGCGATATCGTCTTGGCGACGTGGTCGAGATCTCTGGGTTCGATCCGACAGATGGCGTTCCCATCATCCAATTCGTCGAGCGCCGCAAGTGAGCGTTCTCATACACCCACACGCGTTCGCTGACCATTCGCTTGACAGCGTGGCCATCCGATTCCCAGATTTCATGGTCTCCGAAAATGAGTTGAGGGCGGCCATGGCGTCCGTGGGTCCGGATATGCTCGCGAAAATGGTGGATTGGACTGCGATGATCGACGATCGACGCTTCCCTGCCACGATTGGATTCTTTGTCGAGCTCGCCAGCGAGCAAGGTACTGCTTCCCATGTATCTTTTTCTTATGCCTCTTGCTCATGTAACACTTTTTTCACGCTGGACATCGTTCCCAGTCCCCGATCTCGCGCTCGCGCCGGAGAGTGTGCTCGACGAGCTATTACGATCAAACAAGAATATTGCTTGGACCCTCGCACACGAGCTCTTCCGTAAACCGACCATCCGGCTCGTCCGACCTGGGACATTCAGTGACTTTCGGCAACTGAAACTTGAAGAGGGCAATAACAACCTTGGACAGGTCAAAGTGCCTGTCGTCCTGCCCAAGGCTGAGTATGTTACATGGTTTTCGAATCGGGTTGTGGAGGAGTTGTGAGCTTCGTCATGTCTGGCGGCGTTCAACATGGGCCAGAGTGACCGGTGATTGTTTTGAATTATGATACCCTTGTTTCTCCGTCTATATCATATCCGCTCTCCGGTTTGACTTTCATGGTTAATAGTTTAAGGAGGGGGGTTATTTGAACCGCCCGTGATCAACTGGGCTGTCCCGAGCACAGATTAGCGAATACCCAGGGTTGAACCTTCTGCCACTGGCAGATTTGGAAACGAGAAACTTGAGGGACTGCGTACGTCAAATTACCTTCAACCTCGGTTGCCATCGAACTAGAGAGACTTATCTCGTAGTCTGAAAGTGAAAGCAACGGCTACTGCCGGGGTGGGAGGATTTCAGCTATGATCGTGAACAAAAATCTGCATTGATGCTAAGGTGGACTGGATAGATTCTTTGTCACAGTGCTCGGCGACCCAGTTGAATTGGACGAGTTGATCGATTGTACCACAAAGAACCGTCCTCTCAAGTGACAGAAAAGTACAACAGAACTATGCAAGTCTGCTCTGACTGACAGGAAGATTCAGAGGGTAGAGACAACGTCTGTCGCTACACTGCATTTCTCATTCAGATACGTCAACGGTCTTGGAACTCCCCACTCGCGTTCTTCACCACATCCCCGGAACTTTCCAGCGTGAGGGAAACGTCAGGCGAGGCGAACCGCATCTTTTCAGATACCAAAGGATCCGAGCTCCGAGCTGTCATCACATATGTAGCAGTCTCCTCAGTCCACCCTTTACCCTGCGCAACGCGGAACACGATGAGTAATGTGGCGATCGTCTGTAGTTGGGAGTGAGAAGGAGACGGTAAGGATTTCCGAGTCGAGAAAGCTCACCTGGAATTGGATCAAGGACTGTAGGAACACCTGCGAAACGGCGTTTCCGACCCCGAACAAAACGAGGAACGTAATAGAAACTGCAGAGTAGAGCGCAGCGGATTCGATGATCATCGCAGCGATCGATGTGTACTGTGTCCCGTATTTTGGTCCCAGGACAGAGACAACGCGATATCTAAAGGTTAGCAAACGGAGAACGATGGTAATCGTAAGAATGATATTCAATGCGAGGGACAAGCTGAGATATGGCAACGTAAAGTTGACGCCGTTGGTGACGTAGGGATTTGTGGTCGAGACTTGAATGAGGAACATTATCCCCATGGCTGCATTTGCCCGTTAAGCATTCTCACAAGCTCAGGGTAGAACAGAGGCGCTGACCTACTGACCCTGCAAGCATCAGGCAAGGGAAGAGCATTACGACCCAAGTAGGAGCCTGACACCTTTCATAGATGACTTTGAAACGCCACACCTGACGTTGTGGTGAGTCGTCAAGTAGACAGTTTAATTCGACGGCTGGTGAAGTACTGACCAGTAGAGCATCGGACATCCAGTTCGACAGGACAAAGGCCACGTTTCCCACATTGTCCACAGGGATGGAGAACATGTTGTTCTCAAACGCGTTTGGACCGCCCGAATAATTACGATCATCGATGAACGCCATCTGGGTGAATGCGGCGAGTGAAATCATGAAGATAGTACCGAGGAGGAAGGTGACGGTGATGCAAATCAACAGGGGTACCCGTGTCTTGAATTCCACATGATTTTTCTCGCGCACGAGGAGGTGGAAAGATAAAAAATAGAGCGAGAAGGTAATTCCGTAGGCGACGGCGCTGACGACAACACCTTGAAGCCAGCACCTCTCGGAGAAGAGGGTCTGAGGGTCTTCATCCGGGACCCAAGTCGAGTTGGACGACATGTTGGAGGTACGAGAAGTGAGCGGACTTGACTGTGACCTACTTCATGACCAGGGTTAAATGAAACAACATTGAGGCACCTCGGCGTCTGCCATTTGCCCTAATCGCGCTGGTCCGGGCGGAAGCAGGATTCACCACCGGTGCACCCGCCGTGGGACTCGGGACCAGCCTAGCAACTGTTCTGCGGTGGTTTGAGTTAATCGTAAGCTCTTATTCCTAAATAAACAATGATGCCTTTCACAGTCGTGGATACAGCGGTGCACCACGATCATGATTACCCCAGTCGTGCCGCATATGTAAAGTTGGACATTAGACCATGTCGCATGGCCCCGCCCAGCTCAGTCCTGGAGATTGAGCAGATCCCCGATCAGCCCCCAATGCATATACTCGCTCGATTGTTTCAGGCCGTGGGGATCGCTGCCGCGCTGGTCGCAGGCCTCTCATCCACGAAAATCTCCATCGCAACGGCGCGTGAGGCTACCACGATACGTTGTATAGCGTTTTCAAAGTAATATGAAGTGAGCAGTCTAGTATCGTCAAAATTTCACAGCGTTTCCTTTTGGCTTGACCGAATGCTATATTCCCGTGTCGATATTGCACAAGGTTGACTGGCGCAAGTAGTTCATACAACAGCCCATGAGCTGTGATGGAGGTTCACGAGAATGATAGTTGTGGCGGAGGATGCCGGGACACTTGAGTTGATGGAGAAGCGTGACCGCGTGGCCCCCACGCGGAACGAGTGCGTCAAACTCGGCTTTACCCTCGTCCGACTGGGTCTCCAAATGGGACCGAAAGCGACAGATCTGCGTTTGGATGATGGAAGGTTAGAGTGGGTCTGGGAAGAACGAGTGCAGCACCAAACATTATGGATCTGAAGCTCTTGTATAAGCCCCTTACCCACAGGAATTGGCTACGCGGGCACTTTCAAGTTTCGGTTTCAACTTGAGTGACACGCACCTGAAATGCGAGGTATCCTGTACAGTGTCATCTCAGGGTCTGAAAAACCCCGGCGATTTGGTTGTAGATACATGGGTTCGTTGCTGAGTACTAATTAGATTGTCGGTTGCACATGGCAAAATCCAGAGCCGATTCTGAATTTGATGTCAATGCCAGCTCTATTGGAACTCTGTAGAGAAACTCACATCATGATATCGTGTGCTACACGATGTCGAAAACTTTGGCTCTTTCCTGCGCGACAGTATCACTTCACAAGAACAGGAATACCCATCGCAGAAATAAGCGACGTCGATGGCGTTTCTGGAGGAAGTATTCTCATGGTTCCGAGGCCAGGAGAGCAAAGACGGTCTTCGAAGAGCTCTGCATGAATGTCCGCCAAGTGCACGAACTTGAGGCCCTCGAGGAGCCTGAGAAGCTTGATGCTACTGTCAATACTGGCATACAAGAGGAAGGCCCAACCACGTGGTATTTGCAGCGCCAATAGCAAGATCCTGCAGGACATGGAAATTGCATTGCCATCGTGAGTTCAGGTTTTGTCAAGTCGGAAGCCCGTAACTCGAGTTCCTGGAAAATGATGCATCAGTGCAGCACACCGGATTACACGCACGTGCAGAGTGACTGACCGGGAAGCCCTGTTTCACGAATCTTGCTGTAGTGGGCAACTGTCTGATAGCCGCCAAGTTTGCTGTTTACAAAACGGGATGGCGACAAACAACACGGGATGGAAAGTCAAGTCCCCAATGAGAATAGGCTCAAAAGGGATTGACGTTGTTGGGGTGATGCCGAAGGGATTCAGGTGCAAGTGCGAGCTACATACATCGTCGTGTACATCCAGCTCTCTGTCAGGCTGTCGAAACTTGACTGGGATAAAATGGTGGGGCGAAAACAAAGACCCTGATAAGTGCATTGAGGAAGAAAATTAAGAAGCGATGACCAAACAGACAGTGGACCACACCTGTATGTACACTCCAGTCGACAACACCAAGGTCACTCCGATTCCCCGTTGTCGATCCATTGTGCGATCCTCGTCAACGTTTTCCCCACCTCGGCTCATGCCACGAAAACAGTAGATGATCGTCCAGCGCATCCTTGGCCACATAATAACCGACTTGCCCCTTGCCCTCTCCCTCCCCCATATCCCTTGCCATCTTCCACCACAACATCCGCATCGAATCCAACAACGGCTCCACCCCTCTCGCACACTAACGTCTTTGGGAGCCCATCGAACCGCGCATCGACGTATGCGTGCAACGATGCTGGACTTATCCACACGCTCTTTTCTGCGAACCCGTGCCCGAATGAGCCCAGAAACGTGATCTTGCCATAGCCCACCGTGCGCATCCGATGCGGCCACGCAGTGCCTATGTAATCCACCGAGAATGGGCTTGCGATGGAACCCAATGGTCCTTCATGCGACGCACCCCAAGTCCGCCCAGGGTGAGAGAAGGAGTAAACCACCTGCAGTCCCCTTGCACGATTACATCCTCGGGGTGGAACCCAATCCGTTCGACATGATAAACGCACCTCGCCAAGGCATCCAACAACGCTGCTGGGAACGCATTCGCCTCGTTGTATGGTGCTGCACTCGACAAGCGGAACTCAATTGCAAATGTCAGTGCAACTCGGACGCGGGGTGAGTGGGCTAGGATTCCCCATGCGATATTGGCGGTTGGGTCAGCAGGGTGAGCAGAGAGTCTGCCCCCATGCAGACGGTAGAGGACTTTGTCGCCGGGTTGGGGGGGGGCACCAGCGATGAGGTTGGTATCGCGGTCGGATACGAGTGCAGGTGACGTTGGCGGCATGAGCGAGAACGAGGATGGTGCTGGTGATGAGATGAGGGACAGGGCCGACCCAGATGCCTTTGACACCTAAGCCGGGCGCGATGGGTCGGGAAACAAGCAAGGGGGCCAGCTCTGTCGTGTTGGATGAAAAACGGATAGCAGACGCACTTTTGAGTCACCCAGAAGAGGTGTCCGAATAGCCTGACGAGAACAGTACGGGTGATCGACCACCCCGGGCGGGGACGCCATGACTGCGGGAAAGCAGAAAGATACCAATATGCATATGGGGGTCTGAAAGACGACCTGGTAGGTCAAGTAGAGGCCAAGCCAGGGCTGTTCGCGCACTTTATAGGGAGGCAACAGTGCGAAAAGAAATGATGACTCGACAATTTGTTTAATTTATCTGTCCGACTCGGAAGGCTACATGGGCAAAATTACTCAGATTTCCCATGACTAATTTACGTCAAAGAGGGATCGAAACAGGGAAGACCTTGTGACGTCTTCGCCCCCATCCCCACCCTCTATGGATAAGACTAGGAGGCCATTGTTGTGCACAAAGATGACGGATACGATACAAGGTGATGGACTATGGGATATAGCGTGAATTGGAAGTGGAATGCCTTTCTTCGACTCGAGGGGGCGCCCGTACGTTCATATCTCTTCTGCTGACCCAATCCGTAACACGTTCTAGGACCCAGCGCTGATTTTGAGTGTTCTGTGTTCACCAAGGCATGTCAGCACGAGTACGTATGTCGTTTAATCGACGATGCTTACATCGCGAAACAAAGCCCCGACCTTGTGTGTTTGTGAATAGCTTTAGTAAAAAGCGCATGACTTAAACATAAACTGCTTACACCTATCTCAGGATGGATAGCGATAGCCGTGGCGTCTCCAGCATTTCCGATCCTGTCCGGCGAGTAAGTGAATCATATATACGGGCGACAAGGGGCAATGGCTGACACGTATGCATCTCCCCTAGGTTCAATGGTCCAAGTGATATGGCTACAACCTGGAGCACAGACTAATGCGTTGGGTTTCCCGATACTCAACGATGCGCCGCAGTGCCAGCCCGTGATGTTGTAGGCTCCATCGGCCACCGGGGAAACAGTCCACTGTAATACTCAGTTATTAAATGACCCGGCCAAAGGAAGTGATGGCAGACTCTTTGAGAAAGATCGGATTCGTCCAATTGTTGCACGACAACAGTGCCAGCTCCGTCTTGTGGGCGCGTGAGGTATAGATCGTTACTGTTGCTTTTGATGCGGTAGGTTCCATCCGAAATGCGTAGTGGAACCGCCTGTGCTGCTCGAAGGAGTTCATTGGGCTGCGTCGTCGTTCCGCTCAACTCATCTATGTAACGTTCATTTAGACGTTAACTGGACTGCCAAGGAACGCACCAACGCGCAGCTCCAATGCACGAAGTTTGTCATGGATAGTTTCAATTTGCGGCGACTGAAGGTCATCTGCGCTCCTAATCTGGTATTGTTGAACGACACTTTTCTTGACAAGATAGTAGTTGGAGATGATATCATTGAGATTGCGTAGGGTGATTTTCTTGTTCGCATCGCTGATTGCGAGGTACGTGCTGTCCGAGGAAAGTGCAATTGACCGAACTTGGTGCGGGTGTCGGATGTCAGAGCTGATCCGCGCAGACATCAAAGTATCCCAAAGCGAAATAGAATGACCAACGAAAGAAACGACGAATCTGCCGTTTCTGGATGAAATGATGGATCCGAAGGCGACGGACCCGGAAACAGTGACTGGCTCGCCGGGAATTGTCCCGCTAGAAAAAGTCTGCCCGGTGGTTACATCGATGTGCATGAGTGTATTCTGCGATACTAGGGCGAGAATACCCCGAGCACTGGACCATGCGATGGGAGTTGGGTATGAAGCGACTGAGACTGGAATGATCTTGAGCAAGTCACCGCTGTGGGCGTTATAGATTCGCAACGATCCGCCTGCAGTACCAGTGGCGAGGTGATCACCATCGGGAGAGAATCGCACCGCCCCGACACGATCTTCGTGCTCGAGCGGCCCGACAAGTCGGTCCCCGGTTAAAATGTCCCAGATAAATGCTCTCTTTTCATTTGAGCCTGTCGCGAATTTCGTCGAGTCGGGTGACACATGGACTGTTTCCACCCAATCCGAATGCTCGCTCACCGTAACGACGATTTGACGAGACTTCCTGCTCCATACGTTGGCCACCCGCTGTCCACTGCTGACAATCCACTTGCCATCGCCTGAAAGATCCATCGCCATTACAGTGGTACCGCCTGTTTTCATCCCCTCTCCAACCTCCACTCCATCATTGAGACGCCACTGTCGGATCACCGCTTCGTCACCACCACTCAGAAGATACCTGCCATTCTCCAAGAAAAGGAGTGAGCGTATAAGACCGCGCCCGTTCATCTCAATTGATTTTGCATTGTCTGAGCGAACTGTCAGCATCGATCTATCTCAGATGCAATCTACACTCACTCATTGTTCGGCGTCGTCCAAGCACTACGGAAAGGATACAAAGTCAAAAGCGACGTAGGCTGATCTCTGGCTCAACTTGATCCCACGTCTAGTACGCGTGTGCCCTTACACATCAAATTGTCACATGACCAGTCGCCTCGTGTCTTCCACATGCGGCTTGACCTTCATTGAGGAAAGCCCCGAAGCTGGGCATCATACAAGATGGATTATGATATTAGTGTGTATTGGAAGCGGAGTGCGTTTCTCCCAGTCGAGGAAGCTCTTCTGCCGACTCAATCCGTAACACGTTCTAGGACCCAGCGCTGGCTTTGAGTGTTCTGCGTTCACCGAGGCATGTCAGCACCAGTACATTTAAGTAATCGACGTTACCTACATCGCGAAGCAAAACCGCGACCTTGTGTGTTTGGGAGTAGCGCTAGCCGAATGCACACGACTTAAGCACAAACTGACTTACACCTACGTGGTGCACGTTAACATGGATAGCGATAGCCGTGGGGTCTCCAGCATTTCCAATCCTGTCCAGCGAGTAAGTGAATCATACGGGCGACAAGGGGCAATGGCTGACACGTATGCATCTCCCCTAGGTTCAATGGTCCAAGTGATGGGCTTACAACCTAGAGCACAGACTAATGCGTCGGGGTTCCCGATACTCAAAGATGCGTCCGAGTGCCAGCCCATGATGTTGTAGGCTCCATCAGCCACCAGGGAAACAGTCCACTGCCCGACTCAGTCATTAAACACATGTTGACCAGGCCAAAGGAAGTGATAACGGACTCTTTGAGAAAGACTGGATCCATCCGATTGTTGCACGACAACTGTGCCCGTTCCGTCTTGTGAGCGCGTGAGGTATAGATCTCTACTGTTGCTTTTGATGCGGTACGTGCCATCCGAAATGCGTAGTAGAACTGCCTGCGCTGCTCGAAGGAGTTCGTTGAGCTGCCTGGTTGTTCTGCTCGACTCGTCTGATTTAACGTTCAGTGAGACGCTGACTGGACTGCCAAGGAACACACCAACGCGCAGTTCCAAT